>Ga0079222_10000120_pt1 | contig 14390 bp, 10 predicted proteins | sample GAPlitter_FD_75070 | JGI IMG/M metagenome (GOLD analysis project Ga0079222, IMG submission 75070) | Agricultural soil microbial communities from Georgia to study Nitrogen management - GA Plitter | ecosystem: Environmental > Terrestrial > Soil > Agricultural land | place: USA: Georgia...
CGCTTCACCGGCTTGAGCCTGAACACGATCTACCGGCTCACCCAGCCGAGCGGGCGGTTCCGGCTCATTCGCGCGGACACGATCGAGCGGCTGTGCGGCGCGTTACGCGTAACTCCCTCGGATCTCTTCGAGTACGAGAAGCCGCCGCGCCACGGCGGCTAAACGCTTCCCACGGCTGCTCGCTTGGGCTTAGCTTGCAGGCCGGATGACCCCAACCGAAACCGGCCTTCAACCGCTGCCAGAGCCCCTCAGCCGGCTGGCTGCGATCGCGAGCAACTTGTCGTGGAGCTGGAGCTGGGAGGCGCGCGGGCTGTTCCGCTCCATCGACCCGGTCCTCTGGCACCTCACCCGTCACAATCCGCTGGCGTTGCTACGCCGCGTCGACCCACAGCTCCTGGCGGCACGCGCCGCCGACCCGGAGTTCCTGCGTCGCTACGACGCGCTGGTGGTCCAGCTCGCGCGCCAGACCACGGATGAGGGAACCTGGTTCGCCGCCGCGCATCCCGACCTGCGGCGTCGCGCGGTCGCGTATTTCTGCGCCGAGTTCGGGCTGCACAACTCGGTCCCGATCTACTCGGGTGGCCTGGGTGTCCTGGCGGGGGACCATTGCAAGGCGGCGTCCGATCTGGGCGTTCCGATGGTGGGCGTCGGGCTGCTGTACACCCGTGGGTACTTCGACCAGCGCCTGCGCCTGGACGGCTGGCAGGAGGACGCGGACGAGAAGTTCGATCCCTCGCTGACACCGCTGGAGCGCGTGTGCGGGCCCGCCGGCGAGTCGTGCGTGGTCGCGGTGCCGACGGCGGGCCGGTCGGTGTGCGTGGCTGCCTGGCGCATGCTGGTCGGTCGCGTGCCGGTGTATCTGCTCGACACCGATCTCGAGGAAAACGACCCCGCTGACCGGGAGCTCTCGCATCGCCTGTACGGAGGCGGGTTGGACCTGCGGCTGCGCCAGGAGTGGATCCTCGGTGTGGGGGGCGTGCGCCTGCTCCGAACGCTGGGCCTGGGCCCCGCGGCCTGGCACGCCAACGAAGGGCACGCGGCGTTCATGCTGCTCGAGCGGGTGCGCGAGCTTGTGTCGCAGGGCACGGCGTTCGACGAGGCGGTGCGCCGGGTGCGAGCGTCCAGCGTGTTCACGACGCACACACCCGTTCCCGCCGGCCACGACGCCTTCACACTCGACCAAGTGGCGGCCTGCACCGGCCCGATCTGGGAGGAGATGGGGGTTCAGCGTGACGCCGTGCTGCGGCTGGGGTATCACCCGACCCGCGACCACGGCCAGTTTCACATGCCGGTCCTCGCGATCCGTCTGTCCGCGCGGGTGAACGGCGTGTCGCGCCGCCACGGCGAGGAGTCCCGCCGCATCTGGTCCGAGCTGTGGCCGGGCCGCGACGTCGCGCGCGTGCCGATCGGTCACGTCACGAACGGCGTCCACCTGCCCACCTGGATGTCGCGCCGGGTGGCCGAGCTCCTCGCCGGCCACCTGGGGCCCGACTGGATGGAGCGCATCGACGACCCGGGCTTCTGGGATCGCGTGCTGGGCCTGGAAACGGGCGCGCTGTGGACGGCGCATATGCACCTCAAGAGGACGCTATTGCGAGCGATCCGCGAGGACGCCCGCCGCCGGTGGGCCGACCAGTGGAAGGAGGCCCTGCACCTGGTCGGTGCGGGCACGCTGCTCGAGGAGCGGGCGCTGACGATCGGATTCGCCCGGCGGTTCGCGACCTACAAGCGCGCCACCCTGATTTTCAGCGACCTGGACCGGCTGCAACGCCTGCTGACCAATCCCTGGCGCCCCGTGCAGGTCGTCTTTTCGGGCAAGGCGCACCCGGCCGACGAGCCGGGCAAGCAGCTGCTCCAGAAGGTGTACGCACTCACCCGCGAGGCGCGCTTCGAGGGCCGCATCGCATTCCTGGAGGACTACGAGACGCATCTGGCTCACCTCCTGGTGCAGGGGGTGGACCTGTGGCTCAACGTGCCGCGGGCGCCGCTCGAGGCGTCGGGCACGAGCGGCATGAAGGCTGCCCTGAACGCGGTGCCACAACTCAGCACTCTGGACGGATGGTGGGCGGAGGGGTACGATGGTGCGAACGGGTGGGCGCTCTCGGCATCCCCGGACGACACGGCCGACGCCGCTCAGCTGTACCGCCTGCTGGAAGACGAAGTCGTACCGCTGTTCTATGCGCGGGACGCGCGCGACGTCCCGCTCGGCTGGGTGGAGAAAATGAAGCACGCGCTGCAGATCGCGGGTCAACGCTTCACCGCCCGGCGCATGCTTCGGGAGTACGTAGCCGAGCACTACGTCCCGGCACTCGAGGGACGGCTTCCGGGCGACGACCCCCCCCCGTCGGCCGTGTAAAGAAGGGAGCAGCCCACGCCCGTTCGACACCCCAAGCCTCCACGAGCCCGGACCTCGGTCCAGGCGCGCTCCGACGCGGGCGGCGACACCGTTGCCTCCGCCACCGCGCCGCGCCCGCTGGCGCGCGTGGAGGCGCCGCTCGGGGTTGCGCACCTCACGGCCGAATACTGGCCGTACGCCCGCACCGGGGGTCTGGGTGAGGCCGTGAGCGGGCTCTCCTCCTGCCAGGCGGCGGTCGGCATGCCGACTACCGTGATCATGCCGCTGTATCGCGTGGTACGCGACACCACGCCAACCCTCGAGCGCGCCGGCCCTCCTTTCAACGTGGCGCTCGGCAATCGCACCGAGACGGCATGGCTGTACCGGGCACAGGACGCGAGCGCTCAGGGGGTGCCGCAGGTTTTCTTCATCGAGCACCCGGACTTCTTCGATCGCGCCGGCATTTACGGGGATGACACGGGCGACTATAGCGACAACGCGCTGCGGTTCGCCTTCTTTTGCGCCGCCGCGCTCACCGTTCTCCCGGACGTCGCGCCGGCGACCCAGGTGGTGCATGCGCACGACTGGCACGCCGCGCTGGCGCCCGTCTACCTGCGCACCAGGTTCGCTGGTGACGAGTTCTACGACCGTCTGGCGACCGTGATGTCGGTGCACAACGCCGGTTTCCAGGGGCACTTTTCCCCGGAGACGGTCGGGACGCTGGGGTTGTCGCCGGAGCTGTACGACGCGCGCCACTTCGAGTGGTACGGCCGCATGAACGCCCTCAAGGGCGGGCTGGCGTTCTCCGATTGCGCGGTGACGGTGAGCCCGCGCCATGCGCTGGAGTTGTGCACGGCGGAAGGCGGCTTCGGCCTCCACGACACGTTCATCGGGATGGGCGACCGGCTCGTCGGCATCCTCAACGGCATCGACGCGCAGGCCTGGAACCCGGAGACCGATCCGCACATCGCTGCCAACTTTTCGGCGGACGACCTCGCCGGCAAGCGGCGCTGCAAGGCGGCGCTGCAGCGCGCCTACGGCCTGTCGCAGCGCGCCACCACGCCGCTGTTCGGGATGAGCGCGCGGCTGGTGTCGCAGAAGGGACTCGACCTCGTGCTGGGCGCGGATCTCATCGGCTCCACCGACGCGCAGTACATTTTCCTCGGCGCCGGGGAGCACCGCTATCATGCGGCCCTCGCCGAGCTCGCGGTGGCGCACCCCGATCGTATCGCGGTCGAGTTCGCGTTCACCGATCACCTGGAGCACCGCCTGCTGTCTGGGGCCGACCTGCTGCTCATGCCGTCGCTGTACGAGCCCTGCGGGCTCACGCAGATGCGCGCGCAGCGCTACGGCGCTATTCCCGTGGCGCGGGCCGTGGGCGGGCTGCGCGACAGCATCGTGGACGGTCAAACGGGCATCCTGTTCGAAGAGTACACCCCGGCGGCTCTGCAAGGAGCGATCCGTCGCGCCCTCGAGGCCGCTGCCGATCGCACGACGTGGCGGCACCTCGTACGCCAGGCGATGGCGTTGCCGTTCGGGTGGGAGGGATCCGCGCTCCGCTATCTCGAGGTCTATCGCCGCGCCGTGAGTATCCACCCCGTCGCCGCCTGAGCGCCGGACAATGGATTTCGTCCTCACCCTGCACAGCCACCTGCCGTACGTGCTGCATCACGGCCGCTGGCCCCACGGCAGCGACTGGCTGTGCGAGGCGGCGGTCGACACGTACTTGCCCTTGCTCGAGCGGCTGCACGAGCTCGCCGACGCGCGCGTTCCCGCGCCGCTGACGATCGGCTTCACCCCGGTGCTCGCGAACCAACTCGTGAGCCCCGCGCTCACGCAGGAGCTCGAGGCGTTCTTCGACCAGCGAGAAAAGGCGTGCGCGGAGGCGCCGGCGGGGCTCGCCGCCACGGGAGAGACGGCGCTGCTCCCGCTGGTGGACTTTTGGAAAGCCAGGCTCGCCCGCCTGCGCGCCCTGTTTCACGCGATCGACTGCGACATCGTGGGCGCGTTCCGCCGTCTCCAGGACGCCGGGCGTCTCGAGATCATCGGCTCCGCGGCGACGCACGGTTATCTCCCGCTCCTCGCGCGCGATGAGAGTATTCGCCTGCAGCTCACGGTGGGGCGGAGCGAGCACCGCCGCCTGTTCGGGCGCGATCCTGTGGGCTGCTGGGTGCCCGAGTGCGCCTACCGGCCGCGCGCCGGCCAGCGTCCCGGCGTCGAGGAGCAGCTCAGCGCGACCGGCTTCGGATACTTCTTCACCGACGCGCACCTCGCCAAGGCGGGCGAGCCGCTCGCGAGCTACGGCGACGCTCCGCTCGGCGCCGAGCGGTTCGACGTCGACCCGCCGGTGACACGGGCGAGAGCCGTGGCGAAAGCCGTGCGCTCCCCGTACCTCGCCTACCGCGTCACCCCGCCCCGCGCCCGGCCGCCCGTGGCCGCGCTGGTGCGCGATCCCCGCTCGTCGATGCAGGTCTGGAGCCGCCATCAGGGCTATCCCGGGGACGAGTGGTACCTCGAGTTCCACAAGATCCGGTGGCCGGGCGGGCTGAAGCTGTGGCGCGTGACGGGCGCGGAGGTCGACCTCGGCGCCAAGCGCGCGTACGATCCCGCCGCCGCGCACGGTCGGGTGGAGGACCATGCCCGTCACTTCGCGCACTTGATCGCCGCCATCGCAGCGGAGCACACCGGCGCCGGAGACGTCGTGGTCGCGCCGTTCGACACCGAGCTGTTCGGGCACTGGTGGTTCGAGGGGGTCGATTTCATCGCCGCGCTGTACCGCGAGCTGCGCCACCACACCGGGGTGCGGCCGGTGACGGCCGCGCAGCACCTGCAGAGCCACCCGGCCCGCGTGGCGCTGCGACTGGCGGAAGGATCGTGGGGGGTGAACGGCGATCACTCGATGTGGCTCAATGCGGGGACGGCCTGGACCTGGCTGCGCCTGCGGGCCCTCGAGGACGCGTTCTGGAAAGCGGCCCCCGGTGCCCTGGCCTCCCCGCAGACCCGGCCGGTGCTCGCGCAGGCGGCGCGGGAGCTGCTGCTCGCGCAATCGTCCGACTGGCAGTTCATGATCTCGACCGGCGCCGTCCCCGACTACGCCGAGCGTCGCTTCCAGCTGCACTGTGACGACGCCGAGCGGCTCATCAAGGGTCTGGCGGCGCCGTCAAGTGTGGAGCAGCTCACCGACGAGCTGGCGCGCCGCGACGAGCTGTTCCCGGACGTGCTGGAGAGCGTCGCGGAGGTGCTCGAGGCTTGAGCGGCCGGTCGGTCATCATCCACGGGCACTTCTACCAGCCGCCGCGGGAAGACCCGTGGCTCGGCGATATTCCCGTGGAGCCGTCGGCGGCACCGTTCCATGACTGGAACGAGCGGATCGAGCAGGAGTGCTACCGCGCCGTGGTCGCCGCCCGTGTCTACGCGCCCGACGGCCGCATCGCCAAGATCGTCAACACGCTCGAGTCGATCAGCTTCGATTTCGGACCGACCCTGCTCGAATGGCTCGAGCACGCGGCGCCCGCCACCTACGCGGCGGTGCTCGCGGCCGACCGCGTGAGCAGCGAACGCCACGGCGGGCACGGCAATGCGATGGCGATGCCGTATCACCATGCGATCCTGCCGCTCGCCTCGCGGCGCGACAAGGTGACAGAGGTCCGCTGGGGAATCGCCGACTTCCGCCGGCGGTTCAGGCGCGAGCCGGAAGGGATGTGGCTGCCTGAGACGGCGGTCGACGCCGAGACGCTCGACGTCCTGGCCGCGGAGGGGATCCGGTTCACGATTCTCGCCCCTCATCAGGTGACGGGTGCGCAAGCGGACGGCTCGCCGGGCCTGTATCGCGCCGGGGGGGGCCGCACCCTCGCGCTGTTTGTGTACGACGGGGGGATCTCGCACGACGTGGCGTTCGGGCCCCTCGTGAAGGATGGGAAGGCGTGGGTGAAGCGTCTCACCGACCCCGGGAAGGCCGGGAGCCCCCGGCGCTGCGTGGTCGTCGCGACCGACGGCGAGACATACGGCCATCATCACCGGTTCGGCGAAGTCACCCTCGCCTGGGTGCTGGAAGAGCTGGCCTCCCCCCGTCACAGCGGGGTGCGGGTCGACAACTGCGCCGCCTTTCTCGCGCGGCATCCGGCGGAGCGCGAGGTGAAATTGGTCGCCCCCTCGTCCTGGAGCTGCGCCCACGGTGTGGAGCGATGGCGAGCCGACTGCGGCTGCAAGATGGCGCCGGAGCGCTCGACGCAGCAGCGCTGGCGCGCGCCGCTGCGGTCCGCGCTCGACTGGCTCGCTGGAGAGGTGCACACCCGGTTCGAGCGCGAGGGCGCGGCGCTGTTCTCCGACCCGTGGGCGGCGCGCGACGGCTATGATCCCGGGAACACCAATGGACGTCCGGGCAGGGCCGGAGAGCTGCTCGAGCTCGAGCGCAGCGCGCTGCGGATGTTCACCTCGTGCGGCTGGTTCTTCGACGACATCGCCGGGCTCGAGTCGGTTCAGGTCCTCAAGTACGCCGCCCGCGCCATCGAGCTGGCCGGCGACGACGCGCCCCGTCTCGAGGCCGGCCTGCTCGAGCGGCTCGCCGCAGCGGAGAGCAACGATCCGGCGGCCGGCAACGGTCGCGACCTGTATCTCGAGCGCGCGGCCCGGCCCGCGGTGGGCCGCGAGCTGTTGCGCGCCGTGAGCGCGCTGGAGCACGACCAGTCCGCCCGCGCCCTCGGCGCCGTGACGGCGCTCGTGGACCGCCTCGAGCGCGAGGACAAGAGTCCCATCCCGTTCGACGTGCAGACCACGTTCTACCGGATCCGCCGCGCCGCGCCGTCGCAGCGGAAGGCCCAGCTGGCCCCGTTGGCATGGCGACTGGGCTTCGCCAAGGAGGAGGGCCGCTAGCTGACGTCATCTAGTCCTCCGCTCCGCTTTGCCTTCGGGGTCCACTTCCACCAGCCGGTCGGTAACTTCGACCACGTGTTCGAGCAGCACGTGCGCGATGTGTATCGCCCGTTCCTCGACCGGCTCGTCGAGCGGGAGTTCTTCCCCGTCGCGGTCCACGTGTCGGGGTCGCTGCTCGAGTGGCTCGAGGCGCACGCAGCCTCCCTCGTCGACCAGATCGGCCGGCTGGCGGGCGAGGGTCGCCTCGAGCTCCTGCTCGCGGGGTTCTACGAGCCGATCCTCGCCTCGCTGCCGCGGCTCGACCGGCTGGAGCAGATTGAGCGCATGCGGGAGTCGATCCGGGCCCGGTTCGGGGTCGAGCCGAGCGGCCTGTGGCTCACCGAGCGCGTGTGGGAACCCGATCTCGCGGCTGACCTGGCGCGGGCGGGCGTTCGCTACGCCCTCGTCGACGATCGCCATTTTCTGGTCAGCGGCATCGCACGCGAGCGGCTCCACGCGCCGTTCTGGACCGAGAGTGACGGCAAGCGGGTCGCCCTGTTCCCGATCGACGAGCGGCTGCGCTACCTGATCCCGTTCCAGCCCCCGGCCGACACGGTGGCGTATCTGCGCGAGCTGCGACAGCGCGCCGCGCCCCTCGCCGTGCTGGCGGACGACGGTGAAAAATTCGGGGGCTGGCCTGGCACCAAGGAGTGGGTGTACGAGCGCGGCTGGCTGACGCAGTTCTTCGACGCGATGGGGAAGGTGATCGCGGGAGGGGAGGTGCAGCTCAGCACGCTCGCCGCCGCGCTCGACGTCGTGCCGAGCGGCGGGATCGCCTATCTGCCCACCGCATCGTACCGGGAAATGGAGACGTGGGCGCTGCCGCCGGAGGCGCAGACGCGGCTCGCCCGGCTGGAGCGAGACCTGGGCGCCGCGCGCATCGCCGGTCCCGACGGCGCGCTGGTGCGTGGTGCGCACTGGCGCACCTTTCTCATGCGGTATCCCGAAGCGAACCTGATGCACAAGAAGATGCTGGCTCTCTCGACGCTGTGTCGCAGCCGCGGCGACCCAGCCGGCGCGCGGCAGGCGATCGCCCGCGGGCAGTGCAACGATGCGTACTGGCACGGCGTGTTCGGTGGCCTGTACCTGCCGCATTTGCGCCACGCCGTGTGGCGCAACCTGATCCTCGCCGAAGCCGAACTGCGGCGCGGCGAGGGGCTCGAGGTCGAGCGGCTCGACCTGGATGGCGACGGCTTCGAGGAGCTGTGGATTCACTCGGCCGAGTTCACGGCGCTGGTGAGCCCGCGTCGCGGCGGAGTGATCGAGGAGTATTCCCTGTTTCGCACCGGGCTCAACTACGCTGATGTGCTCACGCGCCGGCGCGAAGCCTATCACGAGCGTCCGGTGGACGAGGCCGGCGCATCCAAGGCCGGCGACGGCGCGCCGAGCATTCACGATATCGAGAAGGGCCTGCGGCTCGAGCGGCTGCCGCCGGTCGATCGCGACCTGCGGGCGCTGTTCGTCGATCGGGTGCTCCCGGCGGGACTAAAGCTCGACGCCTACATCTGCGGCGAGTACGAGCCTGTCACGTCCTGGGCGGGGGTACCCATGGATGTCGACGTGCGAACGGAACACGGCGCCGTGGACGTCGCGTTGCGGGCGCGCGGGCTCGAGAAGCGGTTGCGGTTCGATCCCCACGGTGCGTTGGACGTGGCCTATCGCTGGGACCCGGCGGTCCTTCCGCCGGACGCGCTGTTCGCGCCGGAGCTCACACTGGCGCATCCGCTGGAGCTCGTGTGCCAACCCGCCGCTGACATGTGGTCGTTCCCGGTGGCCACCGTATCGAAATCCGAGCGTGGGCTGGACGAGACCGTGCAGGGGACGTCGCTCACACCGCGGTGGGCGGTGCGAGCGGGGGGGGGCGAAGCGCGGATCGGGATCCCGGCGCCCTAGAACAACTCCAGCTGATCCGCCACCAGACTCCTGAGCTTTTCGAGCAACTTCACCATCGCCCACGAGTCCCGCTCGCAGTAGCGCAGCAGCGCCTCCTTGAGCGCCGCTCGCTCGCCCGCGGGCAGCTCGCCGCCATGCAGCATCAACCGCTGCAGCTCGACGGTCGCGACCTCTCCGTCCCGGACCTTCAGGTCCGAGTATGACAAGCCCGGCACCAGCGCGGGCAGCGTTTTCTTGATGCTGAACCCGCCCCCAAAGTCGGGATGGTACACGTGATTTCGGACGGTGGGCAGGAGATCCACCAGCCGTTTCTCGATTCGCTCGAGATCCTTGGCGAGCGCCGGCACTGCCTCTCGCAGCTGCTTGATGCAGTCCCGCTCGAAGCTCGCGTAATAGGCCACCACCTTGCGTGCCCCCGCGCACGCCTCCACCAGGGCCTCGGCGAGCGCCGGGCGCGGATCCTCCGTCCCGTCGGCGATCCACTGATGGTGCACCAAACCGCGCCCCCGCTCCTCGATGTGCACGCTGAACTGCACCGGCACCTGCTGCCAGGGGCGACATCCTGGCCAGCGCGGGATCGCGAGACTCACCGTCTCGAAGTCGAGAAACGCGAGCGGCGAGGCGAACTGGGCCAGCGCCCCCGTGAGCGTCGCTTCCACCACCATCCGCCCCGTCTGCACCGCCTTGACCTGGCGCGCGTGGATCACCGACAGCTCCAGCTCGGACGGCAGGTCGTAGATCGTCGCGTACCCGTCGGCTTCGAGCTCCGCGGCGCGCCGGCGGTCGATGCGATACAAGCTGCTCACGTGATGGTCCGGCACCTGGGGCCAGCAGCGCTTGATGAACGGACAGTCGTACGGTTTGCTGCAGTGCTCCCCGATGGGCACGTCCGGAAGCGGTCCGGCGAGCATCGCGAGCTGGGCCGCGAGCTCGTCCCCCACGCCCAGCAGCGCCGCTTCGACCAGGGGCGTCACGTCTTCCCGCACGAACAGGTTCGACAGGTCGGGATAGCGGCACTCGGGGTTCAGGTGCATCACCTCGGCGCGCTCCACCGGAACGCCCGCGCGCCGCAGCACGTGCACCTGGACGGCGGCGTCCGGCAGGTGCTCGGGCTTGCGGCTGTTGGATGCCTTCACCTCGATCACCCCGTAGCCGCGCGGCGTGCGCTCCAGAATGTCCACACCCACGTAGGTCTCGTCACCGAGAAACCACGCTTCGTAGAGGGCGGCCGGGCTCGCGGCCAGCGCTTCGCGGGTGGCCGCGACCTTGTTGTCGTACTGATAGAAGGGGAGGTCGATCAGCTTTCCGCCCCCCACGTACTCGCGCGCCCGCTCGCCCACCTCTTTCCCTTGCGCGAACAGGTTCTGCTGCCCTGGGGTAGGTGAGAGCTCGGGCGCCTCGGGGTCGTGCACGCGCCACCACAGCTGCTTGTGGCACTGCAGCCCGTTCAGATAGCGGGACTTGGAGAGGCGCTGGGGTTTGGATCCCATGGGCTGAACAGTAATCAGCGTTGCGATCTGGTGAGGGCGGGGAACCGCGAGCCGGATGCCGCCGTTGCCCGCACGACGACACCTCAACATCCGAACGGAGGCCCATACTCATGGAAGTCTTCGTCACCGGCGCCACCGGCTACATCGGCTTCGCCGTTGCAACGGCGCTGCGGCGCGCGGGGCACCGCGTTCGCGGCCTGGTCCGGAGCGAGGCGAAGGCGCGCCGCCTCACCCAGGCCGAAGTCGAGCCAGTCATCGGCGACCTGGCCGACCCGCGGAGCTACAGCGCGGTCGCGGCCGACAGCGCGCTGCTCATTCACACGGCGTTCGACTACTCGGCCGGCGGTATCGCGAAGGACCGCACGGCGATCGACACATTGCTCGGCGCCGCGCGCCGCGGCGCGCAACCCAAGACCATGATTTTTACCAGCGGCGACTGGGTGTACGGCGACACCGGCGGCCGCGTGGTGGACGAAACCACCCCGCCCGCTCCCCTCAAGCTCGTCGCGTGGCGCCCGGCGCACGAGCAGTTGGTGCTCAAGGCTGCCGGCGTGCGCGGCATCGTGCTGCGGCCGGGTGATGTTTACGGGGGCGCCGGCGGCTTGACGGGAATGTGGTTTGCGGGCCCCAGCACGGGAACGCAGCCGACGGTGGTCGGTGACGGCCGTAACCGCGTGCCGATGGTGCACATCGACGACCTCGCGCAGGCATACGTCCGTGCCGCCGAGAGCCAGCTGGGCGGGGAGATCTTCAACATCAACGACCAGTCTCCCTCCACTCTGCTCGAGCTCGCGACCGCGGCCGCGCGCGCCGCGGGCTTCCATGGCGAGATTCGGCCGACGCCCTTGCCCGAAGCTCGCAAGGTGATGGGCGACCTTGCCGATGCGCTCGCCCTGAACCAGATCGTCGATGCACGCAAGGCCACCCGGCTGCTCGGCTGGCAGCCGCGCCACGCAGGATTCCTGCACGAGGTCGAGGCGTATTACCGCGCCTGGAAGGCCCACCAGGATTGATGACGCCCGATGGGTCGTTGACGCGTGTGGGGCGTCGCTCGGCTTCGCGCTGAAGAACTGGCTCGAGCAGCGCGAGCAGCGATCTATTTCGTGCCGATCGGGATGGCGACGATCGTCTCGCCCCAGTGCAGGTGCAGGACGGCGTGGTCGGCTGCCGCCTCCGGGAAGTAGAACGCGAGCGTCTCGAAAAACGGCCCGGGCTCCGGCTTGAGCTTGATCCGGAGCGCGTCCTGCGCGGCGCCGGGATACGGGATGTGAAACACGTTGGCGGCCTTGCTGAAGATCAGCGTCCATTCGACGCTGTCGGGGATCGCCCACACACTGTACTTGCCGGCGGCAAGCGGCTGCCCCGCCACCATCACGTCCTTGGTGAACGTGATGTTGGTGGCTTCGTCCGCCCCCGGACACCAGACCTTGCCCCACGGGACCAGCGCGCCGAACAGCTTCCGGCCCCGCGTGTTCGGTCGGTTATAGACGATCGTCACCCGCGTCGTGCCGATGTCCTGGGCCAGCGTCGCGGGCTGGCTGAAGCGTACCTGTGCCCCGAGCCGTGCCGTCGCTCCGTGCGCGCACACCGCGAGCAGCGCGATCTCGAGCGACCGCATCATCGCTGCTGCTCCGCGCGCACGGGGTTGCGCAGCACGCCCACGCCCGGAATCTCCACTTCTACGACATCGCCAGGATGCAGCGGGCCCACGCCGGCTGGCGTGCCGGTCGCGATCAGATCGCCGGGCTCGAGGGTCATCACCTGCGATACCACGGATACCAGGGCCGCGATCGAGAACACCATGTCGCGGGCGCGCCCGCGCTGGCGCTCGACCCCGTTCACGCGGCACGACACCTCCAGCTCGCCCAGGCCGGCAGGATCCACCGACACCACGCGGGGGCCCACGGGGCAGAAGGTGTCGAACCCCTTTGCCCGGGTCCACTGCTCGTCGCTCTTCTGGAGGTCACGCGCGGTGACGTCGTTCACACACGTGATCCCCGCGATCGCGGCGCCCGCCTGCGCCTCAGTGCCGCGGCGCAGGGACTTCCCGATGACCACCCCGATCTCGCCCTCGTAGTCCACCTGCTGCGACTCGGGCGGCAGCACGATCGCCTCGCCGTTCCCGATCACCGCCGTCGGTGGCTTCAGGAACAGGAGCGGCCGGGTGGGCACGGTGTGGCCGAGCTCGGCGGCGTGCTCCCGATAGTTACGGCCGACCGCGATGATCTTGCCGGGTCGGGCGACACTCATCCGCGGAGCAGCTCCGCCAGCGTCGCGACGGCGGCATCGAGCTCGTCCTCCGTATTGTAGTAGTGCGGCGACATGCGCAGGATGGAGGCGGCCTGCTTCTCGTCCATGTCGAGCACGCCCGACTTGCGCGTTTGCGAGCTGGTGTTCACGCCGCGCGCCCGCAGCTCGAGCTCGAGCGCGGCAGCATCCCGGCCGCGCACGTCGAGCGTTACGATGGCGCAACGCTCCCGCCCGCGGTCGAGCACGCGGACGCCGGGAACGCCGCTCAGCAGCTCGCGCAGGGTCGCGGCCAGGCGTCGGGCCCGCTCCGCACCCGCGGCACCCACGGCTAGCGTGTAGCGCGCCGCCTCGGCCAGCCCCAGGACCAGGGCGTAGGCGAATTCCCAGTTCTCGAACCGGCGCGCGCCGTCGGCGAGGCGGAACGCGTCCGGATCGGTCCAGTCGGCCCCGCGCATGTCGAGAAACAGCGGGAACGCTCCTCGCTCGAGCATGCGATCCGACACGTACAGGAAGCCGATCCCGCGCGGGCCCCGCAAGAACTTGCGGCCCGTCCCCGCCAGGAAATCGCAGCGCACGGCGCCAACGTCGACCGGCAACTGGCCTACGCTCTGACATGCGTCGACCACAAACGGCACGTCGAGCTCGGCGCAGACGCGGCCAACCGTATGCACGTCTTGCACCAGGCCGCTGTTGGTCGGAACCCAGGTCAGGGCGACGACGCGCGTTCGCGGGTCGGCCGCCAGGCGACGCACGCTCTCGGGATCGACGCCTCCCTCGGGGAGATCGTCCGCCCGGACCGTCTCGACGCCCATGCGCCGGGCCAACGACAGATAGGTGAGCTGATTGGACGGATAATCGGTCCGGCTCGTGACGATGCGATCGCCGGGACGGAAATCGAATGCGGAGAGGGCCTGCGAGAACGCGACCGTCGCGTTCTCGACCAACGCGATGTTGCGCGGCGCCGCCCCCACCAGCCGTGCCACCAGGTCGTACGCTTCGCGCACACGTGGTTCGGCCTCATCGGCCGCCTCGTAGCCGCCGATCGTGGCCTCGCGCTCGAGGTGGCCCGTGAGCGCCTCCAGCACCGGGCGCGGCATGAGAGCGGCGCCTGCGTTGTTCAAGTGGATCCGGTCGCGGCACCCCGGCGTGTCGCGCCGCCAACGGTCCAGCTCGGCCGGCGCGGGAGCGGTGCTCAGCGTGTGCGTGCCCATGGACCAGGAAAGGTGGCGGGAGGATCGGGCGGGCTCAAGTCGCTCAGACGAGATTCCGCAGCACGAACCACACATTCGCCGGGCGCTCCGCGAGCCGGCGCATGTACCATGGGAACCAGGCGCTCCCATAGCTGATCAGCACGCGCACCCGGCAGCCGTCCCGGGCGAGCGCCCGCTGCGCGGCTGCCCGGATACCGTACAGCATGTGGACCTCCCACCCGCCAGCCGCCGCGCCCAGGGTGCCCGCCCGCTCGCGGATCGCCTCGACCAGGCCCAGGTCATGGGTGCCGAACACGGCGC
>Ga0079222_10000121_pt1 | contig 14390 bp, 15 predicted proteins | sample GAPlitter_FD_75070 | JGI IMG/M metagenome (GOLD analysis project Ga0079222, IMG submission 75070) | Agricultural soil microbial communities from Georgia to study Nitrogen management - GA Plitter | ecosystem: Environmental > Terrestrial > Soil > Agricultural land | place: USA: Georgia...
AGCGTGAAGACGCGGACGCTGGGCACGACCGGGTACGTCGTCAGCGAGCTCGGTTTCGGCTGCTGGGGGCTCGGGGGCGATATGTGGCGTGGCGCCGCCGACAGCGACGGGCGTGACGCGCTGCGGGAGGCCGTAGCGCAGGGCATCACGTTCTTCGATACCGCATTGGCGTACGGCACCGGGCACAGCGAACAGCTGGTCGGCCGGTCGCTGCAGTCCGAAATCCGTGGCGGTCGCGCGGTCGTTGCCACCAAGGTTCCGCCCTTGAACGAGCAGTGGCCCGGCGCGGCCAGCACGCCCCTCGCGGACGTGTTTCCCGCCCGGCACCTCGCGGCGGCGACCGAGCGGTCGCTCAAGAATCTCGGGGTCGATGCCTTGGCGCTGCAGCAGCTGCACGTGTGGAACGACGCCTGGCTCGACGATTCGGAATGGGAGGCTTCGTACGAGCGCATCGTCCGGCTGAAACAGGAAGGGAAGGTCTTGCATTGGGGGATCTCGATCAACGACCACGCGCCCGAGACCGCGCTGCGCGTGCTCGCGGATCCCATCTTCGAGACCGCCCAGGTCATTTACAACATCTACGACCGCTCCCCCGAGCGCGCCTTGTTCCGGCTCGCTCAGACCAAGCCGCTCGGCGTGATCGTTCGGGTGCCGTTCGACGAGGGCGCGCTCACCGGGCAGATCCGATCCACGACCGTGTTTCCCGCCGGCGACTGGCGAGCCGAGTACTTCGCTGGTGACCGTCGCGCGGAGGCGGAGCGGCGGGCGGAGGCGCTGACGCAGTTGCTGAACGACCCCGACCAGGTCTCGACTCTCCCGGAGCTCGCCCTGCGATTCTGCCTGTCGCCTGCCGAGGTCACGACCGTCATTCCGGGCATGCGCCGCCCCGCGCACGTGCGCCACAACGTCGCGGCCGTCCAGCGGGGGGCCCTGTCGCCGCGCATGCTCTCCAAGCTGGCGGCGCATGCCTGGGAGAAGAACTGGTACCCTGCGTAGCTACATCAGTCTGGCGCCCTCGATTCGCTCGAGCACAGATCGCAGCCCCTTGAGCTTGCCGGTGAGCAGGAACACGTACAGGAGAGCGGGACCAGGTAGCTGCTCGGCGATCCGATGCCGCAGCTGCACCTCTTGCTTCTCGTTTCGTCGGCGCCACCAACGGGTCTTGGGCGCGAGACCGACGACGTAGCACGGTCGCTCGGGCAGGTACTGGACCAACCGCCGCGCTAGAAATACCGCGCCGCCCTCGAGCTCAGGGATTCGCTCCACGACTTCCCGCACTGCGGCGACCTGCTCGGCGGACAGATCGTGCGGCGCGAACCGCACGTCCCGGGTCACCCGGTTGCGTTCCGCCTCGCCCTCGCGCAGCTCCCGCCGCCGCTCGATCGCTCGCTCCCGGTACCGCTCCGCTTCCGCCACTTCGCCCCGGGACCAGTGAAACTGAAACAGCGTGCCGCACCCGTGCAGAATCAGATCGGGGTCGCTCATGCCGCGCTCCACGAACGCGATGCCGCTGGTGTCACCGCGCTCGAGCAGGCGCTGCCCCACGTACACCTGCACCGGCGCGTAGTCGGGCGCGCGCGCCAGCAGCGCCGCCGCATAACGATCGGCTCGCTCCTCCTCACCGAGCACGGCGTTCAGCCGCACGCGCTCCCAGTCCTCAGCCGGCGACAGCGACTCGACCGGACGTTGCTCGAGCGCCGCGAGCCGCTCACGTGCCTTGGCGAACTCGCCGTGCTGCTTGCGCCATGCCTCGGCGACCTCCCGCAGCCACCGCTCGTCGAGCGCTCGCTCGATGCGCTCTGCCGCCTCACCCAGGTACGTCTGGGCCGCCGACGTACCGTCCCAGGGTCTGGGCGGGCCGGGAGGCTCGGGCGCTGCGCCCGCCGGCGGCCAGCCGAGGGCCCGCAACCGGTCCGCGAGCGCAGGATGGGTGTCGGCGTAGTCGGTGGGGCTCGTCCAGGCCTGGCGCAGCCACGCCGCAGCATCGTCGGGCGTCGCGCCGGCGCCGAGCGCCGCGCCCAGCCGGCGATGCGCATCGCGTGGCGGCTCGGGGGTCTGCGTCACGCTCTGCCGCACCCCGGTCCAGAACTGCTCCGCCACGTGCCCCGCGACCTGACTGCGGGCGAGAGCGCGGCGGGCCGTCTCCGCGCCGACCACGTCGGCAGCCGCCGCGTCCGCCTCGTATTCGTGGGCCCGGGCCAGCACGAACGTGTACGCGGTGAAATAGGGAATGAACCGCTCGAAGAACTGGCCGAACACCAGCGTCCCCACGGTCGTGCGGCGCCGCTCGAACTGCTCGAGCAGCCGACTCCAGGTGGCGCGCAACCGGTAGATCCACGACCCGAACCGGCCGTGATTACCCGACAGGTGCCCCAACTCGTGCGCGAGAATCGCCTGCCACTCCTCGGGCGAGACGGCCCTCAGGAGCGGCAGCCCTACCAGCAGATAGTTCTTGTACCACCCGAACACTCCGAGCCGGGGCACTTGGGTGACGCTCGCGTTGACATCGGAGCCGACGAGGATGGTGTGGACACGCGGCGCCCGCAGCCGCCGCCCCAGAGTACGCACCAGCGCGAAGAGCTGGGGCGCGTCCGCCTCGCGTAAGGCCATGCCCTCCGGCGGGGACACTGGCACCCACAGGGCCCGCAACGCCGCCCCCACCACCACAAGGAGGGGAATGGCGGCCTTCACTCCCAGCCCTCGCCCAGCCACTATCAGGATCACCGAGGTGGCCGTGAGCAGCACCAGCATGCCCAGCAGGTACCCGTACCCCAGCGCGGCCAGCGCCGCGACCCGTGCCTTGTAGAGACCAGGCCGGGCGGCGGCCCCCGGCTCGAGGCGTTGCACCAGGGCCCGGAAGGCGGCGGCATCCATGGTTCCCAATGCTACAGCCCAATCGGGTCGCTTGAAACAACCCTTTTGGCAGTCGCGTCATCTAACCGGCAAACCTTCCGTCCAGGCGTCTCATGATCTTCGGCTTGCCGCTCCTTGCCGCCGTCACCTTTGCCGCGCAGGCGCCCGATCCTCCACAGCGCCCAGCCGCTGGCCCGCTTCACCTCACGCCTCCACCGGTCACCAGCGTCGCGGCGATTCGCGCCCTGCGGCCACCGGTGATCGATGGGCGGGACGACGACGCGGTGTGGCGGAATGCGGTGCCGATAACCGCCTTTCAGGAGTGGCGGCCGAGCGAGGGTGGACCGCCCAAGCTCCCCACCGAGGCCAAGATCGCCTACGATGCGGGGAACCTGTACGTCTTCGTCCGCTGCTTCGATCCGCACCCCGACAGCATCATCACCGTGCTGGCCCGGCGCGACTACTTCACGCCCTCCGACATGGTGTGGTTGTTCCTGGATTCGTATCATGACCGCCGCACCGGCTATGAATTCGGCGTCAACCCGTCAGGGGTGAAGCTGGACGCGCAGATCTACAACGACGGCAACGAGGACTTCGCCTGGGACGCGGTGTGGGATGTGGCCACGCACGTCGATTCGCTGGGATGGACCGCGGAGTTCCGCATCCCGCTGTCCCAGCTGCGCTACGGCCGGCAAAAGAACCATACGTTCGGTTTCACCGTCGATCGGGACATCTACCGCTATTCCCAACGCGTGAGCTGGCCGCTGTTCCGGCAATCCAAGGCCGGCTTCGTGTCGCAGTTCGGCGAGATCAGCGGGTTGGACGATCTCGAGGCGCCGCGCCGGCTCGAGGCGGCGCCGTATGTGGTCACCAAGAACGTGTCCGAGTTCACCAGCACGGGCATCGGCCGCACTCAGGACGCGACCATCGGCGGCGACTTGAAGTATCGCGTCGCGTCGAACCTCACACTCGACGCCACGCTGAACCCCGACTTCGGCCAGGTGGAGGCCGACCCGGCGGTGTTGAACCTCACGGCGTTCGAGACGTTCTTCAACGAGCAGCGCCCGTTCTTCGTCGCCGGACGCGGCCTGTTCCAGTTCGACGTCAACTGTAACGACGTCAACTGCAACAGCGAGGGACTGGTGTACAGCCGGCGCATCGGCCGGGCGCCTGAGCTGGCGGGCACCTACAGCGACACGACATCGCCCGCCTTCACGCGCATCCTGGGCGCGGCGAAGCTCACCGGGCGGATGCCGGGTGGGCTTATGATCGGCGCCCTCGATGCGGTGACTGAGCACGTCACCGGCGTGGGTGGCGCCACGATCGAGCCGACCACCAACTACGGCGTGGTCCGGCTGCGCCAGGACCTGCGCGGCGGCGAGTCGAGTGTCGGCGGCATCATCACGACCGTGGACCGCAACAACGACGCGTTCACCTCGCCCTATCTCCGCACCAGCGCCTACGTGGGCGCCACGGACTTCCGGCATCGCTTCCCGGGCGGGAAATGGGAAATCAATGGCTCATTGGACCTGTCGCACGTCTCGGGCAGTGCCCAGGCCATCGCGGCCACGCAGCGCGACGCCGTGCATTACTACCAGCGTCCGGACGCCGGACTGGGATTCGACAGCACGCGCACATCGCTCTCCGGAGACGCCGAGGAGCTCCAGTTCAGCAAGGTCAGCGGCAACGTGATCGGCCAGACCAGTTATCAGCGCCGCTCCCCCGGATTCGAGATCAACGATCTGGGCTACCTGCAGCGCGCCGACCAGCAGTCCTGGAGCACCTGGGTGGGTTTCTTCGACCGCAAGCGCCGCGCCCTGACCCAGCGCTTCCAGTGGAACTTCAACTGGTGGCAGTACTGGACCACCGCCGGCCTGCCCGAGGAACGCGCGTTCAACACCAACACGCACACCACGTTCACCAATACGTGGTCGTTCCACACCGGCTTCACCCTGGGCCAGCTGGGCGGGACGTACTGCTACTCGTGCGCGCGCGGCGGCCCCGCGGTGCGTCAGGATCACTACTTCGCGCCCTGGGCCGGGCTGAACGGCGACGATCGGAAGGCGATCGTGCCCTACTTCTGGGTCCAGGGCTCACGTTCGGACGGTGGGCGCTCCCATTACATCAACCTGATGCCCGAGGTCGACTTCAAGCTGGCGTCGCGCATCACCGCGGCGGTCATCCCGAGCTACACGCGCGCGACGAGTGCGGTGCAGCCACTGGGTCCGGTCACCGACACGACCACCAGACTCACACGTTACTTGTTCGCCCACCTGGAGCAGAAGCAGCTCGGCGTGACCATGCGAGTCACCTACCCGTTCACGGCCAACGCGACGCTCCAGGTGTACGCCCAGCCGTTCGTCTCGAAGGGAACGTACAGCGACGTCCGCCAGCTATCGGCCACTCCACGCGCGGCGAACTTCGCGAGCCGCTACGACGCGGATACCGTCGCCGGCGACAACCCCGGCGGATTCAACTACAAGCAGTTCCGCTCCAACGTCGTGTTCCGGTGGGAGTACAAGCCCGGCTCGACGCTGTTCCTGGTGTGGAGCCAGGGGCGCCAGGGGTCGACCGGCGTCGAAGGCACACGAGGCTTCGGCGGTGACATCGGCGATCTGTTCAACCTGCGGCCGGACAACAGCTTCCTCGTGAAGATGTCGTACTGGATCAATCGGTAGATACGGATAACACACGCCCAGGCACCACGTTGCAAGGGCTGGCGTGACCACCGTCACGGCTGGGCGGGGCAGGCGTGTGCAACATCTGTAGATGCACACCGAGCTCGAGCACCCCGAAGTCAGCCGTCACAAGTGCCTCATCTACGATGGGCACCCATCGGAGCAGCTGCCGGTCGTCGTGCCGCTGTTGCTGGACGGGTTGCACCACCACTGGCGCTGCCTCTACCTCGGCGATCCTGAGATGGTGCGGATGGTCACTGCAGCGCTGGGTGCCAAGGGCGTGGACACCGCGCGGGAAGTAGGTCGGGGCGCCCTGATCCTCTCCTCCGACCGGAGTCACCTCGTGGGCGGCGAGTTCGAGCCACAGGTCATGATCGACGGCTTGCGGTCGCTCATCGACGGCGCGCTGCACGAGGGGTTCGAGGGGCTGTGCGCCACCGGCGACATGCGCTGGGAGCTGGGCGACGACAAGAATTTCGATCGCTTGCTCGAGTACGAGGCGCGCCTGGAGCAGGTGTTCCGCGAGCTGCCGCTGCGCGGGATTTGCCAGTACCACCGTGACACGCTGCCGCCCACGGCCGTGAACGACGCGTTGCTCACACACCGCAGTGCCTATGTCGGCGCCGCGCTCAATCGCGACAACCTCTTCTATGTCCCCCCCGAGCTGCTGCTCGAACCGCGCTCCGGGGACCACAGCAGCGGGCAAGCGGAGTGGATGTGCCAGCAGATCATCCGCGTGCTGAACGCGGAGCAGGCGCGCGACACCGCGCTGCAGCAGCTGGCGGAGGCGAATCGCGATCTGGAGCGGCGCGTGGTGCAGCGCACGGCGGAGCTCGAGGCCGCCAATCGTCACCTCGAAGCCTTCTCATACTCCGTATCGCACGATCTGCGCGCGCCGCTCCGGGCCATCAGTGGGTTCAGCGACGCTCTCGCCGAGGAGTGCAGCGCGGCGCTGGGTAAGGAGGGGCTGCAGTACCTGGAGCGGGTGCGGGGCGGCGTGCGGCGCATGGGCGAGCTGATCGACGGCATGCTGGGGCTATCGCGCGTGATGAAAGCGGAATTGCATCGTGTGCCCGTGGACCTGAGCACGCTCGCCGAGGAGGTGGCGCGCGACGTGCGCGCGGCTGCCCCGGATCGGTCCGCCGAGTTCCTGATTCACATGGGGCTGCGCGCGTTGGGTGATCCGGTCCTGTTGCGGGCGGTGATGACGAACCTGCTCGATAACGCGTGGAAGTTCACCGCCAAGATCCCGAAGGCCCACATCGAATTCGGCCAGCGGGGAATCGAGGGCGACCAGCCGGTGTTCTTCGTGCGGGACAACGGTGCGGGGTTCGACATGAATTACGCCGAGAAGCTGTTCGGCGTGTTTCAGCGGCTGCACCGGCAGGACGAGTTCGCGGGGACCGGCGTCGGGCTCGCTACGGTACAGCGGATCGTCAACCGGCACGGCGGGCGAATCTGGGCGGAAGCGCGTCCCAACGAAGGAGCGACCTTCTTCTTTACCCTGCCGGCGGCATGAAACCCTAGCGCCGCCTGACGACCGCTCCGCCCGGGCGCTGCGCCCACCGGTTGGATGGCGGCTCGACGGGTATGTGAACGGTGTGCTCTAGATGCACCCGTTGACCCGGTTGGACCAGAGCAGCTGCACCGTGTAGCTGCCGAGCTTCTTGTTCTGCCAGGCGCAGACGTCGCCGATCTCGCCGTTGGTGTCGTCGTACCACCCCTGTCCGGGAACGGGATCGGTGATCGCCTCCGCCAGCTCGTGCGAAGCCACCGAGGTCAACGCGTCGAGCGGCGGCAGACCGCCCAGGCATCCGGCGCAGTCGGGGTAGGGGAGCACCGCGTAATACAGCCCGCCGGGCGAGCGGTCGTGGTAGCCGCAGAACACCTGGCAGGAGCGCTCGTTGGCAGACACGACGGTGACGCCGGACGGCAGCCACACGCAGTAGAGCGAGTTGGGCGTCGCCGCGGGGAGCGCCTTGCCGGCGACCTGCCGCTCGAGCATCTGCTGAATGGCGCTGTCGTTTACGCTCGAGCCGGGTGCCGGGTCGGTGACCGTCGCCGTGCCGGTGTAGCGCCCGTGCCCGATCGCCTGCCCCGGAGTGTTGTACTCTCCCAACTGATCCACGTATGCGCTCGTGACCACGAATTGCAGAAAGCCGTTGAGGCTCTGCATCAGAGGCTGCTGAGGCGGCTGCTGCCACGCCGCTCCCCAGAACACGCTGAACACCTGCACCGACGTGAGCAGCGGGCCGCCGCGAAAGGTGAGCTCGGCGGCGGGCGCCTTGGCCCGGCGGCCGGGAACGAACAGCTCGCTCGGCCGGTGCAGCGGGACGATGCGGATCGGGCGTGCCGCCATGGATTCTCCTAGGGACCCGGTGGCGTCTCGACTTTGTACACCGGATGCAGCTCCCACAGCGCCCGCACGGACGAGTTGCAGCGGCCGTGCTGGCTGGCGCGGACTACGCCGTTCGCGCCGCGCTTCTGGTGATAGCCATCGAAGAACGCCGCTCCAGTGAACGTCACCAGAATCGGCGTGGCGAGGTCGCCGGCCGCCCCGAGCTTGGTCGTGTCGACCAGGGCCGCCAGCTGCTCGCGGGCCGCCCCGTACACGGCGCCGTACGTCGGAGCCGGAATCTCGAACACGATGCAGGACGCCGGGACCGGGCTCGTTTCCTCTTCGGTGACCTCGATGTGCCAGTCGCCGTCCTGCTCGTGCAGCCGGATCCGCCGCACGTAGGCGCTCACCCCAAACAGGTCGAGCTCACGTCCGGCGCGGAGGGCGCATTGGTCCTTGGCGGTGAGCCCGCGCGGAACCCACGTCAACATGTCGGAGACATCGACCGGCATCGGAGTCTTGCCCGCGAGAGACTGGTCGATCTTCTCGCTCCAGCGATAGTGCGGTTCGCTGCACGTTTGGGCGCGGGCGGCGCTCGCGGTGAGCACCACGAAGACCAGCGGGACCACGGCGCAGGGTCGTATCATGGACTAGAAACGTAGTCAGGATGATGCCGTCATATAGAGGTGTTCCCCGAGACACGAATCTGACACACCACGCCATGTCGCCCGAGGCCCTGCAGCTCGAGCTCGACCGCCTGCACGTCGCGGCCTTCGGATGGGCCCTGGCGTGCTGCGGCGGCGATCGTGCGGCCGCGGAGGATGCGCTGCAGACGAGCTACTTGAAGATCCTGGACGGGCGCGCCCGGTTCGACGGCCGCGCGGCGTTCCGCACTTGGCTGTTTTCGGTCGTGCGGCTCACGGCTGCGGAGCAGCGGCGCCGCACCGCCTTGTGGCGACTGTGGCCGCGCTCCTGGCTCGGCAGCGCTGCAGACGGCAGGCACGATGCCGCGGCGGCGCTGGACCGCTCGGAGACGGCACGCCAGCTGGTGGTGGCGTTAGCGCGGCTGCCACGCCGCCAGCGCGAGGTACTGCACCTCGTGTTCTATCAGGACCTGACGATCGCCGAGGCGGCGGAGGTCGCGGGCATATCGCTGGGCACCGCGCGCACGCACTACGAGCGGGGCAAAGCGGGGCTGAGAAAACTGCTGGAGGCGGACTGGGCATGACCGAACGGGAAGAACGTGACCTGCGAGAGCGCTTCGCGGCGCTGCGGCTGGCAGACGGTGCGACCGCGCCGGTGTTTCAGCACACGGTGGCCGCAGCGCGGGCGCGCCCGCCGCGGCGCGGAACCGTGTTGACGGTAGCCGCTGCCTTCGCTCTCGTGGCGCTGGTGGTGATGCTTGCGGTGCGGAGCCGCCATCGCCCCGACATTGATCTCGCCGGCGTGCGAGTCCACGCGCCCACTGATTTCCTGCTCCAGCTTCCCGGCGCCGAGCTGCTGCGGACGGTGCCCCGGCTCGGCGGGATGACGCTCGATCGGAGGATTCTATGAAATCCGCTCTCACACTGGCGTTCGCCCTGGTCTGCTGCAGTGCGCTCGTCGCGCAACAGCCACCGCCCCCCCAGTCCCCGCCGGACGACCCGTTGGCGCGGGTGCTGTTCCCACCGGAGGTGGTGATGCAGCATCAGCAAGACATCGCGCTGCGCCCCGAGCAGCGTGCGGCCATCACCAAGGCGATCCAGGAGTTTCAGAACAAAGTGGTCGACCTGCAGTGGAAGATGCAGGACCAGTCGCAGCGCCTCGTGACCCTTCTGGAAAAGCCCACGGTCGATCAAGCAGCGGCGCTGACCCAGGTCGACGAGGTGCTGGGGGTGGAGCGGGAGGTGAAGCGCGCGCACATCACGTTGTTGATCCAGATTAAGAACACCCTCTCGCCGGAGCAGCAGGCGAAGCTCACGAGGGCGCGCGCGGGCGGAGCGCCGCGTCCCTAGCGGCTGGTACTGTGACCCACATCACATGGTACGCTGTTCCTCCTTGTAACTTGGCCGTGACTCCTTTGCGCCCTGCCTTCTTCACGCGGAGGAGTCATGAAACGGCTCTCGCTGCTCGTGGTGCTGGTGGCCGCGTCCGCCGCGGCCTGTCTCGCAATAGCCTGTAACATCTCCGACCCCACCGTGACGCTGCAGTGCGCCGCTCCGGACACGGGGAGCTACATCAAGCTCTCGGGATCCAGCGACACGGTGAGTTTGCACTGCTTCCAGAAGGCGAACCCGTAGGGAGGCGATGGCTGGCGGAGGTCATCGAGCGAGCCGGTGACCTCCGCACGGGCCCGCGTTACAACCGATAAGCCAACCCCAGCGACATCACCGGGTAAGCCTTCAGGAACTTGCGCACGTCGTGCTCGGTCTGGGCCGCCTGCGCCTGGAGGTCGGCTGCGAGCTGCGGATTGGAGGCGGCCCCCGACGCCGTCAGTGTGATCGAAGGTTTCCCCAAGATCGCGCCGATGTCGAAGAGCAGCTTGGCGGCTCTGTGGTCGTTTGCCGGCGTGCCAAAGCCGAGCCCGAGGTACGGGCGTACGCTGCGGAACTTTCCCTGAGCGGTCAACGTGCCGACCTGACTGGTAGTGTACTGCGTCCCGTTGATCTTGAAGGTGCCCGACGTCGTTGGGAGTCCGGAGGCCGTGATCGTGAGGGGGTTGGTGGCGAGTCCTGCCGTGAAGTGGAAACTGCCGCGGCGGCCGGGGGAAAGATCGCACAGTGCCTCGAACGTATGGAGCTTGAGCGAGGCGTCATAGGTGATGTCTGACTGTGACTTGGTGGTGCTCCAGGTGTAGAGGGTACCGCCGACTCGTACGTCGAAGTGCCCCGCGATAAGCTTCGCGACCTCGGCCCCGAAGCCAGTGGTCGCGGCGCGGACGGCGATGGAGGCGTCGGCGTGGGATCCCTGTCCCAGAAGGGGGGCCGAGCTCAACAGCATTGCCGCCACGCCGCACCAGAGGGCGGGGCGGAATCGCTCCACATGATGGGTCATGCGTGCCTCTCCTTCGAGTGTTCTCCGTCGTGACAAAAAAAGGACCGGCCAAGCGAGTAGCTCGCTCAGCCGGTTTCGCGATTCGCTCCCCCCGAGGCCAGGGCGATCCGCACGACATCGTGCCTCGGGGTTCATAGCATCTGAGTGCGGGTTGAATATGCCTCCCACGGGAACGGCTGCAAGGAGACGCATCTTCGTCCCGCTCCTGCATCGCTCGGGCTCGACCGCAAGGGTGCTCACCGGCCTTGCCGGTGCCCCGTCTGAAGGGTTGAACGGCGCTGCAAGGAAGTCGCTTACCGGGGCGCCACGGCCCGAGTCAGCAGCCCCTGCAGCCCGGCCCAGTATCGCGCGCCGAGTTTCGTCTTGAGCCGACGCTGCACGCGTTCCCACGCGGGCGTCGCTCGCGCGAGCATGCGCCGCCCCTGAGGCGCGAGCTCGACGCGACGTTCCCGGCCATCGCCTCCCTCCACCCGGCGAATCCATTTTGCGCGCTCCAGCGGTGTGAGCGTGCGGCTGAGGGTCGTACTATCGACCGCCAGCAGCTCGCCGAGCGCGCCCTGGGTCATCGGCTCACCGGTCCGGTCCAGGACCTGCAGCAATGTGAACTGGGTGATCCGAATCCTCATCGGCCTCAGGGCGGTGTCGTACAGTTGCGTGACCGCCCGCGTCGCCCGGCGCAGGTTCGCGCAGGCACAGGGCAGCGGCGTAATCCCTAACCTCTTTCGAGTCATGTTCATATGCATATACATCTGTAGACGCTCCGTCAAACCGTCCGGCGGGCCCGGTTGGCAAGCCTGCGAATTAGCTGTATATACATCAATATGCCCACCGGATGGATCGTCGTCGCCGCCGTATTGGTCGGCCTGCCGCTCATGTCATATGTCGTCGAGTGGCTCCGCCCCGCACCCATCGCGCCCGAGCGGGTCTCGTGGGCTCCCGACATCGGCGTACGCTATGTGACGGTGGGCGGCACGCGACTGCGCTACGTCACGGCCGGCCAAGGACCGGCGCTCGTATTGTTGCATACGCTGCGCACCCAGCTCGACATGTTCCAACGGCTGGTACCGACGCTGGCGAAGCGGTTTCGGGTGTACGCGCTGGACTATCCGGGACACGGCTACTCGGACATCCCGAAGGCTCACTACACCCCCGAGTTCTTTGTGGGCAGCGTCGCGGGATTTCTCGCGGCTCTACGGATCGAAGACGCCGTGCTCGTGGGAGAATCGATCGGCGGGAGCATCGCACTCCTGCTCGCTGCCCGGCATCACCCGTCGGTGCGACGGGTCATCGCCGTCAATCCCTACGATTATGACGGCGGGCGCGGGATCAGACGCAGCTCGGCGCTCGCCAACGTGCTGTTCGGACTCAACGATGTGCCGATCCTCGGCGCCACGGTCACCCGGCTCCGCCAGTATCCGATTGTGCAGCGCATCCTCCAGGGCGGTGTGTATCGGCCGGGCTCGATGCCGAGCGCGCTGGCGCGCGAAATGTACGAGGTCGGGAACCGCCGCGGTCACTATCGCGCCTTCATGTCGCTCATCCACCATTGGGCGGGGTGGGAGCGCGCGCGCGCCGGCTACACGTCGATCGACCGCCCGGTGCTGCTCGTATACGGCGACCATGACTGGTCTCGCGTTCCGGAGCGTGAGGCGGATCGCCAGGCGATTCCAGGAGCCGCCTTGCTCACCGTAAAGGACGCCGGACATTTTCTCGCCCTCGACGCGCCGGAGGACCTCGAGCGAGCGGTGCTCGGCTTCACCAAGGGAGGCGCATGATGCTGCGACCGGTGCTCAGAGTCTTCGGCCTCATCTTCATCTTCGGCATTCCCCTCTTCAATCGCATCTGGCCGAGCGGCTGGGCCTGGGTACCGGAGCAGCCGGCTTACCTGCAGATGATCTGGGGTATCTACGCGACGCTCGGCGTGTTCTTGCTGCTCGCCGCTCGAGACCCGGCCCGACACCTGAGCCTGATCTGGTTCACTGTCTGGTCGAGCATCGTGCATGGGACCGTCATGGCGGTCCACTCCGTGACGGACTCTGGCCAGATTGGGCACCTCGGGGGCGATGTCGCTGCGCTGTTTCTCACGGCAGCGGTGCTGACGGTGCTGGTGCGGCGTGAGCTGCCCGCCGGGCGGGCACTTGCCAATACTTAACCGATAGGTTAAGTCTAGCGCTTCACCCCCTCTCGGAGGATCGATGCACGTCCGGTGCACGCTCGCAGCCGCAGCACTCGCCGCCGTCGCGCTCGCCGCGCCAGCCGCGGCCCAGATGGAGCACAACTTCAAGCCGTCTCCGGCGTTCTCGCAGCTCACGCCCCTCGCCGGTGAATGGGAAGGGCAGAACTCTGCGGGCAAGACAGTCACTGCGTCGTATCAGGTCGTTTCCGGCGGGACAGCGCTGCTGGAGCGGCTCCGCACCGGCGACGAACCCGAGATGCTCACCGTGTACACGCCCGACGGTGACCACGTGGCGGTCACGCATTTCTGCAGCTCGGGTAATCAGCCGCAGATGCGCACCGTGGCGCTGGGCGGTGATGCCAAGACGTTCTCATTCACGTTCGTCCGCGCCACCAACCTGCCAACCCCCGAGACGGGACATATGCACCACCTGACCGTCACGCTCCAGGACAAGGACCACTTCACGCAGGAGTGGACCTGGCAGGAGAAGGGCACGGGGCATACGGCGGTGTTCCACTTCACGCGCAAAGCCTGACATTTTCCGTAGGCCGACCGCGCCGCGCCGGGTGTAGATTGAACGCATGGCCCTCAGCCGGGCGGCAATCGCGACACTCGGCGCGACGCTGTACGCCGCCTGCGGCGGCGCGGGCACGGGATCGAAGGCTGCCATCCCGCCCGGCCCGGGCAGTCCGAGCGAGGTCGCGGCGATCCGGCTGTTCGACCCGACGGGCGGCGAGCTGACGTTCCACATCCCCCTCATCACCGGCGACACGCTGCGCATCGAGGTCCGCACCTACGCCGCCGACGGTCATCAGATCATCCCGGTCACGGGCGGGGCCAAGGCGGCGTTCACCTTCATGCCGGCGAACCTCGCGTCCTCCCGTACTGTCAGCGGGGACTCGCTCGCGCAGGACGTGCTCGCGACCTCGCCACCCGCCACCGAGGGCACGCTGAACGTGATCCTGCTGTTCCTCGCCGACTCGAGCACGAAGACGTTCAGCGGCTTCCCGGTGCTCGTGCACTGACGGCTTGCGCTTCGCGCCGCTCCATCTCGCATTCTTCTGGCTCGTCGCGCCCCGCGCCGCCCGCGCCCAGCACGAGCACATGGCCATGGCTGCCGATACGGTGTCGCTTCCGGACGTCTCGATGCACCGGATGAGCTCCGGCACCGCATGGCTCCCCGACGCCTCCCCGATGCGCGGCGCACACCTGATGCTCGGCGCGTGGCAGGTGATGGCCCACGGCAGCGCCTTCCTTCAAGACATCCGCGACTTCGGGACACGCGGCAGCTATCAGCTCGGAAGCGTGAACT
>Ga0079222_10000123_pt1 | contig 14342 bp, 12 predicted proteins | sample GAPlitter_FD_75070 | JGI IMG/M metagenome (GOLD analysis project Ga0079222, IMG submission 75070) | Agricultural soil microbial communities from Georgia to study Nitrogen management - GA Plitter | ecosystem: Environmental > Terrestrial > Soil > Agricultural land | place: USA: Georgia...
GGCTTCCAGCGGGTCATCCAGCGCGCGATCCTGCACGTGCAGTCCTCGGGCAAGAAGGAAGTCACCGGTGCCAACGTGCTCGTCGCGGTGTTCGGCGAGAAGGAATCGCACGCCGTCTATTTCCTCAACCAGCGCGGCGTGACGCGGCTCGACGTCGTCAACTACATCGCGCACGGCATCACGAAGAGCCCGCAACAGAAGCAGGACAAGGCGTCGGAGGCGAAGGACGACGAGGGCGGCAGCGAGTCGCAGGGCGCGCTCGATGCATACACGATGAACCTCAACGCGATGGCGCGTAACGGCAAGATCGATCCGCTGATCGGCCGCGAGCTCGAGCTCGAGCGTGTCATCCAGGTGCTGTGCCGCCGCCGCAAGAACAATCCGCTGCTGGTGGGCGAGGCGGGTGTCGGCAAGACGGCGATCGCCGAAGGGCTCGCGCGCCGCATCAACGAAGGCGAGGTACCCGAGCTTCTGAAGGAGTACCAGGTCTATTCGCTCGACATGGGCGCGCTGCTTGCGGGCACCAAGTACCGCGGTGACTTCGAGCAGCGGCTGAAGGCGGTGCTGAAGCAGCTGTCGGAAAACCCGAAATCGATCCTGTTCATCGACGAGATCCACACGATCATCGGCGCGGGCGCCGCCTCGGGCGGCACGCTCGATGCGTCCAACCTGCTCAAGCCGGCATTGTCGACGGGCGCGCTGAAGTGCATCGGCGCCACGACGTACGGCGAGTTCCGCCAGATCTTCGAGAAGGATCACGCACTGTCGCGGCGCTTCCAGAAGGTGGACGTGCCCGAGCCGTCGATCGCCGAAACGGTGGAGATCCTGAAGGGCCTCAAGACGCGCTTCGAGCAGCACCACGGCGTCAAGTACGCGCCGGCTGCGCTCACGTCTGCGGCCGAGCTCGCCGCGCGCTTCATCAACGACCGTCATCTGCCCGACAAGGCGATCGACGTCATCGACGAGGCTGGCGCGGCGCAGAAGATCCTGCCCAAGTCGCGGCAGAAGAAGGTGATCGGCAAGAACGAGGTCGAGGAGATCGTCGCCAAGATCGCCCGCATCCCGGCCAAGAACGTGTCGTCCGACGATCGCAATGCGCTGAAGACGCTCGACCGCGATCTGAAGAACGTCGTGTTCGGTCAGGACCGCGCGATCGACGCGCTGGTGTCGGCGATCCGCATGGCGCGCTCGGGGCTCGGCAATCCGCGCAAGCCGATCGGCAACTTCCTGTTCAGCGGGCCCACGGGTGTCGGCAAGACCGAGGTGGCGCGCCAGCTCGCGTTCTGCCTCGGCATTGAGCTATTGCGCTTCGACATGTCCGAGTACATGGAGCGCCACGCGGTGTCGCGGTTGATCGGCGCGCCGCCCGGCTATGTCGGCTTCGACCAGGGCGGGCAGTTGACCGAAGGCATCACCAAGCATCCGTACAGCGTGCTGCTGCTCGACGAGATCGAGAAGGCGCACCCCGACATCTTCAACATCCTGCTGCAGGTGATGGACCACGGCACGCTGACCGACAACAACGGTCGCAAGGCGGACTTTCGCAACGTGATCATCATCATGACGACCAACGCCGGCGCGGGCGAGCTCGCGCGGCAGACGATCGGCTTCGCCAACGACAGGCAGACCGGCGACGAAATGGCCGAGATCAAGCGCCTGTTCACGCCGGAGTTCCGCAACCGGCTCGACGCGACGATCTCGTTCGGCTCGCTCGACCACGACATCATCCTGCGCGTCGTCGACAAGTTTTTGGTCGAGCTGGAAACGCAACTCCACGAGAAGAAGGTCGACCCGACGTTCATGCCGAAGCTGCGCGAGTTCCTCGCCCGCAAGGGCTTCGATCCGCAGATGGGCGCGCGGCCGATGTCGCGCCTCATCCAGGACACGATCCGCAAGGCGCTCGCCGAGGAGTTGCTCTTCGGTCGCCTGGTGAACGGCGGCAAGGTGACGATCGACCTCGGCGACGACGACAAGGTCAAGCTCGCGTTCGAGGAGGAGGCGCGCGAGCCGGAAGTCGCGTAGGGCGCGCTTTCCGCGCAGCGATCGAAAGGCTCCTGCCGCGCGGCCGGAGCCTTTCTTCTTTCAGGCAGGCACGTTCGCCGGCGCCGCGGGCGTCAATCCGAACCGCTGCATAGTCGCGATCAGCCGCGCGCGATCCGGCGGGGCGTCCGCGCCGAGCAATGAGGCGACTTCGCGGAAATACGCGGCGCCGATGTCGGGCGTGTTGACGACGAGAGCGCGGGCCGTGGCGGCGTGCGGGTTGCTGAACGCGTGCACCGCGCCGCGCGGCGTCGCCATCGAATCGCCGGCGCGCAGGTCGCGCGTCTCGCCGCTCACCGTATAGCGCAGCGTGCCCTCGAGCACGTACACGATTTCCTCGTTGCCCGCATGGCTGTGCGGCGGCGGAACGTTGGAGCCCGGCGGCACGATCATCTCGAACATGCCCATGTCGCAGCCGTGGCCGGCGTGCTGCAGGTAGCGGATCTCGAGCTGGCCTACGCGGATCACTTCCGGGGCTGGCGTGGCGCTGCGGTCCATGGCAAACTCCTCCCGTAAAAAGTTTGTACGATCGAACTGTACAGAATCTTTACGCCGATGTCAAACGCCACCCTGAGCGCCCCGCGCGAGCGCGCCCGCCCCGCGCTCGCGCCCCTCATCGGCTCGCTGCTGCGGCTGCCGCACGAGGTCGTCGAGGCGCGGATGCTCACCGACCTGCACCAGCACGGCTTCCGGCTTACGCTCACCGAGCTTCGCGTGTTCCTGTATCCGGGTCCCGACGGGCGACGCCCGGCCGACCTCGCGCGACAGTGCAACATGACGCGGCAGGCGATGAACTACGTGCTTACGGGCCTCGAGGAGCGCGGCTACCTCGCGCGGCGCACCGAAAGCGCGTCGCGCGTCGTGCGCACGACGGACGCGGGTCGCAAGCTGATGACCCGCCTTCGCGCCTGCGTGGCGGGGATCGAGCGGGAGTGGGCGACCCATCTCGGCAAGCAACGCTTCGACGCGCTGCGCGCGACGCTGCACGAGCTCGCGCGCTGGCTCGGCAAGCTGGACTGATCTACTTCCGCGCGCGCGACGTGCGAAGCTGCGCGCGCTGCTGCTCGACCGGATCGATGTCGAGGTATTTCCAGTACGACGTGAAGTCGTTGGGATAAAACCCGGATACCCACGGCTGCACGAACGTGTTGTCGACCTCGACGACGTGCGGAATCAAGGGCATGTACGCCATCGCGATTTCCGACATGCGGCGCTGAAGCGCGACCTGCTTCTGCATGTCGGGCTCGCGCAGCATCTGCGCGTACAGCTGGTCATATTCGTCCATCGCGAAGCGCGACTTGTTCACGCGTGGCGTCTGCCCGCTCTGCAGTTGCGCGAGCGTGACGTATCCAAGCGGCGAGCCGCCCCAGCCCGCGATACTCATCTGGAAATGGGTCGCCTCCATTTCCTTGAACTGGTCCTGTGCCGGCAATTCGCGGAACTGCACGCGAAGCCCGATCGCGTCGAGGTTCTTTTTCCACAACGTTTCCCATTCGCGCCACAGCGTGCCCGGGCGCGTGAGGATCGTCAGCGTGAGGCGCGTGCCATCCGGCGCGAGGCGGAAACCCTCCGCATCGCGCTTGTCGTAACCCGCGCGATCGAGCAGCGCGCGCGCCGTCACGGGGTCGTAGCGCATGCTCCGTGGAAGCCCGGCGTCGTACGTCGTTGCGCGTGGCGGAACGATCTGCGCCAACGGCACCGCCTGGCCGGCGTACGCGACGCGCACGAGATCGTCGGGATTGAAGGCGAGCGCGATCGCGCGTCGCAGGCTCACGCGCTCCTTGTCCGCACCTCCCACGACCGGATCGTTCAGGTTGAAGTACGTGTAGCGGACGAAGGTTTCGGTCAGCGGAAAGCGTTGCACGCCGAGCGCCGCGTATTCGGCCTTCAGCTTGCCGTCGACGAGCAGGCGGTTCGCCAACTCACCGGTCAGCTCGATGTAGTCGAGATGACCTTGCTCGAACTCCAGCAGCCGTGATTGCATCTCCTCGATCACGTTGATCTGAATCGTGCCGATTTGCGGCAAACGCTTGCCCGTCATCCTCCTTACGAGCGCCGCATGCGCGGGGTCGTCGCTTTTCGGAAAGACGATTTCGCGGTAGCGGGGGTTCGCTTCGAGCACGATGCGCGAGCCGCGCTTCCACTCCTTGAGCCGGTACGGGCCGGTGCCCACGGGGCGGCTGCCGATGTCGCGTCCCGCCGCCTCGACGACCTCGCGGGCAACTGCCCGTGCCTGCGTGAGGTTCTGCTGGATGACCGGGTAATTCGGCGAGACGAGCCGCAGCTGCAGCGTGTAGCGATCGATCGCGCGCACGCCCTCGAGCGGCGCGTCGTAGTCGAATTTCGCGCCCGGCTTGCGCGCCGCGTCGACGGCCGCACGGGCGCCGGCGAGCGCCTCGGTCAGCACCAGCGTGCCGCCTAAGCGCAGGTTCGGATCGAGCAGGCGCTTGAATGCGTAGGCGTAGTCCTCGGCGACGAGCTCGCGCGGCTTGCCGCCGAACGCTGCGTCGTCGGTGAAGTAGATGCCGCGCTGCAGCGGGATCGTCCATGTGCGACCGTCCTCGCTCACCGTCGGCGGCGCCGCCGCGGTGAGCTGCGCAAGCTTGGCGGGCATCGCAAGGTAGTCCCACTCGTAGAGACCCTCGAAGATTGCGACGCCGACCCACGCGGAGAAGTAGTCGCCCCATTGCTCGGGGTCGAGCGAATCGATGTCGCCTTGCGCGACGCGCAGCACCTTTGCGGGATCGGCGGCGTACGCGAGGCACACGCACAGCAGGACAAAGGTGGCCGCGATGGCACGCAGCGCTCGCGAATGCGCCATGGCTCCCCCCGAGTCGACCCAGCGACCCAGTCTACTGCATCACGAGCGCCGCCATCCGAACGTCTACGGCCAGACCGTTCGTGTCTGTTGCTCCAATCGGCGCGCCCACGCGTGATGCGCTGCGTGGTTGCCTCCATGCGAATACCGGTAATAGCCGGGCGGGGCGACCGCTCCGGTGCGGTACCGCCCATCCTGGTGCACTCGTTCGTGGCAGTTGGCGCACACAACCACGCAGTTCTCCGCGGAAGCCAGCCACGCATGTTCCGGGTTGACGGCGAGGCCGCTCTGATTCGGTACGACGTGGTGAGCGTGCTCTTCCACGTCACGGAGGCTGTCGCCACAGCAGGCGCATTTCGCGTTTTGACGAAAGCGCGCCTCCATGCGAACGGTCGCCTTGAACGCGAATGCTCTTCCCATGTCTTCCGCAGTTACGCCAGCCGCCGGGCGCATGATCCATCGAGCGCCAGGCCGACTCTAGCGGTGTCTGAACGAGGATTCAATAGAGCAGCGGGGAGTCGCGGCGGATCAGCCCAGCATGTCCTTCCAGATGGCGCGTGCCCAGGCGAAACCATACTCGCCTTCGAGCTCGCTCTTCGCAGCCGACAGCCCACCCGATCCGGGAACGGTCAGGAACGTCTTCTGCGCGGCGTCGTAGCGATGCACCGACGCCACATGCACGGCTTCGCGATCGGTCACGAAGCTGTAGCAGGTATTATTGAGCACCGGTTCGGGATTGGGCGGTCGGTCCGACAGCGCGGCGAGCACCGCAGCCGCGGCGGCCTTGCCGTGCTGGTTCGCCATGTGTCCCGACTTCGGCATGAGCGGTGCGATCTGTATCGCGTCGCCGAGCACGTGCACGCCTGGCACCCTGATCGACTCGAACGTGAGGAAGTCGACCTCGCACCACTGGCCGTTCGCGGTGACCACGCCGGCCGCGTGCGCGATGCGCCCCGCGCCTTGCGGCGGAATCACATTCAGCACGTCGGCCTTCACGTCGTCGGCGGTTTCGAAGCGCGCAACGTGCGTGCGCACGTCGACGTCGGTGAGCACGCAGTCGGGCCGATACTCGACGATGTCCTTGTAGTCGTCGTTCCACGCCTTCGTGAACAGGGCCTTCTTCGATTGAACGTCCTCGTTGCCGTCGACGATCAGGACCTTGCTGCGCGGCTTCGCGCGGCGGAAATACCACGCGACCTGGCACGCGCGCTCGTAGGGGCCCGGCGGGCAGCGATACGGCGCGCGTGGAATCGAGATCGCGAATACGCCGCCGTCGGGCATGGCCTCGAGCCGCGCGCGCAGCCCCGTCGTTTGCGGGCCGGCCTGCCACGCGTGCAGGAACGCCGCGCGCGCGGCGGGGGTGTCGAGCCCGCGGATGCGATCGAAGAAGAAATCGATGCCGGGCGACAGGATCAGGCGGTCGTAAGCGAGCGCATCGCCGCGAGCGAGTCGCACGCGGCGTTCGCTCGCATCGACCGCGGACGCCGTGTCGTGCACGATGTGCACGCCGCGGCGCGCGAGCGCGTCGTAGCTCACGGTGATGTCCGCGATCGTGCGGCTGCCGCCGAGCACGAGGTTCGACAGCGGGCAGGAGACGAATGCCGGGTCGCGCTCGACGAGCGTGACGTCGACGCTGTCGCCGCCCCATGTTTTCGCGTAGCGCGCGGCGGTGGCGCCGCCGTAGCCGCCGCCGACGACGACGATGCGACGCGGAGCGGCGCGCTGCACGAACGGCGCACACGCACCGAGCGCTGCAAGCGGCAGCGCCGCGAGCGCCCCGAGCGCGCCACGACGCCCCACGTCGGCTTCGCGGGGAGCAACTGCGCGCCGCGCCGTTCTGGCTGCCTTCATTGCATGGACGAGCGCGAAGCGAAGTACTCCGCGACCGCCGCGAGCTGCGCGTCGGTGTAGCCCCTGGCGAGCTGCGGCATCAGCGTCCCGCTGCGGGAGCCGTCGCGAAAGCCGCGGAGCTTCGCAAGCAGCTCGTCGCGGGCGACGCCTTCGAGCGCGGGCGGCTGCAGTTGCCCCGCCTGATGACAGCTCGCGCAGCCGGCGGCGAGCGCGCGCGCATCGATGTCGGCTGCGTGCGCCGCGGCAACCGCGGCGATCGTGGAGGCGAATGCCGTCGCAGCGCCGCGAATCATCGTGCCGACCATCGGTGGCTGGAATGCGAAATCCCGTGGCTAGAATAGCGCATGAATCGCCGCGTCCTCATGGTTTCGACTGCATCGCGCTGGCTCCGCACCGCGCGCATGCCGCGATCGCTCGCGAAAGCGGGGTTTCGCGCGGCGCTGCTCGCGCCGCGCGACTCGATCGGGCTGCGCTCGCGCTACGTCGAACGCAAGGCCGTGCTGCGCCACGATCCCGAGCCGCTCGAGGCGACGCTTGCGCTTCGCAACGAGGCGTGAGCCAGGAACGTCGTTCATTCCTCGCGCGCGGCGCACGGCTGCTCGGCGGCATCGCGCTCGCCTTCAGCTCGGCGAGCGCGGTTCGTGCGGCCGCGGACGACGACGAAGCGCCGGATTATCCGTCGCGGCCCCTGAAGGTCATCGTCTCATCCCCCGCGGGAACGGCGGTCGATGCGCTGGCGCGAGTGACGAGCGTGCGTCTTGCTGCAGCGCTGGGCCAGCCGGTCGTCGTGGAAAACCATCCCGACGCCGCCGGCAACATCGGCACCGCGCTCGCCGCGCGCGCGGCGCCCGACGGTTACACGCTTGCGATCGTCGGCGCGAGCGCGACGATCAATCCGAGCCTTTACGGTGCGCGCGCCGTCGATCCGGTGCGCGCGTTCGCGCCGATCACGCAACTCACGACGCAGCCGATCGTCGTCGTCGCGCATCCCTCTCTCGGCGTACGCTCGCTCGGCGAGGCGATCGCGCTCGCGCGTGCTAAGCCCGGCCGCCTCGCGTATTCGACGCCGGGCGTCGGAACGCCGACGCACGTCGCGGCCGAACTGCTCGCACAGCGTGCGGACGTCGCGTGGCTGCACGTGCCGTATTCGGGCGCGGGACAGTTGCTGTCCGACGTGATCTCCGGCGACGTCGCGTTGTCGTTCACATTGCTCGGCGCGGCGCAACCGTTCCTGCGCGACGGCCGCGTGCGCGCATTGGCGGTCACGACCCGGCAGCGCATCGATGCGCTGCCTGACGTGCCGACGATCGCCGAGTCGGGCTATCCGGGCTTCGAGGTTACTTCGTGGCACGGCATCGTCGCACCCGCCGACACGCCCAAGCCGATCATCGCGCGGCTCAATTTCGAGTACTCGGTCATCCTGCGCGACGCCGACGTCGTCGCGCGGCTGCGCGCTCTCGGAATGGACGGCGCACCGAGCACGCCGGTGGCGTTTCGCGAGCGCATCGCCTCGGAAGTCGCGCACTGGAGAGGGGTCGTCGGCAAGGCCGGCATTCGCGCCGAGCGTTGACGCCGTTCATCGGCCGCTCGCAGGCGGCTGTGGAACGCTTTTCCATTTTAAAGACGCCTCGCGGTGGAGCGGACGGGGATGTGGCTCCGCATATGTTTCCCTTGTGCATCAGGGGCATCGGTGCGGACATCTCGCCATGGGCGCGTCACCGCTGTCGGAGGAGTCTCACGCAACGCAACAAACACCCGGTCATTCATGCCACATTTATTTCCATCATACGGAAACCGTTTCTTAGCCATTGATTATTAGTAAGAAAAATAGTCGTGCAGTGCGAAAAACCGCTTGAATCCTCTACGCCTCTTTGCTACCGTCGGGTGGTGGTTCGCAAGTCTGCATCTGCCTGCCGCGCCATGCGCGGAGACGATCAACACGCGGGGCGCGCGCCTCGCACGAAAGGATGAAGAAGGCATGAACTACGATCTCGAAGCGGCAAGGCTGCGCAAGGACTGGGCCGAAAGCCCGCGCTGGAAAGGCATCGAACGGGGCTACAGCGCGGAAGACGTCGTGCGCCTGCGCGGCTCGCTGCACATCGAGCACACGCTCGCCCGCCGCGGCGCGGAGCGGCTGTGGAAGCTCATCACCGAAGACCCGTTCGTCAACACGCTCGGCGCGCTCACCGGCAACCAGGCGCTGCAGCAGGTCAAGGCGGGGCTGAAGGCGATCTACCTGTCGGGCTGGCAAGTGGCCGCCGACGCGAACATCGCCGGCGAGATGTACCCGGACCAGTCGCTGTATCCGGCCAATTCGGTACCTGCGGTCGTGCGGCGGATCAACAACGCATTCCTTCGCGCCGACCAGATCGCGCATGCCGAGGGCAAGGACGACATCGACTACTTCGCGCCGATCGTTGCCGATGCCGAAGCCGGCTTCGGCGGCGTGCTGAACGCGTTCGAGCTGATGAAGGCGATGATCGAGGCGGGCGCGGCGGGCGTGCATTTCGAGGACCAGCTCGCGTCGGTCAAGAAGTGCGGCCACATGGGGGGCAAGGTGCTCGTTCCCACCCGCGAGGCGGTCGAGAAGCTGATCGCCGCGCGGCTCGCCGCCGATTGCCTCGGCGTGCCGACGATTCTGCTCGCGCGCACGGATGCAGAGGCGGCGGACCTGCTCACGTCCGACATCGACGACAACGACAAGCCGTTTTGCACCGGGGTGCGCACCGTGGAAGGGTTCTACAAGACCCGCAACGGCCTCGAGCAGGCGGTGTCGCGCGGCCTCGCCTACGCGCGCTATGCCGACCTCATCTGGTGCGAGACTGGCAAGCCGGACCTCGCGTTCGCGAAGGCGTTCGCCGATGCGATCCACGCGAAGTTTCCCGACAAGCTGCTCGCTTACAACTGCTCGCCGTCGTTCAATTGGAAGAAGAACCTCGACGACGCGACGATCGCGCGCTTCCAGCGCGAGCTCGGAGCGATGGGCTACAAGTTCCAGTTCATTACCCTTGCCGGCTTCCACAGCCTCAACTACTCGATGTTCCATCTCGCGCACGGCTACGCGCGCAACAACATGGCGGCGTTCGTCGAGCTGCAGGAAGCGGAGTTCGCCGCCGCGGAGCAGGGCTTCACCGCGGTCAAGCATCAGCGCGAGGTGGGCACGGGGTATTTCGACGCGGTCACGCAGACGGTGCAGGGCGGTCACGCATCGACGACGGCCCTGAAGGGCTCGACCGAGGACGAGCAATTCTTCGACACGAAGGCTAAGCTGCAGGTCGCGAACGGCTGACCGGCACTTCGGCACACAGGGCCGCGATGTCGCACGACATCGCGGCTTTTTTTTGCTTCAATGGCGCGGAAACGCCTGTTCCGCATGGCCGTCCCCGACGAAGCTGTCGCGCGCATCTTCTTCGCGCTCGTCCCCCCGCCGCCGCTGCAGCGTGCGCTCGGTGAGCTCGCGCGCGACGTGGCGCGCCGCGCGCACGGGCGCCCGGTGCCTGCCGAGAACCTGCACGCGACGCTGGCCTTCGTCGGCGCCTGGCCTGTTTCGCGCCAGCCCGAACTGCACGCAGCCGGTGCCGCCGCGTCCGGCGAGCCGATGCAAATCGTGCTTGACCGGCAGGGCGCTTTTCGGCGTGCCGCCATTGCATGGATTTCGGCGTCGCAGCCGCCGCCCACGCTGGGTGCGCTGGCGCAGGCGTTATTCGGACGGCTCGTTGCAGCGGGTGTGAAGCTCGACGAACGGCCATTCCGGCCGCACGTGACGCTCGCGCGCCACTGCCGCGGGCCTTACCCGTCCGGCCGCGCAGGGCCGTTCACTTGGGACGTCGATGCGCTCGCGCTGATGCAATCGGACACGCGGGCAGAGGGCGCGCGCTATCGCATGCTCGCGAGCTGGGCGTTGCGCGATCCGCGATGCTGAATTGTGGCGGCGGGGCGAGGCGGTCAGCGGGGGGGCAGCCCCTGCAGATAGTCGGCGACCGCGGCGATCTGCGACTGCTTGAGCTCGTGTGCGACCACCTTCATCACCGATCCTTCGGGCCGCTCCTCGGTGCGCTGGAACACCACGAGCTGCTTCACCAGATAGTCGGCATGCTGACCGGCGAGCCGCGGAAATTCATCGTGCCCTTCGGCGGCCCCGCCGTGGCACGTCGCGCACGCGGGTACGTGCTGGTCGGGCAGCCCATTCTCGAATATCGTCTTGCCCTCGGCAGCCAGCCGGCCGGCGCCCGCCGGATTGGGCCGTGGCGCCTGCGCGTGGAAATACGCGGCGATCGCGTCGATCTGCGCATCGGTGAGCTTGCGGCTCAGGCCCCACATGTATTCGTAGCCCGCCGGGTCGCGGCGGTCGTGCGCGCGGAACGAGTCGAGTTGCAGCGTGACATAACGCTCAGGCTGGCCCGCAAGGCGCGGAAAGTTGGGCGACGTCGCGTTGCCGTCGACGCCATGGCAGGCGGAGCACACCTGCTGCGCCAGCGTCGTGCCGCTGACCGCGGGGTTGCCGATGTCGCGCGAGCGCTCGAGCGTCGAGCAACCGGCGAGCGCGGCGGCAAGGAGCGCGACGATTGCAGTCGCGCGAGGTGCGCGCGCGCGGGAACGTCGCGCCGCTGGGGCCGCCCGTATCGATGCAGGATGCCGTTTCACGTTCGATCCCTCGGGCTCAATACGCGCCCCAGACGTAGACGAACAGCGTGTTGTTGTCGCGCGCGTTGCGTCCGAAGCCGTCGTAGTTTGTCGATGCGCCGTTGAAGTGCTTGTACGCCCAGTACTGCGCGCCGATGCGAACCCATTGCACCGGAATCCAGAACACCTCGCCGATGATGCCGTCGGTCTTCGGTGCGCCGGCCAGGTTGCCAGCGACCGGCGACCCGAGCGGCGTCCCCGTCTCATCGACGCCGCCACCATAGAGCGCCTGGTCGGTCGATCCCCCGATGCGGAAGTAGGTGAGGCTACCGCCGTAGTGCGCCCCGTAGACGTAACTGCCCTTCAGCTTGAACTGATTGAGCGTGTCGCTCGGATTGGAGACGGCGCCCTCGTCGACCAGTTGCGGTGCCCAGGTGGTCTTCTCGTGGATGTAGCTCGCAGTAACCGTTATCGCGTGCGGATCGAGCACGTACTGATATTGCGCGTCGATGCCGATATCGTGGGATCGATTGGTGTCGCCGGTCGGGTCCTCGTTGTCGGGGTACACGCGCGCTTCCAGCCCGAACACGCCCACCATCGCGCTGTGCGCGCCCCAGTCGTGCGACAGCGCGAGGCGCCAATAAGGGTTCGCCCCCTTGAGCTTCGTCTGGTCGGAATTGCCGGTGCCTTGGCTCACGAACGACCAGAATCCGTTCGCCGTCCGGTAGAGCGATACCTCCGCGTATAGCGTGCGGTTCCAGAACAGATAACCGCCCGCGCCGGCGACCTGTTGCGCGAGATCGCCGGCAAGCAGCGGCCCGCCCGTCGAAGGTGACACCTGGAACGAGCTCTGCACATACGGATAAGCCCAGGCCGGCGTGCTGTTCCACGGGTCCTGCACCGTCGGATTGTTGTTGAAGGTGGCGCCGAAGATCAGGTCGCGATGTGTGTCGATCAGTCGGTCGGCGTAGCGGAAGTCCATATTGTCGGAGCTCGTGTGCCCGACGAATTGGCCCTGGTCGTTCTGCTGCGCGTAGTTGTCGTACGTGATCTGAACGAACGCGCCGACGTTGTCCGTCACCTTGCCGGCGACGAATACGCTGCCGCCCTGGAAGGTCGCCGCGCCGTTCTTGGGAAAGTTCGCCGGATCCTGTCCACCGGTGTGATCGGTTCGCGTGTAGCCGGCCACGCCCATCACCGACAACGGAACGTCACGCGTGCCGAGCGTGTAGCCCGTCAGCTTGAAGAGGCGGCCGTACGCGGTGAGCTCGGGAAACTGCCCGCCCGCGTGGCACGCGACGCAGTTCTGTCCCGTCTGGCGATTGAATGCGGGGACGGCGGCGCTCGGACGAACCAACGCTACCGCCACGACGACGCCGAGCAACAGCGGCAGCCAACGCCAAGAATCGGGGCGCCGCGAAACGACGCCATCTGGACTTCGAGTTCGGATCGACATCGCAATCTCCCGGCCGACGCAGCCAAACACGCGAATCGATCCTAGTGGGCGCTGCACGCGCAGCGCTTGACGTGAGTCAACGAAGTAACGGATTACGCTGGCACTTGCTTACAACTCGCTGACAAAACGCTTACAAGATGCTTACAACATGTTGCTACACTTCTTCTACTTTACACCTGTCCCCGCGCGACCGGCCGCCGCGAATCGGCGACCCACTCGCTCCACGAACCCGGATAGAGCCGCGTGAGCGGATAGCCCGCGACGGTCATCGCGAGCGCGTTGTGGCACGCGGTCACGCCCGAGCCGCAGTAATGCACGACATCGGCGGGCGAGCGGCCGTGCAGCATCGCGTCGAACTCGCTGCGAAGCTCGCGCGGCGAATGGAACGTGCCGTCGCTCGCGACGTTGCGCGTGTACGGACGGTTGAGCGCGCCAGGGATGTGCCCCGCCACGGGGTCCAGCGGCTCGACGTCGCCGCGATAGCGCTCGGCCGCGCGGGCATCGAGCAGCAACAGGTCGTGCCGGGGCAGGCTCGCCGAGATGCCGGTCGCGTTGACGGTCGCGCGCACGCGGCCGGGAACGAATTTCGTCACCTCGGCGGCGTGCGGCTCGCTCGACACGGGCCGGCCTTCGCGCTGCCACTTGGCGAATCCGCCGTCGAGCACCGCGACGTTCTCGTGGCCGAGCCAGCGCAACATCCACCACAGCCGCGCCGCGTACACGCCGCTGTCCTGGTCGTAGGCGACGACCTGCTTGGTCGCGTCGATGCCGAGCCGCCCGAACACCGCCGCCGCGGTCTCGGGTGTGGGCAGCGGATGGCGGCCGTTGCGACCGGTCTTCGGCGCGGACAGGTCGCGGTCTATGTGCGCGAACGCGGCGCCCGGGATGTGCGACGCCGCATACGCGTCGCTGCCGAAGCGATCGGGCTGCGCGAGGTCATGGCGCACGTCGACGATGACGAACCACGGGTCGCGCAGGTGTCGCGCAAGCTCCGCGGTTTCGATCAGCGTGGAATGGCGCGAGTGATCGCTGCTTGCGGGCCCCGCGCTCGTTGCGCGGGGCGCCGTTCGGGGAGTGCGTGGCATCGTGGAGTGCTCGTCAGGACGCGGGCGCCTCGATGTGCGCGCTCATCTCGCGTCGGTAGAACTCGTGGAAGTGCTGCATGCCGTCTTCCATTGGCGACTGATACGGACCGACCTCGCTGCGGCCTTGCGCGTAGAGCGCCTTGCGCCCTGCATCCATGCGTTCTGCGATCTCGTCGTCCTCCTTCGCCGTCTCGTGATAGGCGGCCTGCTCGGCCTCGACGAATTCCGGCTCGAAGAGCGCGATGTCCTCGGGATAGTAGTACTCGACCACGTTCAGCGTGCGATCGGCGGCCTGCGGGATCAGCGTGCTGATCACGAGCACGTGCGGATACCACTCCACCATGATGTTCGGATAGTACGTGAGCCACACCGCGCCATGCGCCGGCTGCTCGCCGCGGTAGTAGTCGAGCACGGCCTTGTGCCAGCGCTCGTATGTGCGCGTGCCGGGCTTCGCAAGGCGGTTGTTCAC
>Ga0079222_10000124_pt1 | contig 14334 bp, 15 predicted proteins | sample GAPlitter_FD_75070 | JGI IMG/M metagenome (GOLD analysis project Ga0079222, IMG submission 75070) | Agricultural soil microbial communities from Georgia to study Nitrogen management - GA Plitter | ecosystem: Environmental > Terrestrial > Soil > Agricultural land | place: USA: Georgia...
AAGCGCGCGCCGGCTACACGCGGCGTGCCTACGCTTCGGATCTCGTCAAGCGGGCCGACAGTAGCGTCGCGTTGCTCGGCCCTGACCAAATCGGACGCAACGTCGCGATCTGGGACGCGCCGGCGATCTCGCATGCTCTCGAGACGACGACGCGCGCCGATGTCGGTTCGTTAGGCTGGCGCGCGTCGCCGGCCGGAATTGTCGCCGAGGTGCCCGAGCGTCCACCGCGAGCCAGTGACACGACGCGTGCGACCTTTGCTCTGAGCCGCGCCGCGGCCTGGGACGTCGACGAGCACGGCGGTCTCGTTCACCTGCCGACGCCGAGTGGCGGCGATCAGGAGCAGCTCGTGAACGCCATCGTCTTCCCCGGCGCTCGTGGTTATGTGATCGTCGCCGATTCGCTGGCGCGCATTGTCGGCTCGTCGATCGAGAGCGACGGCGCCCGCGTCGCGCACGCGCTCAGCTTCCAACGCCTGCGCTGGGCGTCGAACGACCTTCCTCGGCCGCATCCGACGGTGGTCACACGACGTGACGTCCGCGAACGCGTCCGCGCCCTCGTTCCATTCTTCACGCAAGGCACGGTGGTCTCACCGATCGTGCTGGGCGATTCACTCTTTTGGAGCATCGATCTGTACGCAGCGTCATCGTACTATCCGTTGAGTCGGCACGTGCAGGTTGCCGGAGATGATCGCACGTACTTCCAGCATGCCGCGACGGCGATCGTGCTCGCGGCCACGGGCGAGACATTTGTCGTCGCCGACTCGGGCGCCGGAGCACTCGCGCTCACGTGGATCAAGAAGTTTCCGACGTTGTTCACGCCTTGGTCGGTGCTCCCAACCTCGCTCCGTGCTGCGCTTCCGCCCGCCATTGACGGCCTGCGTGCTCAGGCAGCGGCGTTCGCGGAGTACGGCACGCGGGTCGACAGCGACATACCGCGGCGGATTGTCGCGATAGATGGCGCCGACAGCGCGCTCGCCGGCGCGGTTCCGGTGTTCACACTGCCGCGCACTGGCGTGACGGCCGTGGGTCTGGTGCTCGCCGACGCATCCGATCGCGTGCGTGGCATGATCATCGGCATGGGCGGTTCCGATCATCGCAGCGTCTGGTACGAGTCGCCGCATCTCGGACTGAAGTGGGCGACCATACTCGACCACCTGCACGCCGACAGCACGGCCAACGGGAGCGCTCGCGATGCGACCTCCGCTCGCGGCCCGATCCGCGCGCTCCCGCTCGATGGCACGCTGGTCTTCGCGCAGCCGACGTACTCCTGGCGCGCACAGGCGCCTCCGACACTGTTGCGTGTCGGATTGCTCATCGACGATAGCGTCCGCGTAGCGCCGTCGTTGGTGCAGCTTGCGGGTGCACCAGCGGCGTCCGTCACGCCGCCGTCGCCACCGGCCACGGCTGACATTCGTGCGCGCGCTGCGGCCCTCTACGCGCGCATGCGCGAGGCATTGCGTCGCGGTGATTGGGCCGCCTTCGGCCAGGCCTTCGACGAGCTGGGCAAGCTGCTTGCGAGCAGTGGCACGCGATGACCGAATCGGAATCGCCTAACGAATACGTCGGCACGGCGGTGATCGCGCTCGGCGGAAACGCCCTCGCGCCCGCTGGTCAGCGCTCAAACGTCTACGATCAGTTCCGTCACACCCGCGCCAGCCTCGGCCCAATCGTCGATCTTGTGAGCGCGGGGTGGAACGTTTGCGTCGTTCACGGCAACGGGCCGCAGGTCGGCGATGAGCTCGTTCGCAACGAGATCGCCCGCTACGACGCGCCGCCGCTCCCGTTGGGCGTCCTCGTCGCCGCAACGGCCGGCTGGATCGGCTACATGGTGCAGCAGTCGATCGACAACGCGTTACAACGGGCGGGCACGCCGCGCGACGTAGCCACCATAATCACGCAGGTTGTCGTGGACCCAAACGATCCTGCCCTGCAGAATCCGACCAAGTTCATCGGTCGCGAGCTGCCGGAAGAACGCGCCGATGAGCTGCAGCGAGCGGGATTCACCGTGAAGACAGACGGCCACGGCCGTGCGCGACGTGTCGTCGGCAGCCCCAGGCCGATCGCGATTCGCGAGCTTCCATCGATACGACGGCTGCTCGACGCGGGGTCGGTCGTGATCGCGTGCGGCGGTGGCGGAGCGCCCATTTACGACGATCCTCGACTAGGTTGGGAGGGGCTCGACGCGGTAGTCGATAAGGATCTGGCCGCCGCTGTGCTCGCACGCGACCTCGGCGCCGAGTTGTTGCTGATCCTGACCGACGTCGACGCGGTGTACGCGGACTGGGGCACACCGCAACAGCGGGCGCTGCCGCGCCTCACGATTGAAGAAGCGGTGCAGATGGACCGTGATGGCGCGTTCGGCGAGGGCAGCATGGCGCCGAAGATTCGCGCGGCGGTGGATTTCGCGCGTCGCACGGGCGGTCGCGCGATCATCACCGCGTTGGAGAAGGGGCGGGAGGCAGTGCGGGGCGAGGCAGGTACGACGATCACGACAACGGCACTGAGTGCGGAGCACGTGTGAACATTCACGAATTTCAAGCAAAAGACATTCTGCGGCGAGCGGGGGTTCCGATCCCGCCAGGCCGCATTGCGAAGACGCCTGACGAGGCATCGGCGATTGCGCGCGATTTCGGCGGCACCGTTGTCATCAAGGCACAGGTGCACGCGGGCGGACGAGGCAAAGCGGGCGGCGTGAAACTGGCGAAGACGCCTGACGAGGCGAAGGCGATCGCGAGCAGGATCCTCGGGATGCAGATCAAGGGGCTGACGGTGCAGCAGGTGCTCGTCACGCCGGCGGCAGACATTGCATCGGAGGCGTACGCCGGCATCATCGTCGATCGCGCGGCGAAGAAGCCGGTTTTCATGGTGAGCCCGGCCGGCGGCATCGACATCGAGGAGGTCGCGGCGTCGACTCCGGAGAAGATTCTCAAGCTGCCGGTCGACACGCGATACGGCTTGCTCCCGTTCCAGGCGACGCAGCTCGGCTTCTTTTTGTTCGACGACGTGAAGAAGGTCAGGACCGCCGCGAAGATCATGCAGCAGCTCTACACGGCTTTTATGCAGACGGGTTGCTCGCTCGCCGAGATCAATCCGCTCGTGACAACGCCTAACGGCGATGTCGTCGCCCTCGATGCGAAGATGGTCATCGACGACAACGAGCTCGAACGACATCCAGAGATCGAGGCGTTGCGCGATCCGACAGCAGAGGCGCCAAGTGAGGTACAGGCGCGCGACGCGAGTCTCACGTTCATCAAGCTCGACGGGAATGTCGGCTGCTGCGTGAACGGCGCCGGCCTCGCGATGGCGACGATGGATCTCGTCAAATACTACGGTGGCGAGCCCGCCAATTTTCTCGACATCGGTGGGTCGTCGAATCCGGAGAAAGTCGTGAGTGCGCTGCGCATTATCACGTCAGATCCGAATGTGAAGGTCATCCTCTTCAATATTTTCGGTGGTATTACCCGTACGGATGATGTTGCCAATGGCATCGTCACGGCGACGAAGCAGAATCCACTCAAGCTGCCCATCGTCATCCGCCTAACGGGGACCAACGAGGAGATCGCCGTCAAGATTCTCAAGGAGAATGGTTTTTCGGCGATGACCGACATGGATGAGGCAGTGCAGCGCGCCGTCCAGCTGGCAAAGGGAGGGAAGGCCGCGTGAGCATCTTCATCGATAAGAAGACGACGCTCGTCGTCCAGGGGATCACCGGCCGCGATGGATCGTTCCACGCAAAGCAGATGATGGAGTACGGCACCTGCGTCGTCGCGGGGGTCACGCCGGGAAAGGGCGGTCAGCGATTCGAGAACAGCGTCCCGATCTTCGATACCGTGTCTCGCGCCGTCGCCGAGACCGGCGCGAATACGTCCGTGATCTACGTGCCGCCGATGTATGCGGCGGATGCGATCATGGAAGCCGCCGACGCTGGGATCAAGCTCATCGTCGCCATCACCGAGGGCGTCCCAGTTCTCGACATGACGAGGGTGTATCCCTTCGTCAAGGAACGGAGCGCGAGACTCATCGGCCCGAACTGCCCCGGCCTCATCACTCCTGGCAAATCGAAGGTTGGCATCATTCCGGGGCGGATCTGTACGCCGGGCAATATCGGTGTCGTGAGCCGCTCGGGTACGCTGACATATGAAGTTGTATATCAGCTAACGCGGGCGGGATTGGGACAGTCCACCTGCGTCGGCATAGGCGGCGATCCGATCAACGGGACGAACTTCATCGATTGTCTCGCCGCCTTCGAGGCTGATCCGGAGACCTACGCCGTAGCGATGATGGGCGAGATCGGTGGCACGGACGAGCAGGATGCCGCCCGCTTCGTGAAAGAGCGCATGACGAAGCCCGTCGTTGGTTTCATCGCCGGGCAGACGGCGCCACCGGGACGGCGCATGGGGCACGCGGGCGCGATCATTTCCGGTTCGTCAGGCACAGCCGGCGAGAAAATCGCCTCTTTCGAGCAGGCAGGGATGGGCGTGGCGAAGCGGCCGAAGGATTTCGTCGACCTCTTGCGAGCTCGCCTCGCCTAACGACGAGCGGTGCATGAAGCTGTGTGATTTTGTCTCCGCCGACCGCGTCGTCGTGCCATTGGCCGCGGCGACACTTGCCGAGGCGACCGACGCGCTGCTGGAGCGCGTCGAGTCCTCCGCCGCGGTGCGCGACGCGGCGAAACTGCGCCGACGGATGGACGAATCGCGGAGCGAAGATCTCGTCGTCGTCAGCGGGCGAGCATTCCTGCTCCACGTCCGGGCAGAGGCGGTCGGTGCGCTGCGCGTCGCCCTTGGGGTCGCGCCGTCGCCGATTGCGCGGGGCGTGGCGCCTGACGAGTCGCAGGCGCGCGTCGTCGTCCTCGTCGTCGCGCCGCCGCGTGAGGCGGCACGACACCTTCAACTCGTCCGCGCGTTTGCGCGCTTGCTCGCACAGCCGGACGCCCACGAATCCTTTTTGTCCGCGCAGAGTCCCGAGGACCTCGCGCAACTCAGTGCGCTCGAGCAGATCACGTTGCCAGAGGAGTTGACAGTCCGCGACCTCATGACCGAAGGTCCTCGGACGACGACGCCCGAAATGCCACTGACCGACGCGGCGCGTGAGATGCTTTCGGCTGGGCTCAGCGCGCTCCCGGTCGTCGATGAAGATGATGGTCTGCTCGGCTTGTTGAGCGAGCGAGAGCTGATGCGCCATTTTATGTCGACGACGATGCTCACACCCAGCTCGCGCTTCACGCCGCCGGGCGCGCCGGGCCTTCGCACGGTGCGCGAGGTGATGACGCGCCAAGTATTATGCGTTGCTCCGGAGCAGTCGTTGGCAGAAGTGGCAGCGCTCATGACGAACAAAGACGTCGAGCGCGTCCCCGTCGTGCGCGGCGGACGTCTCGTCGGATTTCTCACGCGCGGTGACATCGTTCGGAAACTCATTGCACCCTGATCTCCTAATCACCAATGGCTGGCAATCTCACTCTGACCATCATCAAGCCGGACGCGTTTGGCGGCGGTAAGGCCGGAAGGATCATCGCGCACCTGGAGCAGCAAGGCTTCAAGGTGCGCGCGGCACGCGTTCTCCACCTCAGCGAGGCGGAGGCGAAGGAGTTCTACGCCGTGCACCGCGAGCGTCCCTTCTACGCACCCCTGGTCGCGTTCATGACGTCTGGTGCGTCGATGCCGATGGTGCTCGAAAAGCGCGATGCAGTCGCTTCGCTCCGCTCCGCGATCGGCGCCACCGACCCCAAGGAGGCGGCGGAGGGTACAGTGCGAAGGCTGTATGCCGAGTCGAAGGAGCGAAACGCGATTCACGCCTCCGACAGCGACGAGAACGCCGCGCGCGAGGCAAGGTTTTTTTTCAGCGAAACGGAGCTGATCAGGGCAGGGACTGGGGCCTAGAGCTCACGTGTCATCCTGAGCGAAGCGAATGATCTGCGCGCTAGGGGCGTGCCGCTCCTTCGTCGCTCCGCCCGTCGAGATGACAGAAGGGCTGTTAACCTCTAGCCTTTACTTCACTTGTAACTCACCTGCCGAGTTGATAGTTTTCCCGGCTATGCTGTCCTTTGACATTCGCTCCCTCGAGCACCACGGCGTCTCCGTCGACGCCATGCTCTCGTCAGACGATGTAATCTGGCAGGAGGAAGACCCACGACCGTCGGGTCCGCTGCACGTCACGGGACGGCTCTCCACGGCCGGCGCCGGACGGTACTACTGGCATGGACGGATCGAAGGCGATGTCGCGATGCCCTGCCGGCGTTGCTTGTCCGATGCGACCTCGCACGTCGCTGCGGAGGAGCATGTGATCTTCGTCGATGCCGACGACGAGGAAGCTGACAACCCAGACGTGTACACTCTCGATCCGCGTGCCGACGAAATCGATCTCCGACCCGCGATTCGCGAACAGTGGCTCCTGGCTGTGCCGGGCTTCTTACTTTGCAAGGAGAACTGCAAGGGACTGTGTCCGACCTGCGGCGCCGATCTCAATGCGAGCGATTGCGGTTGCCCGCCGCAAGTGTCGGTCGACACACGCTGGGATGCACTGCGCTCCCTAACGAGGACCGATGCCGCCGATGCGCCAGTCCAGCAGACGAAGCAAAAGCGACGGAGCGGCGGCAAGTCCCGGTAAGCGCTTCCTCCTCATTTATTGATCTCTAACTACCTCCACGACGATGGCCGTTCCGAAGAGACGTACCTCGAAGCGAAAGAAGCGCGCCCGTAACACGCACAAGACAGCGCCGGCAATTGCACTGCAGAAGTGTCCGCAGTGCCAGGCGATGAAGCGGCCGCACCATGTCTGTCCGGAATGCGGCTATTACGCGGGCGAGCAGCGGGTCGAAGCGCGGGAACTGTAGCCTTGGCTCGGATCGCCTTGGACGCCATGGGTGGCGACTTTGCCCCTCGGGCAACGGTTGCCGGGGCGCTCCAGTCTCTCGCCGAGCTCGAGCCACCACACACGATTCAACTCGTCGGGCAGACGAGCGTCGTCGAGCGCGAGCTGCGTGACCTGCTTGCCGGCGAATTTGCCGGTCAATCGTCGCGCGGCGTGCGTCGCGAGCGAATCGAGATCGTCGAAGCACCGGACATCATCGAGATGACGGACAAGCCGGGCACTGCCGTCCGCGCAAAGCCCAATAGCTCGATGATCGTCGGGCTCCGCCTACAGCCCGAGGGAAAGTCTGATGCGTTCGTCTCCGCCGGCAACACCGGCGCGCAGATGGCCGCGTCGATGATCATCCTCAAGCTGCATGAAGGGCTGAAGCGTCCCGCGATCGCGACGATCTTCCCGACGTCGCGGACGCCGGTCGTCGTTCTCGATTCCGGAGCGAACGTCGATTGCTCGGCCGACGAACTCGTCCAGTTCGCGCGGTTGGGTGCCGTGTACGCCGAAGACATTCTTGGCCGGGACAATCCCGCCGTGGGCTTGCTCAGCATCGGCGAAGAGCCGGAGAAGGGCAACGCTGTGGTGAAGGAAGCGCACGAGCTGCTCCGCGCGGCAGGCGTCAACTTCATCGGCAATGTCGAGGGACGTGATCTCCCCGCGGGCAGGTGCGATCGCGGGCCGATCGACGTCGTCGTCTGTGATGGCTTTGTCGGTAACGTGGTGCTCAAATTCTACGAGGCGGTCGCGCCGATGATGCTCGGCATCCTTCAACGTGCGGGTGTCGAGGCGAAAGGCCTAACGGCGGCCCTCAAGGATCTCGACTACTCGGAGCACGGCGGCGCGCCCCTCCTCGGCGTGCGCGGTGTGAGCATCATCTCGCACGGCAAATCCTCGCCTCGCGCAATCAAAAATGCGATCGGTGTCGCCGTGCGCGCGGTCGAGTCGCATATGAACGAGCACATCGGCCGCGGGCTGCAGTCGGTCGCGGGCGAGGGAGAAGCGGCATGAAGCGTCCAATCGCCGCGATCGCCGGCACCGGCCGCGGCCTCCCGTCCGCCGTGATGACCAACTTCGACTTCGCGAAGGTCGGCATCGAGACGACGGACGAATGGATCACCGAGCGCACCGGCATCAAGCAGCGCTACATCGCGCGTCAAGGTGAATCGACGACGTCGATGGCGGCGAGCGCGGCTCGTCAGGCTATGCATCGCGCCGGCGTCGCCGCCGGCGAGATCGACGCGATCATTTTGAGCACCGCCACGCCGGATCGTCTCCTGCCTGCGACGGCGGTCGATCTCCAGGCGGAGCTCGGAGCGACGCGTGCCGCCGCCTTCGATATCGGTGCCGCGTGCGCGGGATTCATTTTCGCCACCACCGTAGGGGAGGGCATGATTGCGACGGGTACCGCCGAGACCGTGCTTGTCGTCGGCTCCGAGAAAATGAGTTCGATCATCGATTGGCAAGACCGATCGACGTGCGTGCTTTTTGGCGACGGCGCCGGGGCGGCCGTACTGCGACGCGCGAAGCATCACAAGGGCATCCTCAGCGCATACATGCGCAGCGACGGCACGCTCGCAAATCTGCTGTACCGCCCCGCCGGCGGCGCCTGCATGCCATTTTCCGACGACGTGCTCAAGGAACGATCACATTTTGTGAAGATGGCCGGTCGGGAAGTCTTCAAGCACGCCGTGCGCTCCATGGCCGACGCCTGTGACCGTGCGCTCGATGGCGCCAAGCTCACCGGCAAGGATATCGATCTTCTTATTCCGCATCAGGCCAACCTTCGTATTATCGAAGCGACGGCGAAGCACGCCAACGTATCGATGGAAAAGGTCTACGTGAATGTGGATCGGTATGGAAACACGTCGTCCGCATCTGTCGCGATTGCGCTCGATGAGGCGATCGAGAGTGGCCGTATCAAAGATGGTATGAACGTTCTCGTCGTCGCGTTCGGTGCCGGCTTCACGTGGGCGTCGATGGTGCTTCGCTTCTAACATGGACATTGTCCTGCTCTTTCCCGGCCAAGGATCGCAGAAACCGGGCATGGGAAAGGATCTCGCCGAGGCATTTGCCGAAGCGCGTTCAGTATTCGAGCGCGCCGACGAAGTGTTAGGCATACCCATCAGCCGGCTGTGCTTCGAGGGACCCGCTGAAGAACTCACGCTCACGCATAACGCCCAGCCGGCGTTGCTCGCGCATGGCGCGGCGCTCTGGGCAGTGGCGCGCGAGCGGATCGCGAGTCGCGTCCGCGCCGCCGCCGGCCATTCGCTAGGCGAGTTCACCGCGTATCACGCCGCGTCCGCGCTTCCGCTCGACGGCGTGCTCCGTGTCGTTAGGCGACGCGGTGAGCTGATGTACGAGGCGGGCGTCGAGCAGCCCGGGGCGATGGCCGCCATCCTCGGCGATCTACGGGACCCGATCGAGGATGTGTGCGCCCGGGCCACGAACGACGCCGGGCTTGTCGTGCCGGCGAACTACAACGCGCCCGGGCAGATCGTGATCAGCGGTACCGTCGCCGGCGTGGAGCGCGCGATGGAGCTCGCCAAGGAAGCGGGCGCCAAGCGCGCGATGCGACTCAACGTGAGTGGTGCCTTCCACTCGCCCCTCATGCAGAGCTCCCAGAGCGGTCTGACCGAGATCCTCGCCGTGACACCGATGGTCGATCCGTGCTTCCCGGTTTACGCGAACGTCGATGGCGCGCCCGTTACGACAGCAAGCACGGCCCGGGAGCGTCTCGTGCGTCAGCTGACGAGCCCAGTTCGGTGGACGGAAGAACTGCAGGCACTCGCGCGCGACTTCCCGAATGCACTCTTTGTCGAGATGGGTCCAGGCACGGTGCTCGCTGGTCTCGTTCGCAAAATTGCGCCGTCCGTGAAAACCGCGGCGTGTGGAACGGTCGCCGAAGTCGAGCGACTATTGGGGCTCGTGGCCTCGTGAAGATCGACCTTTCGGGGCGCTCGGCTCTCGTTACCGGCAGCACGCGCGGAATCGGCCGTGCTATCGCCGAGACGTTGGCGCTTTGCGGGGCGAAGGTTGCGATTGTTGGTCGTGACAAGACACGCGCCGCCGAAGTGGCGGGACAGCTTCCGGGCGGGGCAGCCCAAGGCTTTGGCTGCGACGTCGGCGATATCGAGTCGGTGCAGCGCCTCATTACCGACGTCGAGCGCGATCTTGGTGCCGTCGACATCTTGGTGAACAATGCTGGACTGACCCGTGACAACTTGTTGATGCGGCTCAAGGACGACGATTGGGACGCTGTCATCGACGCGAATCTGCGCGGCGCTTTCGTGGCGATTCGCGCGGCGACCCGAGGAATGATGAAACGGCGCTGGGGACGCGTCATCAATATCGCGAGCATCGTCGGCATCGTCGGCAACAAGGGTCAGGCGAATTATGCTGCGAGCAAGGCAGGACTGATCGGTCTCACCAAATCCGTCGCAAAGGAACTCGCGTCTCGGAATATCCTCGCCAACGTCGTCGCGCCGGGGTTCATCGACACCGACATGACCGCGGCGATGACACCGGACGCGCGAACGACGCTCTCGGCGCAGATACCACTGGAGCGCCTCGGAACGCCAAACGACATCGCCGGAATGGTCGGCTTTCTGGCATCGGAATACGCCGCATACATCACTGGACAAGTGTTCGTCGTCGACGGTGGGATGGTCATGTGACATCCCCCTTCATGACACAGTAGATTTCCCGTAACCACCGTCAAACCGCAGAGGAGAGGACGCACGCCCATGGCCGACAACAACGCGCAGAAAGTCCGCGACATCATCGAGAAGGAGCTCGGCGTCGAGCGCGAGAAGCTTTCCGATGACGCAAGCTTCATCGAGGACCTGGGTGCGGACAGCCTCGACATCGTGGAGCTGGTCATGGAGTTCGAGAAGGAGTTCAACATCGACATCCCCGACGAGGACGCCGAGAAGCTCCGGACCGTCGGCGATGCGATCAAGTACTTGAACGACAAGGTCGGCGTCTGATGAAACGCCGAGTCGTCGTCACCGGTCTCGGGGCGATCACGCCTGTCGGCAACGACGTGGCGGCGACTTGGCGCGCAATCGTCGACGGCGTCCCCGGCGCGGCGACAATCACCAAGTTCGACGCGTCGAAGTTTCCCGTGCGCTTCGCCTGCGAGGTGAAGGGCTTCGATCCGTTGCAGTACATGGATCGCAAGGAAGCGAAGCGCGCCGACGCGTATTCGCAATACGCGCTGGCCGGCGCGGCGCAAGCGATGGCCGATGCCGCGCTCACCGATCCGGGCAAGTATGATCCAGATCGCATCGGTGTCATCCTCGGCAGCGGCATCGGTGGATTGAAGAGCTTCGAGGAGCAGCACGACATATATCGGGAGCGCGGGGCGAGCAAGATCAGCCCATTCTTCATCCCGATGTTCATCGCCGACATTGCCGCGGGCCTCGTCTCGATGCGCTTCAACGCGAAGGGGCCGAACTACGCTACTGTCTCCGCCTGCGCGACGAGCGCCCACGCGATCGGAGACGCCTTCCGCACGATCCAGTATGGCGACGCGGATATCGTCATCACGGGTGGATCGGAGGCGACGGTAACGCCGATGGCGATCGGCGGTTTCGCAAACATGAAAGCGTTGTCGGAGCGGAACGACACGCCGGCGACAGCGTCGCGGCCCTTCGATCAGACGCGCGATGGGTTCGTGATGGGCGAAGGCGCCGGCGTCGTCGTGCTCGAGAACTACGACCACGCGAAGCGTCGAGGCGCCCATATTTACGCGGAGATCGTCGGCTATGGCGCGACGGGCGATGCGTATCATTTGACGGCGCCGGCTCCCGACGGGGAGGGAGCGCAGCGGGCCATGCGCCGCGCAATGGCGGACGCTCAGCTCGAGCCGACCGACGTGGATTACATCAACGCGCACGGTACGTCGACCCCGGCGAACGATCTCAACGAGACCAAGGCCATCAAGGCCGTCTTCGGCGATGTTGCAACCGAAGTCAATGTCAGCTCCACCAAGTCGATGACGGGCCACATGCTCGGCGCCGCCGGCGCGGTCGAGTTCATCATCTGCGCACTTGCGGTGCGCGACTGCGTCGTGCCGCCGACGATCAATTACGAGCATCCGGACCCCGAGCTCGATTTGAACTACACGCCGAACCGCGCGGTGCGTCGCGACGTCGAGATCGCGCTGAGCAACAGCTTCGGCTTCGGCGGTCACAACGTCACGCTCGCGGTTCGTCGGTTCAGAGAGTGAGGACGCGATGCCACCGGCTGTCGCGGTCGACCGCAAACTGATCAGCGATCCCTCGCTGGGGCCGGTCGCCGACAAAATGGAGCGCGGCGATCGCCTAACGACGGACGACGGCATCGCGATCTTCGAGTCGCCGGACATCGTCGGCATCGGGGCGATAGCGAACGCCGCCAACCGCGCGAAGCATGGCGAGCGCGCGCTCTTCGCGGCGAATCAGCACATCAATCCGACGAACATCTGCACGCTACGGAAAACGTGCGTGTTCTGCTCGTACGCTCGTTTGCCGAAAGAAGACGGCGCGTATCGCTACACGCTGGAACAAGTGCTCGAGGAAGCAGCGACGGCCAATAGTACGCTGACGCGGGAATTCCATATTGTCGGCGGCTTGGATATGAAAGCGGGGCTCGCGTATTACGCGGAGATGTTCCGGGCGCTAAAGGCGAACTTCCCGCACGTCCACATCAAGGCGCTTACTGCCGTCGAGATCGCGCACATCGCGCGCATCGAGAAGATGAGCGTTCGTGAAACGCTGATCGCATTGCGCGAGGCAGGCCTCGATACGATGCCGGGCGGCGGCGCGGAAGTGTTCAGCGCGGGCGTCAGAGCCACCATTGCCGATAAGAAGCTGGCGGGTGAACAATGGATCAGCGTGCATCGTGAGGCTCATGAACTGGGCATCCGAACTAACTGCACGATGCTCTATGGCCACGTCGAGACCTTTGCCGACCGCATGGCGCACCTCGCGATGTTGCGCGATCTCCAAGACGAGACCGGTGGCTTCCTCGCCTACATTCCACTCGCGTACCACCCGGACAACAACGAGCTCGGACACACGCTTCACCGCGAGGGTACGGCGACGAGTGGCTTCGATGATCTGAAGAACCTCGCCGTCGGCCGGCTCTTCCTCGACAACATCGAGCACATCAAGACGCATTGGGTGATGGTAACGCCTTTCATTTCGCAGACATCGTTGCATTTTGGCGTCAACGACATGGAAGGCACGATGGTGCGCGAGAAGATCTACCACGAGGCTGGCGCCCACACGGCGCAGGCGATGACGTTGGATGCGATCCTCCGCCTCATCCGCGGGGCGGGGAAGGTGCCCGCCGAGCGCGACTCATTCTATCGCGTCATCCGCACCTTCGATGGGGACCCGTCGCCGGACGGCGTTCCGCTCAGCCCGGACGCGACAGTAGCGGCGTAATATGTCCTCGCCTAACGAGTTGCTGCGCGTCGGACGAATCCCGTACATCAATTGCTATCCCGTTTACGGCGCCGTCGACCGTGGCGCCGTGCTTCTCAACGCCGCGCTCGTCGACGGCGTACCGACGGAGCTCAACCGGCAGATGGCGGCGGGAACGCTCGACGTCAGCGTCGTGTCGGCGGTCGAGTACGCGCGCGAGGCCAAGCGATATGTGCTGCTCCCCGACCTCGCCATCTCGTGTGACGGTCCTGTACGCAGCGTGCTCCTTTTCTCGAAGCGTCCAGCCGAGGACCTCGATGGCCGCCGTGTGCTTGTGAGCAGCAGCTCGATGACGAGCGTCGCGCTCCTCGAGCTTCTCTTCGAGCATGTCTGGGATGCGCGCCCGCACTTCGTGCCCGCGAACGCCGAGATAACCGACGTCGAGGGCTTCGGCGACGACGAGCACGACGCCCGTCTCGTCATCGGTGACGCGGCGTTGCTCGTCGGCTCACGCCTTCGCGCGCACAAGCGCGTACCCGCGGGCTACCAGCACGCTTACGATCTCGGCGAGGTGTGGAAGCGTTGGACAGGATTGCCGTTCGTGTTCGCTGTCTGGGTCGCGCAGCGCACGACCCCAGTCGCGGACGCGTTAGGCGTTCATGCCACGCTCATCGAGTCCCGTGACTGGGGTTTGGGCCATCTCGATATCCTCGCCGAGCAAGCGTCGGCGACCACCGGCGTGGATCACCGCAGTTGCCTCGAATACCTCTCCGGTTTGGATTACGGACTGTCTTATCACCACCTCGCTGGCCTGACGGAGTTCTTTCGCCGTCTCGTTCTAGCCGGCAGAGTGCCTAACGGCTCATTGGCATTTCTTCCGGCAGCCTAGACTCGGGCCCCTTATAGCCATGCGTGACCTTCTCGACTTCTACACCAACGCGCCGCTCCTCGAGCTCGGCGCCGAGGCGGACCGCGTTCGGCGCGAGAAGCATCCGCACAACACGGTCACCTTCATCGTCGACCGCAACATCAACTACACCAACGTCTGCGTCGCCGATTGCGG
>Ga0079222_10000126_pt1 | contig 14313 bp, 8 predicted proteins | sample GAPlitter_FD_75070 | JGI IMG/M metagenome (GOLD analysis project Ga0079222, IMG submission 75070) | Agricultural soil microbial communities from Georgia to study Nitrogen management - GA Plitter | ecosystem: Environmental > Terrestrial > Soil > Agricultural land | place: USA: Georgia | collected...
GCCGCTGGGCGCATTCCTGTCCGGCGGGATCGACTCGTCGGCCGTCGTCGGCCTCATGTCGAAGCACAGCAGCGGCCCGGTCAAGACGTATTCGATCGGCTTCGGAGGCAGCGACGCCGACGACTTCTACAACGAGCTGCCTTACGCCAAGGCGATGGCGAAGCGGTTCGGCACGGATCATCACGAAATTGTGGTCAAGCCCGACGTCGTGTCGCTGCTGCCGAAGCTCCTGTGGCACATGGACGAGCCGATCGCCGACACGGCCTTCATCACGACATATCTCGTTTCGGAATTCGCTCGCCGCGAAGTGGCCGTGATCCTGTCCGGGGTCGGCGGGGACGAGCTCTTCGCCGGCTATCGCCGGTATCTCGGCAATCATTATCAGGCGCGCTTCGATCGGCTGCCCGCCGGTCTGCGCCGGGCCGCGTCCGCGCTCGGCAACAGGCTTCCGAGCGATCGGCATTCCCCGTTGCTCGATGCGATGCGTCTCGCCAAAGGTTTCCTCGCGTCGGCCGGGCTGCCGCTGGAGGAGCGCTATCGGTCGTATGTCGACGTCTTTCCGGACGAGATGGCGGAGGCTCTCCTGCGCGGGGCATCGCCGGACGCGGAGGACGACCTGGCGAAGGCGTTCGGCGAGGCCACGAGCTCGGATGGCTTGAACCGGATGCTCGCCGTCGACGTCGCGACGCAACTGCCGGACGACCTGCTGCTGCTCACCGACAGGATGAGCATGGCGGTTTCGCTCGAGTGCCGCGTGCCGCTGCTCGATCACGAGCTGGTCGAGCTCGCATCGCGCATTCCCGAAGATGTGAAGCTTCGAGGTGGCCGACTCAAGCATGTCATGAAGGCGGCGCTCGAAGGCGTGTTGCCCAGAGAGATCCTCGAGCGCAGAAAACGAGGGTTCGGCGCACCGATGGGCGCATGGCTCAAGGGCGAGCTCGCGCCGCTCGTGCGGGAGCTGCTGTCGGAAGCGTCGGTAGAAGCGCGAGGGCTTTTCCGCTACCCTCAGATCGCGTCGCTCGTTGCCGCACACGAGGCGAACCGCATCGATGGCACCGATCGGCTGCTCGCACTGCTCAACTTCGAGGTCTGGGCGCGGGTGCACCTCGACACGCGCACGCCAGACGATGTGGCGGAAGAGCTCAAGGCTGGAGTCGCGTGAGGATTCTCTACGTCTGCCATCGCTTTCCGTTTCCCCCGAGGCGGGGAGGGAAGATCCGCCCGTTCAACATGATTCGGCACCTGTCGCGCGAGCACGAAGTGACGGTGGCCTCCATAGTGCGCTCCTCCCAAGAGGCGGCCGAGGGGCGGGGACTGGCCCAGCATTGCGCCCGCTACGAAATGGGTCGGGTCTACGATCCCGTGCAGGCCCTCCGGATGGTCGCGCGGCTGCCGACGCCTGCACCGTCGTCGCTCGCCTACTTTTATTCGCCGGACCTGGCGCGCCGGGTGCGCGAGCTGCTGGCAAGCGAACGTTTCGACCTGATCTTCGTTCACTGCTCTTCGGCGGCACAATATGTCGAGCACGCGCAGGGCGTTCCGAAGATTCTCGACTTCGGCGACATGGACTCACAGAAGTGGCTCGAGTACGCCCGCTACAAGCCGTTTCCCGCCTCCATCGGCTACCGGCTCGAGGCGCACAAGCTGATGCGCGAGGAAAGGCGCCTCGCGTCGCGCTTCGATCTGTGCACGGCGACCACGCGGGCGGAATGGGAGACGCTGCAGAGCTATGGCACCGCCGTAACGTCGGACTGGTTCCCGAACGGCGTGGACAGCGACTACTTCGCGCCTTCGTCCGAGCCTTACGACCCGGACACGATCGCGTTCGTCGGTCGCATGGACTACTACCCGAATCAGCAATGCATGTTCGAGTTCTGCTCGCATACTTTGCCGCGCCTGCAGGCGAAGCGGCCGGCGCTCAAGCTCCTCATTGTCGGGGCCGATCCGCCGTCGGCGGTGCGCGAGCTGCAGAAATTGCCAGGCGTGACCGTAACCGGGTCGGTCCCGGACGTGCGGCCGTATCTTCGTCGCTCGGCGCTGATGGTCGCGCCTCTCAACATCGCGCGCGGCACGCAGAACAAAATTCTCGAAGCGATGGCGATGGGCGTCCCGGTCGTCGCGAGCCGGGCGGCTGCCGGCGGCGTCGACGCGGTCGACCAGGAGCATTTTCTGGTTGCGTCGGCCCCGGAACACTACGGGCCGCTCATTCTTCGAATCGTGGAACAGCCGCCGGAACGTTTGCGTTTGAGCCAAGAGGGAAGGGAGCGCATGCTCTCCAACCATGCCTGGGACAAGTCGATGCAGCGACTGGATCAACTCATCGAACGGTGCATTTCCTCATTCGGGGCGATCTCTGCGCCGAGGGCTGCGGATATCGAGGCGCCCGCACCCCGAGAGACCGCCAGCAGCCAGTGATGGACATCAGCATCTTCGGCCTGGGTTATGTGGGCGCCGTATCGCTCGCTTGCCTTGCACGCGACGGTCATCGGGTCATCGGGGTAGACGTCGATCAGGCGAAGCTCGAGCTGATCGCGACCGGGAAGACGCCGGTGGTCGAGGAGGGCATGGTCGAGCTCATGGCCCGCGCCGTCGAGAGCGGCCGCGTCAAAGTCACGCGCGACACGCGCCAAGCTCTCATGGACAGCGAGATGTCGCTCATCTGTGTCGGTACGCCGTCCGCGCCGAACGGCAGCCAGGACCAGGCAGCGGTCATGCGCATCGCGCATGACCTCGGAGCCGCGTTGCGCAACAAGCACGCACCTCACGTGTTCGTATTCCGCTCCACACTGGTTCCAGGCACCGTGGAAGAGGCGCTGCTGCCGATTATCGAGACGGAGTCGGGCAAGAAGGATGGCGTCGACTTCCACGTGTGTTACCAGCCCGAGTTCTTACGGGAGGGATCCTCGATAAAGGACTACGGCAAGCCGCCGTTCACCATCGTTGGCGCGAACGCGGAAGGAGCGGTGCAGAAGCTTCGTGAGCTCTTCGGCGACCTTCCGTGCGAGTTCTACGCAACGTCCATTCGCGCCGCGGAGACGGTGAAATACTGCTGCAACAACTTCCACGCTCTAAAGATTACATTCGCCAACGAAACCGCGCGACTGTGCGAGGCCCTGGGTATGGACCCTTTCGAGGTGATGGATCTGGTCAGCCGGGACCGTCAGCTCAATATCTCTGCGGCCTATCTGAAGCCGGGCTTTGCGTTCGGCGGATCGTGCTTGCCGAAGGATCTGCGGGCGACGATTCATCTGGCGCGAATGCGCGACGTCGAGCTTCCGATGCTCGCGCACATATTGCCTTCGAACCGCGCGCACATCGAGCGCGCGATCGCGAAAGTCATGGCGAGCGGCAAGCGCCGCATAGGCATGCTCGGACTGTCGTTCAAGACAGGCACCGATGATTTGCGGGAAAGCCCGCTGGTCGCGCTGGCCGAGCACTTCATCGGCAAGGGATTGAGCCTTCTCGTGTACGATCCAGAGGTGCAGCTCTCCAATCTGCTAGGGGCGAACCGCCGCTTCATCGAGCAGCACGTGCCTCACATCGGCTCGCTCATCCGAAGCAGCCTCGAAACCGTGATCGCCGAGTCTGATTTGCTGGTAGTGGGAATGAGCAATCCAGACGTGGCGGCTGCGCTCGGCCGGCACGTACGGACCGACCAGATCGTGCTCGATCTCGTGGGGCTGCCCACCCGCGAGGGGCTGGCAGGCGTGTATCAAGGATTGTGCTGGCGATGACGCGATCGCTGGCTGCGACGGCAGAATCCAGACCGGCTGCCCGCGCCGGCTGGCTGCGCCAGCTGATGGGCATGCTGTCTCCGGCCGGCTCAGGAGGCCGGTTGTCGATCCTCATCTTTCATCGGGTGCAGGCGCAGCCCGACAGCCTGTTCCCGGAGGAGATGCACGCCGCATCTTTTCGTGAGCGGATGCTCTGGGTGAGGGACTGGTTCAACGTGATTCCACTCGAAGAGGCCGTAACCGCGCTCGGCCGGGGTGCGCTCCCCGCCCGCGCGCTCTGCATAACGTTCGACGACGGATATGCCGACAACGCCTCCGTGGCGCTTCCAATCCTGCGCGAGCTCGGGCTCCACGCGACATTCTTCGTCGCCACAGGCTTCCTGGACGGCGGACGGATGTGGAACGATACGGTCATCGAGACCATCCGTCGCGCGTGCGGGGACGCGATCGACCTGTCCGGCCTGGGCCTCGGCAAGCATCCGATAGTCTCGCTGCAGGAACGGCGCCAGGCGATAGAAACCCTCCTGGCGCGGCTCAAGTATCGACCGCCGGGCGAGCGCCAGGCGCTGACGGAGGCAATGGCCGCGCAGCTGGCCCCGACACTGCCCCAGGATCTGATGATGACCCGGGCACAGATCCGCACTCTCGCGGTCGCAGGGATGGGCTTCGGTGGCCACACCGCGAATCATCCGATACTGGCACGGCTCGACGATGTCGCAGCGCGACGCGAGATTGCCGACGGACGCGACGCGCTCGAGGGCATCATCCGGCAACCGGTCAAGCTCTTCGCCTACCCGAATGGCCGGCCCCGGACCGATTACACCGCGGCTCACGTCCGTATGGTGAAGGAGCTGGGATTCGCTGCGGCGGTTTCGACGGCTGCCGGTGCGGCCCGGGCGGGCAGCTCGGTATACGAGTTGCCGCGCTTCACGCCCTGGGGCCGGAAGCCGGTCCGGTGGGGCGCGCGCTTTGCACGGAATCTTTTTACGGGCGTCGAGTTGGCGGTTGCATGAGCCGCGCCGAGGCATTTGCCGCCCCGTCGAAACGCGCGACCTTCTCAGTACCTGGTTCGATTACCCTCGTCGGGCCTCTTCCGCCGCCGGCGGGAGGCATGGCGAATCAGACGCGTCAGCTCGCTCATTTGCTCTCCCGCGAAGGCTGCGACGTATTGCTCGTCCAGACAAACGCGCCTTACTACCCGGCTTGGGTAGCAACGATCCGAGGGCTCCGAGCGCTCTTCCGTCTGATTCCCTACATCCACCGTCTCTGGACGGCCACCCGCCGCGCCCGCATCGTCCACGTCATGGCCAATTCCGGGTGGGCATGGCATTTGGTCGCTGCGCCGGCGCTTTGGATCGCCCACTTTCGGGGTGCGCCCGGCGTCGTGCATTACCATGGAGGCGAAGCGGCGAAATTCTTCGAAAGCCAGTTCCGGTTCGTTCGACCCACGTTAAAGCGGGCTTCCGCAGTGATCGTGCCATCGGGGTTCCTCCGCGACATGTTTTATCGCTGGAACGTCAGCACCGAGATCGTTCCCAACATCGTGGATCTCTCGCGCCTCAGCCCCGGAACAGCGAGGGCCGGCCGGCTCCACGTCATCGTTACGCGCAATCTCGAGGACGTCTATGACATCCCTACCGCGATCCGCGCGTTTGCGCTCATTCATGAGCGATTTGATCATGCGACGCTGAGCGTTGCAGGGAGCGGACCGGCGCATCACGCCTTGCAGAAGCTGTGTGATGACCTCGGCATCGCCGCTTCGGTCACGTTCACGGGACAGCTCGAAGGCGAGCAGATGGTTCAACTCTACCGCGACGCCGATCTACTCTTGAATCCGTCGCTTGCGGACAACATGCCTGTCTCGATTCTCGAGGCCTGGGCGAGCGGGGTCCCGATCATAAGCACCAACGTCGGCGGGATTCCTTTTGTGGCCGAGACCGAACGAACGGCATTGCTGGTTCCGCCCCGCAACCCTGGTGCCATGGCGCACGCTGCGCTGAGGCTTTTGGAAGATGGCGAGCTGGCCGCAAGGCTGCGCGCTAACGGCCTGAAGGCTGTTCAAGCCTATAGCTGGCCCCAAGTGCGTGATCGGCTGTTGGCCGTTTATCGGAGAGCGCTTCGCTCGCCGATGAGCGCAGCATGCGCTTCATGACCGGTTCATTCGTCACTCAAGCCATTTCCGGCGGATTGTTCCCGCTGCACGAACGCCTGAAAGGGCACGATAGCGCGGCTCGCCGCCGGGCGCTCGAGCGGAGCCAATGGTGGTCGGCCGATGCCCTTGCGCAACATCGGCTGGATCGTCTGAGGCACTTCCTTGCTGAGGCGGAGGCCCGCGTACCTTATTACCGTCGCCTCTTCGGGGAAATGGACTTCAAGGTCTCTTCGCTGGCTGGCCTGGGCGATCTGGCGCGAATCCCGCTTCTGGACAAGCGTCTGATCCGTGCGAATGTCGATGCCCTGAAGTCGGATCGCGCAGGTCCGCTCAAGCGCTACAACACGGGTGGATCGAGCGGTGAACCGCTCGCGTTCTTCATGGGCAAGCATCGCATCAGCCATGATGTGGCCGCCAAGTGGCGCGCCACTCGCTGGTGGGGTGTCGACATCGGCGATCCGGAGGTCGTCGTTTGGGGATCGCCGATCGAGCTCGGCTCTCAGGACCGTCTTCGCGGCTTACGCGATCGTCTATTCAGAACGACGCTCCTGCCGGCGTTCGAAATGTCTCGATCCAGGCTCGACGAATTCATACAGCGGATCCGCTCGATCCGCCCGAGCATGCTTTTCGGCTATCCATCCGCGCTGGCGCACATTGCCCGGCATGCAGCCAAGACGGGGCAACGGCTCGACGATCTCGGCGTCCGAGTCGCCTTCGTTACCTCCGAGATGCTCTATGACGACCAGCGCGCCGCCATCGCACGGGCTTTCGCGTGCCCGGTGGCGAACGGTTATGGGGCGCGCGACGCCGGCTTCATCGCGCACGAGTGCCCGAGCGGTGGCATGCATGTCAGTGCGGAAGATGTTATCGTCGAGATAGTCGATGCGCAGGGATCGCCACTGCCGCCCGACCGGTCGGGAGAAGTCGTTGTAACTCACCTTGCCACCGGCGATTTCCCCTTTGTGCGCTATCGGACGGGCGATGTGGCGTCGCTCGACAGTCGGTCCTGTTCCTGTGGGCGCGGATTGCCGCTGCTTAAGGATATCCAGGGACGAACCACGGACTTCGTCGTAGCGCAGGATGGAACGGTCATGCATGCGCTCGCGCTGATCTACACGGTCCGAGATTTGCCAGGAGTCGAGCAGTTCAGGATCACCCAGCACGATCTCGATCGCACCGAGGTGCAGCTTGTGGCGACATCGCCTTTCTCAGCCGAGCACGAGCAGAAGATCGTTCAGGAGTTCAAATCCAGGCTCGGTTCGTCGGTCGCCATCGAGGTGCGCAGAGTCGAGCGCATCGCTCCGCAGAAATCCGGCAAGTACCGTTACGTCGAGAGCCGTGTTCCCGCGGCCGGCGCGTCCACCAGCCTGGCAGAGGCATAGCCCTGGGCTGGCGACTGCCGTCTGGCGGGACGTGCTGACCAACGGCGTCGACCGGTAACGGGGGTGGGAATTGTCGCAAAGGCGACCGATCGGCCGCTGCAGCTCCGCACCGCTGAAACGGCCTGACACACACACATGTTCCGCTATCGGGGAATGATCGACCTTTCGGCGCTGGATCCCGGCCCGGGGGAGCTGCGCACTGAGTCGCGCGGGGGGAATCGGTCCTGCGTGCTCCCGGGATTGGAAATCCACTGGAAAGCCGGTGATGCCGAGGTGGCTCTGGCCGATGGAGTGATTGCCCTTGTTGCAAGGAATGCACGCGCAACGGCAGCAGCGCCCGACGATGCACATCGCTGGATCGAGCGATATGTTCAGCGTGGCGAGCATGCGGCAGAAGCGGTCGATGGAGGATTCGCAGTCGTGATCGTCGATCTGGGCAAGCGACAGGCGATGCTCTTCGTCGATCGCTTCTCGATCGAGACATTGTGCTATCGAGCCGACGATGGAATGCTCGGTTTCTCGAACGCGGCGTCCGACGTTCCGGGTTCAAGCAGGACACTGGACGCACAGGCGCTGTACGCCTATTTGTACTTTCACGTCATCCCTTCGCCAAAAACCGTCTTTGCGGACGTACGACGCCTCGACCCTGCCCATTGTGTGGCCGTGTCTACGACCGGTACGCGTGCGGTCCGGTACTGGGAGCCGGCATTCATCGAAGACGATCGCCGCGACCTGCCCGGCCGCCTGCGGCAGTTCCGGGCAATCCTTCAGGACTGCGTCCGGCGGGAGGCCGGCGAACGGGAGACCGCCTGCTTCTTGAGCGGCGGCACGGACAGCTCCAGCGTTGCCGGCATGCTCACGCGGCTTGGTGGGAAGCCTGTTCACGCGTATTCCATCGGCTTTGGCGCAGAAGGCTACGACGAGATGGCGTACGCGCGAATCGCTTCGCGTCACTTCGGTCTCGTGCACCATGAGCACTATCTCACGCCGGACGAGGTCCTGGCCGCGATTCCGAAGTTGGCCGCTTCATTCGACCAGCCTTTCGGCAACTCCTCCGTGCTGCCGGCGTATTACTGCGCCCTGCATGCAACGCAGGACGGATTCGATCGCATCCTCGCGGGCGATGGAGGCGACGAGTTGTTTGCGGGTAACTCGCGTTACTCGGTGCAGAAGGCATTCGAGTTCTATCACGCGCTTCCGAGTCCGCTGCGCCAGGCGCTGGAACCCGCTGCAAGGAGCTGGACATTGTTTCGCCGACTCCCGGGTCTCAAGCAGGTGGGCGGCTATATCCGACATTCGAGTACGCCGATGCCGGACCGCCTCGAGATGTTCCAGCTTTTGCATCGCCTGGGGGAAGCTACGATCCTGGAGGCGGATTTCCTGAAACGTGTCGATCCGATGCAGCCGTTGACCGAGCAGCGGGCGACATGGAGAACGGTCAACGCCGGGTCGCTGATCAACCGAATGCTCGCGTACGACTGGAAGTACACCCTGGCCGACAACGATCTGCCCAAAGTTCGGCAGGCGACGCAGCTTGCGGGAATTACGGTCGGATATCCTTTTCTTTCGCCGGCGCTGACCGACTTCTCGCTCACAATCCCGCCCGAATGGAAGCTGAAGCGGCTGAAGCTGCGCTGGTTCTTCAAGGAAGCTCTGCGCGACTTTCTGCCCCGAGAAATCCTCAAGAAGAAAAAACATGGCTTCGGCTTGCCGTTCGGTCCGTGGACCCTGCGTCATGCCGGGTTGCGCCAGCTCGCGGAAGAGTCGCTCGAGGGCATCGCACAGAGAGGCATCGTCCGTCGACAGTTCGCCCGGGATCTACTTGAGAGGCGCCTCCCCGAAGCGCCGGGCTACTACGGGGAGATGGTTTGGATCCTCATGATGCTGGAGCAGTGGCTGCGGACCCATGAAGCAACGGTGTCTACGGAGCCCGCGTAGCTCGTGATCGAAGATTTGCTCGGTAATTGGACCCCGCGATCAGGTCGTTGACATCCATCGATAAGTCGCGCTAAAAAGAGCGGCATCAGGGAGGAACTGTTGCTACAGTCTCCTCACTACAGTTTCTTCGCGACCATGATCGCGGCACTGGGGTTTGCACTCACTTCGGTGGCCGCGCGGCGAGGCGGGCTGTCTGGACAGCGAGCCCTGAATGCGGTGCGGATTTCGACGCCCTCGCTCAGGGAGACTGCCATGACGTCGCGGCGGCAACATCAAGCGGCCTTATCGAACCCTGCAGGTCCGATTTTGGGACTGTTGCTGCACGTCCTGTTCTGGGCCGCACTTTCCGCTGCGGCAGCGGCTCAGGATGCGATAGGGCCAAACATTGTCGTTACGAGCGATGAGCCGGGTGTTCGACGGGAAGGAGCATTTCAGCCGATCAACACCCGGCTGTCCCGAAGCCGGTCGCCGCTTCGCAGCGTCGGACCAGGGACGCATAGCGTAACGTTCGCGGCGGCGCTCCCCCAGCCGGGGTACTACCGCGTGTTCGTCTGGTGGCCGCAGGTTTATGGTGCGGCTGGCAGTGCCGCCGTCATGGTGAGTCATTTGCAGGGAAATTCGACCATCACTTTGGACCAGGGCGCCCGCACCGGCCAATGGGTGCCCGTCGGCATCTTCGATTTCGAGGTCACCGGGGCGCAAGTGAGCCTCGTGGGACGCCCGGGCGCCATCCTTCTGGCCGATGCCGTGCGCTTGCAGTACATGGGCCCGCAGATGCCGGCCCTTTCGCTCGAAACGGACGCTTTGCCCGTCGCGGTCATCGGTGAACCGTACGCAGCGCAGCTCGACGTCGTCAGCGGCGCCGCCCCTTACAGCTTCGCCGTCGACCCGAGCCGTCTGCCGCCGGGGCTCGTTCTCGATGCTTCGAGCGGGACGTTCGGCGGTACCGCAAGCGTCATCGGAAGCTATCAGTTCGACCTGCAGGTTCTCGATCGCAGCGGGCAGAGTGCCATGCGGACATACACCATCGAGGTCGTCCGTGGGTCGGATGCATCGAGTGCCGTCGCGTCGACCCGATATCTCACAAACATCGCTCCGAAGGATGGGGCTCCTGCCGGGACGCCGCCCGACCTTTCCAATCTGATCAGTCTGATTGCAGCACTGCCGGAAGGCGAATGGCTGCGGGCGAATCTCAACGCGTATTCGGATGTCTGGTCGCCGGCGGATCTACGGCCTCTTATCGGCCCGAGCGATCCGACTCCATCGAAGATCATTGTGGCCTGGAGCAGCTTCGCCTGGGATCCGAACCGCGGAGATCTCTGGCTCTTCGGCGGCGGCCACGCCAATTACTCGGGTAACGATGTTTACCACTGGCGCGGGACGTCTCAGAAGTGGGAGCGTGCGTCGCTCCCGAGCGAGGTCAAGCAGGACGATCTCGGGAACTGGGAGGCTGTCGACGGCTGGGACGCCGCGCCTTCTTCGGCGCACACCTACGACAACAACATGTTCTTCCCGCACATCGACCGGCTGATCGTGTTCGGAGGAGCGGCGTTCAACAACGGGGGAGCATTCAAACGAGAGGTTACGCCAACGACAAGTCGCGTTACAGGCCCATTTCTCTTCAATCCATCGCTCGCGGATCCGAACAAGGTGGGCGGGACGACCGGCTCGCAGGTGATGCGGGTGGCCCCTCATCCGGAGATTGTCGGCGGCAACATGTGGGCGAACCGCGACATCTACGTAAACATTCCAAGTGGCCTCCCGTCTCTCTCACACGTGGACGGCTGCACCGCATACGCCGAGGAAAACAACCGGGATGTCGCCTATCTCGGCGCAAGGAACATCGGCGGTACCGCGCTCAATCTGTACAAATACACGGTCAACAGCCTGTCGAATCCGGCACTCGACACCTTTCAGCAGATCGGGCAGTGGTGGACTGGCAGCTCGATACAAACGGCCTGTGCAATCGACCCCGTGCGCCGGATCTTCGTCCGTACGGGTACCCCGTCTATACCGTTCACCTACTGGAACCTGGCGACGCCGGGGCCCACGAATCGAGATGTTGCCGTAACGCCAGTCGACCCGACCGGTCAGTTCGCCTCGCTGCTCGCAAGCGGCCAGATCAAGCTGGAGAACTGCGGGTTCGATTTCGACCCTGTCGGAGCGCAATTTTTGCTCTGGTGCGGAGATGGGCGCGTATGGGCGCTCGTGCCTCCCGCCACTTTGTCGCCGAGCGGTTGGACTATCGTCAAGCAGCCGTCGCCAACGCTTGCCGTACCCAACGGCGACGTCGGGACGGGCTTGCTGGGCAAATGGAAATACATATCGAACCTCGACGCTTTCATGGGTCTCCAGGACTCGAGCCAAGGCAACATCTGGATCTACAAGCCGATCGGCTGGGTCAATCCGCTTGCAGGGACGACGATCAACCCGCCGACCGGCGTTGCGGCGTCGGACGGAACATCGACCTCGAGCGTGACAGTTACCTGGAATGCCTCGGCCGGCGCGACAAGTTATACGATCTTTCGGTCGCCGAGCAGCGGTTCGCAGGGTACTTCGATCGGGGGCAGCACAACGACGTCTTTCATCGACACCACGCCCGTGCCGGGAACGACCTATTACTATGGCGTCACGGCAGCAGGCTCTTCCGGAGTAAGCGTGCTGTCGGCGCAGGACAGCGGATTTGCTGCCGTGGCCACCGGGGGCAGGTTATCCGGGAATGCGACCCTCTCGTCGGTCATCAATCTCACCGCCGTCGGCGCGATCGATTGGGTACATTGGCTGCCGATCAATCGCAAGGCGGCAGGCGGATTCATCGGCGATTATCTGCCACTCGGCAATGCGAGCATCAGCGCGTATTTCGACGATCCACGAAGCTTCATCTGGACGGACGGCACGCCGAGCGCGAGCGGTAACGACAGTGCCGGCGCGACCGCGTCCGGCATCGGCACCGGATTCAGCTTTTCAGTGGCCGCGGATACGACAACGCGGACGTTATTCGTCTATCTCGGCGGCTCGGATTCGACCGGCATGCTTTCTGCCCATCTATCGGACTCATCCGCCCCGGATTTCACCAATGTGCCCTTGTCGGGAAGCGGTCGATACGATGGGGTGTATACGCTTATATTCAACGCCGCGAGCGCCGGCCAGCAGCTGCAGATAACGTGGACGCAAACCGCCGGAACGGGGAGCATATCGTTGCAAGCGGCGGCTCTCCAGTAGGGCCAATTGGACGCGCTCAGACAAGGATCTCGAGCGCCGGCGGGTGACTCAGAAAGCCTAGCGGACTCGCCGTGGCGCCGTACGCCCCCGACTGGAAGACGACCACGAGATCCCCCGGGTGCGCTTCCGCGAGGTCCATGCGATCAGCGAGAAGATCGAGCGGCGTGCAGAGCGGGCCGACTACGGACGCCGTCTCGCGTCGCGAGCTCTCAACCTTGTTGCCGATCACGACCGGGTAGTTCCTTCGGATCACCTGTCCGAAGTTTCCGGAAGCGGCAAGGTGGTGATGGAGTCCACCGTCCGTGACGAGAAATACCTGTCCGCGCGAGATCTTCCGGTCGATGATCCGGCATACGTAAATCCCCGCTTCTCCAACGATATAACGGCCCAGTTCGAGGACAAGTCGCGCATTCGGTAGCGCCGCTTTGGCACGATCCACGATGTCGCACAGGTTCTCCGATATCGGTGCAAGATCGAGTGGCTCATCGCCGGGGAAGTAGGGGATACCGAAGCCTCCACCGATGTTGAGCACACGCACGGACGTCGGCGCTGCCTGGGAAAGACGAATCGCCAGCTCGAGGGTCTTCTGTTGCGACTCGCATATCGCAGCCGCCTTGAGGTTCTGCGAGCCGCTGAAGATATGAAAGCCTTCGAAGGCGAGTCCAAGGCGGCCGATAGTTTCGAGCGCTTCAGGAACCGCTTCGGCGTCGATGCCGAACTGTTTCGGGCCGCCTCCCATTTTCATCCCGGACAGCTTCAATTCGAAATCGGGATTCACCCGAACCGCAACCCGGGCCGGCATGCGCATCTGGCGCGAGAGTTGCGCCAGCAGCTCGATCTCGCGCAGCGACTCGACATTGAGCAAGATGCCCGCGCCGACAGCCTGAGCGAGCTCGGATTCGCTCTTGCCCGGTCCGGCAAAGCTGATCTCCTGCGGGTGCACCCCCGCATCGAGCGCTACCCGGAGCTCGCCCCCCGACGCGACGTCGAGGCCGTCCACCAGTTGCGCGAGGTGGCCGACGAGCGCCTGCATCGGATTCGCTTTCATCGCGTAGTGAAGCTCGATGCCGGAAGGTAGATGGCGCCTCAGAAGCGCGACGCGCTCGGCGACGAGACGCCGATCGTAGGCGTAGAAGGGCGTGCGGCCGGCGCGCGCCGCGAGCTGCGTAAGCGGGATCCCGCCGACGACCAGGCAGTCGTCTACGACGGGCCAATGGACGGGGATATGCTTGGGCTGGTTCAAGATTTCGTTGTCGCGAACAAGTCAGAGAAGTCGGCGCTCAGCGTCTTGCGGTCGATCTTTCCGTTTGGATTTCGCGGCAGAGGCCCGTTCCTAATGTCGACCTTAGCTGGGACCATGAAGGCGGGAAGGCGCTCACGGCAGGCAGCGATCAGCGATGACTCGTCGATCGCAGCACCGTCCTTCAATGCGACGACTGCGATGATCCCTTGCCCAAGACTTGGGTGCGGGACGCCGAAGGCGGCCGCCTCGCCGACCAGTTGAGTGCTATACAGAACTTCCTCGATTTCGGTCGGGCTGACTCGATAACCGGAAGTCTTTATCATCTCGTCGCGGCGGCCGATGAAGTACAGGAAGCCTTCGTCATCCATGCGTACCGTGTCGCCTGAGAACACGGCGATCTCGGGCAGCACCAGGCCAGGCTCGCGTCCGGGAAGCGGCCGATAGCGTTCGGCGGTTTTTTCCGAATCGTTCCAGTACCCCATCCCAACCAATGCTCCGCGATGCACCAGCTCCCCGGGCTCGTTGGGGGCGCACCGCGTTCCGTCATCGCGCAATACAACAATCTCTGCATTCGGAATGGCCTTGCCGATGGAGTCGGGACGACGATCGACTTCCTCGGGCGGCAAGTAAGTCGATCGGAAC
>Ga0079222_10000127_pt1 | contig 14302 bp, 9 predicted proteins | sample GAPlitter_FD_75070 | JGI IMG/M metagenome (GOLD analysis project Ga0079222, IMG submission 75070) | Agricultural soil microbial communities from Georgia to study Nitrogen management - GA Plitter | ecosystem: Environmental > Terrestrial > Soil > Agricultural land | place: USA: Georgia | collected...
AAATCGAGCATGCGCATGGGTGTCCGCGGCGATCGCGGCGATGCTGCTGGTGTGCAGCATGGCAGTGGAGGCGCAAACGTTTCGCGGGACTATTTTGGGAACGGTAACGGACGCGTCCGGGGCAGCGGTGCCGGGCGCGACGGTCACGATCAAGAACACGGGGACGGGGCTGACGCGGGTGGTAACGACGAGCGACGACGGGACATACTCCGTGCCGGAATTGCCCATCGGGACCTATACGGTCAGCGTCGGCAAGGACGGATTCAAGAGCGCGGTGGTCAACGGAGTGGTGGTGGAAGTAGCGGGTGAGCGGCGCGCGGATGTGGCGCTGACGCCGGGAGAAGTGGCGCAGCGGGTGGAGGTGTCGGCTTCGGACTTGCCGCAGGTGGAATCGACGAGCAACGTGCTGGGCGGAATCGTGGAATCGAAGATCGTGACGAACCTGCCGGTAAATGGGCGGGACTATCAGAAACTGATTTTCCTGGTGCCGGGGGTGACGGGTTCGCCGGACCAGATTACGGATTCGCCGGGTTCGTTCGGGATTTTCTCGGTGAACGGCGCGCGGGGCAGGTCCAACAATTTTCTGCTGGACGGCACGGACATGAACGACGGCTACCGGAACGACCCGTCGATTAATGAGGCGGGGGTATTCGGGACGCCGGCGACGATTCTGCCGGTGGAAGCGATCGCGGAGCTGCGGGTGGCGTCAAACTTCGAAGCGGAGTACGGGCGCAGCGCGGGCGGCGTGATCAACGTGGTGACGAAGAGCGGGACGAACGAATTGCACGGTTCGGGGTTCGAATTTTTCCGGAACAACGCACTGGACGCGCGGAACTATTTCAACGAAACGGGTTCGCCGCAAAATCCCTTTCACAACAACCAGTTCGGCGGATCGCTGGGCGGGCCGATCGTGAAGGACAAGACGTTTTTCTTCGTGGATTACGAGGGGCTGCGGGAGAAGGGCGCGGAAGCGAGCACGGCATGCGTGCCGACGACGCAGGACATCGCTACGGCGACGGCGGCGAACGGCGGGGCGGTGAATGCGGTGATCGCAAAACTGCTGGCGATGAAGCCATGGCCGCAGGCGAACCTGACAGGCTCATGCATCACGGACGGAAGCGACGGGCAGACGCCGGTGGCGTCAGATATTTCGCTGGCGACGCCGTTTTCCAACCGGGTGGACAGCGCGATCGTGAAAATCGACCACAGCTTCAACGCCAATAACCTGCTGACGGGACGGTACTACATAGGGGACAGCGACCAGAGCTTCCCGCTGGCGCTGGTAGGCGGCGGGCTGGTGCCGGGATACAACACCGCCACGCCGACGCGCGTGCAACTGATTTCGCTGTCGTTCGTTTCGACGATCAGGCCGAGGATTGTGAATGAAGCGCGGCTGGGATGGAACCGATTCGCGGAAGGATTTTTTTCACAGGACCGCAGTTTTGACCCGACGTCGATCGGGTTGAATACCGTGGCGCCGGGGACGCCGAACGCGGACAAGTACAACTTCGGGCTGCCAAAAATCAGCGTATCGGGGCTGGCTCCATTGGGAGCGGACAACGGCGATCCGCGGCAGCGAGTGGATACGAACTGGCACTTCATCGACAACGTTTCGTGGAAAGCAGGGAAGCACGACGTGAAATTCGGGTATGAATACCGGCGGACGTCGATATCGCAGATTTTCAACCGGGGCTTCCGGGGGACGCTGAGCTTCGACAGCCTGGCGGATTTCATTTCCGGAGTGCCGGACGGAGGCTCGCAGCGGCAAGGAAACACGAACCGCAATACCTTTGAAAATTCGCACGCGCTGTACGTTCAGGACAGCCTGCACCTGAGGCGAAACGTGGTGGTGAACCTGGGGATGCGGTACGACTATTTCGGAATCGTGCAGGAGAAGCACGGGAATTTCACGAATTTCGATCCGCTGACAGGCGGGCCGATCCTGGTGGGAGACGGGCGGCTGTACGAGCCGGACCACAACAATTTCGCTCCGCGGGTGAGCGTGGCATGGGACGTGACGGGAAGAGGGAAGACGGTGGTGCGGGCGGGATACGGCGTGTTCTACGACGCATTCTCGCAGGACATGTTCATGGGGCACCTGCCATTCAACAGCGGGTTCGACCCCGGGCCGGCGTATGCGGGCTTCGGGCCGAACCCCATTGCGCAGGCGGGCGTGGCGGGCGGGGCGCTGGACAGCAGCCTGGCGGTGTATGGGCCGGCGGCGGCGATGAGCGACGCTTTCGGAGTGGACCAGAAGATCCGGACGCCGTACATGGAGAATTACAACCTGAACTTTCAGCAGGACCTGGGGCACAGGATGGTTTTCCAGGCAGGATACGTGGGATCGAACGGGCACAAATTGTTCCGGTTTCGAGACCTAAACCAGCCGACGGCGGCGGAGATCAACGCGTACGACTACCATACGAACGGCTGCTGCGTGGCGGGGCACCTGAATCCGGCATTCGTGTACATGAATTACGAAGAGGGATCGGCGAATTCGGCGTACAACGCGCTGCAGACGAGCTGGCGAATCGACGGGTGGCACGGAATCACTTCGACATTGAATTACACGTGGTCGCATTCGATCGACGACGCGAGCGACGGAGAAGACTTCGTGCCGAACGCGGCGCAGCCGAACGACAGCCAGTCGCCGATACGGTTCAACCGGGGCAATTCGAATTTCGACGTGCGCAACCGGCTGACGTGGAATTTCATTTATGCTTTCCCGAACACCACGGGGAACTGGGAGAAGCTGCGGAACGGATGGGGAATCAACGGAATCGTGACGGCGCAGTCGGGACAGCCGTTCCAGCTCAACTACAACTTTGAGGACGACTACGACGGGAGCGGGGAATTTTTCGGGCGTCCGGACGTGACGGGCGCGGTGACCTACAACCGGAGCGATCCGAGGAATTTTCTGAACCTGACTTCGTTCGCGGTGCCGTGCACGCTGGACGGGACGCCCGGCGGGGTGTTCGCGCAAAACTGCTTGTTCAGCGCTACGACGGGAAATTCCATGCACTTCGGGAACGAAGGAAGGAATTCGCTGCGAGGGCCGAGCTTCCGGCAATTCGATTTTTCGATTTACAAGGATACGAAGCTGACGGAGCGGCTGACGATGCAACTGCGCTTCGAGGCGTACAACATACTGAACCACCCGAACTTTGCGAATCCGTACCTGCCGTCGTTCATCGCGGACGCGGCGGTGAACGGAATCAGCGACGGGACGGCGGGGCAGCCGGCGCCGTGTACGGGAGTGGCGTTGGGGCATAGCTGCGGGACCCTGGGGCTGACCGCGACGGGAGATGTGGGGATCGGGTATCCGTTCCTGGGGAGCGGGGGACCGAGGGGGCTGCAACTGGCGGCAAAGTTCACGTTCTGAGGAGCGTTATCGGACGGAAGCTCCGACGGCCCGGCGAAGGCGCCGGGCCGTTCTGTTTTTCGAGCGAGCGACCAGGGGAACGGCTATAGGGCCGGGAAGAGGGTTCTGGTAGAGTGCTGGCCGACGGGGTGACGCGCGAAAGCCAGGTACCCTCAGGCCTGCCGGGCGGGCGAGCATGGCGACAGGGGCAGCGGCGAGCGGCCAAGCGTGTAATTTTTGCGGGTTGCGGTGCGTACTAGGATATGGAAACGCCGAGACCAGGCCGGATGAATGTGCCGGGAACAACGGAGACGGCAGAGGTTATTGCCCGGGCGAAGGCAGGGGATGCGCAAGCCTGGGGGGACCTATACCAGCAATACGCCTCGGCCATTTTCCGGTTTTGCCGCCGGGCGCTGCCCACGCGGGAAGACGCCGAAGACGCCACGATGGAAGTGTTCATGAAGGTGCACGAGAAACTGGGGCAGTACGACGCGACGAGGCCGTTTACGGCGTGGTTGTACCGCGTGGCGGCGAATCACTGCTGGGATTTGCTGCGGCGGAGAAAAATCCGGCAAGACAAAGAGACGGAAGAAGTGGACGACCTGCCGCTGGAGCATCCGGATCCGAGCCAACTGGACCGGTTAATCGAGCAGAGGACCAGCGAAGAGGTGCGAAAAGCGCTGGAGAAGGTGGGAGCGCGGGCGCGGATGGCGCTGGTGATGCGGTACTACTCGGATATGAGTTACGACGAAATTGCCGATGAGCTGGGAGTGCGGCGCGCCTTTGTGGGCGTGGTGCTGCTGCGAGCGCGGCATGAACTGCGGCATGCGCTGGAAGGAACCGGAGCGCTGGCCGCGGGAGGGGCCCGATGAATTCGCCACCGGAACGTGGGTCATCAGGAACGGGTCATCTGGACGAGATGACCTGCATGTTGTATCTCGAGCGACAACTGGAACGAGCGAAGGCGCTGGAAGTGTCGGCGCACACGGAGCAGTGCGCGCCGTGCCGGACGCTGATGCGGGCGCTGGAGAGGGAATCGCGGCTATTGACGCGAGCGATGCTGGAAGAAGAAGAGCCATTGCCGGCGCGCCTGGCGGCGTACGAGGAGCGCGCGAAGAAATCGGTGCAGTGGATCTGGATGCTTTCGTTCGGGCTGGCGGCGACGGGAGTGTACGCGCTGTACACGAGTTACGTGGAACCGCTGCAGACGCGGCTGGAACAGGCGGGATTCGGCGGGTCGAATCTACTGGGGTTATTGATTTTTCAAGGTGCCTTCTGGAAAGGATGGCAGACGATGATTTCGTTAATTGAAGCGCTGGCGCTGGTGACCCTGGGCGGGTTCGTGGCGGTGATGCTGCGGCGCCGGATGAGGCGAGGGTCAGTGCTGGCGGTGATGCTGGCGGGCTTGTGCGCGGCGGTGTTTGCGGGGGCGATGCCGGGGCAGGCTTCGGCAACGGAATTCCGGAAGGGCGAAGCGGCGGAAGTGCGGAGCGGGGAGACGATTTCCGGAGACGTGTTCCTGACCGGCGACCGGATGCGCGTGGAAGGGACGGTCACAGGGGATGTGTTCGCGTTCGGACGTTCGCTGGACGTGCCGGGAGAAGTGCAGGGGGACGTGATTGTCTTCGCGCAGTCGGTGCACATTACGGGGAAAGTGGACGGCAACGTGCGCGGGTTTGACAACAACCTGACGATCAGCGGAAGCGTTGGGCGGAGCCTGACGGAATTCTGCGAGAGCTTGACGATTGAGAACCAAGGGAAGGTGGGAGGAAGCATCACGACGTTCGTGAACAGCTTTACGCAGGACGGGCAGGTGGGAAAGGACGTACTGGCGTTCGCGGGACAGATGTTCGTGACGGGCACGGTGAGTGGAGACATACACGCGAGGGGGAAGAACCTGGAGATTGGAAGCAGCGCGAAAGTTGACGGCAAAGTGCGTTACGAGGGGGAGCACGAGCCTTCGGTGGCTTCGGGAGCGAAGCTGGCGTTTCCGGTGGAATATCACCACTACGAGCGGAAGCCGGAGTACATGAAGAGCGGGTATTACGTGTGGATGGTGATTCTGGCGGCGGCTTTCGTGCTGTACGGACTGGTGCTGATCAACCTGATGCCGCAGTTCGCGCGGGAAGCGGTGCAGGCGGCGGAGAGTTATGGAGCGTCGCTGGGGCTGGGCGTGCTGGTGTTTTTCGGCGTGCTGATCGGAGCGTGCATCGCGGCGATTACGGTGGTGGGATTGTTCATCGGAGTGGGGACGTTTTTTGTGTGGATGATATCGGTGTACGCAGCGCAAATCGTGGTGGGCGCGCTGATCGGGCAGTGGCTGCTGGGGAAGACGAACGAAGTGTGGCCGATGATCGGGCGGATGACGATTGGAGTGCTGATCATTCGAATCATAACGCTGGTGCCGCACGGTGGGTGGATCAAGTTCGCGGTGATTTTGTGGGGGCTGGGGGCGATTTCGCTGGCGCTTTTCCGGAGATTTCAGCCGCCGATGAGGACAGCGGGGGCGGTTCCGACGACGCCGATTCCGCCGATGACGACGGTGGGGGGAGCGCCGGCGGTTTAGTTGACGCGGGATTCCACGACGAGAAACGATTCGAAAGAAAACGGGCAGGCTCTGAATGCGAGCTTGCCCGTTTTTTATTTGCGGAGGCGGTGAAACTCAGTGCGTGCGAACTTTGGCGGCGGTGAAGGGAGTCGCGGAACCCTGGCCGAAATAGAGCGCGCGGAAAGAGACCGTTTGCGTGGCGGTGATGCCGGCGGCGCTGGAGACGCCGTCGAAGTTGGTGGGAGCGTCTTGAGGCGCGACGGGCTGATTCAACTGGACGACAAGAGGAATGGTGGTGCCGAAGAAGGACGGGAGGTTGGTGGAGGAGAAAACGTTGGGAGGCGAGGAAGAAGAGACGGTGGCGGTCACGCGAGAGAAGCGGAGGCCGACGAAATCGGTGGAAATGGAAGCCGGCGTGGAACCGCTGGCCGCGGTGAAAGAGGTGAGGCGGACGGCGACGGTCTGGCCGGGGCGGAGGACGGTGGTGTCGTTGGCGTTCTGGAAAGCGGTGGCGTCGGCGGGGACGAGGAGGCCCTTGGAGTCGACGGAGAAGGTGGCGCCGGCGGCAAGATTGACGGTGACGGGAGCGGCGAGAGCGAGATTGCCGCCGATCAGACTATTCGAAGGAGCGAGAAAAATGTCGTTGGCGGCGATTTGGAACTGACTGGAGGAGGTGGGCGTGGAGGTGACTACGCCTTCGATCCAGTCGGAGGCCGTGGTTTGCAGGGGATCGAATTCGAGAAGAGTGAAGGTGCCGTCGGAATTGAGGGCGACGTCAACGGCGGCGAGTTGGTTCTGAGCGGCGCAGGCGCTGAGCGAGGGCGAAGACGCGGTGCAGTTGGGAGAGAAGAAGGTGGAAGAATTGGCGACGGCCGTGATGGCGCCGTGCTTGGAAGTGGTTATGGTGATGGAGGAGCCGGAAATTGTGGTGACGACGCCGGTGAAGTCTTCCACGAAATCGAGCTGATTGGTGGCGAGGCTGCTAGCGGTTGGGGGAAGCGTGGAAAGGGTGAAAACGTTGGTGGCGCCGAGATTGACTGCTGAGACGACCTGGGTGGAGGAGTTGATGGTGAGGGCGGAGGCGACGTCGGCCTGCAGGCGAAGCGCGGTGGTTTGATTGGCGGTGACGGTGATGGATTTGGCGACGACGGGGGCCGCGGCGGCAGAGGTTACGGTGGCTACAGTGCCGCTGGCGCAACCGGGAACGCCGGGATTGGTCTGGACGCAATAGGTGACGGAAGCGCTGGAAACGGCGAGAGTGACATTGGTGTAGGTTCCGGCGGGAACATTGTTGAGGACGCCGCCGAGGAAGGCGGAGTCGCTCTGGAGGCGCGTGAGGTCCACGACGAAGGTGGCGCCCGGAAGGGAGATGTTGACGGGGCTGCCGGAAGAAGGCGTGAGCGCGACGCCGGTGATGGTCACGGCAAAAGAAAGAATCGAAGTGGATGCCGGGGGCGTGAGGGGATTGGCGGACATGGTGATGAGCAGGGAACCATTGCCGGTGCCGCCGCCACCGCCGCCGCCCGTTTGCAGCGGGCCACTGCAGGCGGCAAGAGCCGCGGAGAGAGTCATGGCCAAGAGCACGAACCGATTGCGTTTCATTGAGGATACCCCCACGCGAGAAGGGGCCGAGGCGGCCCGGTCTTAAGAGACAGACGACAAGTAGAGTCCGCATATAAATTTAACGCGCGGAGAAGAGAGGCGCAGGGCGAAAAGCCTTTCAGTTGTTCAAGTGCAAACCGGCGCTAGAGCGGCGCGGAGGAAGGGGCGTTCAGCGAGGGGAGCGCCACGATGTGTTATTGTTACCGTTTCCGACGTACATTCGAGGGATCTGCACGAACGGAAACCGGCGAGCGGGGGAAAGTGCCAGTCAGAAACAGAGCCAAGGGAGAGAAGAAGCCGGCCGCCGCGGCCGCGTTTGCCGGCGGCCCAGGAGGCGAAGAGCGCCGGTACGTGCCTTTGGAGGAAGAGGATACCGGCGGAAGCGAGTTGGAAGTTCGCGCGGCGGCGGAGGAGAGCGGGAGCGCGGCATTACCGACGATGCGGGAGATTTTTGGTCCGGGAGGACTGCTCGAGAAGTGCATGTGGCGAGGGTACGAGCACCGGCCTGGGCAACTGGAGATGGCGGAAGCAGTGCACGACGCGTTCGCGGGGCATCATCATGTGATCGTGGAAGCGGGGACCGGCACGGGGAAAACGCTGGCGTATCTGCTGCCGGCGATCTGCAGCGGGCGTCGAGTGGTGATTTCGACGGCGACAAAGTCGCTGCAGGAGCAGCTGTATCAAAAGGATATTCCGTTCCTGCAAAAGCATTTTGCGCCGAAGCTGAAGGTAGCGGTGATGAAAGGGCGGTCGAATTTCCTGTGCCGTTCGAAACTGCACCAGATGGCGGACCAGCCCATGTTGCGCGGGATGGAGGAGCTGGATGCGTTCCGCCAGATCAAGGACTGGGCGAAGCTGACGGAGACGGGAGACCGAACGGAACTGAGCTTCCTGCCGGATGATTCGGAATTGTGGATGCGGCTCGACGCGCGGCGAGAAACGTGCACGGGGCAGAAGTGCCCGGAATTTAATTCGTGTTTTGTGACGGCGATGCACCAGCGGGCGAAGGAAGCGGACCTGATCATCGTGAATCATCACTTGTTTTTCGCGGACCTGGCGCTGAAGCAGGACGATTTCGGCAGCATCCTGCCGGAATATTCGGCGGTGGTGTTTGACGAGGCGCACGAGATCGAGGACGTGGCCAGCGACTATTTCGGGCGGCAGATTTCGAATTTCCGGTTCGAAGAGCTGGCGCGGGACGCGGACCACGAGTTGAGGCTTTTGCGGCTGGGCTCGCCGGGCTTGCTGCGGAAGACGCAGAAAATCCGGGAACGCAGCCGGACGTTTTTCGAGACGTTTCCGGGGCGCGAAGGGAGATTTCCGTTCACGCGCAACGAGCGGGAAGCATTCTTGGAGCAGAACCGAGAGGCGTACGACGGGCTAGTTTCCGCGTTGAAGAGCCTGGAAACGGAATTCGCGGGAATGGCGCAGAAGCCGGAGGAACTGCTGCGCATCGCGCGGCGGAGCTTCGAGATCCGGCAGGAGCTGGCGTTTCTTTTCGAATCGAACGAAAAGAACTTCGTGTACTGGTTCGAGCGGCGAAACAAGGGAGTGTTCCTGGCGGCGACGCCGATCGACGTGAGCCAAATCCTGAGGGAGCGGCTCTTCGAGCAGTTCGATACAGTGGTGCTGACTTCGGCAACGCTGACGGTCGAGGGGAAATTCAGCTACATCCGCCAGCGGCTGGGACTGGATCACGTAAAGGAGCGCGCGCTGCCGCAGGAGTTCGATTACAAGGAACAGGCGCTTTTTTATTTGCCGCGAAAAATGCCGGACGTGCGCGACGCGGGATTCGCGACAAAAGCGGCGGATGAGATCGTGGAGCTGCTGGAAACGAGCCAAGGGCGGGCGTTCTGCCTGTTCACCAGCTACGCGCAGATGAAGGATCTCTACGAACGCGTGAAACCGCGGCTGGAATTTCCGCTGCTGCTGCAGGGCACAGCTCCGAAATCGGCGTTGCTGGAGAGATTCAAGAACACACCCGGAGCAGTGCTTTTCGCGACGGCGAGTTTCTGGCAGGGGGTGGACGTGCCGGGCGAGCAACTCTCCTGCGTGATCGTGGACCGGCTGCCTTTTGCCGTGCCGAGCGATCCGGTGGTGGCGGCGCGGGTCAAGCTGCTGCAGGAGGACGGCCGAAACGCTTTCGCCGAATACCAGGTGCCGCAAGCCGTCTTGGCGCTGAAGCAGGGCTTCGGCAGGCTGATTCGCACGAAAACAGACCGCGGGGTTCTGGCGCTGCTGGACAACCGCATTCAGCGAATGGCGTATGGTAGAATTTTTCTGGAGTCGCTGCCGAGCTACCGGACGACGCAGGAAATGGCGGAAGTAGGGCGTTTCCTGGAGACGGCAAGTCCCGCCTGAGGAGTTCCGAAGACCCACAACGTCGCGAGGATCCGGCGGGCCGGCTCCGACAGGCACGCTTCGCGGGCGCGCAGGAGCTTATGTTCCAGGTCAGCGTAGAAGAGACATTTTCGGCGGGGCACGCCCTGCGCGGATATCGAGGGAAGTGCGAAAACGTGCATGGGCACAACTATCGCGTGCGGGTAACGATCGAGGGGCCGGAGCTGGATGCGATCGGGCTGCTGGTTGATTTCACGCAGGTGAAGCAGGTGATCCGGAAAATCATCGGCGGACTGGACCATCAGTTCATCAACGACCTCGATCCCTTCAAGACAGTGAATCCTTCGGCGGAAAATCTGGCGAAATACTTTTACGAGGAAACCAGAGGACAACTGAACGGACTGCCATCCGGAGCGGCGATCACCGAGGTGACGGTGTGGGAGACGGACACGGCCAGCGCGCAGTACCGGCCGGGGGCCTAGTTCATCGCCAGGGACATCGCGGGCGAAAGCGGCCAGCGTGAACAGCCTATGTTCATCACGGAAATCTTCAAGTCGATTCAGGGAGAAGGCACGCGGGCGGGCCTGCCGTGCATCTTCGTGCGGCTGACCGGATGCAATCTGCGGTGCACGTGGTGCGACACGGCTTATGCCTTTCACGGCGGGAAGCGAATGAGCTTGGAGGAGGTAGCGGCGCGAATCGACGAGCTGAGCGGGCGCAGCAAAGAAACGGCAGAAGAGGAAGCCGATGTGCCGCTTGTGGAAATCACGGGTGGCGAGCCGTTGCTCCAGGAAGAAGTTTATCCACTGGCCGAGCGGCTGCTGGCGGCGGGATACACGGTGATGATCGAAACGAGCGGCGAGCGGTACGCCGGGAAGCTGCCGAAGGAAGTCATCAAGATCATGGACGTAAAGTGTCCGGATTCGGGCGAAGCGGACACCTTTGAATTGAAGAATCTCGAAGCGATCAGCAGTGAAGATGAAATCAAGTTCGTGATTTCCACGCGCCGTGACTATGAGTTCGCGCGCGAGTTTACGCGACAACACGAACTGGCAAAGCGAGTGAAACAGGTACTGTTTTCGCCCGTGTTCGAGGATCCCGAAGGGAAATGGCAGGGGCTCGAAGCGCGCACGCTGGTGGAATGGATGCTGGCGGACAAGTTGCCGGTGCGGCTGGGGCTTCAACTACACAAGTTCGTTTGGGACCCTGCGACGAAAGGCGTATAGACGCGATAAATGGAGCGGAATAGAAAAAGTGGAAAATGAAGGATGAGAAGCGGGACGGCGCGAACGGATAGAGATGATTGAGAGCATGGGATCAAGCAAAAAAGCAGTGGTGCTGCTGAGCGGGGGAATGGATTCGTGCGTAAGCACGGCGATAGCTGCGGCGCGGCAGGGCAAGAGCGGAGTGGCGCTGCTGCACGCGGGCTATGGGCAGAGAACCGAGCAGCGGGAGCGCCGGGCATTCGATGAAATCGCGGATTTTTACGGGATTCAGGAGCGCCTGGCGGTGCGGCTGGAGCACTTCCGGGCGATCGGCGGATCGGCGCTGACGGACGCAAGCATCGCGGTGCCGGAGAACGAATTGGAGAAAGCGGGCAGCGAAATTCCGGTGACTTATGTGCCCTTCCGCAACGCACATTTTCTCTCGGTGGCCGTGAGCTGGGCGGAAGCGATTGGGGCGGGAAGCATCTACATAGGAGCGGTTGCGGAAGACAGCTCCGGATATCCCGACTGCCGGCCGGAATATTACAAGGTGTTTCAGGAATTGATCCGGGTGGGAACCCGGCCTGAGACGCAAATCGAAATTGCCACGCCGGTGATCGGAATGAAGAAGAGCGAGATCATCCGGAAAGGCATCGAGTTGGGAGCTCCGCTGCATCTAACCTGGTCGTGCTACCAAAACGAGGACGCGGCCTGCGGCGTTTGCGACAGCTGCGCGCTGCGGCTCCGGGCGTTCGCGGAAGCCGGAGTGGCGGATCCCATCTCTTACCAGAAAGGCATTCCCGCCAGGGCCTGAGCCGCTTGGAATCACGCCCGGATGAGGGATAATAAGACGCACCCACCCGGAGAACCGGGCAGGAGCTCCCCCGCGAAGGCAGGCAAGGGATGCAGCGCGGGCCGTTTGGGAAAAGGAGAACGGAGCATGAAGAGATTCGGAAGAACGTGCGTACTGGCGATCGGGGCGTTGGTCGCTTTGCTTGGCGCGATGGCGCCGGGGGCGGCGGCGCAGGACAGCGGAATCGCCGGGCAGATCATGGACGTAGCCGGGAAGCCGTGGGCGAACCTGAAAATCCAGGTCGTCAGCGACCAGGGAATAAAGCAGGAGACAACCACGGACAGCAAGGGGAAATATTCGTTCACGAACCTGCGGGCAGGCGATTACGTGATCAACGTGATGCTGCCGAACCAGGCGCAACCGTATTCCGGGAAAGTAAAGGTCGCCGGCGGGCAGACCGTGCCCGTGGATTTTAATTTCAAAGACATCGTCGGGAAGCAGGGAGCGGAGTATCAGGAAGCGGTAAAGAAACAGGAAGAAGAAAACAAGAAATTCCAAGGGATGAAGCAGCATTTCGAGGCAGGTGTGGCGGCCCTGACGGCCGCGCAGCAGGCGAAGACGGATTTGGGCAAAACGCCGGCGGACCAGCGGGATGCCGTCAAGCAGCAGATCACGGAGAACGCGAACAAGGCGGTAACCGAGTTGGAGGCATCGAAGGCGGCCGCGGGAGAAAAGGACTCGAACTTGAATTTGATCATGGCGCGGCTGGGCGATGCGTACGAGGCCGCGGGCCGGCCGGACGATGCGATCGGGGCCTACAAACAGGCTATCGAGCTGAAGCCGAGCGCGGCGTACTACAACAACCTTGGAGGAATTTACGGGCGCGCGGGAAAGATCGAGGAGGCGATGGCCGCGTATCAAAAAAGCGCGGAACTCGATCCGCCGAACGCGGCGCAATCCTGGCGCAATGCCGGCATTACTCTTTACAACGCCGGGCGGCTGAAGGAAGCGGTGGAACCGCTGAAGAAGGCGACGGAGCTTGATCCAAACAGCGCGCAGGCGTGGTATCTGCTGGGTGCCTCGCTGGTCGGCGCGATGGAAACCAAGAAAGTCGGCGACAAGCTGGAATTTGTGATCCAGCCGGGCACGGTGGAGGCGTATCAGAAAGCGCTGGAGCTGGACCCGAATGGGCCTTACGGGCAGCAGGCGAAGCAGGGACTGGATGCACTGAAAGCGATCCAGCCGGGCATCGAGACGAAGATCAACGCGAAGAAGAAAAAGTCGTAACGGGATTTGTTTCTGCAGGGGCCGGCGACGGAAAAGTCGCCGGCCTCTTTTTTTTCGTTCCGCCGCTTAAAAGGTGAATTGTGCGGCGGGGCTAGCGATGGGAGAGTGTGCCGGTTGTCTTGGTGCGCCGGAGAACGGCGCCAAAAACGGCGATTGAGAAGGGCAGGAGAATCGCGGCAAACAGCAGCAGGACCGAAACGGGACGCCACAGAGCGCGCAGCGAGGCGCCCGCGAGCAAGGCGGAGCGCATGGCATCGAGCGTATAGGTGATGGGATTGATTCGCGCGACCAGCTGAAGCCAGGGAGGAAGGATGTCCACCGGGAACAGCATGCCTCCGACGATGCTGGAGATTCCCAGGAGAATCCACTTGCCGGGGTTACCGCGCTTGAAGAGGAGAAGGTAGCCCGCGGAAAGAATGCCGAGGCCCGAAAAAGCAAGAAGCGAAGCAATGAGCACGATGACAACGGCGAACCAGTTCGCGGCCTGCAGGGGGAAATGAAACAGCAGGGCGGCCCACGCGAGGTAGACTCCGATGCGAATGGTGGTAGCGAAAAAAGGATAAATGGCGGAACCGGCGAGCATGACGGGAAGGGGAGTCTGGGTGACGAGGAGATGCTCGAGGGTGCCGGAATCGCGGGCTTCTTCGAGGCTGCGGTCGAAGGTGTCCAAGGCGGCAGCCAGGTAGTCGAAAAAAACGAACCCCACCAAAGCGAACGCGAAGTAATCACCGCCTTGCGGCAACGCGCCGCGGAGTTGCGGACTGTCCACGAAGCGAGAAGTGTAAAAGAAGGCGGCTGTACCGAAGAGAGCTTCCGCGGCTTCGAGGACGAAGGGAACGCGATACGTTGCGGCGATGCGGATGTCGCGCCAGAAGAAAATGAGCAGTTGGCGGAGAGTGCGGGTCATGAAGCCCCGTATTCGAGGGAATGCGGAGCGCGGCCGGCGAGCTTGAAGAAAGCTTCCTCGAGGGAGGCGGCGTTAGCGCGTTCTTTCAGGCGGGAAGGAGAGTCGCAGGCGAGAAGCTTGCCACGGTCGAGGACGGCGACACGATCAGCGAGGAAGTCGATTTCCTGGAGAGCGTGGGAGGCGAAGAGCAAGGTGGTATCGCCGGATTTCAGAACGTGGTGTTTGAGAAAATTGCGAAATTCGGCGGCGGCAACGGCGT
>Ga0079222_10000128_pt1 | contig 14265 bp, 11 predicted proteins | sample GAPlitter_FD_75070 | JGI IMG/M metagenome (GOLD analysis project Ga0079222, IMG submission 75070) | Agricultural soil microbial communities from Georgia to study Nitrogen management - GA Plitter | ecosystem: Environmental > Terrestrial > Soil > Agricultural land | place: USA: Georgia...
AACAAAGCCGCCAAAGAAGCTTTGAAACGTTTGTCGTCCGGCTGACCGGCTATGATGGACTTCCACGAGACCTTCAGCGTCGCCATTGACGCCCTTCGCGCCAACAAACTGCGCGCCGCGCTGACATCCCTCGGCGTAATCATTGGAAGCGCCTCGATCGTTCTGGTCGTCACCGTCGCGCTGACCAGCAAGAAGTTTGTCCTCTCGCAGATCGAGAGCGTCGGTTCCAACCTCATCTGGGTCGAAATGGTCAAGACTCCGGACAAGGCTCAGCCCCTCAGCTTCGAACTTACGCTGGACGATATGGAGGCAGTGAAGAACTCGATCCCCGGTGTTGTTCAAGTCGCCGGTACCAGCGACATCCCCATGTCCGTATCGATCGAGGGCGCGGTCCGCGCCGTCACCCTGATCGGTGTTACCGAGGGCTACCAGGAGATTCGCCGCCTGTTGGTCGTGCGCGGCCGGTACTTTGATCCCCTGGACATGCAGAACCGCAGCAAGGTTTGCCTCATCACTCCCCAACTCGCCGACCGGCTCTTCGGCCCCGAAAACCCGATCGGTCAGGAACTCCGTGTGGGAGAACTGACCTTCACCATAGTCGGCGTCTTCAAGGAGCGCGTCGAAACCTTTGGCCTCTCGGATATTCAAAGCGAAACCGTGCTTATTCCTTTTGGCCTGATCAAGTACTACACCGGCGTCGATACCCTCAGAGTCCTGGATGCGCAGGCGTCCACGCCGGAGGGGGTTCCGCGCGTCCAGATGCAGGTCGCTCATCTGCTCAAGAGCCGCCATCCTCCCGAAGCGGAATACAACGTGCAAACCCTTACCGCCATCCTCGGCTCGGCCCGCAACATCTCGCTCACGTTGACCATCGTCCTCGTGGTCATCGCTTTCATCGCCTTGTTGATCAGCGGAATCGGAATCATGAACATTATGCTGGTCACCGTCAAAGAACGCACCCGGGAGATCGGAGTTCGAAAGGCGATCGGCGCCGCCCGCCGTGAAATCCTCTATCAGTTTCTGATCGAAGCTTTTCTGATCAGCGGCGGGGGCGCCGTGATCGGAATTTTGATCGGCTTGGCCATTCCCGTCGCGGCGCAATTCTTTCTGCCCAGCAATCTGCGCGTGCCGATCTCCGAAATGAGTGTCATCATCGCCTTTGGCGTGTCCTGTTCGACGGGGTTGTTTTTCGGATACTTGCCCGCCAATCAAGCCGCGAAGCTCCAGCCGGTGGAATCGCTGCGCTACGAGTAGCGCGACAACCGACGCACCGCGTTGGAATGGCAGGGCCGGGCACTACCGCCTTCAAGAGGAGCATCGAAGATGAGACGACTTGCAAACTTCACAACTGCCGGCGCGTTGCTTGGCCTTTTCTGCTTCTCCGTTTGCGCTCAAGAAAGTCCGGCTCCGGTCCCTTTAACTCTGAAACACACGTTGGAACTTGCCCTTCAGAACAGCAAGGATATTCAAGTTGCAAAAATCCAGGCCACGCTCGCCGACCGCTCCGCCATGATTACGAAAGCCGAGTTTCTGCCGAACCTCTACGCCGGGTCCGGTGCGGGCTATACTTACGGCATTCCGGAAACGCCGGGAGGACGGGCGCCTTCCATTTTCAACGTCACTTACACGGAAGAAATTCTCAACGAGCCGCTTCGCGGACAGGCGAAAGAGCAGCAACAGGACGCCCGCGCGCAGAAAATCTCCCTCGAAGACGTACGCAACAAGGTGATCTCGCAGACGGCTTCCGCCTATCTCGAACTGGTCAAGGTTCGCCATTCACTTGACTTGTTGCGCAAGGAACAGGATAGCGCTGCCAAGATTCTCGACGTGACGCAGCAGCGTGAATCCGAAGGGCTCGAACTTCCCATGGAGGTCACGCGCGCAAAACTCACGCAAGCGCAGATCGCCCAGCGTGTTTTGCAGTTGGAAGATCGAGATGATGAACTCGCCACTTTCCTGCGCAACGAGGCTGGGCTGGCTCCCGATCAGCCCATCGACCTGGCCGCCGACGACCTGCCGGGAACTGCCGAGCAGGAAGGCGCCAGTCTCGTCGCCATGGCCATGCAAAGCAACACCGACATTCGCCTCGCCGAGTCCGACGTGAAGGCCAAGCAATTTCGCCTGACTGGAGAGAAGCGGGGATATTGGCCCACCCTGGAGCTCGTCAGTATTTACAGCATGCTGGCGAAATTCAACAATTACGAAAAATACTTCCAGCCGAATACGTTTCAGCGCAACAATTACAACGCCGGCATTCAACTCCAGATTCCGATCTTCAGCGCCAAGGTCAAGGCCAACGTAGGCCTCGCGCAGGTCAACCTGCAGGCGGCGCGGGCGAGTTTGGCCAACAAGAAAACCCAGGTTAGTGCCGATGTTCGAAAAATGACGCGGCACGTTCGCGAAATGGACGCCGCGAAAGAAGTCGCCCGGCTCGAATTGCAGCTCGCGCAGCAGAATGTCGCGCAGCTTCAGGCGCGTTTCGATGAAGGCAAAGTCTCTTTGCCCGACATGGAGAAGGCCCGGCTCGACGAGAACGACAAATGGATGGATTATCTGGACGCGAATTTCCAGCGCCAGCAGGCGCAGCTCGAATTGCTTCGGACCGCCGGTCAAATGGATACGATCCTGCAATAGAAGCGCTCCGTTCAGCGGCTGGTCCGGGTGCCCTTTTTGAAGAAATCTCGTGATTCTTGACAACGACAGCTTGGGGATCCTCGCCGAAGCCATCGGAAAACTCCAGGAGGGCTTCGCCGATCTGCCCGACTATGCGGGTTATCCTGCCGGTCGCGAGCGCCTGGTGGAAGTGCTTCTCGCCACCGCGGAGCGTCTACAGGACAATTACCCCTATTTTCACCCGCTCTACGCCGGTCAGATGTTGAAGCCTCCCCATCCCGTCGCGCGCCTGGCGTACTCGCTTGCGATGTTCGTCAATCCCAATAATCACGCCCTCGACGGCGGCAAGGCGACCTCCGCCATGGAGAAGGAAGCCGTCGCGCAGATCGCTTCCATCTTCGGCTGGCAAACATTCCTTGGCCATCTTTGCGGCGGCGGTACGATGGCCAATTTGGAAGCGCTGTGGGTCGCCGGACAACTCCATCCCGGAAAGAAAATTGTGGCCAGCGAACAGGCGCACTACACCCATAAGCGCATCAGTTCTGTTCTTCAACTCGAATTCGAACAACTGCCCTGCGACGACTATGGGCGACTCTGCACCGACGCGCTCGAACGACGCTTGAGGCGTGGCGATATTGGAACCGTCGTGGCCACGCTCGGCACCACGGCCACCGGCTCCTTAGACCCTTTGCATCTAATTCTGCCATTGCGGGAAAAATACGGCTTCCGCATTCACGCGGATGCCGCTTACGGCGGCTACTTTGCTCTGGCGCGGAACCTCGCGCCCGAAGGGAAGGCCGTTTTTGACTCTCTCGGACGTGCGGATTCCATCGTGATCGATCCCCACAAGCACGGTTTGCAACCCTATGGTTGCGGCTGCGTGCTCTTCCGCGATCCCGGGGTTGGCGCCCTTTATAAACACGAGTCCCCCTACACTTACTTCACTTCCGCGGAATTGCATCTGGGCGAAATTAGCCTGGAATGCTCTCGTCCGGGCGCCGTCGCCGCCGCTCTCTGGGCCACACAAAAGCTTCTACCCTTGTCCGTTGGCGGAGAATTTGCCCGGGGTTTAGAGCATGGCAAGGAAGCCGCCCTGTTGTTGCATCGCAAGCTCGAGGATGATGGTCGTTTCGTGCCCGCCTTCGAACCCGAGTTGGATATCTTGGTGTTTGCGCCGCGATCAGCTACGCTTGCCGAAGCCTCCCAGCGTTCGCGCCGTATTTTTGAAAGCGCCGCTCGCCGCGGCTTGCACCTGGCCCTGGCTGAGCTTCCGGCGCGTTTCTGGAGGAGCCGCGGCCTTGCCCTCGTCGAGGACCAACCCACCGTCACGTGTCTTCGTTCTGTGCTGATGAAGCCCGATCATTTTGAATGGCTCGACGCCATCTGGGAACGTCTGCACCTCGCCTATCTGGACACAAATGCAACGAGATAACTGCAACGCACCCTTCGCTGCTGGCATCGTATAGGGGGCGGAAACCAGGCACGATTTCGGGTTTTGGAGGATGGCTCTTCTCGGTTACACTGGATTGAGGTTGTTGAGGGTTCGTGTCCGGAGCGCCCGACACGGGGTCGGGACTTGGTGATACAGGGAAAGCTTTAGCGCTCATACATACCACTGAGGGTGCAGAATGCCTGAGGTCCTGAAAACGCTGCTGCTGAATCCGCCGAGTTTTGAAAACTTCGACGGCGGCGCGAGCTCGCGATGGCCCGCAACTCGAGAAATTGAATCTTACTGGTATCCGGTTTGGCTCACCTATCCCGCCGGCTTGATTCCCGGCAGCCGTTTGCTCGATGCCTCTCCGCACAAGGTCAGCTGGCAGCAAACTGTCGAGATCTGCAAGGACTATGAATTTCTGGTCCTTTACACCTCCACCGTCGGTTTCTTCAGCGATATCAAGCTGCTCCGCAAAATCAAGGAAGCGAATCCCGCCCTCAAGGTCGCTTTCGTCGGACCCCATGGCCACATCAAACCCGACGAGACTCTCTTCGCCAGTGAGGATATTGACTTCGTCATGCGCGGCGAGTTCGACCACGGCGTCGCGGAATACGCGCACGGCAAGCCGTTGGACCAGATTCTGGGTGCGAGCTACCGCAAAGACGGCAAGGTCGTACACAATCCCATCCGTCCGCAACTGCACACCGCCGAACTCGACGCCCTTCCGTTCGCCACCGACATTTACAAACGCGATCTCCAGATTGAGCGCTACAACGTTCCTTTCTTGCTTCATCCTTTCGTCTCGTTCTATACCTCTCGCGGTTGCCCGGCTCTTTGCACTTTCTGCATGTGGCCGCAGACCATCTCCGGGCACGCCTGGCGCACTCGCTCCACGGAAAATGTCGAGCGCGAAGTCCGCAACGCCATTGAATACTTCCCGCAGATGAAAGAGATCTTTTTCGACGACGACACCTTCAATATCCGCAAGGATCGCGTCCTCGACCTGAGCGCGCGTTTCAAGAAACTCAAATTCCGCTGGTCTTCCACGGCCAGGGTTCACAGCGATTACGAAACACTGAAGGCCATGGCCGATGGCGGCGCGCGCCTGTTTATCGTCGGTTTCGAGTCCGGCGACCCGCAGATCCTCAAGAACATCAAGAAGGGCGCTACGGTGGAGATGGCCCGCACCTTCATGAAGAATTGCCGTAAGGTCGGCATTAGGGTCCACGGCGATTTCATTATCGGGCTGCCCGGAGAAACCAAGGAAACCATCGAGAAGACCATCGAATTCGCCAAGGAGCTTGATTGCGAAACCATTCAGGTTTCTTTGGCTCATGCCATGCCCGGCACCGAGCTGCATGACCAGATGGCTGAACAGGGTTTCCTGCGCGTGGAAGCTCTCGCAGACTCCGGCGGCCACCAGCTTCCCCATATTGAATATCCCCATCTCCCTCAGGCCGAAATGATGGCGGGCGTTAACCGGTTCTATGACGAATACTACTTCCGGCCACGCGTCGTCTGGCGCATCGTACGCGAGGCTTTGTGGGACAGCCATGAACGCAAACGCCTCTACCACGAAGCAACCAGCTTTTTGAAGCTGCGCGCCGAACGCTGGAAGTGGGTGCGGCAGGGCGGCGATGCGGAAAAACCGATGATTCCCGTCCCACAGGCGCCGCCGGTTTCGGCGAACGACTAGCCGCAAAAGCTAAGGAACCATGGCAAGCGAACATAGGTTGCGGATCAAGACTCTCGTCATGGTCCTCGCGATGATCCTCTGCGCCAACATCGGCGATCTGTTCCTCAAGCGCGGCATGATGCAGATCGGCGCTGTTCAGCTTTCCCTTCACGCCCTTACGCATGCTTTTTTCCTGACCGTCACCAACGTCACCATTTGGCTCGGCATACTTTTCCTTCTCGGATTCATGGTTAGCTACATGACCGTGCTCAGTTGGGCGGATTACAGCTACGTCATGCCCGCGGGCGCTTTCGGTTACGCTTTTCTCACTCTTCTCGCCGTCGTTTTTCTTCACGAGCACGTCACCTTGGGCCGCTGGACCGGCGTCGTCCTCATCTGCGTGGGCGTCCTCTGCGTCGGGCACACCAAGCCGCGAACTACCGAAAGGTCGCCTTTGCCGGTGCCGGAGCCCGAATCGGAGCCTGAGCCGGAGCCCGAAGAGGTCGCGATATGACCGCTACCTTCCTCCTGCTTGCGATCTTGATTTGCGGCAGCACCGGCGGTGAGATTGCCATCACCTACGGCATGAAGACCGCGGGAGAGCCTGCTCGTCTTCGCCCCCGGGAGTTGCTCGTTTTTCTTGGCCGGGCCGTTTGCAACGCCTGGTTCTGGCTGGGAATCCCGCTGATGGCCTTGTCGTTCTATTCTTTGCTGGTTCTGCTTTCCTGGCAGCCCATCAGCTTTGTCATTCCTGCTTCTGCTCTCAGCTACGTTGTCGGCACCTTCGGTGCGAAGTACATCTTGCGCGAAGACATTACATTCGCCCGCTGGCTCGGTGTGTTCCTGGTCTGCGTCGGAGTCGCTCTGGTCGCGGCGACCTGACCAGTTTCGGTTCATGGCTGATATTCCTCCCACCCAGCAAAACACAACCGCTATATCAAGAGGATTGGCCGCTGCTGTCCTCTTGGTCCTCGGCTGTGCCGTCTATCTGGGCAACGCCGGTTTCCCCGGCCTGCTCGACGATGCCGACTCTTCCCACGCCATGGTTTCCGTCGAGATGCTCCGGCGCCACGACTGGGTCATTCTCTTCATGAACGGCGTTCGCTATCTGATGAAGGCCCCTCTGCACTACTGGGCGGTTGCCGCGAGCTATGCCGCGTTCGGCCAGAATGAATTTGCCACGCGCCTTCCCGTCGCCTTGTCCATGATTGCCCTCGCCCTTTTCGCCAATGCGTTCGCTCGCCGTTATTTCGGTGCTTGTGCCGGTCTCTACAGTGGGCTTGTGGTGCTGACCGGAGCCGGTTTCTTTCTCTTCACGCGCATCATGATTCCCGAAGCGATCTACGCGCTCGAATTCACCGTCGCCTTCTACCTCTTTATCCGCGGCTGGACGGGTTCTCTCGATACGCGCATTGCCTACTGGGGCGTCGCCGTGATGACCGCTCTCGCGATGCTCACGCGAGGCCTCATTGGAGTCATTTTCCCGGTCATGGTCATCGCCCTTTTCATCGTTGCCACGCGCAGTTGGCGCCGCATCCGCGAACTTCGCCTCTTCTCCAGCACTCTGATCTTTCTTGTCTTCGCCGCGCCTTGGCACATTCTCGCCAGCCTGCGCGCCAGCACTTTCTTCTGGTCTTATTTCATCAACGAACACTTCAAGCGCGCCGTCGGCACCCGTTTCCCTCCGGATTACGAAGCCGTTCCCCTGTGGCTTTGGCTCGCTGCGCATCTCATCTGGTTTTTTCCTTGGAGCATTTTTCTCCCTGCCGTTTTTAAAGGCTTCCCTCATCCCCGCGTGTGGAAGAATCTTTCGCCGCAACAGCAGGTTCGATTGTTTCTCGTTCTTTGGTCCGGATTCATTCTGCTCTTCTTCTCGCTGACGTTCGGCTCCCGCATGGAGTACTACAGCTTCGGCGCCTGGCCCGCGATCGCCATGCTCCTCGGAATCGGCCTCGCGAAAGCCGAGGAAGAAGGCCAAGCCTGGCTTACAAGAATTCAGGGAACTCTCGCGGCCGTTGGTGTGGTGCTCGGCGGCGTGCTTGCCTACTTCGTCGTCAGGTCCGCCGGCGTTGCCGTGCACGGCGACATCGCTTCCGCTCTCGAGGAACATCAGAACAATTTCTACCGTGTTTCCATGGCCCATTTCCTCGACCTGACTCCGCAGGCTTTCGCTTATCTTCGCCTTCCTGCCGCGCTCGCTGCGGCGGCATTTGTGATTGGCTTCGGCGTTGCCTGGTGGCTTCGCCGCGCCAAACGCCCTCTTGCTTCAACGATGGGCATGGCCGTCACCATGGCCGTGTTTTTCTTCGCCGCCAACATCGCTCTCGGCACTTTCGGCCCTTACCTTTCCTCCAAACCGCTCGTCGAAAAAGTCCTGCCACAGATCCAACCTGAAGATGCCCTGGCCATCTACGGCGAATTCGACGCCAGCTCCAGCGTGGCCTTCTACACCCACCGCCGCTTGCTCATTTGGAATGGCCGCTACAACAATCTTCTCCCCGGCTCTCGCTACCCCGACGCTCCTCCCATATTTCTCACCGACCCTGAGTTCCTTTCTCTCTGGCAAGGCCCTCAACGGGTTTTCCTGTTCGTTCCCGAAAACAAGCGCCAGGACGCCTCGCAGCGTCTGCCCGCAAGCGGCACCTACCTGATCGCGCGAAGCGGCGGCAAGGCGGTATATTCCAATCGTCCGTCTTCGGCCGCCATCGGACAGACCCCGCCTGCTGGCGGGCTGATGATGGCTCGCGAGTGATTTGATGTTGCCGGAAATCTTGCGCTGGATTCTGCTGACCATCGCTTGCGCGCCTTTCGCCTACTATCTCCTCGCGATCTATTGCGCTTGGGATTACTTCCGCGAACTTCGCACCGCCGGACCGGCCCAATCCACCTTCACTCCGCCCGTGAGCATCCTCAAGCCCGTTCGCGGCCTCGATCGCGATGCCTACGAAAACTTCGCCAGTTTTTGCAGCCAGGATTACCCGGAGTTCGAGGTTCTTTTCGCCGTCGCTGAAGAGCACGATCCCGTCCTCCCGCTGATCCACCGGTTGCGCGAAGCCTTTCCCCGCATCCCGATCCGCCTGATCACGGGAATCGAGCAACTTGGCGCCAACCGCAAGCTGAACAACCTTGTTCGCCTCGCTCGCGAAGCGCGCCACGATATCCTGGTCATCAGCGACAGCGACGTCCGCGCCACTCCCGGCTATCTTCGCGAAGTCGCCTCCCGTTTCGCCGACCCCGCCGTGGGCTTGGTCACCGCTTTTTTCCGCTCCTCGACCGAAGGCAGCCTCGCCGCCGAACTCGAGGCCCTGGTCCTCTCCACGGAAACCGTTCCGAACGCTCTCGTCGCCCGCAAAATCGAGCGCAAAGTGCAATTCGCCTTTGGCTGGACTATGGCCACCACCAAGCCGCATCTCGTCTCCATCGGAGGCTTCGAGTCCATGGTTGACTATCATTCCGACGACTTCGAGCTCGGCAACCGCGTCGCTGCTCGCGGCCTCAGAATTGAACTGCTTCCCGCGCCCGTCGAGATGGTTTTTCCCCGCGAATCCTTTTCCGCCTATCTCCGCCACGAACTCCGCTGGGCCATTGGCCTGCGCAACGTTCGTCCCGCTGGTTACGTCGGCTTGCTGCTGACCTATGGCCTGCCTTGGTCCATCCTTGCCGCGCTCATCGCGCCGTCCGGCGGCGTCGCGCTGGCCTACCTCATTGCTTATCTGGTCTTGCGGTGTTCTCAGGTGTGGCTTGCCGGAGCCTGGGGACTCCGCGACCCCGTTACGCGAAGAAGCTGGTGGCTCGTTCCTTTTCGCGACGCTCTCAACTTTCTCGTTTGGATTGCGGGATTCTTCACCAGTAGGATTACCTGGCGCGGCATTCCCTATCGGGTGGAAAAGGGGTTGCTCGTTCCCGTCTCCGGTCGACCGTGGAAGAACTGACTCGAATCTTTGCCGGCGCTACCTTCGTGAATTGCGAGGTCGTTCCCCTCTTGGCTGCCATTCACGCATATGCTCGGCTTTGGCGCGACGCCGTGCTCGTTCTGGCCGCCGCGCCGCTTGCTTATTACGCGATCGCCTCTTTTGTCGCGCTTCATTTCTTCCGCAAGAGGAGAAGCCATCTCGAAGCCTCATCCCTTCCGCCCGTCAGCATCCTCAAGCCCGTACACGGCGTCGATTTCGCCTCACTCGAAAACTTCTCCAGCTTTTGCCGTCAGGACTATCCCGATTACGAAATCCTTTTCGCTGTAAACGACGAATCGGATCCGGCTGTTCCCGTCATTCGCTCCGTCATTTCCGAGTTTCCCGAACGCAACATCCGCCTCCTCAGCGGCGCGCCGCGCATCGGAGCCAACCAGAAAGTCAACAATCTCGCGCTTCTCGCCCGCGAAGCCCGGCACGAATTTTTCATTCTCGCCGACGGCGACGTCCGAGTCGGACCCCGCTATCTTCGTGAGGTCGTTCCTCCTCTTGCGGATCCCGGCGTCGCAGCGGTCACTTCCTTTTACCGTGGCGTCGCGGAACCTAATCTCTGGGCCGAACTCGAAGCCGTCGGGGCCGCCGGCGATTTCTTCCCCAGCGTGCTCATGGCCTCCGCTACAGAGGGCATCCACTTCACCCTCGGCGCCTCGGTTGCCACTTCGAAGCAATGGCTCGCCAGGATCGGCGGCTTCGAATCCTTCGCCGATTACCTCGCCGACGATTTCGAACTCGGCAACCGCCTCTCCCGTTCCGGCGGGCGTGTAATCCTTTCGCACGAAGGCGTCTGGACCATGTATCCCGCCCGGACTTGGCGCGGCTTCTGGCAACATCAGCTTCGCTGGGCGCGCACCGTTCGTCTTTGTCGCCCGCTCTCCTATTTCGGACTGCTGCTTACCCAAGGACTGCCCTGGGCCGCTTTGGCCACTCTGCTGGCTCCCTCAACCGCCCTCGCCGCGACATATCTCGGCCTCTATCTCCTCCTGCGAACGGCCATGGCCTGGATTGTGGGCGTCTCGGGAATCGGCGACGCGGTCCTGCGCCGCCGCCTCTGGCTTCTTCCCCTTCGCGATGTTTTCCATTTCGCCGTCTGGCTTGCCGGATTTTTCTCCAGCCGCGTCGTCTGGAGCGGCATCGAATACAAAGTTCAGAACGGCCGCATGGTTCCCATTCACTGACCTAACCGTCAACCTGCCTTGCTCTTCGCGGTCCCCAGGTTGACGCCCCACGCCGTTCCCGTTTACCCTAATTCTGTCGAATCGTGGCTCTCCCGATCCTCGGGAACCTGCCGCGATTCCTTTTTGTTCCTCGATGCCGCCTTTTCACCACGGCGCATCCCTCGGTTGGGAGGTCGTCCAATTGGTAGGACTCCAGACTCTGGATCTGGCTATCCTGGTTCGAGTCCAGGCCTCCCAGCCAATCTTCCGCGGTTGAAATTCCGGTTGCCTCCTCTGCGTTGCCCTTTCCTCTGCCGTCTCCTGTTCCCCGCTTGCTCTCCGTTTTCCGGGCGTATCTTGATACCATCAGCCAGGCAGTCTTAGGGCATCTGCAACATCCGAAGTGCCATCGCAGAGGAGAACCATGCCTCGCATCGTTCGTTGTTCCCTGATTCAGGCCAAAAACGCGGAATCCCCGCAAAGCTCTCTCGAAAAAATCAAGCAGGTCATGATCGAAAAGCATGTCGGCATGGTCCGCCAGGCTGCCTCGGCCGGAGCGCAAATCGTCTGTCTTCAGGAAATTTTCTACGGCCCTTATTTCTGCGCCGAACAATCCACTCGCTGGTACGACTTCACCGAGCCCGTTCCCGATGGCCCCACCACTCAGCTCTTCCAAAAACTCGCAAAGGAACTTCGCGTCGCCATCGTTCTCCCCGTCTACGAAATCGAAAAGGAAGGCATCTACTACAACACCGCCGCCGTGATTCACAACGACGGCTCCTACCTCGGCAAGTATCGCAAGACGCACATCCCTCACGTCGCTCCCGGCTTCTGGGAAAAGTTCTATTTTCGTCCCGGCAATCTCGGCTATCCCGTTTTCGATCTAGGTTTCGCCAAAATCGGTGTGTACATCTGCTATGACCGCCATTTTCCCGAAGGCGCTCGCGCCCTGGGTCTCAATGGCGCGGAAATTGTCTTTAATCCTTCCGCCACCGTCGCAGGACTCAGCGAGTATCTCTGGAAGCTTGAACAGCCCGCCCATGCCGCTGCCAACGGCTATTTCGTCGGCGCCATCAATCGTGTCGGCACCGAAGCCCCTTGGAACATCGGCGAATTTTACGGCTCCAGCTATTTCTGCGATCCCCGCGGCCAGATTTTTGCCCAGGCCTCCCGCGACAAAGACGAAGTCCTCACCGCCGACCTCGATCTCGACAAGATTGCCGAAGTACGCAAAACCTGGCAGTTTTTCCGTGACCGCCGCCCCGACATGTATGCAGAATTGGTCAAACCCTGACGCGCATGCCTTTTAGGGTGCCGACGAGACAGAACGATCCAATGGGCGCGTACTTGAACACCCGTCAATCCGAGGAGCGAAGCCGGCGGAAAGCCGTTGTAGCGACGAGGAATCTCTCTTCGATCGCGCTGGGCAGTGAACTGTGTCAGAAGTGCGGAGCCCGTCGTGCCCTCGCGTAGTCCCCATCTCGAAAACTCCGAACTCCTCCGTCGCTTCCCCGAAGTCCATCCACCCTTCTCTCCCCAGGAAGCGCTGATCGAGGCCAATCGCTGCCTCTACTGCTTCGACGCCCCTTGCACCGCCGCCTGCCCCACGCACATCGACGTTCCGCGCTTCATCAAGAAAATCGCGCAAGGAAATCTCGCTGGTTCCGCTCTCACCATCCTCGACGCTAACATTCTCGGCTCCAGTTGCTCCCGCGTCTGCCCCGTTGACGTCCTCTGCGAAGGCGCCTGCGTCTATCATCGCTACAACAAGCAGCCCATCCAGATCGGCCGTCTCCAGCGCCACGCCATGGACCGCTTCTACAGCAACGGCGCCATCCTCCCTCGCGCCTCCGCCGCGCCGCGCCGCGAAAAAATTGCCTGTATCGGCGCCGGCCCCGCCTCGCTCTCTTGCGCCGCCGAACTCCGCCTCCGCGGTTTCCCCGTCACCCTCTTCGAGGGCCGCAACATCCCCGGTGGCCTCAACACCTACGGCGTCGCCGAATACAAGCTCCGCGCTCCCGACAGTCTCCGCGAAATCGAAATGATTCGCTCCCTCGGCGTTGAATTCTGTTTTGGCCGCGAAATCTCCACTGAATCTGCTCTTGCCGCCCTCGAATCCGAATTCTCCGTTCTTTTTCTGGGCGTCGGCCTCGGCGCCATGGCCAAACTCGGAATTCCCGGCGAACATCTTCCAGGCGTCATCAATGCTCTCGAGTTCATCGAACGTTACAAAACCAAAGGCGACCTCTCCGTCGGTCAAAAAGCCGTTGTCGTTGGCGCCGGCAACACCGCCATCGACGCCGCTCGCGCCGCCATCCGCCTCGGTGCCCGGGAAGTCCACCTCCTGTACCGCCGCGGCCAGAAAAACATGTCCGCTTTTCTTTTCGAATACGAACAGGCGCTGGAAGAAGGCGTCCGCTTCCACTGGTTCACCCAGCCCGTCGCCGTCCACGCCGCCAAAAATCTCGATCGCATCGAGTCCATCGAATGCCTGCGCATGGAAATCAGTCCGCAAGGCTCGCTCGTCCCCGCGAACAATTCCAATTTCTCGATTCCCTGCGACATGGTCATTCCCGCCATCGGACAGTCGCCGCTCCTTGAATTCCTTAAGTCCTGCCGCGGCCTCCAGGTCCAAAATGGATGCGTCCAGGTTGATCGCTCCACCGGCCAAACCTCCCATCCCAAATATTTCGCCGGAGGCGATTGCGTCAACGGCGGCCGCGAAGTCGTCGACGCCGTCGCCGACGGCAAGCGCGCCGCCCTCGCGATCGCGCGAATGTTAGAGGCCGCCAATGCCAAATAACACAGCTCCCGACCTCTCCGTTCTCTTCGCTGGTAAAATCAAATCTCCCAATCCCTTCTGGCTGGCCTCCGCTCCTCCCACCAATTGCGGCGAGCAGGTCATGCGCGCCTTCGACGCCGGTTGGGGCGGCGCCGTCTGGAAAACGCTCGGCGATCCCATCGTCAACGTCTCTTCCCGCTACTCTTCCGTCGATCTCAATGGCCAGCGCATGATGGGCCTCAACAACATCGAGCTCATCAGCGATCGCCCCATCGAAGTCAACCTGCGCGAAATCACCGAGGTTAAAAAGCGCTACCCCAATCACGCAGTGATCGCCAGCCTCATGGTGGAATCCAACCGCAAAGCCTGGCATGAGATCGTCAAACGAGCCGAGGGCGCCGGAGCTGACGGCCTGGAACTCAACTTCGGCTGCCCGCATGGCATGAGCGAACGTGGCATGGGCTCGGCAGTCGGCCAGGTGCCTGAATACGCTGAGCGCATCACCGGTTGGGTGAAGGAGAAGGCGCGCACGCCCGTCATCGTCAAGCTCACGCCAAATATCACCGACATCCGCGCCGCAGCGCGCGCAGCAAAGCGTGGCGGCGCCGACGCGCTCTCGGCGATTAACACCATCA
>Ga0079222_10000129_pt1 | contig 14256 bp, 8 predicted proteins | sample GAPlitter_FD_75070 | JGI IMG/M metagenome (GOLD analysis project Ga0079222, IMG submission 75070) | Agricultural soil microbial communities from Georgia to study Nitrogen management - GA Plitter | ecosystem: Environmental > Terrestrial > Soil > Agricultural land | place: USA: Georgia | collected...
AGGTAAACAACCGCGCCACGGCGGCTTCGATTTCGCCGCGGCCGTCGCTCCCGGTCAGCGCGGTGATACGCTGCGCGAACTCGGCGGCGCGCTGCGCCAGGTTCTCGGCGATATAGTAGAGGACCTGTCCGCGCTGGTGACCGCTCGCTTTGCTCCACGCCGCAGCCGCGTGCGCAGCCTCGACCGCGTTGCGGACGTCTTTGCGGTTGCCCTCTGCCACCTCGGCGAGCAGCGCGCCCGACGGGCTAGTGATCTTGCGGCTGTAGCCTTGGTCGGGGCGGACCTGCGCGCCGCCGATGAAGAGTTTGTAGGTGCGATCAATGGCGGGGAGTGGGGAGTGGGGAGTCGTACCTGCCGTGCCCTTGCGGACCTTGGCTCGCGTCGCCTTCGGGCGGGACCGCTCCCGACTCCCTACTCCCTCAGGCTTGAGATACTCCCACATCCCCTCTTTCCCGCCTTCGCGTCCGAACCCCGACTCCCGGTACCCCCCGAACCCTGAGGCCGCGTCGAACAGGTTGGTGCAGTTGATCCACACGACGCCCGCTTTGATCTTGGGCGCGACGTCGAGCGCCAGATTGATGTTCTCGGTCCACGCGCTCGCCGCGAGGCCGTACGGGGTGTTGTTCGCGAGCTCGACGGCTTCGCCGGGCGTGCGGAACGTCATCGTCACGAGCACCGGTCCGAAGATCTCGACCTGGGCCACGGTCGCCGCGGGCGACACGTTGGTGAATAGGGTAGGGGGATAGAAGTAGCCGTCCGTGGGGCACGCCCACGACGGCTGCCATAGGGTCGCGCCCTCTTCGACTCCCTTGTCGACCAGCTTGCGGATGCGCTCGAGCTGCACCGGCGCGACGATGGCGCCCATGTCGACCGCTTTGTCGAGCGGCGGCCCCACGCGCAGCTTTTCCATCCGGGCGCGCAGCTTCGCCACCAGCCGCTCCGCTATTCCCTCGTGCACCAGCAGGCGCGACCCCGCGCAGCACACCTGGCCCTGGTTGAACCAGATGGCGTCCACTACGCCCTCGACCACACTGTCGAGATCGGCGTCGTCGAACACGATGAACGGGCTCTTGCCGCCCAGCTCGAGCGAGAGGCGTTTCCCGGACCCCGCCGTCGCTTGCCGGATGATCCGGCCGACCTCGGTCGAGCCGGTGAACGCGATCTTGTCGATGTCGGCGTGTTTCACGAGCAGCTCGCCGGTGCGGCCGTCGCCGGTAATCACATTGAGCACGCCCGGCGGGAGCCCGGCCTCGTGCGCGATCTCGGCAAAACACAGGGCCGTGAGCGGCGTGAACTCCGCCGGCTTCAGGATCACCGTGTTTCCCGCCGCGAGGGCCGGCGCGACCTTCCACGCGACCATCAGGAGCGGGAAGTTCCACGGAACGATCTGCCCCACCACGCCCACCGGTCCGTGCCCGGCGAACTCCGTGCCGGCGAGCTGGGCCCAGCCCGCATGGTGATACAGGTGCCGCGCGACGAGCGGAATGTCGAGGTCGCGCGTCTCACGGATCGACTTGCCGTTGTCGAGGCTTTCGAGCACGGCGAGCAGGCGGGAGTGCTTCTGGACCGCGCGCGCCAGGGCGTACAGGTGCCGCGCGCGGGCGTGTCCGGAGAGGCCGGCCCACGCGGGGAAGGCCTTTCGGGCCGCGGCGACCGCCGCATCGGCATCGGCTTCGCCTGCCTGTGTCACCCGTGCCAGCCGTGCCGTCGTCGCCGGATTGATGACGTCGAAGCTCTCGCCCGACTTGCCCTTCACCCACCGGCCGCCGATGAACAGCCCGAACTCGGCGCCGTGCCGCTCGATCCAGGCCAGCGCCGGCTTGTCGCTCTCGGGCGCCGGCCCATAGGCCATCGTCTCGAAGATCTCGGCGACGCTCGCCGTGGACCGCTCCATCACCACCCCACCGGCGCGCCGCGATTCTGGCGCTGGAGCCACACCATGAGCGGCTGGAAGTAGTCGAGCAGTGCCGTCGCATCCATCTCGTGCTGCCCGGTGAGCGCGGCGAGCGCCTCGGGCCACGGCCGGCTCCCCCCCAGCTCGAGCATCGCTTTCAGGCGGCGGCCGGCTTCTTTGCTCCCGTAGAAGGAGCAGCGGTACAGGGGACCGGTGCTGCCGGCCGCGTGGCACAGCGCCCGGTAGAACTGGAACTCGAGCACCTGGGCCAGGAAGTAGCGCATGTAGGGAACGTTCCCCGGCACGTGATACTTGGCGCCCGGATCGAAGTCGGTCGCGCTCCGCGCCACGGGCGGCATCACGCCGCCGTACGACCCGCGCAGCTCCCACCAGCGCTTGGTGTACTCATCGGGTGTCACCTTGCCGGCGAACACTTCCCAGCGCCATTTGTCGATCGTGATGCCGAACGGCAGAAACGCAACGTGGTCGAGCGCCTGGCGCAGCAGCTCGAGGGTGTCGCCCGTCGGCGCGGGCTCCGTCGCCAGCAGACCGATCTCCTTCAAGTAGCGCGGCGTGATCGAGAGCGCGATCGCATCGCCGATCGCCTCGTGGAACCCGTCGTTCGCGCCCGCCTGGTACAGGAACGGCTGGTCCTTGTACGAGCGGTAATAGAAGTCGTGGCCCAGCTCGTGGTGGATGGTACGGAACGCATCGGCGGTCGCCTGGATGCACATCTTGACGCGCAGGTCGGTGGGATCGTCGATGTACCACGCGCTGGCGTGGCACACGACGTCCCGGTCCCTGGGCCGCACGAACAGCGAGCGCTCCCAGAACGTCGCCGGGAGCGAGTCGAATCCCAGTGACGTGTAGAACCGCTCGCCCATCCGCACCATGTCGAGCGGCTCGACATTGCGCGCCTTGAGAATCGCCGTGAGATCGACTCCTGCGCCCGCCGGGCTGGGCGGTACCACGATGTCCGCGATGTTGCTCCAGTCCTGTCCCCACATGTTGCCGAGCAGCTGGACCGGCAACTGGCCGGTCGGCGCCACGAGCTTCGCGCCGTACCGGCTCACCAGCCGTTGCCGCACGTAGCCGTGCAGCTGCACATAGAGCGGCCGCATTTCCTGCCACAGCTTGTCGACCACGACGACGAACGAATCGGGCGGCATGTCGTACCCGGCGCGCCACATCGCGCCGGCGTCGGCGAAGCCCATGGCGCGCGCGCCCTGGTTCGCGAGCGCAATGAACCGGACGTAGCGGTCGCGCATCGGCGCGCCGATGGTATGCCAGCCGCGCCATGCGTCGAGCAGCGAATCAGGGTTGCGCGAGTCGGCGAGCACCTTCTCCAGGTCGTCGAGGTTGCGGCATGCGGGCGGGGCCGGATTACAGTACCGGCCCCGGCCGTAGTCCGCGTTCAGTCCCGCGCCGAGCGTGCTCATCTCGGCGGCGGCCGCGGAGTCCGGCGGCGCGGGGGCCGACAGCTGCAGCTTGAGAAGCAAGAGGCGGCGCCGCAGGTCCGGGGGCAGGGGGGCGTCGTCGAAGCGGCGCGCGCCGTCCACCAGCCGTTTCAGCGCGAGCGCGACATCGGCCTGGGCGGCCGCCGCCAGCAGCTCCGTGTCGTGCGTGATGAAGTTCTCACCGATCCAGCCCGCTCGGTTGAGCGCGACGCTGCGCACCGCGAGCTCGTGCTCTGCCGCGTCGAGCGTGCGGCGCGCCGCGCTCACCACAGCCGTATCGCTCCGCTGAGTCTGCGCCGCGAGCACCCGAATCGCGAGGAGCAGAAGGAGTGTGGCTCGCACCGTCACACCATCGGATGGCGGTGGGCCGCCGAGTAGCGGCCGGTCACGAAGTGCTCGAGCTGGCGCTCGATGTCCGTGAGCAGCGCCGACGCGCCCAGCCGGAACCGCCCGGCCGAGAGCCAGGAATCGCCCAGCTCTTCCTTCATGAGCATCAGCCACTCGAGCGCCTGCTTCGCCTTGCGGATCCCGCCCGCCGGCTTGAACCCCACGACGTGGCCGGTGCGCTCATGATAATCGCGGATCTGCCGGACCATCACGACGCCCACCGGCAAGGTCGCATTCACGGCTTCCTTCCCAGTCGACGTCTTGATGAAGTCGGCGCCGGCCATCATAGCCACCTGACTCGCGCGCGCCACGTTCGCGAGCGTGGCGAGGTCGCCGGTGCCGAGAATAACCTTCATGTGCGCGTCGCCACATGCCTCGCGGAACGCGCGTACTTCGTCGTACAGGGCTTCCCAGTGACCCGCGAGCGCATGAGCGCGCGTGATCACTACGTCGATCTCTCGCGCGCCCGCCGCCACCGATGCCCCGATCTCATCCAAGCGCTGGGGCAGGGGATTGAGCCCGGCCGGGAATCCCGTCGACACGGCGGCCACGGGGATCGCCGACCCGGCGAGCGCCGCTACCGCGACGGGCACGAACGCGTGGTACACGCACACCGCGCCAACCGTGATCCCTATGTCCGGGACGCCGAGGGCATCGACCAGGTCGCGGCGGAGGGGGTGCTGTGCTTTGGCGCACAGCCGCAGCACGTTGGTCGGCGTGTCGTCGCCCTGCAGCGTGGTCAGGTCCATGCAGGTGATCGCCCGCAACAGCCAGGCGGCCTGCCATTCCTTCTTAACGGTGCGGCGGGTGGGGATGGTCGCGGCACGGCGCTCCACGGCGCTGCGGTTCACGCGCAGCGCGCGCACCAGATCCAGGTCGAGATCGCACCCCGGGTTGCGGCCGGGCTCCGTGACCACCCGGAGCGCCCGTTCCGCCGGCTCGGCGCGGGGGGTGATCGGGGCCGGTGGGTGGTCGTACTTCCGTTTCGTCTCCATGGCGCACTCCAAATCTAAGGCTCGGCGCGCAGGCTGACATCCCGCCCCTTGACCCCTCCTTGACCCTCATGCCCGAGAATCGCGGGCACGAAAGGAGGGTTCTCACATGACGATCCGAACCGCCTGCGCGCTCATAGCGATCGTCACCAGCCTCGGCACGGGATGCGCCGGGCACGCCAACTACGACCCGTTTCTCATTCCGCAGGACCGCATCTACGGCGCCGTGAAAACGATCGCGCTCGCACCGGTCGTCGAGCCCGGTGAGCTCGGCAGCGTCGACCCCGACCGGGGCAAGTTCGCTACCCTGATTACCGCCCAGCTGCGGGCGGCCGGCTTCACGGTGGTGCCGCCAGAGGAGAGTGATTCGATCTGGAAACGTGTCACCGATTCGCTGGGCGGCCTGTTCAGCGCTGCCACCGGGGATCGCGATACGATGAAGTTGAACGCGGCGCGCGGCGTCACGATGAGGGAGCTGCAGGCGCGGTTTCACGCCGACGCCTGGCTCCATCCGCACATTGTGTTCGCACAGGGCAAGTTCGACCAGGGCGACGCGCAGTGGGACGGCGCCAAGCAGTCCTACCAGTCCTTTGGCAAGAAATTCCTGACCGCTCTGTTCGGCGGCGGGACCTACGGCAAGACGGCCGCGCTCTCGTTGTGGGTGGGCCTGGAGGACATGCATGGCAAGGAGCTATACGAGAACCAGGGCGGACTCCAGCTGTACGCGGTCCCGCACGGCAAGGACTGGGTCAAGATCCAACCCGCCGAGCTCTATGCCGACTCGACGCGCAACAGCAACGCGGTGCGGCTCGCCTTGGGGCCGCTGGTGACGCGGCCGGCTAAGTAGGCCGCTTCTCCTTCTCCTTCGTCGTGTCGCGCTCGGCCTTGCGCTCTTTCGCCGGCCGCTCGCCCTCAGGGCGGCGGTCCGGCTGCCGGCGCTGTGGCTCCGCGCGTCCCCGTTCCGGCGGTGTGGCGGGCCGCTCCGGCTTTCCGAAGCGCTGCTCCGGAACCGCTCGCTGCTCGGGCGGTGGCGGCGGCATGACGATCGGTCGTGCGGGTCGCCGTGGCCCGGCGCGGTCGTCGCGGCGCGCGGGCGGCTGCTCGGGCTGCACGGCTTGCGGAGGCGGGAGCCCTTCGCGGGCCGGCTTCAATTGCGGACCGGGTCCCTGGGCTTGCGGAGGTGGTGCCGCTGGCCGGACGAACCGCCTCGTGGTCTCATCTGGACCGTGAGCTCGCAGCTTGCCCAGCGTGCCGGCGTCGAGCGGCCTGCCGGGCTGCTGGCGTAGCGTCTGCTCGCGCGCCGCGAACGACACGGGTGGCGGTGGTGGCTGCCGCCGCACGATCACCTCGCGCGTCAGGACCACCTGCGGCGGCTGGTGCACGGCGATCGCCGGTTGCGCGAGCACACTTTGCCGCGTGGGGGGCACCCGTGCCGCGAACCCGACCACTTGGGCCCGGTCCAGGCGGTCACGCGGCACGACGATGACGCCGCGGTTGACCGGGCGCGACCCGGCGAACGTCTCGTGCGACACCACGGTGACTGCATCGGGTTGATGGCGATTGCGATAATTGATGTTGGTGACGTTCACGTTCGTCACGTTGATGTTGGTGATGTTGGTGACATTGGTGACGTTCACGTTGCGCACGTACGTGTTGCTCACATGGTACGCGGGCACGTACGGCTCCTCCGGCGCGAGCGGGAACCAGGCAACGCCCTGGCCGACGCCGATTGCCACGCTCCAGTTGCGCCCGCCGACGAACGCGACGAGCGCCGGCGCGTACACCGGCCGGGGAACGACGCGGCCCGGCACCCAGGCCCAGCCGCCGTCCACGTACACCCAGCGGCCGTAGTGGAACGGCGCAAAACCCCACGGCGCGTCGTCGATCCACGTCCAACCCCACGGCTCCACCCAGGCCCAATGGCCGTAGCGATAGGGCGCCCAGCCAACCGCGACGGTGCGCGGCACCCACACCGGGCCGTAGTCGGGGGTCTCGCGCCAGTCGCCGTTGTCGTCCAGATCCTCGTACCCGTTCACGCCGCGCGACACGTAGCGCGCCGAGCGCGACTCGTCCCAGCGGCGGTCGCGGTTGGCGCACCAGTCCTCCCAGTCGTCGCTGCGAATCGCGTCCTGGATGTCGTAGGTGGGGGAATCGTTGCCCACGACCGTGGCGGTCTGCTCGCGGTGCACGACGAACGCCGACCCGGCCACGCTCACCTCGGCGTTTCCCTGGCGTACCGTGACAGCGGTCGTGTCGCCGGCGGAATCGACGTCTACGCGGTAGACGCCGGGGCGAAGCACGGTGACCGCGCCGCCCGGGGTATCGATCTCGAGGTTTTGGTCGTCGCCCAGGTCGCGGACCCGTACGTTGAGCGACCCCTGGGAAAGCCGCACCTGGACGCTGCGATCATCGAGCGCGAGGAACCCGAACGCGGTCTGGGGCGCGAGCCGGAGCGCGATCGAGCCGACGGTGACCTCGGCGCGCGCGTCGCTGTCGGTCCAGAGATGGTCACCGCTGTGCAGCGGATAGTTGATCGTCGCGCTGCCCCAGTCGTCGACATCCCCCGGTCGGAACGAGACGGAGCCGGCGACGTAGCTCAGCCGCCCGACGCGGCTGGGAGGATCCTGGTCGGAGCGGTAGGGCCGATCGGGCCGGTCTCCTCCCTGAAACGCAGGCAGCACTACGAGCAGCAGCAGCGAGCCAAGGGAGCGGGCGGGGGCAGTGCGCATCGGGACGTCCTCCTCTGGACTGGTCGGCGCCGGGGCGGCGCCCCTACGATAAGGTCTGGCGCCCCCAGGACCAAATTGGCCGGCCATTTCGTGACGGCACCGTGAGCGAGAGCACCGCCGCGGCGATGTTGATACCCCCTAACTCCAGCAGGTGGTGCAGCGAGGCAATCGCCACGGCCGATGCCAGCGGGGCGCCGCCGTGCTCGAGGCCCAGGGCCAGCGCCGTCTCGTACACTCCGAGGTTTGCTACCCCGACGGGAATGCTGATGCCCACGTTCAGGGCACCCAATGCCAGCACGATCAGGGGGAGCGGCAGCGGCGCCCCGAGCGCTCCGCACAACACCCGCAGCGCGAGCACCTCCGCGATCCATGCGCCCAGGCTGCACCCGCTACTGGCAACGACCCTGAGGGGGTCTTTGAGCGCCGCCAACCCGCGCACGAGCTCGCGTTGCCACGCCGCGAGCCGCTCGAGCCACTTCGGGGGCGCGCACCGGTAACTCAGCCACAGGAGCAGGAGCAGAGACGAGACACCAGCTACGATTGCTGGGTCGGGCACATGGATTCGCATGCCTGTGCTGACCAGGGTCGACACTCCCATGGAGCCACACAGCAGCACCAGGGATCCCGCGTCCACCACCTTGTCTGCCAGCACCGCGCCGGTCGCCTGCGTCAGGCTGAGTGCCCGCGGTGCCGGCGCGCGATTCAGCAGCGCCACTTTGAGCGCATCGCCGGCGCGCGCGGGTGCGAAAATGTTGGCCCATTCGCCCAGCGTGAACGCGTGCGCGACGCGGCCCAGCGTCAGAGGCGCGTCGCGGGGGAGGATGGTCCAGAGTCGTACCGCTTGCAGGCCCACCTGGCAGAGCACCAGTACCAACGCCGTCACGAGCGCCGAGGCCGGCACGCCGGTCAGGGAGGTCCACACGGCGCGTGTCTGGTCGCGATGAGTGACCACCGCCGCGGCGATCGCGGCCAGGAGCATGGCCGGGACGAGCAGCAGGCGCTTCACGCCGCCATCCGGCCCCTGAGCCTGCGCCAGGCGTGGCTGAGCAGCGACGCGCAGGAACGCACCGGCCGATCTTCGAGCACCGAGCCGCGGTACACGCACAGCAGCGCGCACCCCTCCTCGCAGCCCTTGGACATCCGTCCGTAGGTGCGCAGATCATCGCGCGTGTACTGGATGATCGGCTTGTCCAGCCGGCCGCGCTGCGCCGAGCAGAACTGCGCCTTGCCGAATTCGTCTACATAAAGGAAGCGGGATCCCGCGCGGCAGTGCCATCGCGGGCGCTGACCCTCGAGCAGCTGCGTGCCGTACGCCTGGTCGAGGCACGCCTGTGGCGTACGATCCACGTAGTAGCGCTTCCAGAGGTCGAGGTACTCGCGACCCTGGATCTGAATCCGTCCCTGAGGGTCGTGCAGCAAGTCGATCGTGACCGGCAACCCGAGATCCGTCAGCTCGCGGATCGCCGCTTCGAATTGACTCTTGGTCTGATCGCACAGGACCATGTTCACAAAGACATCGAACTCGGCGAGCCGGCGCAGCAGCGCCAGCTTCGGCCGCATGGTCTTGAGGCATTTCTGGATGTAGCCCGTGCGGTCCGCGCGCACCTGGTCGATGCTCACCTCCATGTTCGCGAGCCCCGCGTCGTTGAAACGGTGAACGAGATCTTCGGTGAGCAGGAATCCGTTGGTCGTGACGGAGACCTGGGCCCGGCGGTCGGCGTAGGCGATCACCTCCGCCAGGTCCGGATGCATGAGTGGTTCGCCACCGAGCAGGGCGACGTTGACTACCCGCAGCCGATGGAGGGCGTCGATGCGCCGCTTCAGGACTTCCAGCGGGATGCACTCGGAGACTTTGTCGTACTCGCTGCAGTAGCCGCAGCTCAGGTTGCAACGTCGGGTGACGATCAGCTGGGCTTCGAACGGGGCGCGGTGGAGCAGGACTTTTAAAATCGTACGGATGGGGCGTTTGAGGCGCATCGTGGCGTTCCTGGAGTCGGACGCCCGCACGAACGCCAGCCGGTCTCAAGGCGACATCAAGAGCTCCCCGGGCACAGTCGTGCGATCTGAGGCTGCGCCACCTGGTCGACGTATCCGAAGAGCGCGTCGAACGACTCGCAGGCCGCCGTCGCCGTCGCGCGGTCGCCCCGCGCCGCCGCGACGCGCACGATGTCGAGTCGCAGCGGCCACAGCGACGCCACCAGATCGAACGGCACGCTCAGGACGGCGTAGTGACGCGTCGCCTCGTTCCACAACCGCAGCGCGCGGGTCGTGTCGCCCCGGCCGAGCGCCTGCTGCGCTGCGATATCGGCGGCAAGACTCGCCGGCAGGGGGTGGTGGGCGGCGAGCCGAGCCAGCGCAGCGGCGTGACGGGCTCGCTCGACCCCGCTGCGCGCCAGCAGCCAATGCGCCACCGCATCGGTGTCGGGACCGGAGCGCAGGTCCCGCTCGAGGCGGTCCGCCGCGGCGCTCCAGTCGCCCAGCGGAGGCAACCCGGTAGCGCGGGCCACGAGCAGCCAGCGATCGCGCTCGCGCCCGGCCCAGCCGCCGCGCGCGCGGTCCAGCCGGCTGCGGGCGCTGTCCACCCACCCCGCCGCCAGGTCGGCGGCGACGCCCATGCGCAGCGTCCGCGCCCGCTCGGCATCGGTCGCCCCGCGGTGCTCCAGGCAACGCAGCACAACGCGCGCCGGTCCCTCGCGCTGCGCCGGGCTCCCGAACTTGGCCGCCTGGAAGGCCAGAAACTCGAGCGACAGGAAGCTGTGGCGGCAAACGCCGCGCAGCAGCGCAAGCTGCTCCGCGGGGGAGCGGAGCAGCACCGTGTCCGTGATGCCGACGGCCTCCGCCACGGCCGAGGTCGAGTCGATGCGCAGGTAGCGGCGGATCAGAGCGGCCATTTCTCGCTGGTCGCCCGTCTGATTCTCGAGGGCGATCAGATGGCCGATTGCCGGTGAGAAGCGGGGATCGAGGTCGAGCACGCGATTGAAGGCGACGGTCGCCTCGCCCACCGGCTCGCCGAACAGGCCGCCGAAGTGATAGTAGAACTCGCCCAGGACGTACCATGCCAGCGCATAGTCGCGGGCTTGCTCCGTCGCGTGCTTGAACCGCTCGAGCGCGGCAGCGCCGTCGCCCTCGGTGATGAGCCGCGCGAATCCGTCGACCAGCAGGCTGTCGGCCGCGGAGAGCCCCTGCCGGTGCACGATCGCGCCCCGCAGCAGGGCGCCCAGCCCTTCCTCCGTCGGGTCCACTTGTGCCGCGACGAGCGCCAGCTGGAGGCGGCCGATCGAGAACGCCGTGTCGTCGTGGATGACGCGCAGATAGTTATCCCGCGCCGTGCGATAATCGCCGCGCCGGAATGCCGCCTCCGCGTTCAAGTACGCCGCCAGGGCTTCGGGGCCGCCGCTCGGCAACGTGACGTGAGGGCTGGGCCTGAACTCGGGGTACAGCTGGGCCCACACGTGATCCATGACGTCCGACTCGTCCACGCCGACCCGGCCGGACGCGTGACCGGTGCGGAGGGCTCGACGGCCTTCGTACAGCGTCGACGTGAGGGTGACACTGGGCCCGACGTACGTGATGCTGCTCTGGACGTAGAACACGGCGCCCAGCTGGCAGGCGAGATCTCTCGCATCGTCGTTGGAGGGAGGTTCCGTGGCGATCTCGGCCGCCACTCGTCCGAACGAGACGGCTTCGCTCAGTCGCTCCACCGGACGGAACCGGGAGACGAAGTATCCCGGTAGCTGGCTCGCGGGATAGGGCGGCGTGCCCAGCACTGCGAACGGCATCACCGCGACCCGCGGCGGCGCGTCGCGCGTCAGCTGGCAGCCCCCTCCGTAGTGGCCGAGCGCGACGCCGACACCCGCGGCCGCGGCGACCACCACGGCTCCGACGACCGCCCATCGCCGCCACGGTCGCCGCCGCGCGCGCTCGAGCGTAGCGAGCCACGCGTCCGCCGACTCCGGCCGGCCCGCCGGCGCCTCGTCCAGCGGCGCGACGAGTGCCGCCGCCTCGGCCGCCGTCAGTTCCGGGCGCGCGCTGCGGACCGCCCGCGCGCGCTCGGTGCGATCACCACGACTCTCGGCAGACGTGACGCCCAGGGCCTCGCACGCCACGATGGCGAGGCTGTGCAGGTCGGCCCGGCCGTCGACGCGGCCTCCCGCCGCTTGTTCGGGCGCCATGTAGCCGGGCGTGCCGATCGCGTCGCCCGGTTGGGTGAGGGCCGTTTGCGCCGTCCCTTCCACCCGGGCGATACCGAAATCCGTGAGCATCGCGCGGCCGCTGTCCTCGTCGATCAGGATGTTGGACGGCTTCACGTCGCGGTGCACGATGCCGCGCCGGTGCGCGTAGCCGAGCGCGTCGGCCAGCTCGCGCACCATGCGCAACACCTGATCGGTGGGAAGGGGCGACGCGCCGCGCAGCCGCGACTCGAGCGTGTCGCCGCGCACGTGCGTCATGATGAGGAAGGTGATGCCCTCGCGCGTGTCGAAATCGTATACGCGGACGATGCTGGGATGGTCGAGCGAGGCGCCCAGCATGGCTTCCAGGCGGAAGCGTGCGTTGCGCATCGCGCTCGCCGCCACCTCCGGCGGAAGGACCTTCACCGCCACGATGTGGCCCAGGGCGCGATGGCGCGCCCGGAACACCGCGCCCATCCCGCCGGTGCCCGCCAGGCTCAGCACCTCGTAGCGGTCACCGATCGCCCGCTGCACGGCTTCCACGTCGGGCGGTTGCATAGGGAGGGAGAATGTAGCCGCGCTTGCCGGGGCCCGCAGCGTAGCCGATAATCGGGGCGCCATGTCCCACGGTCGCCGCGTGAGCGCCCGCGTGCTCGGTCCCGCACGCGTGCTGGTAGACGACCGGGATGCTCCCGCCGAGCTGTTGTGGCGCAAGCATCTCGCGTTGCTGGTGTATCTCGCGCGCAGTCCCCGTCGCGGCCGGACCCGCGACCATCTCGTGGGGCTCCTCTGGAGCGACCGCGACGACAAGCAGGCCCGCCATTCCCTCAGCGAGGCGCTGCGCGTGTTTCGTCGGGTGCTCGGCGACGCCGGCGTCGAGGCGGATGTGGATCAGGTGCGGCTCGCCCCCGACGCCGTGACCCTCGACTGCGATCAGTTCGCGCTGTGGTGCGAGCAGCGGGAGTGGAGCAAGGCCGCCGCCCTGGTCGACGGTGAATTCCTCGAAGGGCTCGCTATTCCCGAAGCCAATGAGTTCGAGAGCTGGCTCACCGCGGAGCGGGAGCGCTGGCGCGTGCAGGGCGTCGAAGCATTGGTGCAATGCGTCGCGGCCGACCTGGCGCGGGGGCGCCCTGACGCGGCCGCCCAGGCCGGACTCCGCGCCGTGGCCCTGGACGGCGCCTCCGAGCCGGCGGCCCGGGCCGCCATGCGCGCGCTGGCGCTCGGTGGCGACCGCGGCGCGGCGCTGCGCGTAGCCGAGCAGCTGACCCGCACGCTGCACGACGGGCTGGGCACCAGCCCGAGCCTCGAGACTACGCGCCTGGTCGACCGCATTCGGGACGCACGCCAGGGGAGGCGCGTGGTAGCGGCCCCCGCGGCGGCCAGACCGCGGCCCCCGCTCGTCGGACGCGGAGCCGACCTGGCCGCGCTCGGCGCCGCGTGGGACCGGGCGCGCCACGGCCGCGGTCAGGTGGTGATTCTCGAGGGGGAGCCGGGGGAGGGGAAGAGCCGCCTGTTCGATGAGTTCGTTGCCCGCGCCCGGCTGGACGAAGCTACCGTAGCGATTACCCGATCAGTCCCTGCAGATCGTCAGGGCGCGTGGAGTGCCGTCGCGGGCCTGATCTCAGGTGGGCTCGGCGACGCACCGGGGCTCGCGGGCGCCGCGCCGGGCGTCCTCGCCGGCTTGGCGTCGCTCGACCCGGAGCTGCAGGGGAAGTACGGCGCTGCAGCCGCGCCGCTTCCGCTCCCCGATGCCGTCACCGCGGCGGTGCGCGCCGCCGCCGCCGAGCGTCCCGTGATCCTCGGAATCGATGACGCGCAGTGGCTCGATGATGCCACGCACGGCGTTCTGGCAGGGCTCGCTCGGGATACGACGACCAGCAGCGTGCTGCTGCTGCTCGCCGTGGAACGAGGCGGCCCCGAAGCTGAGCGGCTCGACGGGTTGCGCGCCGGGCTGGGACGCGATCTCGAAGGTGCGGTGATCCGATTGCGGCGGCTCGCGACCGAGCTGCGCGAGCTCGCGCAGTGGGCGCTCCCGGGCTACGCCCCCGACGACCTGGACCGCGTGGTGCGTCGCCTCGAGCGCGACACGGCGGGTATCCCGCTTCTCGCCGTCGCCATGCTCGAGGCGATTGCCGCCGGGTTCCCCTTGGGCGCCGACGCGCCGACGTGGCCGTCTCCGGCCCGCACCCTCGTCGATTCGCTCCCGGGAGACCTGCCCCCCGCCGCTGTCGGTGTCGTGTGCCAGCGGTTTCGCAACCTGCCGCCCGCGGCTCAGCAGGTGCTCGCCGCGGCCGCCGCGCTCGACGACCGGGTCGTCGCCGACAGGCTGGCGCGCGCCACGGAGCTCCCTGGCGGAGACGTCGAGCAGGCGCTCGATGTGCTCGAGTGGACCCGCTGGCTGGTGAGCGACGCGCGCGGCTACGTATTCACGGCTCCCATCGAGCGGCGCATTCTGCTCCAAGAGATGAACTCCCCGGGCCAGGCCCGGCGCCATCGTGAGCGTTTGAAGGACTCTTGAAGGCTGCTTGAAGCCCTGAGGCGATCGTCCCGCGCATGGGACGAGCCAAAGGTCGGCGTGTGGTCTTCGTGCTGGTCGACGGTGCGCGGCACGACGTGCTGTGCGACCTG
>Ga0079222_10000130_pt1 | contig 14159 bp, 9 predicted proteins | sample GAPlitter_FD_75070 | JGI IMG/M metagenome (GOLD analysis project Ga0079222, IMG submission 75070) | Agricultural soil microbial communities from Georgia to study Nitrogen management - GA Plitter | ecosystem: Environmental > Terrestrial > Soil > Agricultural land | place: USA: Georgia | collected...
ATCAACCTCACCGCCGCCTTCCACACCGTGCGACTCGCGCTGCCGGCGATGAAGAAGAGGGGATGGGGCCGCGTGATCAACATCGCCTCCGCGCACGCGCTGGTGGCGAGCCCGTACAAGTCCGCGTACGTCGCGGCCAAGCACGGGATCGCCGGGCTCACCAAGACCGTCGCGCTGGAGGTCGCCGAGCTGGGGATCACCGTCAACGCCATCTGTCCCGGGTACGTGTGGACACCGCTGGTGCAGAAGCAGATACCCGATACCGCGAAGGCGCGCGGGCTCACCGAGGAGCAGGTGATCAAGGACGTCCTGCTCGCCGCGCAGCCGACCAAGAAGTTCGTGCAGGTCGACGAAATCGCCGCGTTCGCCGTGTTCCTCGCAAGCGACGGCGCCGCGTCGATCACCGGCACGGTGTTGCCGATCGAAGGCGGCTGGACCGCGCACTGACAGGGAAGGGGCATCGCCATGAACCGCGTTTCGACACGGACGCGCAAGAAGCGCGCGGCCACCCAGCCCATCTTCGCGGTGCACCCGGACGCATCCGGAAGCGCCAAGCTTCCCGGCCAGGTTGTGCTCGTCCTGCAGGGCGGCGGAGCGCTGGGGGCCTACCAGGTCGGCGTCTACGAGGCGCTGCACGAAGCCGGCATCGAGCCGGATTGGGTCATCGGCACGTCGATCGGCGCGATCAACGGCGCGATTATCGCAGGCAACCGTCCGCAGGACCGTCTGGCGCGCCTGGAGACGTTCTGGAGCGCGATCGAGCACCGCGCGCTCTTCGAGCTGCCGCGTGCCGCGGCGGACCTCGCCGGCGCGTTCGCTAACTTCACCACGCTCGCTCACGGCATCGCGCCGTTCTTCACGCCGAATCCGGCGTCGTGGCTTGGCCCGCACATCCCGCTCGGCATCGAAAACGCCGCCTACTACACAACCGCGCCGCTCGCCGAGACGCTCAAGCCCCTGGTCGACCTCAGCCACGTGAATGGGCACCGCGTGCGTCTGACCGTCGGCGCGGTGAACGTGAACAATGGCGAAATGCGCTACTTCGACAGCCGCGACGAGCCGCTCGCGCTGGAGCACGTCATGGCTTCGGGCGCGCTTCCGCCCGCCTTTCCCGCGGTGCGCATCGGCGGCGAGCCCTATTGGGACGGCGGCATCTACTCCAACACGCCCATCGAGGCGGTCCTGGACGACAAGCCGCGGCGCGATTCGCTGATCTTCGCGGTGCACATGTGGAACCCCGAAGGTCCCGAGCCCGAGACCTTGTGGCAGGTGATCGGCCGGCACAAGGAGATCCAGTACGCGAGCCGTGCACGAAGTCACATCGCGCGGCAGAAGCAGATCCACCATCTGCGCCACATCATCCGGGAGCTCGCCAAGCATGTGCGCGAAGGCGCCCGCGGCTCCGCGGCGGTGCGCGAGCTCGCCTCGTGGGGTTGCGGCACGACGATGCACGTCGTACGGCTGGTCGCGCCTCGCATCGACGGCGAGGATCACACCAAAGACATCGACTTCACCGCGAGCGGCATCGCCGCCCGGCGGCACGCGGGCTACGCGGCGACGCGACGCATGATCCAGCGCGCGCCGTGGCGCGAAGCGGTCGATCCCATCGAAGGCGTCGTCATTCACGATCCGCCCGCGGCCGCGCGTCCTTTGGCAGCCGGCGTGGATGGCTTCGCCGGGCGGACAAAGTAGCCGCGGCCGATGGTCCGTCGGAGCCGATCGGGAGCGGTGGCGAGAGGACGCTATTTCCCGCGGTTCGTCTCGGACCAGCTCTTCAGCGCCCCGAGCGTCTTCTCGACGTGCCTGGTCGGATTGAGGCTCATGTACTCGTAGACGATCTTGCCATCCGGAGCGATGACATACGAGATGCGATTGGCGTATTCCGGGCGGGTCTGCAGGACCGCGTCGAAGGACTTCGTGACCGACTGGTTCTGGTCCGAAGCGACGGGGAATTTGCTCTGGCAGGCCTGCACGGAAAACTTGGTGAGCGTCTCGATGTCGTCGCCCGAGACGCCGATGACCGTGGCGCCCAGCGCCTTGAACTCGCCGACGGCCTCGGCGAAGTAGTGGGCCTCGGCGGAGCAGCCCTCGGAGAAAGCGGCGGGAAAGAAGTAGAGCACGACCGGGCCCTGCTTCAGGGAGTCGGCGAGCGAATAGCGATAGACTGAGCCGCCCAGCGCGGCGTCGGTCGTGAAGTCCGGTGCGCGCTCGCCGATGTCCAGCGCGGCGCCAGCCGGCAACGACAGAGCGAGAACCAACGCGCATACGAGGAGACGCGGCATGAGAACCTCCACTTCGGGGACGCGGAGCATTCTAACCGGAACGCTGGCGATCCTGGCGAGCCTCCTCGCGGCCTGCGGGATGCTGCCCCAGCGGGCGGAGACGCCCTACTCCGCAGCGCTGAAAGCCTCGCCCGAGAGTCCGCTGGTCCGGATCGCGACGAGCTCCATCCCGTCGCAGGAGCTCTCCGGCTTTCGCCTGATGCCGATCGGAGTCTACGCGCTCGATGCGCGCGTCCAGCTCGCGCAGCGGGCGCGATACTCGCTCGACCTCCAGTACTACCAGTTCAACAACGACGACACCGGACGGCTCCTGATGCGCAATCTGCGCGACGCGGCCAGGCGCGGGGTGCGCGTCCGGCTGCTCGTCGACGACCTCTACACCACCGGCGGCGATCCGCTCTTCATCGGTCTCGCCGCGTTCCCGAACGTCGAAGTGCGGCTCTTCAATCCGTTCTGCTGCGGGCGCGACAGCCTGCTCGGGAAATACACGACCTCGCTCGCCGATTTCGGGCGGCTCAACCACCGCATGCACAACAAGCTCTTCATCGCCGACGGCGCGATAGTGGTCGCCGGTGGACGCAACATCGGCGACGAATACTTCATGCGCAGCATGACAGACAACTTCGTTGACATGGACGCCTTCATCGTCGGCGCGGTCGTGCCCGGGCTCCAGGCGATCTTCGACCGCTACTGGAACAGCCCGCAGGTCTATCCGGTCGGAGAGATCATACGTACCGATCTCGATCGCGCGGCGCTTCAGCGCAGCTTCAGCGCGCTGGTCGACGAAGGCGATCAGATGATGTCGCTCAAGCTTCCGCCGGCGGACATACTCGGCTACGGGCCGATCAGCGAGGATCTCGACGCCGGCCGCCTCGGGCTGATCTGGGGCAAGGCCAACGCGTATGCCGACTCGCCGGCCAAGGTCACCGCCATGACGGACGAAGCCGCGCGGTCGATGAGCGTATCCATGAACGTCATGGACCTGGTGATGAAATCGAGGAGCGAGGTGGTGCTCTCCTCGCCCTATTTCATCCCGGGACCGATGGGCGTTCAAGCGTTCGGCGAGTTGACCAAACGCAAGGTGAAGGTGACGATCCTCACCAATTCGCTCGCCTCGAACGACGAGCCGCTGGTGCACACGGGTTATGCGCGCTACCGGCCGGAACTGCTCAAGGAAGGTGTCGACCTGTACGAGCTCTCGCCCACGCGGATCCACAAGGCGAAGCGGCTCATGTTCCCGGGCATGTCGCTCGGCCGTCTGCACGCCAAGACCGCGATCATCGACCATTCTACGGTGTTCATCGGATCGATGAATCTCGATCCGCGCTCGGCGAGCAAGAACACCGAGCTGGGGATCATCGTCGAGTCGCCCCAACTCGCGAAGGAAGTGGCACGGGTCATTCACATCAGCAAGCTGCAGAGCGCATATCGCGTGCGGTTGGGTCCGGACGGCCGGGCCCTCCAGTGGCTCGCAATGGACGACGACGGCGACGTCGTGCTCACCGAAGAGCCGGACGTCACGCCCCTGATGCGCTTCCAGAACATGCTCCTCGCACCGTTCGTGCCCGAGCAGGAGCTGTAATATCGAGCGCCATGACCGAAACACTCCGCCCGGTCGCGATCGTCGGCAGCGTGCGCATCCCCTTCGCGCGAAGCAACGGCGCCTACGTCGACGCCGGCAATCAGGACATGCTCACCGCGGCGCTCTCGGCCCTGGTCGACCGATTCGCATTGCGAGGCCAAACGCTGGGCGAGGTCGCCGCCGGGGCGGTGATCAAGCACTCCCGCGACTGGAACCTCACGCGGGAGGCCGCGCAGGGCGCGGGACTCCACCCGCATACGCCCGCCTACGACGTGCAGCGCGCGTGCGGCACCAGCCTCACGACGACGATCCAGATCGCGCAGCGCATCGCGCGCGGCGAAATCGAGGCCGGCATCGCCGGCGGCGTCGACACGGTGAGCGACGCACCGATCGTCTACGGAGCGAAGCTCAACCGCATCGTGCTCGACAGCGCTCGCGCCCGGACGCTCGGCGCGCGGCTGGCGCCATGGCTGCGATTGAGGCCGCGCGACCTCGAGCCTTCCGCGCCCGCGGTCCTCGAGCCCCGCACCGGCCTGTCGATGGGAGAGCATTGCGAGCTGATGGCGAAGGAGTGGCGGATCGCACGCGCCGACCAGGACGCGCTCGCCTATCAGAGCCACCTCAAGGCCGCGGCCGCCTGGCGCGAGGGCTTCTACGACGACCTCGTCGCTCCGTTCGCGGGCCTCGCGACCGACGACAACGTACGCATCGATACCAGCCTCGAGAAGCTCGCGGCGCTGAAGCCAGTCTACGATCGCAGCCCGTCCGGGACGCTGACCGCAGGCAACAGCACGCCGCTCACCGACGGCGCGGCCTGCGTGCTCCTCGCCTCCGACGACTGGGCGAGCGCACGCGGGCTTCCGGTACAGGCGCACCTGACGCACTCCGCCGTCGCAGCGGTCGACTACGCGGGACTCGCCGGCCCGCGCGAGGGACTGCTCATGGCGCCAGCCCACGCGGTGCCCGCGATGCTCGACCGCGCGCGCCTCACGCTGCAGGACTTCGACGTCTACGAGATTCACGAGGCGTTCGCGGCGCAGGTGCTGTGCACGCTCGCCGCATGGCGATCGGAGGATTATTGCCGCACGCGCCTGAACCGGGCGCCGCTGGGTTCGATCGATCGCGCGAAGCTCAATCCCCGCGGCGGCAGCGTGGCGCTCGGTCATCCGTTCGCTGCCACGGGCGCGCGCATCGTCGGCACGCTCGCCAAGGAGCTCAGCGCACGCGGCTCGGGCCGCGGGCTCATCTCGATCTGCACGGCAGGCGGAATGGGCGTGACCGCGATCCTCGAGCGTTAAAGAGCGATATACTCGGTTGCGCTGCGGGCGTCGTTCCGACGCTTGCCGTCAACGCAAACGCAAGATGGCTCGCGCAATCGTCGCCCGCTCTGAATGCGGCACGGGAGACCGGGTCTGTCTTAGTGCGGCACGATCATTGCGTCATCCAGACTCGGACGGACGTGGCTCGAGGAGAAGGGTGCCTGATTTCCGCCGTGCCGTCGCTCGGCAGCACCTCCTCTGGCCGCGGGCAGGCCGCTTAGGTTTGTAGAATTTACCGGTCGCTTACGGCAAACGTGGGCCGCAAGCCGCCATTGCGGGTCGACGGGACAAGGAGACCGATGAGCGCTCAAGACCGCCTTCGCTCCATCCGGCTCAGCTTGCGCTTCATCGCGCCGCTGGTGATTACGCTCGCCCTGCTGGGTTACGCGCTGGTCCCGCTCGTCGACCGGCTCACGCTGCGCTGGTGGGTGAACGATCTCGACATGCGCTCGCAGCTCATCGCCAACACCATGCAGGACCAGCTCGCGGATCTCGTGACCCAGGGCTCGACGTCCAAAATCAACGCGCTGTTCACGCGCGCGCTGCAGGATCAGCGCCTCTACGCGCTGGCGTTCTGCGACGAATCCGACAAGCTTCGCTATCGCACGGCCTCGTATCCGCCGTCGCTCGACTGCAAGCCGCCGGTCGGCGCGGAGGATGGCCACGGAGCCGTCGTGCGTCTTCCGCAGGGCCCGCTGCACGTCGTGCAGCATCCCGTCTACCAGGAGAACGACCGGATCGGGTCGCTCGTCCTCGTCCACGATATGAGCTTCGTCGAGCGCCGCAGCGCGGATACTCGCCAGTACCTCATCGCGCTCTTCGTGCTGCTCGGCTTCGTGATCTCGCTGGTGACCGTGTTCATCGCTCATCTGTCCTGGCGCGGCTGGGTCGCCGGCACGCGCGCGCTGCTGCGCGGCGAAGGCATCCTGCAGCCGTTCGCGCAGCAGCCCACACGCGACGAGCTGCATCCGCTCGCGAGCGACTTGCGCACGCTGCTGCGCGACCTCGAGCTTGCGCGCCGCAATCCGGACCGCAACGCGACCTGGAGCCCGGAGATGCTGCGCGGGGTGCTGCGCGAGAAGCTCCTCGGCGACGAGATCCTGGTGGTGTCCAACCGCGAGCCCTTCCTGCACGTTCACACGGAAGCCGGCATCGTGGTGCAGCGGCCGGCGAGCGGGCTGGTGACCGCGCTCGAACCGGTGATGCGGGCCTGCTCCGGCACCTGGATCGCGCACGGGAGCGGCAGCGCGGACCGCGACACCGTCGATGCGCGCGACCGCGTGCGCGTGCCGCCGGAGAGGCCTAGCTACACGCTGCGCCGCGTGTGGCTCACGAAGGAAGAGGAGCAAGGCTATTACTTCGGCTTCGCCAACGAGGGCCTGTGGCCGCTGTGCCACATCGCTCACGTGCGGCCGGTGTTTCGCACGCCCGACTGGGAGCAGTACGTGCGCGTCAACCGGCGCTTCGCCGACGCGGTGAAGAACGAGGCGCGCACCGACGACCCGGTCGTGCTGGTTCAGGACTACCATTTCGCGCTCCTGCCGCGGCTCGTACGCGAGCGCCTGCCCAAGGCGACGATCATCACGTTCTGGCACATCCCCTGGCCGAATCCCGAGTCGTTCGGCATCTGTCCGTGGCGCGAGGAGATCCTCGACGGGATGCTCGGCAGCACGATTCTCGGCTTCCACACACGGTTTCATTCGCAGAACTTCGTCGAGACCGTCGATCGCTATCTGGAGGCGCGCATCGAGCGCGAGTCGTCGACGATCTCGCACGGCGGCCATCTCACTCAGGTCGAGACCTACCCGATCTCGATCCAGTGGCCGCCCGAGTGGGTCGAGACGCAGCTCTCGGTGCCGCTGTGCCGCGCCAAGGTGCTGCGCGTGGAGCAGCTCCGCGACGACGTGCTCCTCGGCGTCGGCGTCGACCGCATGGACTACACCAAGGGGATTCTCGAGCGCTTCGTCGCCGTCGAGCGCATGCTCGAGTTGCATCCGGAGTTCATCGGCCGCTTCGTGTTCATCCAGATCGCGGCGCCGTCACGCTCGTCGCTCGACGAGTATCACAACTTCGAGGGCCGCGTGCGCGCCCTCGCGGGCCGCGTCAACGCCCGCTTCGGTCGGGGCGGCTGGGAGCCGATCCGCCTCAAGGTCCAGCATCACGAGCCTCCGGTGGTCAACGAATACTATCGGGCCGCGGATGTCTGCGTAGTCACGAGCCTGCACGACGGAATGAACCTGGTGGCCAAGGAGTTCATCGCCGCCCGCGACGACGAGCAGGGCGTCCTGGTTTTGTCACAATTTACCGGTGCCGCCCGCGAACTGCACGACGCGCTGCTGGTCAACCCTTATCATAACGAGCAGTGCGCGCATGCCCTCTACCGGGCGCTGACTATGCCCGCCGATGAGCAGCGGGTGCGCATGCGGAGCATGCGAAGGCTGGTGCAGGAATTCAACGTCTACCGGTGGGCGGGAGCGATGCTGCTCGACGCCGCGCGGCTGCGCCAGCGGCAGCGGGTGACCGAGCGCATTTACGCGCACCAGCGCACCGCAGACGTCGAGGTGAAGTGAGATACGCATTATCAACGGCCGGCCTGGCCCGACTCCGCGCCTTCTTCACGCGCGACACCCTGCTCGCATTCGATATCGACGGCACGCTTGCACCGATCGTCGACCGTCCATGGGACGCGCGCGTGCCCGGCGAGCTGCAGCGCGCCCTGAGGTTCCTCGCCTCGCGGGCGCCGGTCGCGGTGGTCACCGGGCGCGCGGTCGAGGATGCCCGACCGATGCTCGGGTTCGCCCCCCGCTATCTCATCGGCAATCACGGCGCCGAAGGCGTCCCGGGGAAAGAACGGGTCTCCGAACAGTGCGCGCGCGTGTGCCGGGCGTGGCTCGACGAGCTTGCCTCGGGAAGCGAGCCCTGGCGCGATGTCGACGGAATCGTGCTCGAGGACAAGACCTACTCGCTCACCTTCCACTTCCGCCACGCCCGCGATCACGGGGCGGCGTTGCGCTTGCTGGTCGCCCGCACCGCCACCCTGCTGCCGCTGCCCAAGCTACTCAACGGCAAGATGGTCCTCAATCTCCTGCCTCCGGCCGCGCCCGACAAGGGCGAGGCGCTCACCACGCTCCTCCAGCAGGAGCATTGCGAGCGCGCCCTCTACGTTGGCGACGATGCATCCGACGAGACGGTGTTCCGGCTGCGCTCGCCGTCGATCCTGTCGGTGCGCGTCGAGCCGGACGATTCGAGCGCCGCCAACCTGTTTCTCAACGGCCAGCAGGACGTCGCGCGGCTCGTGACCGAGCTCGAACGCATCATCGCGCCCGCGGACTCGCCGCGCTCCTCGGACCCGCGGCGAGGCGCCGCGGCCTGACGACCGTGAACGAGCGCTACGACGCGATCGTCGTGGGCGCGGGACAGGCCGGCCCTTCGCTCGCGGTACGGCTCGCGCAAGCCGGACGAAGGACCGCCATCATCGAGCGCAAGCGCATCGGCGGAACTTGCGTCAACAACGGCTGCATTCCCACGAAGACGATGATCGCGAGCGCTCGCGCAGCGCACATCGGGCGTCGGGCCGGCGAGTACGGCGTGCGCGTCGACGCACCGATCCGCGTCGACATGGCGGCGGTGAAGACGCGCAAAGATACCGTCGTGCGTCACTCGACCGACGGGCTCACGCGCTGGCTCGGCAACACGCCCGGGCTCACCTACATCGAAGGTCATGCCCGCTTCGAAAGCCCGCGCACCCTTCGCGTCGGCGAACGGCTGCTCGAAGCCGAGCAGTTCTTCCTCAACGTGGGCGGCCGCGCCTCGGTTCCGGACATGCCGGGCGTCCACGAGGTCGCTTACTTCGACAACTCGAGCATCATGGAGGTGGACTTCCTGCCCGAGCACCTGGTGATCGTCGGCGGCAGCTATATCGGGCTCGAATTCGCCCAGATGTACCGGCGCTTCGGAAGCCGCGTAACGGTCATCGAGATGGGACCGCGATTGATCAGCCGCGAGGACGACGAGGTTTCTGCGGCCATCAAGGACATTCTCGAGCGCGAAGGCATCGCTTTCCGTCTCAACGCCAAGTGCGTCGCGCTGGCGCGCCGCGGCAACGGTGTCGCGGTCGAGGTGAGCTGCGACGAGGAGCCGCGCGAGGTCACAGGATCGCATCTGCTGCTCGCCGTCGGGCGAGTGCCCAACACCGGCGACCTCGGACTCGACAGGGCCGGCGTCGCCATGGACGAGCGCGGCTACATCCGGGTCGACGAGCAGCTCCGCACCAGCGTTCCGGGCATCTGGGCGCTGGGCGACGCGAACGGTCGCGGCGCGTTCACGCACACGTCGTACAACGATTACGAGATCGTCGCGGCGAATATCCTCGACGGCGAACAGCGCAAGGTGAGCGACCGCATCCCGGCCTATGCGCTCTTCATCGACCCGCCGCTGGGCCGCGCAGGAATGACGGAGCGCGAGGTGCGAGCCGCCGGCCGCAAGGCGCTGATCGCGACGATGCCGATGACGCGCGTCGGCCGCGCCCGCGAGCGTGGCGAGATGGACGGCTTCATGAAAGTCCTCGTCGACGCCGAGAGCAAGCGCCTGCTCGGCGTGGCGCTGCTCGGCATCGAAGGCGACGAGGTCGTGCACTCGCTGCTGGATATCATGTACGCAGGCGCGCCGTACACGCTGATCCGGCGGGCGATGCACATCCACCCGACGGTGACGGAGCTGATTCCGACGCTGCTCGCGGGGCTCAAGCCGCTCGTCTAGTGCACCAGTTCTCCGGCAAGCCGCGGCGGCGCCGACCAGTCCGGCGGCCACGCGCACCACGGCGAATCGACGCTGTGACCGCGCATGTGAACGCGATAAAGCATCGCCTCGACCGGCCCGCGCAGCCGCTCGCCGTAGTTCCCCAGCGCGTTCCAGCCCGATACGCAGCTCCCCTCGACGTTGGCCGAAAGCGCCAGCGTGACGAATAGCGCGTTGCGCGCGTCGGCCTCGCGTCCGCTCAGCGCGCTGGCCACCGCGAACGTCTGCCAGTCCTCGAGGCGCGTCGTGGCGTATTGCGCCGACCGCGCGGTGAGCGCGACCAGCGCCAGCTGGCGGGCGACGTCGGGTTGAGGCGGCGCAGCCTTCAGGTAGAGCATCGCCAGATAGCCTGCGATCTCGGGGTCGCGCGGATTGGCGGCGAAGGCGCGCAGCTGGAGATCGAGCGCTTCGCGAACGTTGCGTCCCGACGCGAACGCGGCGCGCGCCTGGTCGTGGAGCCGGCGGGCTTCGCGCGGCGCGATCGCGTGCACCGACAGCACCGCCTCGTCGCGGATGCGCGCGGTGCGCGCGGCGTCCGCCAGTCCCCGATCCTGCGCCGGCCGATAGGCGCTGGCGGCGATCAGCAGGACGCGCGAGACTTCCAGCTCGCCCTGCCGGGCGATGCGCGGGACGGCGTCGGTGAGCATGCGGCGCGCCTGCGCAGCAAGATCGTCGGCCCTTGGCGGATCCGCCGTCGCGACGCTGCGTGATTCCGGCGCGGGTACGAACGTCTGCGCCAGGTTCGCGCTGCGGTCTTCGACCGGCGCCGCCGAGCGCGCGGCGAACAAGGACTGCGGTGTCGCCGGGCGTGCCCCGACGCGACGATCGTCGCTCGCGCCGGATCCCGCGACGGCAGCCTGCGCAAGCGCCGCGCGGGTCGAGTCGGACGGCGCTTCCGTCGCGGCGACCGGCGACGGCGTTGCCACGGGCGGATCGAGCGGCACGGTCCGGATCGGCGTCGCCGCGGCCGGAGTCGCCTCGGTCGACGCCGTTCCGATGCGCGTGTCCTCCTGCGCCTTGAATCCCGGCGGCGCTCCGGGCGAGCGATTGCGCGAAGTCACCCAGGCGGGCGGTTGCAGGCTCGCCCACGAGGCATGCGCGCGCACCGGAGACGACGGTGATCGGTTCGGCGCGGTGTGGGGATCGAGCTTGGCGGCGGCGCGCGGGCTCGGCCGCGACAGCCTGGCGGCGCTGTCGAGCTGAGCTCGATACGTCGCCTGCGCGCGCGATGACGCGCGCTCCGGCGTGGATGCGATCGCGGGCTCGCCCCTTGAGCTCGCGACAGTCGCCGGGCGCGACGTGGAAGATGACAGGGCCGGCGTGGCGCCGGTCGCAGGCGGTGGCATCGGCGCGCGGACGCGCTGCGCATCGTCCGACGCGGAATCCGCGATCGGCTTCGCGGCGTCGGCAACGCGCGCGGACAACGGCGGCGACGGCGCCGCGCCGGCGTTCGCGGCGGGTGCCTGGGCAGGCGGCACCGGGTCCGCTGCGACAAGCTGCGGTTGATCCCGACGGATGTAGCGCGTCGCTGCGTCCGCCGTCCGCTCGGCGGCGACGCGCACCGGAGCAAGCAGCTCCTCCAGGCCCTGTCGGGACGATTCCTCTCGCTCGCCCGCGTACCAGAGCGCCGCGCCCGTGGCGAGCACCGCCAGGGCTGCAAGCGTCGCAACCAGAGTGCGCGCGCGACGGGGCTGCGCGGCAGGTTTGGCGGGCGACGCAGCCGCGATCGCCTGCGGCGCCGACGGCGAGCTCGGGGCGCTCGCCACGACCGTGACGGCCGTGCGCCCGGAGCGGGCGACATGGACCGGGGTGGCGATGCGCGTCAGCGGAGCAACGCGGGTGACCGGCGTCAGCGGCGAGGCCGAGACTGCCGACACGGTCAGTTCGTGCGCGAGACTCCAGCCGCGCTCGAGTGAGCGCGCGAGCTCGTCTTCGGCAAGCTGCGCCGCGGTCGTCGCGAGCAGATCGTCGTGCGGCCTGCGCGCCGGGAGATCGCTGTCGTGCGATTCGCGGATGGCGAGGATCAGCCGCTTCGCCGCGCCGTAGCGCTCCGGCGTCCATCCGGCCGTGCGCTCGATGTCGATGCCCGGCAACGAGTCGGGCAAATAGCGCTTGAGCATCGCCGCAAGGCTGTACATGTCGCAACGCCAGTCGAGCTCGCGGGTCGCCTGCAGGTCGCCGGCACGCCCCCGCTCGAGCGCAGCGAGCAGCCTCGGGGACTGATAGTCGTATTCCCTCTGCCAGCCGATCGGCAGCGGGGTGGTGAGACTTTCCTTCGAGACCAGCGCGAAGGCGAAATCGATCAGCGCGAATTGCGCGAACACCGGACGCAGGGCGGGATCCGCCGACTCGGGATCGAAATTGACCGGCGCATACGGAATGCAGAGGTTGTCTCCCTTGATGTCCAGATGCACCAGCTCGAGCCGGTGGATTTCGCTCAGGCCGAGAAGGCAATGGTGCGCGAGCGCCCACCAGTGCGCGCAGTCCTCGAAGACGTGGCGGTGCACGCGGTCGTCGCGGATCACCGGCAGCAGCGTCGCCCATTGATCGACGGTCACGCCGGCGTCGTAGGTCTGGACGATGCGCATGCCGCCGACCCGTCCCCGGTCGAACTGGACCACTTCAGGAACGCAGGTGATCCCGTGGCCGATCAGCCGCGCGAGGATTCGCCATTCGCGCTCCGTCCACTGGCCGAAATCGCCTTCGCGGGTGTTGAGGAAGCGCTTGGTGTAGCGCTTTCGCTCGCCCGGCGCCACCGCCTCGCGGAAAACCTCGACATGCTCGCCCGTCACCATCTTCAGGCGTCCGCGGCCGAATACGCGATCGATCTGTTCGGGTGTCATTGCATCACCGTGAGCGCCGCGGTCAATGCGGCGATAAGACCTGCGATAGCCAGAGCGCCGAGCGCCAGTCGCGCCAGAATCGCCGGCCGGCGCTCGCGATGCACCACGAGCACCGTCGCGTCATCGGTGCTGCCCCGCGCCCGGGCGAACGCAAGCAGCCTCCAGCACCGGCGCGCGAGCGGCGCCGAACCTCGCAGCACACGCGCGAGGTCGCCGGGCTCGACGTGCCTGTGCACGCCGTCGCTGCAGATAGCGAGCATCTCGCCCCGCCGCAGCGTGATCTGCGCCACGTTCGGCGCCAGGACGGCTCCGTTGCCGACCATGCGCGCGGGATCTTCGGACGATCCGCCGGGCGGAGGCGCTTCGCGCAGCTCGCGGTAGGTATCGTCGACCGTCAGGAGTTGCGCCGGCGCGTCGGGCGCGGCGCCGATCCGGTAGACGCGGCAATCGCCGACCCAGCCGATGAGCCATCGCGACAGCATCCGGCCGCGGCCCGCGCACAGCGCGACGGTCGCAGCCCCTGAAGCGCGGGTGTGATGAGCGATGCTGCGGCCGACTTCCCGGTCGGCGCGCAACAGCGCTCTGCGGATCGCCTCGGCGTCGATCTCGCGACGTTCGAGCGAGGCGTGCAGCAGCGAGACGAGCTCGCGGCTCGCCCGCGCGGCCATCGCGCCGCCTCCGACCCCGTCGGCCACGACGAACAGCGGCGCGCGACCGTCGAGAGCGCTGTGCCAGTCTTCGTTGATCCGGTGTCGCTTCCCGGGCGCGCTGGCGGCCGCGGCCTCCAGGCGCACCCAAGGCGTGGTGCGCAGGGCGTATTCGCGCGCCGGCGGCTGTTCCTGCGGACCGCGCCAGCGCGGCAGCGACGCCGGGTCGTGAGGCGTAACGCCGTTCGCGAGCCGGCGGCCGCGGGATTCCCGATCGTCGGGCATGGCTTCAGTCCGCGCGCGTCAGCACGAGCCGACACTCGGGCTCTTGGCCGATCGTCCGTCCGAGCGTCATCGCCTCGCCGGGCTTCCAGCGCAGATGGGCGCCCGGCGGATATTGCTTGCCCGAGACCGTCACGCCGTTGTCGCCGTAAACCTCGACGGTGACGCCGCCCTCGTCGAGCGCGCTGATCGCGAGATGCTGCCCCGAGACGCCCTCGTGCGCCCAGTCAACCACCAGCGACTGGCTGCGCGAGCGGCCCACGGAAACCGGTAGCGCGCCGGGCCGAAGGTCGACGGTCCGCTCGCCGCCCGCCATCCGAGCCGAAATCGTGAATTCAGGTTTGCGCCCGACCAGAATCGGCGTCGACGGCGTGGCCCGCAACGATGCGCCCGGAGCGAGTGGCGTC
>Ga0079222_10000131_pt1 | contig 14145 bp, 15 predicted proteins | sample GAPlitter_FD_75070 | JGI IMG/M metagenome (GOLD analysis project Ga0079222, IMG submission 75070) | Agricultural soil microbial communities from Georgia to study Nitrogen management - GA Plitter | ecosystem: Environmental > Terrestrial > Soil > Agricultural land | place: USA: Georgia...
CGTAGGCGGCGACATGTTCGCCATCGTATGGTCAGCCAAGGACCACAAGCTGTACGGCCTGAACGCGAGCGGGCGCGCCGGCGCCCTGATGACCCGGGACGCCCTCCTCGCGCGTGGTCACCGCACTATGCCGGTGGAGAGCGTCGAAGACGTCACGGTCCCAGGCGCACTCTCGGGCTGGGACGCCCTGCTGCACCGCTTCGGCACGATCACGCTGGCGCAGGCGCTGCAGCCCGCGATCGGCTACGCGGAGAACGGCTTTCCGGTCACACCGATCATCTCGCAAGACTGGGCGAGCGAAGCGGCGCGGCTTGCCAGAGATGACGGCGCGCGTGCGACGTTCCTGGTGGATGGCACCCGCGCCCCGCACGCGGGGGAATGGTTCTCGAATCCAGATCTCGCCCGGAGCTTCCGGCTGATCGCGGCCCAGGGTCCCGCGGCGCTGTACGGCGGCGAGCTGGGCCAACGCGTCGTGACCGGCGTGCGGCAGCTCGGCGGTTATCTCACCCTCGACGATCTCCGTGGCCAGCGAGCCGAGTGGGTGGAGCCCATTTCCGTGCCGTTCAAGGGCTACCGCGTGTGGGAGCTTCCTCCCAACGGCCAAGGCGTAGCGGCGCTCGAGATGTTGCGGATGCTCGAGCCGTACGACCTGCGCGCCTTGGGACAGAACTCCGCTCCCTACCTCCACCTCCTCATTGAAGCGAAGAAGCTCGCGTTCGCTGACGCCGCCCGCTACGTGGGTGAGCCCGCAGCCATGCAGACCCCGGCAACGGCGCTGCTGGACGACCGGTTCGTCGCGGCGCGGCGTGCGCTGATCGACCCGCACCACGCCGCCGATCGCCCCGACCCGGGCAGGGCGCTCACCGCTAGCGAGACGATCTATCTCACGGCCGCTGACAGCGCCGGGAACATGGTGTCGTTCATTAATTCGCTGTTCGACGCATTCGGCTCGGGTGTCGTCGTGGCGGGGACGGGATTCGCGCTGCAGGACCGGGGCGCGGGGTTCACCCTCGACCCCGGCCTTCCCAACACCGTGGCGCCGGGAAAGCGGCCGTTCCACACGATCATTCCGGCGTTCGTCACGAAGCCCGACTCGCAGGGCGGCGAGCAGCCGTGGATGAGCTTCGGCGTGATGGGCGGCTCGATGCAACCGCAAGGACACGTCCAGGTGCTGCTCAACCTGCTGGTGTTCGGGATGGATCTGCAGCAGGCGATCGACGCGCCGCGGTTCCGCCATCTGGACGGCCGGCGCGTGGCCCTCGAGGCGCCGATTGGCGACTCGGTACGCAGCGCCTTAGCCGCGCTCGGGCACCTGATGGTGGACGAACGCGCCGTGGCCTTCGGCGGCGCGCAAGCGATCATCCGCCTGCCGCGCGGCTACGAAGCAGGCTCGGACCCCCGCAAGGACGGCATGGCGGCGGGGTACTGACGCCCGTCGCGGTCACCCACCGTCCGCCATCTTCAGCTCCCGTAGCTCCCGCGCCGCGCCCGCTCCCAGCGCGGTCCCGCGCTGGCCTTCCGCCAGTCGCGCCAACTCGACCATGAGCTGGTCGCGACGCCCCTGCTTGCGATACACATCGATCAACCCGTTCGTGGCAGCAGTCTGCAACCGGGACTCCCCGCCGAGCCGGCGCACCGCCAGATACTGTTGCTCGGCACCGGCCAGGTCTCCCAGATGGCGCTCCAGCAAGTCCGCCAGGCGTACCCGTGCGTCCAGGTCCTCCGGCGTGATCCGGATATGGTCGCGAAAGTAGTCCGCGGCCTCGCCGTACTTTCCCTGGGCGATGAGCAGGTCCTGGTTTGGATAGCTGGGCGGGGGCGCGATGTTTCCCGCCGCGGTGGCCATGTGCGCGACGCCCACGGCCGAGGTCCGCACGACCAGGAATACCACCCCCACGGCGGCGGCGGTGATCGGGATGTTCGCCCCGAGGAGCCAGAAGAATGTGCGGCCCGAGATCGCGCCCGTGGCGAGCAGCGAGAACCAGGCGGCCGACAGCAGGACCATGCACGGGGGCCCAAACAGGACCGCGACGCGGGCCAGGTCCAGCGCGTCGTGAGTCTCGAACTCCTTCATCTCCACGAATCTACCGCGCAGCAGCTGTACTGCTGGCCTACCGCCCTCCCCCGAACCGTCCGATATTCCCCTCGTCTACGCGGAGCTTCCCCCAATGAAGACCCAGGGTTCCCATACAGACGTCGTCTTCCTCTCGGGCGTTCGCACCGGATTCGGCACGTTCGGCGGCACACTCAAAGACCTCTCGGCCATCGAGCTCGGCGCCGTGGCGGCACGGCATGCTCTGGAGCGCTCGGTCGTGCCGGCAACGGAAATCGGCCATGCGGTGTTCGGCAACGCCCTCCAGACCTCGGCCGACGCCATCTACTGCGCGCGCCATATCGGGCTCAAGGCGGGCCTCCCGATCGAGGTGCCGGCCGTGACGGTCAACCGACTGTGCGGCTCGGGCTTCGAGGCGATCACCCAGGGCGCTCAGCTCATCCTGCTCGGCGAAGCGCAGGCCGTGCTCGCCGGCGGCACCGAATCGATGAGCCAGGCACCTCATGTGGTGCGCGGCGCGCGCTGGGGCCTGCGCCTCGGCCCCGCGCCGCTCGAAGATCTGCTGTGGGAGGCATTGAAGGATCCGCAGTGCGGTCTGTCCATGGCGGAGACCGCGGAGGGCCTCGCCGAAAAGTACAAGCTCAACCGGAAAGAGGTGGATGAGGTGGCGCTCGCGTCCCAACAACGAGCCAAAAAAGCCTGGGACGACTGCGTATTTCAGGACGAGGTCGTAGCGGTCCCGGTGAAAGGCAAGAAGGGAGCAACCACCGAGTACCGGGCCGACGAGCACATGCGGCCGAACACCACCCTCGAGGTGCTGCTCTCTCTCAAGCCGTACTTCAAGAAGGACGGCCTGGTGACCGCGGGCAACGCGTCAGGGATAGTGGACGGGGCTGCGGCCACGGTGATCGCGGGCGACGAGTACGCCAAGGCGCATGGCCTGAAGCCGCTGGGCCGTCTGGTCGCGTGGGCCGTGGCGGGAGTGGAGCCCAAGTACATGGGCATCGGACCCGCACCGGCGGCACGCAAGGCGCTCCAAAAGGCCCAGATGAAGCTCGAGCAGATGGACCTGGTGGAGGTGAACGAGGCGTTCGCGCCGCAATATCTCGCAGTGGAGAAGGAGCTGGGCCTGGACCGCAACAAGACGAACGTGCATGGCGGCGCCATCGCAATCGGGCATCCCCTCGCCGCGACCGGCACGCGCATTACGATCCACCTGCTCCACGCGTTGCGCCACGCCAAGCGGCGCTTCGGGCTCGGCTCGGCGTGCATCGGGGGCGGACAGGGCGCGGCCGTGATCGTGGAAGCCTTCCCGGCCTGACGCCATGGATCTCATACTGGCCGCCGCCATCGGCGTCGTTTTTCTGTACGTCCTCTCTGGGCTCCGCGTGTTCAAGGAATACGAGCGCGGTGTGCTGTTCGTGCTGGGCCGCTCGTGGGGAGCGAAGGGACCGGGGCTGCGGTTTCTCCCGCCCCTGCTCACCAAGGTCCAGACCGTCTCGCTGCGCGTCGTGGCGATGGACATCCCGCCCCAGGATGTGATCACGCGCGACAACATCTCGATCAAGGTGAACGCGGTTCTCTACATGCGGGTCGTCGAGCCGGTAAAGGCGGTGATCGGCGTCGAGAACTTTCTCTACGCTACGAGCCAGCTCGCCCAGACTACGTTGCGCTCGGTGCTCGGCGAAACGGAGCTGGACGAGCTGCTGATGAACCGCGACAAGATCAACAATATCCTGAAGACCATCATCGACAAGCGCACGGAGGACTGGGGCATCGAGGTATCCGCGGTCGAAGTGAAAGACGTCGACCTCCCGCCCGAGATGAAGCGGGCGATGGCACGCCAGGCGGAAGCCGAGCGCGAGCGGCGCGCCAAGATCATCAACGCCGAGGGCGAGCTGCAGGCGTCGGAGAAGCTGGCGCAGGCCGCTCACATCATCGGCACCGAACCCACGGCGATCCAGCTGCGCTTCCTGCAGACGGTCACGGAGATCGCCTCCGAGAACAACTCGACCACGATCTTTCCGCTGCCGCTCGAGCTGTTCCGCGGCTTTCTGGACAGCGTCACGAAGAAGGCAGTGGCCGCCGCGCTGCCCGAGAAGGCCTCGGGCGAGGCACTGCCTGCCCCCCCTCGCGCCACCAAGGCCGAGATCTAGTCAATGGCGGGCGAGCTGATCAGCCGCGAGGCGCTCGAGCGGATCATGCAGCGCGCGGCCGAGCTGCAGGCGGGGGAGCATGATGTGGGAGACGGCTTGACCGAGGCCGAGCTGCTCAGCCTCGGGAAGGACGTGGGCATTCCGCCGCGACTGCTGCGGCAGGCGTTGCTCGAGGAACGCACGCGCAGCATCGTCCCGCGACAGAGCGGCTTCCTCGCGTGGCTGGTCGGTCCGGCTGCCCTCACCGCCGAGCGGGTGGTGCCAGGCGATAAAGCGACCGTGGAGCGCGCCCTCACCGGCTGGATGAACCGAGAGGAGTCGCTGCAGGTGAAGCGCCACTACGCCGACCACACGACGTGGGAGCCACGGGTCGGCGCGTTCGCCTCGATTCAGCGCGCCCTCGGGGCCGGCGGCAAGGCGTTCGCCCTCGCCCGCGCGACGGAGATCGCCGCCCAGGTCACGGGGCTCGAGCCCGGCTTCTGCCACGTGCGGCTCACGGCCAGCATGCAGGGCCCGCGGGTGCAGCGGCTGTGGGGAGTCGCGGCGCTCGTCATGTTCGGCGCCGCGCTCGCGGTCGTGACACCGGTCCTGGGCGTGCTCGGGCCCTGGGTGGTCGTGCCTCCGATCGCTGCATGGGCGGCGGCCCTCGGCGTGGCGCGCCGCCACCGCCCCGACAACGAGCGGGTCCAGGTCGGGCTCGAGCAGGTGCTCGACCGGCTGGAGCGGGGAGAGATCCGCCCCGAACACCTCGTCGCGGGAGGGGGGGGCTCCAAAGTGAACGCGTTCGTCCGCATCGCGGACGAGATCCGCTCCCTGATGAGCCCAGGCCCATGACGGAGATCAAGCGGGTGGGAGTCTTGGGGTGTGGCCTCATGGGAAGCGGGATCGCGCAGGTGGCCGCGACCGCGGGCTACGACACGACGGTGCGGGACGTGTCGCAGCAGATCTGGGACAAGGCGCGTACCGGTATCGAGAAATCGCTCGGCAAGTTCGTCGAGAAAGGGAAGCTCCCGGCGGGGGACCGGGACGCCGCTCTCAAGCGGTTGCGCTTCACGACCACCACCGCGGAGTTGAAGACCTGCGACATCATCGTGGAAGCGGTGACCGAGGACCTGGAGCTCAAGAACGCGCTCTGGAAGGAGCTCGACGCGCTGTGCGGCCCTGCGACGATCTTCGCGTCCAACACCTCGAGCCTCACGGTGGCGGCGATGGCCGCCGCCACGAAGCGCGCCGACCGATTCGTCGGCCTGCATTTCTTCAATCCCGTGCCGCTCATGCCGCTCGTCGAGGTGGTGCGCACCGTCACCACGTCGGACGAGACGTTCCGGCGGGCCTTCGCCTTCGCCAAGTCGCTCGGCAAGGAGGCAGTCGCCGCGAAGGACAACTCCGGGTTCATCGTGAACCTGCTGCTCGTCCCCTACCTGCTCGACGCCATCCGCGCGGTGGAGCGTGGCGTGGGCAGCGTGCCGGACATCGACAAGGCGATGCAGCTCGGCTGCGGCTATCCGATGGGGCCGCTCACGCTGCTCGATTTCGTGGGGCTCGACACGACCTACAAGATCGCCGAGATCATGTTCGCCGAATACCGCGAGCAGCGGTACGCGCCACCGCCCCTGCTCCACCGTATGGTCCTCGCCGGCATGAACGGCCGCAAGAGCGGCAAGGGGTTCTACGACTACACGGTCGATCCACCCAAAGTGGTCGCGCTCGGCCTCTGACCCGTCCCCAGTCCCCCGTCCCTCGCCCCCTTTCTAAGGATCCGCATGTTCGGCTACGACTGGCCCCGTTTTCACGCGGCCGTGAACGACCTGCCGGCGGCACTCTTGTTCGTCACGGTGCTGTTCGACGTGGCGAGCTGGCTCACGAAGCGCGAGTCGCTCAAAGCCGCGGCGCTGTGGACGCTGTGGGCCGGCGTGATTGGCGGGTGGCTAGCCGTGCTCGCTGGCGAGCAGGCCGAGGACGTGATCGAGCACGGGGAAGCGATCCACGAGCTGATGGAGACCCACGAGACGCTCGCGCTCACGACCATGGGCATCTTCACCGTCGTGCTCGCGTGGAAACTGTTCCGGCGCAACCGGCTCGCGTCCGCGGAGGAAGGGGGGCTACGCCTGCTCAGCGTCGCAGGCCTCGTGACCGTCGTTTGGACCGGCGCGATCGGCGGTAAGATGATGTTCGAGCATGCGGCGGGCGTCCCGACGGCCACCATGAAGGCCGAGATCGAGAACCGCGCCGCAGGGCACCATCACGAGGCAGGGGAGGCGGAGGAACACGAGCACGCGGATTCGGCGCACCAGCACTGATGCGATTGCGGATTGGCGATTGCGGATTGCGGATTCGAAGGGGGAGCGTCCTCTTATTGGCCGCCTGCACCCCCGTCACCACCCGCCCCGGCTTTTTCCCCGACCCCCGGGCGCCGGTCGTGTTTCTCAACGCACGGCCGGAGCGCGTCACGCTCGAACTGCAGACCCTCGTGCCTGCTGAGAGTCTCGTCGTGGCGCACCTCAACGTGCGCGATGGCTACATGGAGACGGCGTGGTTCGACCCTGCCGGACGTCGATCTTTTCGCCACGAGCGCGACATCGCCGATCTCCCGGCGGCTGTGAAGATCCGCTGCTGGGCCGACCCGTGGGTGCCCGGCCAGACGCGCCTCACGGTGGAGGCCGTGTACCGGCCGCGTCTCGATCCGTCGCGCGAGGAGCGCGACCTCGAGGCGATCGTTCCCCAGGACCACCCGGGCTACAAAGTCGCGGAGGAGCTCATCAAGAAACTGAAGGACAAATTCGGGACGCCGAAGTCGGCGAGCTAAGCGCCCCCCCCACCATTCCCGTCCCCCCCTACCCACGTCTTCACCCAGCGCTCCATCCTGTCGAGGTCGAGCATCGCGTCCCGGCATGGGCCGTTGGGGAGCTGCATGGTCAGGCCGAGGACCGGGAGCTTGCCGGCCACGTCGCGCAGCCCCGTCGTCATGTCCCGTTCGCATGCTACCGCCACCACTGCGCGTGGACGCCGCTCGCGGATCACGCGCCGCGCCAGCTGCCCGCGCGTTGCGACGAACACGGGGACCTCGTACCGTCCGGCGATCGAGAGCACCCCGTCGAGCGCTTCCTTGGAGAGACAGCGGGGGATCAGCACCAGCAGCTCGCCCTTTCCCACCCTGCGCTGGCGCCGTTCGGCGAGGCCGTTGTAGACGTCGATCCCGGCGTGCTCGACCCAGTCCCGCTTGCCCAAGACGCGGGACACGTGCGAGGTGAAGCTCATCAGCCTGAGGTACGGGCCCCGCTCGAGCGCGCCTTCAGGTAGCAGGAGCGTCCCACGATAGAAGGAGAGGACCAGGACGGCGAACCACAGCCACGTGACGGCACTCGCTACGGCGAGGGCGATCCACGCGAGCCGGGGGACCGGTGCCCAGAGGGTCGCGAGGCGCGGAGCGAGGAGAAAGATCAGCGCGGCTGCGACGGCGATCCCGGCCGCGATGGTCAGCGCGGCGAACCGAAAGAACAGCCCCGGCGCGGCGGCGAAGTCGCCGTTGCCGGGCAGCGGCTTGCCGTCCCACTCGTCCCATTCGTGGCCGAGCCGGCGGTCGGTCTCGATCCGGATGAGCTGCGCGCGCGAGGCGGACCCGTCGGGCATGAGGGCAAGCATCACTCGGGTGGCAGGTCGTGTCAAGCGTGAACGGTGCGTGGTACGTGGCGCGTGGTTAGTTTCGAGCCGTGACGAACCATGTACCACGCACCACGCACTGCCGTTGACACACCCTCAGCCCCACCTGCTCACCGATCTCCGCATCCGCGCCGCCTACGCGGAGGGCGCAGGGATCTATCGGATCATCCCCGCCGCCGTGGCCGTCCCGCGCGGCGTCGAGGAGCTGCAGGGTCTCGTGCACTGGGCGGCCGCAACGGGTTCCCGGCTCGTCCCCCGGGGCAGCGGCAGCGGGATGCCCGGCGGGAGCGTCGGGCGTGACGTCGTGGTGGACCTGAGTCAGGGCTTTCATTGGATGGCCCCCGCATGGCCGCAGCGCACCCTGTGGGCGGGAGCGTCCGTGACCTGGGCCGAGGTGACCGACGCGGCCCGGCCGTTCGGCCTGCGATTGCCGCCCGATCCGTCGTCCGGAGCGTTCGCGACCTCCGGGGGCATGGTGGCCACCAACGCCGCCGGCCCCCGTACCGTGCGGTGCGGCAGCGTGCGGGGCTGGGTCGAAGCCATCGAGATCGTCGATGCGCAGGGAGAGGCACGACGCATCGAACGGGGAGCGGGGAGCGGGGAGCGGTTCCGCCTGTCGAGCGACCAGCAGCGGCTCGTTGCAGCGCGCTTTCCAAAGACGCGCAAGAACTCGGCGGGCTATGCGCTGGACCGCTTCGCCGCGTCGGGCGACGAGCTCGACCTGTTGATCGGCTCCGAGGGGACCCTCGCGTTCGTCACCGCGGTCGAGTGGCAGCTCGAGCCGATCCCCCCCGACGTCGCGGGCGTGGCCCTCGGCTTTCGCACTCTGGAAGAGCTCACGGAAGCGGTCCCCTTTCTCGTGGCGCTGAATCCGTCCGCGGTCGAGCTGCTCGACCGCACGTTGCTCGACCTGGTGCGCCCTGGCGCCGGGGACCTGCCGGCCGGCCTCGAGGGTGTGCTGCTGATCGAGTTCGAACGCGAGACGGCCGCGGCGGCACGTGGTGTCGTCGGCGACGCGGTCCGCGGCCTGCGCGCGAGCGCGGCGCACGTGGCCACCGCCGTGGACCGGAGCGGGCTGGACCAGCTGTGGGCGGTGCGACGGCTCGCGAGCCCCGCGCTGGCACGGCTCCCCGAGACGCGACGCTCGCTCCAGGTCGTGGAAGACGGCTGCGTGCCGCTCGAGCGGCTGGGCGACTATGTCGCCGGCATCCGTGGGGCAGCGGATCGCCACGCGATCCAGGTGACGATCTTCGGCCACGCGGGGGACGGCCATGTCCACGTCAACGCGCTCCCCGACGTGACCGGGGCAGCGTGGCGCGACGAGCTGGCGGGCCTATTCGAGGATGCCGCCGACCTGTTACGGGAGCTCCGCGGCACGCCGAGCGGTGAGCACGGGGTGGGCCGGCTGCGGGCCGGGCTGCTGGAGCGATTGTACGGGCCAGAGGTAATGCGGCTGTTCGACGCGCTGAAGCGGGCGTACGACCCCCGTTCGCTCTTGAACCCCGGTGTTATAATCCCCGCGGCCGACTGGGCGCCGCTCGCCGAGCTGAAGGTCGGTGCCGCGGCGGCCGCGATTCCCGATGATATCGCCGCGCGGTTGCGTGAGGTGGAGCGAACCGCCGGCTGGGCGATCCCGAAGGTCGACCTCGCAACCCCGAGCCCCTAAGCCCGAGCGCCGAGCCCTATGGAAGTTTTCCGCGCGCCGCGCGTCACCCTGATCGCCCGTCCCGAGTTTCTCGAGCCGGAGCATCTGCGCGTCGAGTGGCGCGGGGACGCGTCGGCCGGCGAGCGGCTCGCCGAGTTCGCCGGACGGGTGTGTTACATGAGTCAGCACAATCCGGCCAACCGCACCACGCCCGAGTACCTCGAGAACATCAAGAAGCAGGGGCACGGCTCGGTGCTGGAGCACGCCGTATACGTCCTGTTGATCGAGGGGATCTCGCGCTCCTGCTCGCACGAGCTGGTGCGGCATCGGGCGGGGTTTGGGTACTCTCAACTGTCGCAGCGTTACGTGGACGAGTCGCACGCGGCGTTCGTGATGCCGCCAGCGATCCTGGGCGACGCGAAGCTCGAGGGCGAGTGGGAGCAGGAGGTGGCCGGCGCGCAGGCGGCGTACGTGCGGGCGGTCGAGGCGTTGATGCAACGCTACGAGTGGGTGACCGACAAGGTCCATCGGCGCAAGATGTCGCGCGAAGCGGCACGAAGCGTGCTGCCGAACGCGACCGAAGTGAAGATCGTCGTGTCGGGGAATGCCCGCGCGTGGCGCACGATGCTCGAGCTGCGATGCGGCGAGGGCGCCGAGCTCGAGATCCGGCGCATGGCCATCGCGTGTTTGCGCGTGCTGCAGCGCGAAGCCGTCGCGCTGTTCTCCGATTTCGAGATCTACGTCGCCGACGATCGACAGGAGGCCGCGCGCGTCGCGTACCACAAAGTGTGACGCGCGTCGTCGTCGAAAAAAAATTCCAGTTGCCTATTGCGCATCGCTCCGGCTTTCCTTATTCTCTACTCGATATCGCGTTTCCGTTTCCAGACCGCACGACTCGCGGCCTTTTTTTGTAGGAGGTCACCCGAGACCACATGCGAATCGGTCTCGCATACAACGAAAAACCGGAGCCCGCGTCCACCGAGGACCCCGACAGTAGCAACGACGCGTTCGCCGAGTGGGACGACCCCTCCACCATCGCAGCGGTGGAACAGGCTCTCGGTCTCTTCGGCAGCGTCATCCGTCTCGAAGCCGATCAGTTCCTTCCGCAGAAGCTCGCGCTCTCCCGCCCCGATCTCGTGTTCAACATGGCCGAAGGACTGCATGGCCTGAGCCGCGAGGCGCTCGTCCCGGCGATCTGCGAGTACCTTGGGATCCCCTATACCGGCTCCGATCCCCTCACCCTCGCACTGTCGCTCCACAAGGGCCGCACCAAGGAGACGCTCGCGTTCCGCGGCGTGCCGACGGCGCCCTTCACGTGTCTCGAGTCAGTCGACGAGCTGGAGCGCGTGGCGCTGCCGTTCCCCGTGTTCGTGAAGCCGGTCGCCGAGGGCTCCGGCAAGGGGGTGTTCAGCAACAACCTGTGTGCCGACGCGCCGGCGCTCGCGGAGCGCGTCCGCTTCCTGCTCGCGCGCTACGCCGAGCCGGTGTTGGTGGAGACGTATCTGCCGGGCCCGGAGTTCACCGTCGCCATCCTGGGGAACGGCCCCGAGGCGTACTGCCTGCCGGTGGTGGGGTTCGACTTCACCACCCTGCCCGCGGGCGCGCCGCCGGTGTACGGCTACGAGGCCAAGTGGGTGTGGGATCGCCCCGAAGCGCCGCTGGCCATTTTCGAATGCCCGGCGCGCGTTCCCGCCGGGCTGTATCGCGAGGTCGAGCGCACCGCCCTCGACGCCTACCACGCCCTCGGCTGCCGCGACTGGTGTCGCGTGGATCTGCGCGTCGATCGCTTCGGCGTCGCGAACATCCTGGAGCTGAATCCGCTGCCGGGCATCATCCCCGACCCGGCCATGAACTCGTGCTTCCCCAAGGCGGCCCGGGCCGCCGGCTTCGGCTACGACGAGCTGGTGCAGGAAGTCGCCCGCATCGCGTGGCGGCGGCTCACCGGGCGCGCGCTCGGCACCGACGCGGGCGCGCGCCGCGCCACCCCGCTGCAGCGCGCGGCAGTGAACGCGTGAGAATTGTCCTGTTGTACGACCCCGGGGCCGACGACTGGACGCCGGAGGACATCCGCGGCGTGATGAAGGCCGTGGACGAGATCAGTGCGATCTTTGGTCTGATGGGGCATGAGATTCGGAAAGTCCCCGTGCGCCACGACATGCGCTGGTTCCAGGCCGCGCGCCGGGCCGATCTCGTCTTCAATCTGTGCGAGGGCGTGCACGGCAGGAGCGAGTGGGAGGAGCACGTCGTGGGCACGCTCGAATTCGCCGGCATCCCGGTCACGGGCGCCAGCCTCTGGACCCTCGCCGCGTGCCGCCGCAAGCCGATCGCCAACGCCCTGCTGGCCCACGCCGGCCTCCCGATCCCGCGCTGGACGGTGGCGCAGGGAAAGATCGAGGACGACTTCCCCCTGCCCGCCATCGTCAAGCCCGCCGCGGAGGACGCGAGCGCCGGCCTCGATCGCGGCTCCGTCGTGGCGGACCGGAAAGCGCTGCGCGCCCGCGTCGCCGCCATGACGGAACAGTTCGACGAGGTCCTCGTCCAGGAGTACGTCACGGGACGCGAGTTCAACGTGGGGTTCGTGGGCACGCGGGCGCTGCCGATCTCGGAGATCGACTTCAGTCGCATGCCCGAGGGCGCGTGGCCGATCTTGACCTACGCCGGCAAGTGGGACACGGGATCGCCCGACGATCTGGGGAGCGTGCCCGTGTGTCCGGCCACCATTCCCCAAAAGCTCGCCGACAAGCTCACCCGCGCCGCCGAAACGGCGTGGCGCGTGATGCAGGGGAAGGGCTATGGCCGGGTGGACCTGCGACTCGACGAGCAGGCGCGCCTCTGGGTGCTCGAGGTCAACCCCAACCCCGACCTCAACGACGACGCCGGCCTGTCGCGGATGGCGAAGGCGGCGGGCTGGGACTACTCCGAGCTGGTGCGCCGCATCGCCGAGGTAGCGCTGCGCGACGCCCAGGGGGCCAAGGCGGCGCGTGAGCTGCTCGCTCCGTCCCGTCGGCCGCGCGCAGCGCGCACGGCTTGAGCGGATCACCGCGGCCACCGGCCTGTTCCGGCCGGACGAGGTCGCCATCGCCGTGGAGCTGCTCGACGACGCCCTTGCCGGGGACGCCGACTACCGCTTCCTCGGCGCCTACGCGGACGACGAGCTCGCGGGCTACGCCTGCTGGGGACCGACCCCGGGCACCACGGGCACCTACGATCTCTACTGGATCGTCGTCGATCCCCCGCGCCAGGGAAATGGGATCGGGACCCAGCTGCTCGGCGCGGTCGAGCAGCAACTGACGACGGATGACGGACGACTCGTCATCGTCGAAACGTCGTCGCGTGCCGACTATGCGCCCACGCGGGCCTTCTACGAGCGGCGCGGCTACGCCCGGGCGGCCACCATCCCCGGCTACTACGCCCCCGGCGACGACCTCGTGATCTATCTCAAGGACCTGACGCATGGAGTCCTGGCAAGAGCTACTGCGTAAGAAGAGCCTCGCCTCGCTGGACGCACTCGCGGCGCGATTCGGGCCGGAGCAGTTTCCCGAGCTCGAGCGGCTGCGGCAGGCGGCGGAGAACTTCGAGTTCCGGATCTCGCCGGCGATGGTCGACCTGATCAAGTCGCCGGGCGACCCGATCTGGCGGCAATACGTGCCCGACCTGCAGGAGCTCGAGGTCCACGACGGGCTGGTGGACTCGCTCGCCGAGGACGCCCACTCGCCCGTGCCGAACATCACCCACCGCTACCCCGACCGGGCGCTGTTCCTCGTGTCGCCGGTGTGCGCGTCGTACTGCCGGTTCTGCACGCGGCGGCGTAAGGTGGGCGATCCCGAAAAGATCTCGATGCGTGAGCTCGAGTCGGCGTTTCGGTACCTCGAGGAGCACACCGAGATCCGCGACGTGATCATGTCCGGTGGCGACCCGCTGCTCTTGTCCGATCGGCGCATCGACGAGCTGTGCCGGCGGCTGCGGGCGATTCCGCACCTCGAGATCATCCGCATCGGCAGCCGCGTCCCCTGCCACCTCCCGGAGCGGATTACGCCGGAGCTGTGCGATATCCTGAAGCGGTATCACCCGCTGTACATCAACACGCACTTCAATCACCCCGACGAGCTCACGCCGGCCGCGGTGCGGGCGCTCGCCCTGCTCGCCGACGCCGGCATTCCCCTCGGCTGCCAGACCGTGTTGCTCAAGGGCGTGAACGACGATCCGCAGGTGATGAAGGCGCTGATGCAGCGCCTGCTCGCCGCGCGGGTGCGCCCATACTACATCTATATGTGCGACCAGGTGGCGGGGGCGGAGCACTTCCGCACGACGGTCGAGAAAGGGCTCGAGATCATCCGGGCGTTGCGCGGCTGGACCTCGGGACTTGCGGTGCCGCACTTCGTGATCGATGCGCCGGGCGGGGGGGGCAAGATCCCGCTGCTCCCGGAGTACGTGGAGTCGATCACCGACGACGCGGTCGTGTTGCGGAACTACGCCGGCGGGCGCTACGTGTACCGACAGCCCGCGGTACAGGAGTCGATCCTGGTCGGCTAGGGCAGTGTCGCGGGCGCGCCACAGACAACCGGCGCAGCCGCAAAAACCACCCCTCCCGGAGCCGCGCGCGCGCCACACATTAGTGTGGGGCCTCTCCA
>Ga0079222_10000132_pt1 | contig 14138 bp, 10 predicted proteins | sample GAPlitter_FD_75070 | JGI IMG/M metagenome (GOLD analysis project Ga0079222, IMG submission 75070) | Agricultural soil microbial communities from Georgia to study Nitrogen management - GA Plitter | ecosystem: Environmental > Terrestrial > Soil > Agricultural land | place: USA: Georgia...
AACGTCCATGGCAACGGTTTGCGGCGGTTCGCTCTCGTTGATGGACGCCGGCGTGCCGGTGTCCGCGCCGGTGGCGGGTATTGCAATGGGGCTGATCAAAGAAGGCGAGCATGTGCGCGTGCTCTCCGACATTCTCGGCGACGAAGACCATTTGGGCGACATGGACTTCAAAGTCGCCGGTACAGCGAACGGTGTCACTTCGCTGCAAATGGACATCAAGATCAGCGGCGTCAATCGTGACATCATGCGCCAGGCGCTGCATCAGGCCAAGGAAGGGCGACTCCATATCCTCAACGTCATGAACGAGACGTTAGCCGCAGCGCGCACCAATGTCTCCGGCCATGCGCCACGCATCATCACCTTGAGAGTCAGACCGGAGAAGATTCGCGAGATTATCGGACCGGGGGGGAAGGTGATTCGCGGCATCATCGAAGCGACCGGCGTGAAAATGGACGTGGAAGACGACGGCACGGTGACGATTGCTTCCATTGACGAGGCGGCGTCACAGAAGGCGATCGAGATGGTGCAACGGATTGCCGCAGAAGCTGAAGTCGGAAAAATTTATAAAGGCACGGTGCGGAAAATTGTGGAATTCGGCGCCTTCGTCGAGATTCTACCCGGCACCGATGGTCTCGTGCACATTTCTCAATTGGCGCCCGAGCGCGTACGCAAAGTTAGCGACGTGCTGAAAGAAGGCGATGAAGTCATGGTCAAAGTTCTCGAAATCGACAAACAGGGAAAGATTCGCCTCAGCCGGAAGGAAGCATTGCAGGAGACCGGCAATTCGGGCGAGCCAGCCAATTCTTAGCAACGCATCGCGCGTGATTTCTTGATGTTCTCCAAAACCGTCCTCGACAACGGCATCCGGATCGTATCGCATGAAATGCCGGAGCATCGCTCCGTTAGCCTGGGCATTTGGGTAGAAAACGGCTCGCGTCATGAAAGCGAAGCCGAAAACGGGCTTTCGCATTTCATCGAGCATTTGCTTTTCAAAGGCACGGAGCGGCGCAGCGCAGCGCAAATCGCCGAAGAAATGGACGCCGTGGGTGGCGTCATCAATGCGTTTACCGCAAAAGAGCATACTTGCTATTACGCCAAGGTGCTTGACGAAAATCTGCCGCTGGCGATCGATCTTCTGACCGATATTTTCTTGAACTCGAGCTTCGACGCCGACGAGATCGAACGAGAGCGTTCGGTCATTTTACAGGAGATTTCCCAGGCGGAAGACACCCCCGACGATTACGTGCATGATCTTTTCAATCTCGATTTCTTCAAGAACCATCCGATCGGCCGGCCGATTTGCGGCCGGGAGGAAACCGTCAACCAGTTCCGGCGCGAGGACATCATTGAATTTTTCAAGTCCCGTTATCAGCCGCGCCGGGTGATCGTCTCGATCGCCGGCAATTTTCAGCACGCCGCAGTGGTCGACGAGATGGCAGCTCGGCTTGGCTCGGTGCAGGAGCGAAATCACGATGCGCATCCTAGTTGCACCGGTGAAACGGTCCCGGAGATGGGTAATGGAATTTTTCCCCACCTCAAATCGCTGGAACAGGTTCATCTCTGTCTGGGCGTCGCCGGTATTCCACAAGCGCATCCCAAGCGCTACATCGCCTATGTGCTCAATACGCTGCTCGGCGGCGGCATGAGCTCGCGGTTGTTTCAGGAGATCCGCGAAAAGCGCGGCAAGGCTTACTCTGTTTATTCCTTCTCGTCCGCCTACAAAGACGTGGGCTATCTCGGCGTATATGCGGGCACGAGCCTGGATTCAACCGAAGAGGTCGTCGAGCTAATCCTCCAGGAGTTGAAAAAAATGGCGGCCGGGAATGTGAGCGAAAACGAGATTGCGCGCACTCAAGGTCAGTTGGTCGGGAGCATGATCTTAGGCCTGGAATCGACGGACTCATGGATGAGTCACGTCGCGCGCAATGAAATCTATTTCGGCCAAGCGATTAGCATCGATGAAATCTGCCAAAAAATCCGCGCCGTGTCGCGCGATGAGGTGATCGAGCTCGCCGATACGCTTTTCGCCAGGGGTGCGATGACACTGACGCTCCTGGGTGACTTCAACGACAAGTTTCAGATCAAAAATCTAAATTTGCCTGCTTGACCGGCACCGGGTTTGATCCATTCGGCGGGATCTGTGGAACAACTTCGTATCGAGATCAAACGGATACGGCCCGGGGTCAATCAGCTCGATTTGCCGGCGTACATGACCGAGGGCGCGGCAGGAATGGATATCTGCGCGGACATCGAGCACGATCGAACGCTGGCGCCGCTCGAGCGCGCGCTCATTCCCGCGGGCCTGGCGATCGCACTTCCGCCAGGGTTTGAAGCGCAAATTCGGCCGCGCAGCGGGCTGGCTTTACGGCAGGGTTTGACGATGATCAATAGTCCGGGCACGATCGATTCGGATTACCGTGGCGAGATTCAGCTGATCGCGATCAATCTCGGCAGCGAGCCGATCGTGATTCATCGCGGCCAACGTATCGCGCAGATGACTATACAGCGGGTCGTGCGTGCGCAATGGGTCGAAGTCGAGGAGCTCCCCAGTTCGGCGAGAGAGTCAGGCGGATTCGGACATACGGACAACACACGTGAGGAGTCAGGGGTGAGGAGTAAGGCGCGCTGACCGCTCACGACTTACCACTTACGCTAAATTTCCATGATCCCCCGTTATACCCGGCCGGAAATGGGCCGGATCTGGAGCGAAGAGAATAGCTTTCAAAAATGGCTCGACGTGGAAATTCTCGCGGCCGAGGGTCTGGCGCGAATGGGCAGAGTGCCGAAAGCGGCGATTTCGCGCATTCGAAAAAAAGCCCGCCTCGACGTGAATCGTATCCGCGCCATCGAAGCCGAGGTGAAGCACGAAACGATTGCCTTCTTGAGCGCGGTCGCGGAAACCATCGGTGACGATGCGCGTTATCTGCATGTCGGCATGACCTCTTCGGACGTCATGGACACGGCACTGGCGATACAGTTCAAGGAAGCTTCGGCGATTCTCGAACGAGACATCAAAGACTTGCTCACCGTGCTGCGTCGGCAGGCACGAAAGTATCAATGGACGGTGATGATCGGGCGAACTCATGGAGTGCATGCGGAGCCGATTACTTTCGGCCTCAAGCTCGCCATCTGGTATCAGGAAATGCAGCGCCACCTGTCGCGTTTTCAGCACGCGGTAGAGGATATCTGCGTTGGGAAAATATCGGGTGCAGTGGGGACATTTGCGCAAATTCCACCGCAGGTCGAGGCCTACGTCTGCCGGAAAAGCGGTCTCAAACCGGCACCGGTATCGAACCAGATCGTTCAGCGTGACCGCCATGCTTATTACTTTTCGACTCTGGCGCTGATCGCGAGCTCGCTCGAGAAGTTCGCCGTGGAAATACGCCACCTGCAGCGCACCGAAGTTCAGGAGGCCGAGGAGCCGTTTACTCAGGGACAAAAGGGATCGTCGGCGATGCCGCACAAACGAAACCCGATTTTATCGGAAAACGTCTCGGGCTTGGCGCGGCTCATGCGCTCGTATGCGCATGCTGCGATGGAAAATATTCCACTCTGGCATGAGCGCGACATCAGCCACTCGTCCGTTGAGCGGGTGATCGCCCCAGATGCCACGATTGCGCTCGATTTCATGCTGCGTCGGATGAATTATGTCCTGGGCAATTTATGTGTTTATCCCGAAAACATGGCGCGCAATCTAGCGAAGAGCGGCGGCGCGGTTTTCTCAGAAAAGGTACTGCTCGCTCTGGTCGACAAAGGTGTTGCGCGGGATGTGGCTTATCGCATGGTTCAGTCCCATGCGCTCAAAGTAGGAAAGCAAGGCGGCGATCTAAAGCGCGAGCTGCTTGCGGACGCCGAGATTCGCCGCTACCTGTCGGCTCAAGAGATCGACAATTTATGGCGTGTCAAACACCACCTGGCAAACATCGATGTCATTTTCCGCCGGGTGTTCCGCTGAACGGCCGCGCTTAGAAAAGAAGACGATGCGTGTTAGAATTTTTGTGTCGTTAAAAAAGGGTGTCCTTGATCCGCAGGGCAAGGCGATCGAGCGATCACTGCACACTTTCGGCTACAACGGAGTCCAGGACGTGCGGGTAGGTAAATTCCTGGAGCTCGAAGTAGAGGCGGCGTCGCGCGAGAGCGCCGAGGCGCAAATTCGGGAAATGTGCGACAAGCTGCTGGCAAATCCTGTCATCGAAGACTATCGGTTTGAGATTAGTAAGGAGTAAAACGGACTGAGGACTGAGCTTTGAGGACTGAGGCTTCGGAAAGACAAATCCGTTTCCTACTCAGCACAGCACTCAGCACTTGGTACTGATATGCGTTGGGGTGTGATTACCTTCCCGGGCTCCTGCGACGATCATGATGTCATCGACTGCCTGAAAACCGATTTGGGGCAGAAGGTCAAGGCGCTTTGGCATAAGGACGAGCTTGCCGGTAACTTTGATTGCATCGTGCTGCCGGGCGGATTTTCCTACGGTGACTACTTGCGGTGCGGCGCGATGGCGCGGTTTTCCCCGATCATGCGCGGGTTGATGAAATTTGCTCACAGCGGCGGGCTCGTGCTCGGCATCTGCAATGGATTTCAAATTCTATGCGAGTCGGGTTTGTTGCCGGGCGCGCTGGTGCGCAATAGCGGGCTACAGTTTGTTTGCCAGCCGGTCCATTTGCGGGTGGAGGAAACGGACACGCCGTTTACATCGAGTCTTAAAAAAGGGCAGCTCCTGCGCATGCCGGTCAAGCACGGCGAGGGTTGCTACTATGCGGACTCTAAGACTCTCGAGAGCTTGCGAAAAAATCGCCAGATCTTGCTGCGCTATGTCGATGCCAAAGGCAGGCCCGCGGCCAGCGCCAATCCAAACGGTTCTGTTGAAAACATTGCCGGGATTTGCAATCAGGCGCGGAACGTTTTCGGTTTGATGCCGCATCCTGAAGATGCCTGTAATGTGCTTCTGGGGAGTGAAGATGGCGCCAAGCTGTTCATGTCCATCACCGCAGCATGCGCTGATCGGATAACTCCGCATGCTTGAACCGGCGGGTCAGGAGTTTACTCAGCCTGCAGTAACAGCCGAACTTGTCGCCGCCCACGGCCTTACGGCCGAAGAATATCAAAAAATCGTCAAAGCGCTCGGCCGCGAGCCCAACTTCACCGAACTGGGTGTATTTTCCGTGATGTGGTCGGAGCACTGCAGCTACAAGAGCTCACGATCTTACCTTAAGAACCTGCCCACCGAAGGTCGCCACGTGTTGCAAGGTCCGGGCGAGAACGCCGGCGTCGTGGATATCGGCGGCGGTCTTGCTGTGGCTTTCAAGATGGAGAGCCACAATCATCCGTCTTTCATCGAGCCCTACCAGGGGGCGGCCACGGGCGTCGGCGGTATCTTGCGCGATATTTTTACCATGGGCGCGCGGCCGGTGGCATCCCTCGATTCGCTCCGCTTTGGCGCCATTGACCACCCGCGGACCCGTTACTTGCTCTCCGGCGTTGTTGCCGGCATCGGCGGCTATGGCAACTGCATTGGAGTGCCGACCGTTGGCGGCGAATGCTACTTCGATGAATGCTACAACGCCAATATCCTGGTCAACGCGTTTACCCTTGGTATTGTAAAAAAGAACCGGATCTTCACGGGAATCGCCCGTGGCACGGGTAATCCGGTGATCTATGTGGGCTCGAAAACGGGGCGGGACGGCATTCACGGCGCCACCATGGCGTCGGAATCGTTTTCCGAAGAAAAAGAGCAGCGCCGTCCCACGGTGCAGGTCGGCGATCCCTTCACGGAGAAATTACTCCTCGAAGCGTGTCTCGAGCTGATGGAAAAAGATTTCATTATCGGCATTCAGGACATGGGCGCTGCCGGACTTACGAGCTCCTCGACGGAAATGGCCGGTCGCGGCGGCTCTGGCATCGAGTTGGATCTCTCCGCGGTGCCGCTCCGCGAAAAGGGCATGACTCCCTACGAAATTCTGCTATCCGAATCACAGGAGCGAATGCTTTTGGTGGCCAGGCGAGGCACGGAACCGGACGTCCAGGAAATTTTCGAGAAATGGGATCTCGACGCGGTGGTGATCGGCAAGGTCACTGATGATCAGCAATTTCGCGCCCTATGGCACGGCCATGAAGTGGCGCGGATCCCGATTCGCGCGCTGACGAAGGACGCACCGGCTTACCAACGGCCCACGACGCGACCGGTTTATCAGGAACAGGTGCAGCAACTCGATCTGGCGAAACTGAAAGAGCCCGGCGACCTGGACGCGGCGCTGAAGCAGTTGTTGGGAGCGCCGAACATTGCATCGAAGGAATGGATTTACCGGCAATACGATCACTATGTGCGCTCCAATACCGTGATGGCCCCCGGCGCCGACGCCGCGGTGATTCGGATCAAGGGAACCCACAAAGGATTGGCATTGACCGTCGATGGCAATAGCCGGTATTGCTATCTCGATCCGTACGTTGGCGGCGTGCTCGCCGTCGCAGAAGCCGCGCGTAACCTCGCATGCGTCGGTGCCCGTCCAATCGGCTTGACCGATTGCTTGAATTTCGGCAGTCCGGAAAATCCCGAGGTCATGTGGCAATTCGCTCAAGTGATACAAGGCATGCGCTCGGCCTGCCTGGCCCTCAACGTTCCGGTTGTGAGTGGTAACGTGAGTTTCTATAATGAAACTGACGGCGTGCCGATCTATCCCACACCCACCATTGGCATGGTGGGACTTATCGAAAAAATCGACCGCGTGGTCACACCCTGGTTTAAAGCATCTGGGGATGTCGTGGTGTTGCTCGGACGCACACGAGAAGAGTTGGGGGGAAGTGAATATTTGAAATGGGTCCATGGACTCACGCGCGGGACGCCGCCGTGGATCGATTTAAAGATGGAGAGCGCCGTTCAGAGATGTTGCACGGAGGCGATCGAGCAGGAGGCTTTATGCTCCGCTCACGATGTGTCCGATGGCGGAATGGCGGTGGCCCTGGCGGAATGTTGCGTTGGCGGTGAAAAGCCGGTCGGCGTACGGATCGACAGCCGGGAGATGATCCGCGGCGATGCTTTGCTGTTTAGCGAATCACAATCCCGAATTATCGTTTCGCTCAAGGAACAAAATCTAGATCAATTGCAGCGAATTGCCGCACGGCACAGCGTGCCCATGCAAGTGATCGGCACGGTCGGCGGCACGCGGTTTGTTTTCCAGCCGCTCGTGCAGGTTTCAGTGGAGGAGCTTAAGGGAATCTGGTCGACGGGACTGACTTCGAGACTGAAGTAACCTTTTCGACAACTCGAGCGTGGCGCTCAATACGAACCCGATCATGTCGGACAAATTTCACGATGAGTGCGCGGTGATGGGCATCTTCGGCCACCCGGAGGCGTCCAACATGGTCTATCTTGGACTCTATGCCTTGCAACATCGCGGTCAAGAATCCTGCGGCATCGTGTCTTCGGACGGCAAGGGGCTGATCTCGCACCGGCAAATGGGTTTGGTCGCCGACGCATTTAAAGAAGACGTCATCAAACGACTCGAGGGCACGAGCGCGATTGGACACAATCGCTACTCCACCGCCGGGCAGAGCCACTTGAAGAACGCCCAGCCGTTCGTCGTCGAGTATTCCCAAGGTCCGATCGCGATTTCCCACAACGGCAACCTCGTCAACGGCGCGGTGCTGCGCGAAGAACTGGAACGCTCGGGCTCGATCTTTCAATCCACCACCGACACCGAAGTGATCATTCATCTCATCGCAACTTCGAAGGAAACCAGCTTGATGGGACGGATTGTCGAAGCGCTGAGCCGCGCCCGTGGTGCCTATTCGCTGTTGTTCTTGACGCTCGACAGGCTGATTGCGGCGCGCGACCCGTACGGATTTCGCCCGCTGGTGCTGGGTAGGTTTCCGGAAGGAAAAAATCGCGGGGCTTACGTCTTTGCTTCGGAAACCTGCGCTTTGGACTTGATCGAGGCGGAGTTCATTCGCGACGTGGAGCCCGGCGAAATTATCACGATTGGCTCGGACGGAATGGAATCGCTCAAGCCCTTTCCACCCGCGCCCCACGCCAAATGCATTTTCGAGTATATTTATTTCGCTCGACCGGACAGCAATCTCTTCGGGCACAACGTCTACCAGGTCCGGAAGGCGCTCGGGCGCCAGCTGGCGCGCGAAAGTGCGGTGCCGGCGGATCTGGTCACGCCCGTGCCTGACTCAGGAGTGCCGGCGGCGATCGGCTATGCGGAGGAATCGAAGATTCCGTTGGAGTTCGGTTTGATCCGCAATCACTACGTTGGCCGTACGTTCATCGAGCCGCAGCAGACGATTCGGAATTTCGGAGTGAAGATCAAGCTCAACGCTCAGCGCGATGTCTTGAATGGCAAGCGCGTCATTGTGGTGGACGATTCGATCGTGCGCGGCACCACGAGCCGAAAAATTATTCGCATGCTGCGCGACGCGGGTGCCAAGGAAGTGCACATGCGCATCAGCTCACCGGCGACCATCAGTCCTTGTTATTACGGCATCGACACGCCGACGCGCTCGGAATTGATTGCGTCCACGAATTCGGTTGAAGAAATCCGCCGCTATATCGAGGCCGATACGCTAGCTTACTTGAGCAACGAAGGTATGTATGCGTATTTCGGCGGCCGGCGCGACGGGTTTTGCGACGCCTGTTTTACCGCCAAGTATCCGGTTCATTTCGAAGACGAAGGACACACCAAACAACTGCACCTTTTCGAGGCAATGAATCGGTAACTCTCCGCATTGCCCGGTCTGCTGATCGCACGCCGCGTCCGGCGCCGTTACTTGATTCGCAACAGCCGCCTGGCGTTGCCGTCGAGCATCAAGCGTTTGTCGACATCAGGAATATCGAGCTGGGCAATTTTTTTCGCTGCATCCCAGTCGCCGAGATCGTAAGGATAATCGGTGCCGACCATGATGTGATCGACGCCGCCGAGGCCGATCAGGTACTTGATCGTATCGAGGCGATAAATCATGTCATCGTAATAAATATTTTTTAAATAGGCGCTTGGCGCCATCTTGGCTTTGGCGGCGCGCGCTCCGGCGCGCACTTCCCAGCCGCGATCAAAACGGCCGAGATGATAGGGAAAGAAGCCGCCGCCGTGCAGAATGCACAGCTTCAGGTTGGGAAAACGATCGAACACGCCGCTATAGGTTAGAAAGCCGAAGCAAAGCGCGCTATCCGCCGGGTTGCCGCAGATTAATTTGAGACCGTACGGATTCATCTTATCGGCGCCGGCAACATCCTCGGGATGCATCACCACCATGACGTCCAGCTCCTGCGCCTTGGCCCAAAACGGATCGAAGTCCGTGGTGCCGTAGTAGGTGCCGTTGACGTTGGTGCCGATGTAGCCGCCGCGAAAATTCAAATCACGCACGGCGCGCTCCAGCACTTTGGCGGCGCGCACCGGATCTTGCAATGGCACCGATGCCAAACCGACAAAACGCTCCGGATAACGCTTGACCAGCTCATGGATACCGTCGTTGTAGACGTTGCACCAGTTTTCACCCTGTGCACCCGTGAGGCGATAACCGAGCGTGGCGGTATGCGCCTCGAGGGCGGCCATCGCGAGCTCGGAATCCGTCATCATCTTTAATCGCTGGTCGATGGCCGGAAGCTCTGGATGCAGGACAAACGGCGGCCCACTGGCGAATGACAAAGACTGCTGTCCGTCTTTTTCGACCAGCTCGACGCCGAGATGATTGCCGTTTTTTTTGGCTTCTTCCAAAAGGCTCTGGGGAACGTAGTGATGATGAATATCGATGGCAGACGCGGTCATGGCATCCTCTCTTGGAGTGTGATTCAAAGACGGTGCCCTCGCCCCAACCCTCTCTCCCGTAGGGAGAGGGCGAAGCGAGGGCCGAAAATATGAAGACGCGAGTCGTTAGTTGGCTAGACAGAGCTGCTGGCGGCGCACTTTGCCCGGAAAGACGTCGTTACAGTGACCGTCTTCGACCACCGTTGCGCCATTGACGACCACAGCTTTCATGCCTGGCGGGTGGCGCCGTACTTCTTGAGCGTCGACCATATCGGGAAGCTTTTTGCTCACCAGATCGTCGATCTTGTCGGCATCGAATACCGTCACGTCCGCCGGCATACCTTCCTTCAGAACACCCCGATTGAGGCGCAGTTTCTTTGCCGGATATCCGGTAATTTTGTGCACCGCCTGTTCGAGGCTGAAAAGGTGTTTCTCGCGCGTCCAGTAGCCGAGAATTTTCGTCGGTGCGCCATGCCAGAAGAAACGATCGAGATGTGCGCCCACATCCGTGCCGATGAGGCTCGTATCCGATTTGATCATTTCGGCCAGCAACTCAGGATGGGCATTGGCGAGGCCGTGATAACAGATTGCGGAATTGAGGTTGTCTTCGGTCCAAGTATCGAAGAAGGCATCGACCGGAGGTTTCTCCGTCATCCGGGAAATCTCGTCGACATTCTTGAGCTCGAATTTTTTCAGCTCGGGTTTTTCCAGGTGCTCGAAAACCACCCGGTCCCAGCCGTGCCATTCCGGAAATTCGAGTTTGCCCTGGCAGGCGATGCGCTCCTGCTCTATCTTTCTGCGAATCTCTTTGTCTTGGAGCTTGGTTTTGATATCGGATGAGTTCTTGATCGCCTCCCAGGTCGGCAGCCCGTTGAACAGAAAGCAGTCGTCGAAATTGAAACGGCGAATGTGCTGGTAGGGAATAACCACGCCGCAAATGTCCTGGCCGCGTTTCTGCGCTTCCTCCATGTATTTGATCGACTGCATGCCCGCAGCCTTGGCTCCGGGGCGAACCCGGAATTCGTTGCCGATCTGCAGGCCTTTGATTTTGGTCAGCATCTCCGGCACGCCGGACTCCGGCTGGAGGATCATCTGAAAGCCATTGAACTGAAAGCAGCCACCGTATTCGCCGGCGACATTGGCGAGCTCGATGATTTCGTCGTGCTCGGCGAACGTGCTCGGCGTGCCGGCATGAATGGCGGGGCCGCCGCGCGGACTGGTGGAAAAACCGATGGCGCCGAGATCCATGCCCTCGCGCACCATTTTTTTCATCGTGTCCAACTCTTCCGGATTGGCGGCGCGCTGATAGGCGGCTTCACCCATGACGGTCAGACGCACCGGCGAATGAGGCATGAGCGGTAATACGTTAATCGCCACTTTGCCTTCGAGGTAATTCAGATAATCGCCGAACGTGTTCCAACGCCAGTCTTTATCGTCGACGTATTTGTCAAGCACGCGGCGGAGATACTGGACCAGGACCTGGCGCGGTTCAGGTTTCGGCGGCACCGGAGAGCAGGAAGCGCCGCAATCGCCGATAACGATGCTCGTGACGCCGTAGTTCACCACCGGATTGCCGTTCGGATACTGAACCACGAAAGCATCCATGTGCGTATGCGAATCGATGAATCCCGGCGCCACGACATGTCCCTTGGCATCGATTTCTTTTTTACCGGAGCCGAGGTTTTTTCCAATGGCAGAAATCTTGTCGCCGTCGATCGCCACGTCAGCCGAAAATCCGGCGTTGCCTGTGCCATCGACAACCGTTCCGTTCTTGATGACTAGATCATGGGTCATAGCAGGGTCTCCTCCCTTTGCGCGCTTCAGCCTAGTTTTCTTATCCCACCGAGACTAAGCATGTGTCAACCACTCGGAAGCGATGTTGGGTTTTGCGTTCTTAGCAGGCAATGAAAAGACGCCGCGCCGGCGATAGCCATCATTCGCCACGGCGGGTATCGGCGCTTTGCGCCTCCATCCACCCTATAAATCTCTCAAGGCCCAGGGGTCGAATGGCCTCACATCGCGTCTTCGGGGCGTTCGTATTTGGCCTTGCCCAATCGTTCTTTGATGGTTGGATAGGCGACGGTGAAGACGGTGATTGCGATCAGGATCAGCACCGTCGGGAATAAAAGCCATTTGGCGCCGTACGCCGCGGTCGATATCCAGAGGTAGTTCTCGGCGATCTTCCCGAGGGTGAGCCCGAGGACCAGCGGCGGCCTGGGCCACCCGAACTTGATCATGAAATAGCCGATGAAACCAAAAATCAGCGTTACGACGATGTCCGCGAGATCGTTATTCGCAGTGAAGGAACCGATAAAGACAAGAAACAGCAGGAAGGGAATCAACAGGGTACCGCGCACGAAAGTCAGGGCGGCAAGGTGATTCAAGATCAAAAAGCAGAGGCCGGCGACGATCACATTGGAGATGATCAACACCCACACCATTGAGAATGTGACATCCAGGCGCGACTTGAGCATCTCCGGTCCTGGGTTCAAGCCGACAATCAGCATGGCGCCGAGCAGAAGTGCCATGGAGCCGCTGCCGGGAATGCCGAATGCGATGGTTGGGATGAGATCGCCGCCGCGCGTCGAGTTGTTGGCGGCGCCGGGACCTAAAACGCCTTCCACGGCGCCCTTGCCGGCGCGCGTTTTATCCTTCAAGCCTTGAACCGCATGAGCGTAGGAAATCCATTGTGCCACGTTGGCGCCGAGCACCGGCAGAACGCCGAAGTAAACACCGATCAAGCTGCAGCGGGTCACGAGCCAAAAATGGCGAAAAGTGTCTTTCACTCCTTCCATGACACCACTGAGCTTTTCTTGTTTATCGCTCGCGATGCTGGTGCCGCGCACGGCGAGATCGACAATTTCCGGAATCGCGAACATACCGACAACGACGGGGACTAGATCGAGGCGATCCCATAAGTAAAGAGTTCCAAAGGTGTAGCGCAACGAACCGGTCTGGGGATCCACCCCGATGGCGGCGAGCAACAAGCCAATGCCGCCGGAGAGCAATCCCTTGATAAGCGACGGGCCGGCGAGGGTGCCGATGAATGTGATACCCATAATGGCGATGATAAACAGCTCGGGAGATCCGAAAAGTAACACCAGCGGCCGCACGATCGGGATTGAAAGCGCCAGTGAGAGCGCGCCGATGACGGAGCCGAACAGAGAACTCATAATCGCTGCGCCCAGTGCGCGGCCGGCTTCGCCGTTTTTCGACATGGGATAGCCATCCAGTATTAAGGCGGCTGAGGATCCCTCCCCGGGAATCCCAAACAGAATAGAGGTCAAATCTCCGGTGGTGCCGGTCACGGCAAGCATGCCAAGAAGAAATGCGAAGGCGGAAATCGGGTCTTTGATGGAATAGGAAAATGGCAGCATCAGGGCAAGCGTGGACAAACCGCCGATGCCGGGAAGCAGACCGACCCAGAAACCAATGATGATGCCCAGCAGCATGTAGCCAAACGCTGGCCACGCCATGGTTTTCCAAAAGCCGATGATAAACGCCTCAAGCATTTCGATCTCCCAAGCCGACGAAATCGTGCGAATTATGCTCCTTAGCGCATATTCGGAGATGCGTCAATACGATTTTGGCTGGTCGTAGCGTATCGCGATGGATTCTACGCTGACTCACGCAGAATGAGACTGAGTATGACGCCAGTTATTTTGCGAGGATCCGTTTCAAAGCAGCAGCGACTTCAGACGGTTGGTTGACAACTTCTGTGGCGAGCGATTGAAGTTCATCGCCGGCGACCGGCTCCGCTTCCCAGCCTCGCTTCTTCATTTCGTCGAGCACCTCGGGATCTTTGAACATGCGCATGAAAGCGTCGCGGAGAATTTTCAAGCGCTCCGGCGGCACGTTCGGCGTCGACACGATCGGCCGCGAGCCAAAGCCCCAGATGCCCAGGTAGGAATTGATTACTCGGCGCTTGGTCTCATTCACTTTATATTGGTCCATGAGCTCGAAAATCGTCGGCACGTCCGGCAACTTGTCGTGACGTTTCTTTTCGGTCTGGAGAACCACGCGCACGAAGCCTTTTTTGAGCCAACTTTGAAACGGTTCCCGACCGAAAAATCCGTCGATCGTGATGGCGCGACACTGGACTTCATTGCGCTCCATCGCGAGATCCTGCTCGGCGCCGCCCGGATAGCCGCTGATTACGCGGAACTTGAAACCGAATACTTCTTCAAGCAGGCGCGGGATGTCATATCCCGTGCTGCCGACGCCGGTGGCGGAGCAACGCGGGGGATCATTCGTCTGGCGCAGATCGTCCAGGTTCTTGAACGGCGTGTCGGTGCGTATGAACAGGAGATGGCCGCCGCGCTCAGGCGTCATGATCCAGGAAAACTTCGGCCAGTCGAATTGCACTTCTTTTCGGCCGGTGAGCTGCGCCATAA
>Ga0079222_10000134_pt1 | contig 14113 bp, 14 predicted proteins | sample GAPlitter_FD_75070 | JGI IMG/M metagenome (GOLD analysis project Ga0079222, IMG submission 75070) | Agricultural soil microbial communities from Georgia to study Nitrogen management - GA Plitter | ecosystem: Environmental > Terrestrial > Soil > Agricultural land | place: USA: Georgia...
CGACCGGCGGCGTTGTCGTCGCGGCCGAGACAACCCCGGTATCGGCCACTCCTCCGCCTTGCCGGACGCCGTCTGGATCACCGGGAACCGGCACGAAACCTCTGACGCGGGACTCTAGTCGGCCGGCTGAGGATGGTCCGTCGGTTGCGAGCCGTCCGGGAGGGAGGCGGGATCGGCCGGCGGCTTGCCGGCTAGTCCGTCCGGCCGGGCGTGGTCCGGCGGTGTCGGCTGGGCCCGCCGGGCCGGCTGGGCCGGCTGGGCCGGCTGGGTCGGCTGGGTCGGCTGGGTCGACTGGGTCGGCGGCTGGGCGAGGTCCGAGGCCGGGGGCGGTTCCGGCTGTGGGGAGTCGTCGGGATCCTCCCGGCGGCGGCGGGCGTTCGGGCGGCGGGTGCGGGTCGGCCAGGTCTGCTCGATGGTCGCGTTGAACTCCGCGCCGAGCAGGACGGCCAGCGCCAGGATGTAGAAGAACAGCAGCGCGCCGATCGGTGCGGCCAGCGCTCCGTAGGTCAGCCCGCTGTTGACGACGAAGTCGATGTACGTTCGCAGCCCGAACGTCCCGCCGACGAACACCAGCGCGGCCAGCGCCGCCCCCGGGAGGCCGCGCCGCCACGGCAGCCGCCGCGGCGGGGCGACGTGGTAGAAGGTCACCAGCCCGACGAGCAGCAGCACCGCGACCAGCGGCCAGTACGTGGCCTGGACGATGGTCTGCACGTCATTCTGTGCGGATCTCGGGAAGAAGCGCACCAGCCGTCCCGGTCCGATCACCATCACCGGGAGCAGGACGATGCCGATCACGACGGTGAGCAGGTAGAGGCCGAGTGCCAGCAGCCGGCTCTGCACCGCGCCCCGCAGGTCGCGCATGCCGTACGCGATGGTGACCGTGTTCACGAAGGTCGCCGTCGCTGACGAGCCGGCCCAGAGCGCGAGCAGGAACCCGAAGCTGATGACGTCGGCGCGACCACGGCGGAGCACCTCGTCGATCGTGGGCGCGATGATCTGGTCGACGACGCTCGGGGCGAACGCCCGCCGGGACGCGTCCAGCAGCGACGCCTCGACCTGGTTGATCGTCGTCGCGCCGAGGAACCCCGACAGGTAACCGATGCTGCCCAGCAGCCCGAGGAACAGCGGCGCCAGCGACAGCAACTGCCAGAACGCCGCCTCGGCGGACAGCCCGAGGACGCGGTCGTCCCATGCTTTGGCCACGGTGCTGCGGAGTACCGACACGTGCTGCTGGCGAGCCACCGGACGCGCAACCTCCTTGACCGCCTCGGCGGCGCGCCGCGGGCGGTTCGAGCCCCGCTGCAACACCTGGCGCACGGCAAGGACCGGCGCGCGCCCTCGCCGCGACACCGGGTCCCGGGTGGCGGTCATCACCCCGAAGTGTGCCCCCGCCGGGTTGCGAGGACACGCCGGACCCCTCCGGCGCGCCGGACGGCACCCGGGCAGCTCTGGGCGAGCCCGGCTGAGCGCCCCGCCGGGCCGGGACCGCTGATGGCGACACCAGACCTCCGAGCCGTCCCGCCTCCGGCTCGGAGGCGACCGGCGCGGGTAGGGTTGCCGGGCCCTCGTCGGGGACTCCCCGCCGAGGGTGCTCGCTGTCCGCATCGTGTTTTGAGGGGGCCCGTGACCGTCGCTGGGATGCCTGTTGAGCCGGCTTCAGGGACGCCACCGCTGCGGACATGGCAGCGCCGCGCACTCTCGGCGTATCTGCTGCGCCGGCCGGCGGATTTCCTCACCGTGGCGACGCCCGGCGCAGGCAAGACGACCTTCGCGTTGCGGGTGGCCGCGGAACTGCTCGCCGACCGCACCGTCGCCGCGATCACCGTCGTCACCCCGACCGAGCACCTGAAGAACCAGTGGGCACTGGCGGCGGCCGGGCTCGGGATCGCGCTCGACCCCACGTTCCGCAACGCCGACGGCGCGACCGCGCGGGACTTCCGCGGCGCGGTCGTGACGTACGCGCAGGTGGCCGCGGCCCCGGCGCTGCACCGGGCGCGCACCGCCAACCGGCGCACGCTCGTCGTACTGGACGAGGTGCACCATGCCGGCGACGCACTGTCCTGGGGGGAGGCGGTGCGGGAGGCGTTCGAGCCGGCGGCCCGACGCCTGGCGTTGACCGGCACGCCGTTCCGCTCGGACGAGAACGCGATCCCGTTCGTCCGGTACGAGCCGGAGCCGGACGGGGCGCTGCGGTCGGCGGCCGACCACGCGTACGGGTACGGCGAGGCGCTGCGGGACGGCGTGGTCCGGCCGGTGATCTTCCTGGCCTACTCCGGTGAGGCCCGGTGGCGGACCCGGGCCGGCCTGGAGCTGTCCGCGCGGCTGGGCGAGCCGGGAACGGCCGAGCACGTCGCGCGGGCCTGGCGGACCGCGCTCGACCCGGCGGGGGACTGGGTGCCGGCGGTGCTGCGGGCGGCCGACCAGCGGCTGTCCCAGGTCCGGAGTGCGATGCCGGACGCCGCCGGGCTGGTCATCGCGACCGACCAGACGGCGGCGCGGGCGTACGCGGCGATGATGCGGGACGTCACCGGCACCGCGCCGGCGCTCGTGCTGTCCGACGACCGCGGGTCCACCGCGCGCATCGCCCGGTTCGCCGAGTCGGACGAGCGCTGGATGGTCGCGGTGCGGATGGTCAGCGAGGGCGTCGACGTGCCGCGGCTGGCGGTCGGGGTGTACGCGACCTCGGCCTCGACGCCGCTCTACTTCGCCCAGGCGGTCGGGCGGTTCGTCCGGGCCCGGCGGGCGGGGGAGACCGCCTCGGTGTTCCTGCCGTCGGTGCCGCCGCTGCTGCGGCTGGCCGGCGAGCTGGAGGCGGTCCGCGACCACGTCCTCGGCCGGCGCCGGTCCGACTCCGACGAGGACGGCTGGGGCGAGGACGGCTGGGACGACGACCTGCTCGCCGCGGCCCGGGCCGCCCGGGACGAGCGGACCGACGACGACAAGGCGTTCACCGCACTGGGCGCGTCCGCGCACCTGGACCAGGTGATCTTCGACGGCGCGTCGTTCGGGACCGGTGCGACGCCGGGCACGCCGGAGGAGGAGGACTACCTGGGGTTGCCCGGGCTGCTCGACCCGGAGCAGGTGGCCACGCTGCTGCAGGCCCGGCAGGCCAAGCAGGTCGCGCTGCAGAAGAAGGCGCCACCGGCGGTGACGGCGCCGGTCACGCCGCCGCCGATGGCGACCCACGAGCGCCGGGCCGCGCTGCGCAAGCAGCTCAACGCGCTGGTGGCCGCGCACCACCACCGCACCGGCCGGCCGCACGGGGCGATCCACAACGAGCTGCGCCGGCAGTGCGGGGGACCGCCGACCGCCGTCTGCACCGTCGAGCAACTCGAACAGCGCATCGCCACGATCCAGTCGTGGTGAGTCGCTCGGTCGATCCTCGTGTGCGGGCCGGACCAGCCGGCCGGGAAGTCCGTCACCGCTGATCGACCGGCTCCAAGGACCGGCGCCTGTCTCCCCGGGTACCGTCTCCGGCGGGTCGTGGACCCGCGGTGCGGGACGTTATATCATCATCGACCGGTACGCCAGTATTGACCGGATTCGGATGGGTTTGACATGGCAGACGGCTTCGAGGTCGACGTCGCGACGCTGCGGGCGCTGTCGGGCGAGCTGACCACGATCGGCGACAAGGTCGGCACGGCGCAGCACGGCATGGACGGCCTCGGCGACGACCAGACCGGAGCCGGCGACCTGACCGGCGCGATCCACCACTTCAAGGACAAGTGGGAATACTCGCTGAAGAAGATCAAGGAGACCGCGGAGAAGACGGCGGAGAAGGTCACCTCGGCTGCCGACGGATACGAGCAGGTCGACACCGCCGTCGCGAACGCCGCAGCCGGGAAGTCGTGACCGCGTCATGACCGAGCCCCAGCTGGCCGTCGGCGTCGACCCGGCCGCGCCGCGGCCGCCGATCGGCTTCCGGCTGGACGTGCCGGACGAGTTCAGCTCGCTCGACCTCGACCCGGCCACCTCGGACGCGTCGATCGAGGCCCTGCTGGACGAGCGGTCGGCGGCGGTGCCCGGTGCGGCCCGGCAGCGGTCGCGGGCGCGGCAGGTGCTGCACCGGGTGGTGACCGAGCACCGCCAGGCCGGCGTGTTCCTGGCCTCGTTCCTGGCTGGGGCGGGGCCGTCGCCGGGCGAGATGATCGGCGCCAGCCTGACCCTGGCGTGGCGGCGGTTCGCCGGCGGGATCGACCTCGACGGGCTGGAGATCTACTTCCGGGACGACGACCCGGCGCCGGGGGAGGACTCGGCGCTGCGGGACGTGCGCCGGCTCGACCACCCGTACGGGGAGACCGTGCGGGTGGTCAACCGCCAGCTGGTACCGGTGCCGTTGACCTCGCGCCGCCAGGAGGTCGTGGTCGTCCAGCACCTGGTGCCGGCGCCGGCGCCCGCCGAGGAGTGGCTGGCGGTCCTGACGTTCTCCACCCCGGACGTCGAAGGGCAGGCCGAGTTCGTCGAGCTCGCCGGGCGGATCGCGGCCACGCTGGAGTTCCTCGACGCCGACGGTTCCCCGCTGCCGCCGCCCGGTCCGCCGACCGGCACGATCGGCTTCGTCCCCGACTGAGCGCGGGGCGCGGGCCCACAGGCCCCGAGTAGGCCGGCCGAAGCCCGGTCGGCCGGAAGCCCTGGCCGGGGCGACGAGCAGCGGCCCGAGGCGGCAGCCTCCGGCAGAGCCGGCCGATGAGGCCGGCCGGGAGCAGAGCCGGCCTGGGGGCGGCGGCCGGCAGCGGGCGGCCGGGAGCAGAGCCGGCGGTGGGGTCGGTCGGGAGCAGATCCGGCTGGCGGGATCCGGCTGGCAGCGGGCGGCCGGGAGTAGAGCCGGCCGGTGGGGCTGGCTCGGAGCGGGCGGCAGCGAGCAGGGCCGGCCGGTGGGCGGCTCAGGTGGCGGGAGGGATCAGGCGGAGACGACGACCTCGGCGTCGACGGCCCGCAGCGCCTCGTCGTAGCGGCGGGTGTGGTGGCCGCAGAAGTAGAGCTCGCCCCCACCGGTGAGGGTCACCCGGGCGGTGGCGCGCGCGCCGCACCGGTCGCAACGGTCGGAGTTGGTCAGCACGGCGGCCACGGTGTCCGGGATCAGGGTCGGAGTCATGGGGCTCTCCCCTCTCGGCGGGCGCCCGGTCGGACGCGCTCTGCCTCTACCTTGCGCTGTCAATGTTCCCCAGGTGTTACGGGTCTAAGACACCGTGTGGACATATCGCACATACCGGAGAATTTGCGCTACGCTCCTGCCCGACTCGGGAGGTGAGCATGGCGACACGGGAGTTTCCCGCGCTCGGGTTCGACCCCGCGCCGGGCGACACCGCCGCGGTCTCCGCCGCGGCGTCCGACGTACGGGGCGCCGGCAAGGTGTTCTCGGACGCGTCGGCGAACGTGTCCAAGCTCAACTCGTCGGCCTGGACCGGCGACGCGGCCGACGCCTTCCGGTCGCAGCTCAAGGACCTGCCCCGGGACCTCGACCTGGCGGCCCGCTCGCACCAGACGGCCGCGCAGACGCTCGTCGACTGGGGCACCGGCCTGTCCGCGCGGCAGCGGCGGGCCGCCGACCTGGAGGCCAGAGCCGCCGACCTGCGCCGGCAGGAGCAGTCGGCGGTCGCCGAGGTGAACCGGCTGGCCTCGCAGACGGCCCCGTCCGGCAGCCCGGAGTTCGCCCGGCTCAAGGACCAGTACGACACGGCCCGCTCGCACGCCAACTCGGTCAGCTCGCAGCTCCAGGAGGTCATCGGGCAGGCCCGCCAGCTGCTCGACGAGCACCGCTCGGCCGCGTCGAGCGCCGCGGGCGCGATCGACAACGTCGCGAACGCGCCGTACAAGGAGCCGGGCTGGCTGTCCCGCGCGTGGGACTCGGTCAAGGGCTGGATCGCCGACCACGCCGACGTGCTGGCCGAGATCTCGACCGTGCTCAAGGGCGTGTCGGCGGTCCTCGGCGTGCTGTCGCTGGTGCCCGGCCTGCAGTTCCTCGCGCCGTTCGCGATCGCGGCGGGCGCGATCGCGCTGGGCATCGACGTGGCGATCAAGCTGGCCACCGGCAAGGGGTCGTGGACGTCGATCGGGATCGACGCGGCGCTGACGTTCCTGCCCGGCGGGAAGATCCTGTCCGGCCTGAAGGGCGTGAAGGCCGCGGTCGCCGGCGAGCGCGGGTTGGTCGCGGGGGAGCGGGCACTGGTCGGCGGGGAGCGGCTGCTGGCCGAGGGCGAGGACCTGGCCGGCGTGGCCGGGGCGGCGCTGAAGGGCAACCCGACCACCGGGCTCGGCTCCACCGCTGTGCACCTGGGCAACGGCGGCAACAAGGTCGTCCAGCGGCTGTTCCCGGAGCTGTCCGGGACCAACCCGTTCTTCCGGCTCACCAAGGCGACCGACGGCGCCCACCCCAACGTCGCCGGCTGGGGGTTCAAGAACAACTGCCAGAGCTGCGTGCAGGCGGTCGACAAGCAGCTGTCCGGGCTGGCGAAGGATGCGCAGGCGGTCGAGCGGCTGCCGGGCGACGCGATGTCGAGCCCACTGTGGAAGCAGCACATCGCCAACGGCGTCGGCACGAGCAACACGTTCACGTCGGTCGGCTCGTACGACGACATCATCACCGAGCTGCACAACGCCGGTGACGGGGCGCGCGGGATCATCCACGGGATGCGGACCGGCCCCGGCGGCGTGTCCGTCGCCGGTCACGTGTTCAATGTCGTGAACCGCAACGGCCGGGTCTTCTTCCTGGACGGGCAGACCGGGAAGCTTGCCTACCTGGAGAACTACTCCGGCGGCCTCGAGTTCCTGCGCACCAACTGAGGGATGGGAGCTGGGATGGAGCTGGCGGAGGCACGGGCCGCCGCCCAGGCGGAGCTGGACAGCTTCTCCTCGCCGGACAACCCGCTGCGCCTGGTCGACGACGTCGACGTCGCCGACGTGGGCTGGGGGTGGGTGTGGGCCTGGAGCACCGCCCGCTGGTTCGAGACCCACGACCCCGCCGACGCGCCGCCGCCGGGGGACGGGCCGGTGGTCGTGGTCAAGGAGACCGGCGAGACGTTCCACCTCGGCTCCACGCCGGCGTTCGACCTGCAGCTGGCCGAGTACGCGAAGGACCGCGGCCTGCCGCCGCCGCCCCCGCTCGGCTGGTAGCGGGTCCGGACACGCGACGAGGCCGCCCGGTGCGGTGTCCCGGGCGGCCTCGTCGGTTGCGATATGGAGAGCGGGGTCTCAGTCCTCGGCCGTCACGACCTCGGCCGCGACCTCGCGGATCGTCGTCTCGTACTCCCGAGCGTGGTGGCCGCAGAACACCAGGTCACCGCCGCCGGGCAGGACCACGCGGATCTTGGCCTGGGCACGGCAGCGGTCGCAGCGGTCTCCCGCGGACGGCGGCGCAGGGGAGGTCGTGGGCGTCAAGGTCGGCGTCACGGCGTTCCCTTCGGGTTGTCGGTCACGCTGGTGCAACTACGTACGTTCCGGCGTCGTTCCCCGTTCAGCCGCGCGCGAACACGAGACAAGTCTCTCAGCCGACGCGGTGAACCGCCCGCCGCCTCGCCGCGAACCGCCCGAACAGCCCAGCGGCCCCGCACCCGAGGGTGAGGGGCCGCCGGCCGGATGAGGCCGGACGAGGTCAGTCGAGGTAGTCCCGCAGCACCTGGGACCGCGATGGGTGACGGAGCTTGGACATCGTCTTCGACTCGATCTGCCGGATCCGCTCCCGGGTGACCCCGTAGACCTGCCCGATCTCGTCCAGCGTCCGCGGCTGGCCGTCGGTGAGCCCGAACCGCAGCCGGACCACGCCGGCCTCCCGCTCGGACAGCGTCTGCAGCACCGACTGGAGCTGGTCCTGCAGCAGCGTGAACGACACCGCGTCGACCGCGACGACCGCCTCGGAGTCCTCGATGAAGTCACCGAGCTGCGAGTCGCCCTCGTCGCCGATGGTCTGGTCGAGCGAGATGGGCTCCCGGGCGTACTGCTGGATCTCCAGCACCTTCTCGGGCGTGATGTCCATTTCCTTGGCCAGCTCCTCCGGGGTCGGCTCGCGGCCGAGGTCCTGGAGCAGCTCCCGCTGGATGCGGCCCAGCTTGTTGATGACCTCGACCATGTGCACCGGGATGCGGATGGTGCGGGCCTGGTCGGCCATCGCGCGGGTGATCGCCTGCCGGATCCACCACGTCGCGTACGTCGAGAACTTGTAGCCCTTGGTGTAGTCGAACTTCTCGACCGCCCGGATCAGGCCGAGGTTGCCCTCCTGGATCAGGTCGAGGAACGCCATCCCGCGGCCGGTGTAGCGCTTGGCCAGCGAGACGACCAGCCGCAGGTTCGCCTCCAGCAGGTGGTTCTTGGCGCGCTCGCCGTCCCGGACGATCCACATCAGGTCGCGGCGCAGCGGCGGGGACAGCTGGTCGGTCTTCTTGCCGGCGAGGCGGGCCTCCTCCATCCGGCGCAGCCGCTCGGCCGCATAGAGCCCGGCCTCGATCCGCTTGGCCAGGTCGACCTCTTCCTCGGCGTTGAGCAGGGCGACCTTGCCGATCTGCTTCAGGTATGCCCGGACCGAGTCGGCGGAGGCGGTGAGCTCGGCGTCCTTGCGGGCCTGCCGCAGCGCCTCGGACTCCTCGTCCTCCTCGTCCCAGGTGAAGTCCTCGGCGTCGGCCTCCTCGACGGCGGCGGCGCCGGTGGCGGTCAGCTCGGTCGGCTCGTCGATCGCCAGCGCGCCCTCGGCCGGCTCCTCGCCGTCGGCCGGCGGGGCGGCCGGGGCGCCGGGAGCGGGTGCGGCGGCCGGGGCGGCGGCCGCGGTCTTCCGCTTCCGCTTGGCCGGGGCGGCCACCGTCGCCTCGGCGGTCTCGCCGGCCGGTGCCTCGGCGCGGGGGTCGGGCACCGCCTGCAGCGCGGCCCCCTCCGCGGCGGCGCCGCGCGACCGGGTCGACTCCGATCCCGGCCGCGTCGACGGGCGGGTGCTCTTCGTGACCGTGCTGCGGGACGGAGCGGCGGCGGCCGCGGTCCGGGCGGATTTGCCCCGCCCCGGCGGGGCGGAAGGCGCATCGAGCATGACTGTCACTCCCGAGTCGCTGAGCGTGCGAAGCACGCGCTTGCCGTGCGAGGCCGGCAGCCCGGCCTCCTCGAAGGCGCGGCTGATGTCGTTCGCGCGCAGGAATCCCTGGTGACGTCCCCGCGAGACGAGATGCTCCGCGAGGTCGCGGGTCGGGTCGGACCCTCCGGCGGTGCTGTCGGTACGGGGATCGGCTGCCACGAACGCCCTTTCACGAACGGATGCCTCCCGGCGAGGAGGCCGCACGACGGGAACTGCCCGGGACGGGCAGGAGGTTGGGTTGGGGACCGGGGCGGTCGCCCGTCCGGGTGGTCATCCGTCGTCCCCACCTGGGACCATCGACCCCACCCGATGCCGGCCGGCCGTGCCCGTGCCCGTGCCAGTGTAACTTCGCTCCGACCACAGTCGTGGCGCGGACCGCCCAACTGGGCTGGCAACATGCGTCCGAGCGCCGAAGAATCGGGCGAACCGAACGGGCCAGCGGCGGCCGGTACGCCTGTCCGCAGCTGCGTCGCCGGCGGAGCCGACCCGGCGTTGCTCCTATTCGGTGAACTTCTCGTGCGCGGCCATCGCCGCGCCGACGATGCCGGCGTTGTTGAGCAGCTGGGCCGGCTTCACCGGCGTCCGCACGTCCAGCAGCGGCACCCACTTCTCCGCGTTCTTGCTGACCCCGCCGCCGAGCACGAACAGGTCGGGGGTGAACAGCTTCTCCACGTGCCGCAGGTATCGCTGCACCCGCTTGGACCACTGCTTCCAGGACAGGCCTTCGTTGTCCTTGGCCGCCGAGGACGCCTTCTTCTCCGCGTCGTGCCCGTCCAGCTCGAGGTGCCCGAGCTCGGTGTTGGGCACCAGCTGGCCGTCCAGCAGCAGCGCGCTGCCGATGCCGGTGCCGAAGGTGAGCAGGATGACCACCCCGCCCACGCCCCTGGCCGCGCCGAACCGGGCCTCGGCGATGCCGGCCGCGTCCGCGTCGTTGAGCACGGTCACGTCACAGTGGGTGATGTCGGTGAAGACCTTGTCGACGTCGGTCTCGATCCAGCTCTTGTCGACGTTCGCGGCGCTCTTGGCCACGCCGTTCTTGATGACGGCCGGGAACGTCGCACCGAGCTCGCCGGTCCACTCGGCTTCCTTGACCAGCCGGGCGACGACCTCGGCGACCGCCTCCGGAGTGGACGGGTTGGGGGTCAAGAACTTCACCCGCTCCGTCGCCAGGTCTCCCTTCTCCAGGTCGACGATGGCACCCTTGATCCCGCTGCCGCCGATGTCGACCCCGAACGCCGTCGACAAGCTTCTCCTGGGCACCCGACACTCCCCTCGCCGCCTGCAACCTACTGTCTAGACCATGCCCCGCGCGGACGACTCCGACCACACGGATGACCACACCGAGTTGATGGCGCTCGCCGTGCGGCTCGCCCGCGGCGCCGGCTCCCTGACCGTACGGCTGCGCGCGGACGGCCGTGCGGACGGCCGCGGGGACGGCCGTCCCGACGGCGGCGCTGACGGCGGCGCTGATGGCGGCGCCGAGGGCCGCGGGGACGGCAGCGCGGACGGCCGCCCGGACGGCGGCGGGGACGGCGGCGCTGATGGCGGCGCCGAGGGCCGCGGGGACGGCGGCGCGGAGGGCGGCGGGGACTGCGGCGCGGAGGGCCGCGGGGACGGCGCTGATGGCGGCGCGGACGGCGGCTCGCTGGGCGTCGCCGTGAAGAGCTCGCCGACCGACGTGGTGACCGACGTCGACCGCGCCTCCGAGCGGTGGCTGGCCGACGAGCTGGCCCGGCTGCGCCCGGACGACGGGCTGCTCGGCGAGGAGGGCGCGCACCGTCCCGGCGGCAGCGGGGTGCGCTGGGTGGTCGATCCCATCGACGGCACCGTGAACTTCCTCTACGGCCTGCGCCCGTACGCGGTGTCGGTCGCGGCGGAGCGGGACGGGCAGGTGGTCGCCGGCGCCGTGCACGACCCGACCTCCGGGGAGACGTTCAGCGCGGCGCTGGGCGCCGGGGCATACCTGGACGGTGCGCCGATCGGCGGCCGCTGGGTCGCCGCCGAGCTGGCCACCGCGGTGATCGCGACCGGCTTCGGGTACGACGCCGGCGTACGGGCCGGGCAGGGTGAGGTGCTGGCCGGCCTGCTGCCCCGGATCGGCAACCTGCGCCGGCTCGGTTCGGCCGCGCTGGACCTCTGCTACGTCGCCGCGGGCCGGCTGGACGGCTACTACGAGCACGGGCTCAAGGACTGGGACCGGGCCGCCGGGTTGCTCGTCGCCACCGAGGCCGGCGTGGTCGTCGGCGGCCTGCGCGGGCGACCGCCGGGCGTGCTCACCGTCGCCGCCTCGCCGACCGTCGCGGCCGAGCTCACCACGCTGCTCGAGGAGCTCGGCGCCGACGACATAGCCGACCTATACGGTTAGCCGATGAGCGTGCCCGGGGCCGATCCGCGGGTGCTGGGGCCCTACCTGGCGCGGGAGCTGGACGACGTGCGCTGGGCGGCGCCGACCGTCGAGGTCGTCGCCGGCGGCCGGTCCAACCTCACCTACTACGTCTCCAGCCCGGCCGGCTCGGTGGTGCTGCGCCGGCCGCCGTTGCGCGCGGTCCGGCCGACCGCGCACGACATGACCCGCGAGCACCGGGTGATCTCCGCGCTGCACGGGACCGCGGTCCCGGTGCCGCGGCCGCTGCTGCTGTGCACCGACCCGGACGTGCTCGGCGCGCCGTTCTACGTGATGGAGCGGGTGGACGGGGTGATCGCCCGCGACCGCCTCCCGGCCGGGTACGCGCCGCCCGAGCGGCGGCCGGCGCTGACCGACGCGCTCGTGGACGTGCTCGCCGACCTGCACGACGTCGACCCGGACGCGGTCGGGCTGGCCGGGTTCGGCCGACCGGACGGCTACCTGGACCGGCAGCTGCGCCGCTGGGCGGGGGAGTGGCAGGCGCTGCGGGCCGGCGACGACCTGCCCGCGGTGGACGCGCTCGCCGCGGAGCTGGTCGCCAAGGTGCCGCGGGAGCCGAGCGGCCCGGTCGTGCACGGCGACTACCGGCTGGACAACGTCGTGCTCCACCCGACCGACCCCACCCGGGTCGCCGCCGTCCTGGACTGGGAGATGTCCACCCTGGGCGACCCGCTGGCGGACCTCGGGCTGCTGCTCGTCTACTGGCAGCCCGCCCCGGGCACGGTGGTCACCCCGTCGGTCACCAGCCTGCCCGGGTTCCCGCCCAGGTCAGCCCTGGTGTCCCGGTACGCGGCCCGCCGCGACGTCGACCTCGCCGCGCTGCCCTGGTACGTGGCGCTCGGCTGCTTCAAGCTCGCCGTCGTGGTCGCCGGCATCGTGGCCCGGCAGCGCGCCGGCGCCATGCTCGACAACACCGACGACGGGCTCGGTGCGCGGATCGGCCCGCTGGCGGAGGCGGGACGGTCGGCGCTCGCCGGCGACGAACCGTACGGTTCCTGACGATCAAGATAGGGAACATCGTGATCGCCACAAGGTGCGGTCCGGCGGCTACCCTCGGTTCGGGTAGATCGTCGAGCGCGGTCCGGGGCGGGGAGGCGCGATGGGGGCGGTGTTCCAGGGACCCAACGCACCCCCGCGCGCGCACTACACCCTGCGGCTGCGTCGGGCCCTGCCCGCCGTGGTCTGCCTGCTCGTGCTCTGCGCGCTGGCCGGGCTCACCTGGCTCAAGGTGATCGACCAGGTCGACGACCGCGTGGCCGCCGCCGCCTGCGGCAGCCGGCCGGTGGACTCGTCGAAGGTGCAGGTCCGCGTCTACAACGCCACCGCCCGGGAGGGGCTGGCCCGCAAGGTCGCGGGCCAGCTGGTCGGCCGCGGCTACGCGATCGTCGCGACCGACAACGACCCGCTCTCCGGCATCCGGCCGGTCGAGGGAGCCGCCGAGGTGCGGTACGGGCCGGCCGGCGCCCGCGCGGCGGCGCTGGTGCGCCGGCAGGTGCCCGGCGCGACCCTCTACAAGGACGCCAGGCAGGGCCCGATCGTCGACCTGGTGCTGGGCGACCAGTTCCGCCGCCTGTCCACGCCGGCCGAGCTGGCCCGCGGCCGGCAGGGCCTGCTCGCGTCGGAGGCGGCGCCCGGCGCGGCGCCGGCCGGGACACCGGTCGTGTCGGCGAAGAAGGCGGCCGGCGGGTCCACATCGACCAGGACCGCCGCCCCGTCCCCGTCCCCGAGCTGTTGACCGCCGTCGACTTCCGGCCCAGCCGGGACGGGTTCCGGTTCGGCAACGCCTGGCCGCGCGGGGCCCCGGTGCGGCTCGCCGGCGTCGGGTTCGGCCGGGTGTACGGCGGGCTCTGCGGCGGCATGGCGTACGAGGCGCGCCGGGCCTGGCTGGCGCGCGAGCCGCTGCCGCCCGACACCGTCGCGCCGGCCGACGGGGTGCTGGCCGACCGGCTGTTCAAGGCGCAGCTGTCCAGCCTGAGGCTGCCGGCCGGGCCGCTGCGCTACCTGTGGTTCCAGTTGCCGCCGAACGACCGCGCCCGGCGGGAGCTGACGCTCCGGCACGGGCTGCCCGGCCTGCGCCGGTCGCTGGCGGCGGGGGAGCCGGCCCTGCTCGGGCTGATCCGGGTCGTCACCTGGGACCCGCGCCGGGTGGTGGAGAACCACGTCGTGCTCGGGTACGGGCTGGACGAGCGGCCGGACGGCAGCGCCGAGGTCGCGGTCTACGACCCCAACCACCCCGGCGACGACACGGTCCGGCTGCGAGTGACCCCCGACGGCACGGTGGCATATTCACACGGCTCGGCGGCCGCGTTCAGCGTGGTCGATCCCCGTGCCGCGGGCTCGCCTTCCGGCCGGCCCTGACCGCCTTCGACAGCTGCTTCCACTGCCGCCGCTGCTCGGCCCGCTGGCGCGCGTCGTACCGGTCCCGCAGCCAGCCGACCTCCTGCCGCAAGGCCGCGTGGCTGGCCACCCGGCGGGCCGAGACCGTCCCGTCGGCGACCGCGGCCGCGATCGCGCAGCCCGGCTCGCCGGCGTGCCGGCAGTCCCGGAACCGGCACCGCCCGGCCAGCTCGACGATTTCGGTGAAGGCGATGTCCAGGCCCTCGTCGGCGGCCCACAGCTGGACGCCGCGCAGGCCAGGGGTGTCCAGCAGCAGGCCG
>Ga0079222_10000135_pt1 | contig 14082 bp, 10 predicted proteins | sample GAPlitter_FD_75070 | JGI IMG/M metagenome (GOLD analysis project Ga0079222, IMG submission 75070) | Agricultural soil microbial communities from Georgia to study Nitrogen management - GA Plitter | ecosystem: Environmental > Terrestrial > Soil > Agricultural land | place: USA: Georgia...
GCCCGCGCCCGCCTGGGCGACGACGGCATCCGCTACTCCACCGGGCCGTTCGGCTCGGCCAAGGTGCTGGGCACCATTCAGACCTTCCATCCGGACCGCGTCTTGCTCGACCTGGGCGTGTCGTCCCATCAGCTCGATGTGGACGCCCGCGGGTTTACCTTTCGTCCGGGCGCGCCGCTCGACATGCGGATGGCGGCGGGGCTGGGCGTAACGGCGGCGGACGTGCTCAACACGTGGACCGCCGACCGGCTCGCGGACGCGTTCGCGGAGCTGGCGGACGAGCCTCCCCCCCACGCGCGCCGGCTGGGCCGCGCGATCGTGAAGCGGCGCGCCACCGTGCCGTTCGCCACCAGCGATCATCTGGTGGACGCGATTCGGGAGGCGCTCGGCCCGCGCTCGGGCCCGCCCGACTTCGCGCGCCTGTTTCAGGCGCTCCGCATCGTCGTGAACCAGGAGCTCGAGCAGCTCGACCTCGCGCTCCCGGCGCTGCGCGCCGCGCTCGTCGCCGGCGGCCGGTTGGCCGTGATCACCTATCACTCGGGCGAGGATCGCATCGTGAAGAACGCGTTCCGCGACTGGAGCAAGGCGTGCGTCTGCCCGCCCCGCCAGCCCGTGTGCACTTGCCGGGGGCGTCCCCTGGGACGGGTCCTCACCCGCAAACCCGTCAGCCCCGACGCCGCCGAGCTGCGCGCGAATCCCCGCGCCCGCTCGGCGCGGCTGCGGGCGTTCCAGGTCGACGGAGGCGGTGATGCTTAAGGGCCGGCATTGGGTAGCGGTCTGGCTCGTGGCGTTCCTGGCGACGACCTGGATCGTCTACGCGCGGCAGACGGCCGCGATCCGCGCGGCCCGCGAGCTCGGCGAGCTGCGGGCCCGGCGCGCCACGCTCGAGGCGCACCGTGCCGACCTGGAGCGTCGCATCCGCGCCGGGCTGGGCCGCAGTGTGCTCGTGCCGCGCGCCGAGCGACACCTCGGGCTGCACCTCCCGAGCGACAGCGAGATTGTGCTCCTCCCCGCGCCCGGCGGATCCCGCTAGCGATGGCGAAGGTGGCGGTACGGCTCCAGGCGGTGCAGGCGGGCGTCTTCGCCGCGCTCGCCCTGCTCGCCGGCCGCGCCGCCCAGGTACAGATCGGACAGGGCCGCCGCTGGGCCGAAGAGGCGCAGGCGAAGCGCACCGAGCGGATCGTGTTGGAGGCGAGCCGGGGAACGCTGTTCGACCGCCACGGCACCCCCCTCGGTCTCACGCAGGAGACCTACCACGTCGGCGTTGCGCCTAACGAGCTGCGCGACCCCGTGGCCGATGGCGTGCTCATCAGCCGCCGGCTCGGGCTTCCGGCGCGCACCTGGCAGGAGGCGCTGCACAAGCGGTATGCCTACTTCGCCGGGCCGTACAGCGGCCTCGAGGTGCAGCCGCTGCGCAGCGTGCGCGGCGTGCATCTCGAGGCCGTGCTCAATCGCTTCTACCCGGATCCCCAGCTGGCCCGGGCCACCATCGGCCGGCTCGGCGACGACGGCCACGGCGCGTCGGGGCTGGAGAAGACGCTCGACACCCTGCTGGCCGGGCGGGCGGGCGCCGCGGTGGTCCTGCTGGACCGCGCCGGGCGCGAGTACGAATCACCGGCGCGCGTGATCGCGCCGCCCGAGCCGGGCCTCGACGTGGTGCTGACCCTCGACGCCGATCTGCAGCAGATCGCGCAGCGTGCGCTCGACGACGCGCTGCGGCGCATGGACGCGGATGGCGGCGATGTCGTGATGCTCGACCCGGCGACCGGGGAAGTGCTGGCGCTCGCCTCGCGCCAACACGACGGCAGCTCCCGGCCGACCGCGTTCACCGATACGTTCGAGCCCGGCTCGATCGCCAAGATCTTCGCGGCCGCCGCGCTGCTGTCGCTCGACCGGGTACGACCCGGCGAGCGCGTGTCGGGCGAGGGGGGAAAGTACCGACTCCCTGGTCGCACCATCACCGACGAGCAGCCGCTGCCGTCGATGACCCTGGCGGACGCGATTCGCGTCTCCAGCAACATCGGCATGGCCAAGTTCGTCACCCGACTCGCGCCCGCCGAGCAGTACGAAGTGCTGCGCGACTTCGGGTTCGGGTCGGCCACCGGGATCGAGTTCCCGGCGGAGGCCGCCGGGCGGCTGCGCCCGCCGGTGGAGTGGACCCGGCCCAGCGCGGCGAGCCTCGCCATGGGATACGAGCTGGCCGTGACCCCGCTGCAGGTGGCGATGGCCTACGGCGCACTTGCGAACGGCGGCGTGTTGGTGGCCCCCACGCTGATCCGCGAGGTGCGCTCGGGAGACCGCGTGCTCTATCGCCACCGCCCGGAGCCGGTCCGCCGTGCCGTGTCGCCCGCCGTAGCGGCGGCGCTGCGGGGGTTGCTGCGCGGGGTGGTGGAGGGCGGCACGGGCTCGGAGGCCGCGCTCACGAACTTTCCCGTCGCCGCCAAGACCGGCACGGCGCGGCGCGTGGTGAACGGCCATTACGCCCCGGGCGACTATACGGCCTCGTTCGCCGCGCTGTTCCCGGCCGACAACCCGCAGCTCGTGCTGGTCGTGAAGATCGACCACCCGCACAAGGGGAGCTACTTCGCCGCGCAGACGGCGGCCCCCGTCACCCGCTCGATGCTCGAGCAGGCGCTGGCGGCGCGTACCGTGGCGCTCGACCGGGCGCGCCTCTCGACGGCGGCGCCGCGGACGGTCGCGGCCCCGCTCGAGGACGATGGCGGCGTGGTGCCGTACGTGATCCCCTGGCCCTATCATCCCGACAGCGCCACCTCCGGGCCGCGCAGTGCGGTCCCGGACGTGACCGGGCTGGAGATGCGGGAGGCCGTGCGCACGCTGCACCGCCGCGGCTTTCGCGTCCGGCTGCGCGGCTGGGGCTCGGCCGAGCATACCTGGCCCGCGGCCGGCGACAGCGCGACCGTCGGGTCGGCGGTCACCCTGTGGGCGAGTCCGGGTCGCCACCGGCCCGCGACCAACCAGCGCGCGCGGCTGCGTCACCATCGGCGATGAGCCGACTCGCCGAGATCGTCACGGCGCTCGAGCGGTCGCGGCTGCTCGTCGAGGCGCCGGACCTGCACACCTGGCCAGAGATCACCGGCCTCACCGCCGACAGTCGCGCGGTGGCGCCGGGCATGTTGTACTGCGCGGTGCGCGGCACGGTGCAGGACGGGCACGCGTTCGTGGCGCAGGCGCGCGAGCGGGGTGCGGTGGCGGCGCTGGTGGAGCGCGAGCAGCTGGCCGACCTGCCGCAGGTGCTGGTGCGCGACGGCCGCCGCGCCGCCGCCACCGCCGCCGAGACGTGGTATGGGCGTCCCGCCGCGCGACTCGATCTGATCGGCGTGACCGGCACGAACGGCAAAACCACCTCGGTCACGCTGCTGCGGCACGTGCTGTCGGCGCTCGAGCCCACGGGGTCGATCGGGACGCTGGGCGCGTTCGATCCCGCCGGCGCGCGCGTGCCGAGCGAGGCCGGGAACCTCACGACACCGGGGCCCATCGATCTCCAAGCGACGCTCGCCGCGCTGGTCGAGCGAGGCGCGCGCGGCGCCGTGATGGAAGCGTCCTCACACAGCCTCGACCAGGGCCGGGTGGACGGGCTCGTGTTCCGCGCGGCGGTGTTCACCAATCTGACGCGCGACCATCTCGACTATCACAAGACGCTGGAAGACTACTTCCGCGCCAAGGCGAAGCTGCTCACGTACCTCGCGCCCGACGGTCTGGAAGTCGTGAATGCCGACGATCCGGCGTGGCAGCGGCTGCGCCGCGAGCATCGCCGCGTGACCTTCGGTGAGCGTGGCGGCGACGTGACGGCGCGCCGCGTAACCCTCGACTCCCAGGGCGCGCGCTTTGAGCTCAGCACCCCGGCCGGCAGCGCGCCGGTGCAGCTGCCGCTGCTCGGCCACTTCAACGTGACCAACGCGCTCGGCGTCGCGGCGTGCGCCTGGGGTCTCGGGGTGCCGCTGGAAACGGTCGCCGAACGACTCACCCACGCGCCGCAAGTGCCGGGACGCATGGAGCGCATCGCCGCCCGACCGTGTGTGGTGCTGCGCGACTACGCCCACACACCCGACGCACTCGAGCGGGCGCTCGAAACGCTGCGCCCGCTCACCCGCGGGCGGCTGATCGTCGTATTTGGCGCGGGCGGAGACCGCGACCCGGGCAAACGCGCGCCCATGGGCGAGGCCGCCGCGCGCCTCGCCGACATCGCCATCGCCACCTCCGACAATCCCCGCACCGAAGATCCCGAGAAGATCCTCGACGCGGTGGAGGCCGGGATGGTGGGGCGAGGGCCCAAGCCACACCATCGCGAGGTGGATCGCCGCCGCGCCATCGCCCTGGCCCTCGAGCTGGCGCAACCGGCCGACACGATCCTGCTGGCCGGCAAAGGGCACGAGACCTATCAGATCGTCGGCACCGCGAAGCAGCCGTTCGATGAGCGGGTGGTGGTGAGAGAGCTGGGGGCGTCGTGAAACACCAAGTGCGGAATGCGGAGTGCGGAATTCGGAATGGCATCGGGGCGGGGCGGTGATCGCCTGGGATTCGGCGCGGGTGGCGAGCGCCCTCGGCGTGTCGGGGCCCTCGGGCTTGCGCTTCAGCGCGGTGAGCACTGACACCCGGCACCTGCCGCGCGACGCCCTGTTCGTCGCCCTCAAGGGCGACCGCTTCGACGCGCACGATTTCCTGGCGCAGGCGCACGCCCAGGGCGCGGCCGCGGCGGTCGTGCGGCGCGGCACGCCTCCCGTCGACGGGCTGCCCTTCTTCCAGGTGCCGGACACGCTCGCGGCGCTCGGCGCCCTGGCCCGCGCCCGCCGCCGGCGGCTCGCTCCGGGGAGTCCGGTGGTCGCAATCACGGGATCGAGCGGGAAGACCAGCACCAAAGAGATGATCCGCGCGGTGCTCGCCACCTCGTATCGCGTGCACGCCACCACCGGAAATCTCAACAATCTGGTGGGCGTCCCGCTCACGATCCTCGGCGCGCCGGACGACGCCGAAGCGCTCGTGGTCGAAGCGGGCGCGAGCGTGCCGGGCGAGATTCCCAAGCTGCGGGCCGTGATCGAGCCGACGATCGCGGTGATCTCGAACGTCGGCTACGCACATGTGGAGGGGTTCGGCTCGCTCGCCGGCGTGATGCAGGAGAAACTGTCGCTCGCGGACGGGGGGGGCGTGCGCGTGGCGGTGGTCGGGACCGAGCCGCCCGAGCTGGCGATCGCGGCGCGCCGCCAGGGTCGCACCGTGGTGGCGGGCACGGGCCCCGCCGCGGAAGTGAGGCCCGACGCGGCGGAGCTCGACGACGGCGGTCACCCGCGGCTCACGTGGCGGGGGCATACCGTCACGCTGCCCGTCGTCGGCTTCCATCAGATCGAGAACGCCATGCTGGCGCTCGCGGTAGGACGGGAAGCGGGGACTGATCCGGCCCGCTCCGTCGCGGCGCTCGCAAACGTGCGACTGCCGAGTGGGCGCGGCGCAATGCTGGAACTGGGGGGCCTCACCCTGATCGACGACACCTACAACGCCAATCCGGGCTCGCTCCATTGGGCGGTGAAGTTCGCGCATTGGCTCGCCCAACGGCGCCAACGGCCGCTCGCCGTCGTGGTCGGCTCGATGTTGGAGCTCGGGCCCGAGAGTGCCAGATTGCATGCGGCCGCGGCGGCCGAAATCGTGGCGCTCGGTCCGGTCCTGGTGGGCGCGGTGGGAGAGTTCGTGCCGGCGTTCGAGCCGCACCGCGCGGCGCTGGGACGGCGGCTGATCACGGCGCCGGACGCCGAGGCCCTGGGGTCGCGCCTCAAGGCCGCCCTCGCGGGCAACGAGATCGTGCTGCTCAAGGCCTCCCGCGGGGTGGCCCTGGAGCGGGTCCTGAAGCACTTGAACTGATCGAGAGACCGGAGACTGCCCGGACGTGCTCTATCACTTGCTCGCGCCGCTCGCGAAGCAGCACATCTTCTTCAACCTGTTCAACTACCTCACGTTTCGCGCCGCGGGCGCCGTCGTCACCGCCTTACTGCTCGCGTTCCTGTGCGGTCCCGCGATCATCCGCCGCCTGCGTGAGCGCAACGTCGGGCAGGTGATCCGCGCCGAAGGGCCGGCCAGTCATCAAGCCAAGCGCGGCACGCCCACCATGGGCGGGTTGATCATTCTGCTGGGCACGGTCGTTCCCACGCTGCTGTGGGCGCGACTCGACAGCCGCTACGTCGTCATCGCCGTCCTCGCCATGCTGTGGGCGGGGGCGATCGGCTTCATCGACGACTACCTGAAGATCGTGCGCGGCAAGTCGCAAGGGCTCGTCGCACGCTGGAAGCTGATCGGCCAGATCACCTTCGGCGTGGCGCTCGGCGTGACCCTCCTGTACCGGCCCCTGGCCACGGATCTCCCGCCGGCGTCCACGCAGCTGCCGCTCTTCAAGTACACCCTGCTGGTCCTGCCGCCGATCCTGTACGTCGGGTTCGTGACGCTGGTGGTCACGGGCAGCTCGAACGCCGTGAATCTCACGGACGGGCTGGACGGGCTGGCGGCCGGGTTGACGGCGATTCTCGCGGGCGCGTTCGCCGCGTTCGCGTACGTGTTCGGCCGCAGCGACTGGACGCGCTACCTGCTGGTGTACTTCCTCCCCGGCTCGCAGGAGCTCACCATTTTCTGCGGTGCGCTCGCGGGCGCTGCATTGGGGTTCCTGTGGTTCAACGCCCACCCGGCGCAGGTCTTCATGGGCGACACGGGGTCGCTGGCCATCGGCGGCGCGCTCGGTGCCGTGGCGATCATGCTCAAGGCCGAGTTCCTGCTGCTGATCGCGGGGGGCGTGTTCGCGGCGGAGGCGGTATCGGTCATGCTACAGGTGTGGGTGTACCGCTGGAACAAGCGGCGGCACGGGAGGGAGTATGCCGACGCCCATCGCGTGTTCCGCATGGCGCCGCTGCACCACCACTTCGAGAAGCTGGGATGGGCGGAGCCGCAGGTGGTGATGCGGTTCTACATTCTGGGGGTCATGTGCGCGGCGATCGCCCTCGCGACGCTGAAAGTGAGATGATCCCCGACGCCTGGCGCCGCGACGACGGGGTGGTCGCCGTGGTGGGCCTGGGAAAGAGCGGCGTCGCGGCCACCGAGCTGCTGGCGCGCGCCGGCGTGCGCGTGTACGCGAGCGATGCCTCGGACCACCCGTACGGCGGTGACGCGCTCGCCGCCCTGCGCCGGCTCGACGGCGTGATGCTCGACGTGGGGCGTCACGATCTGGCGCGGATCCGCTCCGCCGTCGCGGTGATCGTCTCGCCGGGCGTGCCGCCCGAGGCGCCACCCCTCGTCACGGCGCGTGAGGCCGGCGTCCCGGTGCTCTCCGAGATCGATCTCGGATTCCGCGCCCTGGCGGCCTCGGGCGTGCGGTCCATCGCCATCACGGGGACGAACGGCAAGACGACCACGACCGCGCTGGTGGCGCACCTGCTGCGGTCCGCCGGGCTCCGCGCCGAAGCGGCCGGAAATATCGGGCGCCCGCTCGCGGACATCGCGGTGAAAGGCGATCGCTATCAATGGCTGGCGATCGAAGTCTCGTCGTTCCAGCTGCACGACAGCCCGCACTTCGCGCCCGACATCGGGATCCTCACGAACCTGGCTCCGGACCACCTGGACCGCTATCCGGCGGTCGAGGCCTACTACGCGGACAAGCAGCAGCTCTTCCGGAATGCCGCGCCGTCGAGTGTGTGGGTGCTGAACGGGGACGAGCCGCCCGTGCTGGCGCTGGCGGCCGGAGCCAAGGGACGCCGCCTGCTCTTCTCGCTGCGCGGGCCAGCCGACGGGTGGTACGACCGCGCGGAGCGTTGGCTCCGGCTCGGCCACGATTCCTTGTTGCCGCGCGACGAGCTCAAGCTGCTGGGCGACCACAACGTGGCGAACGCGCTCGCCGCCGCGCTCGCAGTGCGCCAGGCGGGCGTCGTGGCTGAGGCCCTGGCGCAGGGCTTGCGCTCGTTTCGCGCGCTGCCGCACCGCCTGGAGCCCGTACGCGAGGTCAAGGGCGTGCTGTGGATCAACGACTCGAAGGCCACGAACATCGCGTCGACCGTCGTCGCCGTTGAAGCGATGGATCGTCCCTTCGTGCTGCTGCTCGGCGGCCGGCACAAGGGTGAGCCATACACGCGGCTCGGGCCGCTGCTCCGCGGCAAGTGCCGGCTGGTGATCGCCTACGGCGAATCGGGACCGCTGGTCGCACAGGACTTGAGCAGTCAGGTCGCGCTCGAGCGGGGCGGGACGTTCGAAGATGTGATCGCGCGCGCGCGGCGCGTGGCCCAGCCGGGCGATGCGGTGCTGCTGTCGCCCGCGTGCTCGAGCTACGACATGTTCAAGAATTACGAAGAGCGCGGGGCGACGTTCCGGAAACTGGTGGAGGCGATGTGAGCGGGCCCCCGTTCGGGAGGGGCGCAGCATGCTGCGCCCCTAGACCGATCTCGATCGGTCGCCATACCCAATGAAGGACCCTCGCTGGGAAACCCGTCTCCTCACCCTCGTCGCCGCGATTCTGGTCGTGTTCGGGCTCGCGGCCGTGTACGGCGCGTCGAGCTTGCTCACGGTGTCGGGCGGCCAGGTCGGCTCGAGCTTCGCCCTGAAGCAGGCGCTCGGCGCCGCGGTGGGCGGCATCGTGGCGGCGCTGCTCGCCCGGTCGGACTACCGCAAGTGGCGGGGTGCCGCGTGGCCGGTGCTCGGACTGGCGACACTGCTGCTGTTGATTCCGCTGTTGCCCTTCACCCACCGGATCGCGCCGAACATCAACGGGGCGCGCCGCTGGGTGAACCTCGGGTTCGTGATGGTGCAGCCCTCCGAGCTCGCCAAGTTCGCCGTCGTGGTGTGGACCGCCATGCTCGCGGCCAAGAAGGGCGAGCAGATCCGCACGTTCAAGTACGGTCTGCTACCGTTCGTCGTCGTCCTCGCGCCGGTGCTCACGCTGATCTTCCTCGAGCCCAACCTGTCCATGGCGCTGCTGGTCGCGTTGCTCGCGGGGGTCGTCCTGTTCACCGCGGGCGCCCGCATCGGGCACTTTCTCGCCGTCGCGGTGGTGGCGACGCCGCTGCTGTTCGGCGCGGTGGCGAGCGCACAGTACCGCCTGGCGCGCGTGATCACGTTCCTCAACCCGGGCAGCGCGCCGTCCGAGGCCACGTGGCAGGTGCACCAGTCGCTCGTCGGGATCGGCGCGGGCCGCCTGTTCGGGGTGGGACTCGGCCAGGGGCAGCAGAAGCTCGGGTACCTGCCGTACGCATACTCCGATTTTATTTTCTCGACGATCGGCGAGGAGTGGGGCTTTCTGGGCGTGCTCGCGCTGCTGCTGCTGTTCGGCACGTTCGTCTGGCTCGGCTTCCGCATCGCCCGGTCGGCGCGCGATCCGTTCGGCCAGCTGCTGGCCCTCGGGCTCACGGGGCTCATCGGGATCACCGCGGCGCTGCACATGGGCGTGAGCCTCGCTCTCTTGCCCGCGACCGGCATCACGCTGCCGTTCATCTCGTACGGGCGGTCGAGCCTGTTCGTCGCCTTGGTGGCCACCGGCGTGCTGATCAGCATTGGGCGCGCGAGACGGGCGTGAAACTGTTTGCGCTATGAAGGTTCTCCTCGCGGGCGGCGGCACTGGAGGGCACCTCATGCCCGCCCTCGCGCTGGCCCAGGCGCTGGTCGATGCGGGGCGGGGCATCGAGCCCCTGCTCGTCGGCGCAGAGCGGGGCATCGAGGCGCTCGTGCTGCCGCGCTATCCGTTTCGCTACCGCCTCCTGCCTATCGAGCCGATCTACCGACGGACCTGGTGGAAGAACTTTCGCTGGCTGGTGATCGCGGGGCCGGTATGGCGCGCCGTGGGGCGTGTGCTCGCCGACGAGCGCCCCGCCGTCGTGATCGGGACCGGCGGATACGCGGCGGGACCCGTCGTATGGCGCGCGCAACGCGCCGGCCTCCCCACGGTGCTGGTCGAAGAGAACGCGTTCCCCGGGTTGACCACGCGCTGGCTCGCCCGGCGCGCGCGCCAGATTCATCTGGGATTTCCCGAAGCGCGCACCGGCCTCACGGTCGGACCCGCGACTGAAGTGTTCACGCTGGGGAATCCGGTGCGCCCACCGGCACCAGGAGGGGAGGGGGCCGCCGCGCGCGCCGCCGCACTCGCGGAACTGGGAGTCGAGTCCGGCCGCCCCACGCTGCTCGTGTTCGGCGGGAGCCAGGGAGCACGGGCGATCAATTACGCCGTCGCGGGCGCGCTCGAGCGCCGGTTTCTCGATACCGTGAACGTGCTGTGGGGCACCGGTACGCAGCACGTGCAGGAGCTCGAGCGGTACCAAGTCCCCGGTCGAGTGGTGGTGCGCGGGTTTTTCGATCCGATGGTCGCGCCGTACCGCGCCGCCGACGTCGTGGTGGCACGCGCGGGCGCCATGACCGTCGCGGAGCTGTGCGCCTGGGGCAAGCCAAGCATCCTGGTGCCGCTCCCCACCGCAGCCGCCGATCATCAGACCCACAACGCGGAGGCGTTGGCCGCGGCGGGCGCCGCCGTCTACCTGCCGGAGCGCGATCTGACCGCGTACACCCTGTCCCACACCGTCACCGACCTGCTCGCCGACGGGGCGCGCCTTGCATCGCTCGCCGAGCGGGCGAGGGGTCGGGGGGCACCCAACGCCACCCGGGAGATCGTGTCGAAGATTTTGACAGTCGTTAAGTAAAAAGGCCGTGGTCTCTTTCGCAAGTTTCGTAAATTCTGTATATTAGCCCCCCACTAATGACCTTGTTTGCAAGCGTGGATCCCCGTCCGATCCACTTCATGGGGATCGCCGGGGCGGGCATGAGTGGGCTGGCGCTTCTCGCCCGGCAGCAAGGCGCCACAGTAACTGGCTGCGATAACGACCCCTCCGGCGCCGCCGATTTGGCAGCCTTGGGGGTGGAAATATGGCGGGGACACGATCCCGGGCACGCTGACGGAGTCCGGGCCCTGGTGGTCACCGCAGCGGTGCCGGGGGATCACCCGGAGCTGGAGCGAGCACGCGCCCTTCGGGTCCCGGTGGTACGGCGGGCTGACGCCCTCGGCCAGGCCGTCGCCGGTGGAACGGTGGTCGCCGTGTCGGGAACACACGGCAAAACGACCACCACGGTGATGGTGACGGAGGCGTTAGCGGCCGCCGGGCGGGATCCCACGGGACTCGCCGGCGGCCGCGTCGCTCGGTGGAGCGGGAACGCGCGGCTCGGCGGGCGCGAGTTGTTCGTGGTCGAGGCCGATGAGTTCGACAAGGCGTTCCTGTCGCTCACGCCGACCGTGGCGGTGGTGAACAACGTCGAGGCCGATCACCTCGAGTGCTACGGCGGCAGCGTGGCGGCGCTCGAGGACGCGTTCGTGGAGTTCGCCGGTCGGGCGCGGCGCGCCATCGTCGGCGCGGACGACACGGGAGCGGCCCGCGTGGCGGCGCGGCTGGCGGTGCCCGTCTGGCGGGTGGGCGTCGCTGCGGACGCGGATGTGCGAATCGCCGAGACCGCGTTGGACGAGCGCGGCTCGCGCGCGCGGATCGAGCTGCCGGGCGGACGCACGCTGGCGTTGCGGCTGCGCGTGCCCGGGCTGCACAACCTGCGCAACGCGGCGGCGGCACTCGCGGTGTTGCAGGAGCTCGGCGCCGATGTCGAGCGTGCGCTCCCCGCGCTGGCGGAGTTCAGCGGCGTGGGACGCCGCTTCGAGCGCGTGGGCGACGCGGGCGGCGTGACGGTTGTGGACGATTATGCGCACCACCCGACGGAGGTCGAGGCGACGCTCGCCGCAGCGCGGCAGGCGTTTCCGCGGCGACGCGTGGTCGCGGTGTTTCAGCCGCATCTGTTCTCGCGCACGGCGCTCCACGGGGAAGCACTGGGGCGCGCGCTCGCCGCGGCCGACGTAGTCGTGGTGGCGCCGATCTACGCGGCGCGTGAGCGGCCGGTGGCGGGCGTGAGCGCGGAGCTGGTGGCGCGCGGCGCGGCCCGCGCCGGCGCGACGACGGTCGCGGTGCGCGAGCGCGCCGGCGTGACGGAGCGCGTGATCGAAACGGTGCGCCCGGGCGACGTGGTGTTCACGCTCGGCGCGGGCGACATCACGCGGGTCGGGCCGGAGCTGCTGGCACGGCTGGGGACGAGGGACGGGGGACGGGGGACGGGGCGATGAGCAGACGACGCTGGCCCGCGTGGCGACAGCGCGCGCTCCTCGGCCTCGTCAGCGCGACGCTCGTGATGGTGGCGTGGCTCGCCGCGCCCGTGGTGCTGCGGCACCTGGCGTTCTTCCGGGTGCGCCAGATCGAGCTGGTGGGCGTGCGCAATCTCACGCCCGACGCGGTGATCGCCGCGTTGCGGCTCGATCCGGGAGCGAGCGTGTTCAGCGACACGCGGCTGCTCGCGGACCGGGTCCGCGGCCTGGCGGGCGTCGCGCAGGCGCGTGTGGTGCGGCATCTGCCGGCGGCGCTGACGATCGACGTGCAGGAGGTCGAGCCGGCGGCGCTGATGGCGGCCCCCGACGGGAAGCGCCTGGAGGTGGTGGACGCCGGCGGCCGCACGCTGCCGTTCGATCCCGCACGGTCGGGACTCGACCTCCCGATCGCGGCGCGCGGTGATTCCGGCGTCGTGGGCGTGCTGGCGCTGATTCAGGCCGTGGATCCGGCGTTGTATCAGACGATCAACGGCGCGCGCGGGCTGGCGCACGGAGACGTTTTGCTGGAGCTCGGGTCCCGCCGGGTGCTGGTACGGCGCGACGCTGGGCCGGAGGTCATTCGGGCCGTGGTGCTCGTGGCACAGGATCTCGCAGCCAAGGGGCGTCCCTACGTGGAGCTCGACGCTCGTTTCGCGGGCCAGGTAGTCGTGCGGCAGCGGGCGACCGTGGGCCGGGGCGCGTGAGCCGCGATCGCCAGCTCGTGGCCGGGCTCGACCTCGGCAGCACCAAGACGTGCGCGGTGATCGCCGAGGTGGTGGGCGATCTGCCACGGCTGCCGCTCGCGAAGGTGCTGGGTGTGGGGCTCGCCAAGAACGCGGGCGTGCGGCGCGGGATGGTGCGCGACATCGACGAGACGACGCGATCGATCGTCGCCGCGATGCGCGACGCGGAGCGGATGGCGGGCGTGAAGGTGAGCGCTGTGACCTGCGGCATCGCGGGCGAGCACGTCTCGGCGCGCACGTCGACCGGCGTCGTGGCTGTATCGGGGGACGAGATCACCCCGGAGGACGTGGCGCGGGTAAACGAGGTGGCGCGCGCGGTGTCGCTCGGCCGGGATCACGAGCTGCTGCACGATATCCCTCAGGGATACAAGGTGGACCAGCAGGAGGGGATCTCGGATCCCGTCGGGATGACGGGCACGCGGCTCGAGGTGGACATGTATCTGGTGACGGCGCAATCGACCGCCGCGCAGAACATGCGCCGCAGCGTGGAGCGGGCGCACTACCGGCCCGCCGATCTCGTGCTCGAGCCGCTCGCCGCGTCGTACGCGGTGCTGACGGACGATGAGAAGGAGCTGGGCGTCGCGTTGGTGGAGGTGGGCGGCGGCTCGACCGGCGTGGCGATCTTCCACGAGGGGAAGATTCGCCACCTCGCGTCGATCAAGTTCGCCGGCACCCACGTGACGAGCGACATGATGCAGGGGCTGAGCGTGACGCAGGCGGACGCGGAGCGGCTGAAGGAGCGGCACGGCGTAGCGTACCAGCCGCTGGTGGACGCGTCGGAGATGATCAATCTGCCGTCCACGCCGAGCCAAGGGGCGCGCCAGGCGTCGCGCGAGCTGCTGTCGCACATCATTCACCAGCGGGTGGACGAGATCTTCCAGCTGGTGCAGCGCGAGTTCGAGCGCGCCGGGTACGGGGGCGGCCGGCTGCCGGCGGGTGTGGTGCTGACGGGCGGCACGGCGCATCTGCCGGGCATGGTGGAGCTGGCGCGCGAAGCGTTCGCGCTGCCGGTGCGGGCCGGGAGCCCGGAGCAGGGGATCTCGGGATTGGTGGACAGCGTACAGGCGCCGCGCTACGCGGTGCCGGTGGGGCTGGTGCTGTACGCGGCGCGGCGACTCGCGCACGGCGGCGTGGGAGGGGGCGGGGGAGGCTCGTTGGTCAGGACGGCCGGTGTCGACAAGCTGTTCGCACCGCTCA
>Ga0079222_10000136_pt1 | contig 14047 bp, 10 predicted proteins | sample GAPlitter_FD_75070 | JGI IMG/M metagenome (GOLD analysis project Ga0079222, IMG submission 75070) | Agricultural soil microbial communities from Georgia to study Nitrogen management - GA Plitter | ecosystem: Environmental > Terrestrial > Soil > Agricultural land | place: USA: Georgia...
AGGCGGCGTGTTGATGGCGGGGGCCATTTATCTCGGCCTGGGCATGATGGGTGCCGCGGGCGCGCAAGTGGCCTTCGCGCTGCTCATGGGTCTGACCTTCTGGTGGGTGGTGAAGAAGTACGTGCCGTGGTTTGGGATGGAGCGTCCCACCCGAGCCGACGTGAAAGGGCTCCTCGGGCTCAGCCTGTGGTACTCCGCGGGCGAGGCGATCACCAAGCTGCAGCTCGCGAGCGACGTGCTGATCCTGGGCATGGTGCTCTCGCCCACGGCCGTCACCGCGTACGCGTTGACGAGCTACGCGGCGCGCACCGCCGTCAATCTGCAGTCCCTCGCGGCCGGCGGCGCCATCCCCGGCATCGGAGGCGTGATCGGCGAGCGCCAGTTCGTGAAGGCGGTGCGCCTCCGCAACGAGCTGCTCGCTCTCACCTGGCTGTTCGCGACCACGGTCGGCGCGACAATCCTCTTGTGGAACCGGAGCTTCCTGACGCTCTGGGTGGGAGGGGTGAACTACGCTGGACCGTGGGTCAACCTGCTGATCGTTGCGATCATGGCGCAGACGGCGTTCGTTCGCTCCGACGCGTACATCATCGATGCCGCGCTCCAGCCGCGCATGCGGGTCATCGTCACGGCGGTCGCGGCTACGCTCACCGTCGTCCTCGCCACGCTCTTCACGATGCGCTTCGGGACGGTCGGCCTGTGTCTCGGGATCATCGCGGGACGGCTGACGCAGTCCATCGCGTACCCGCACCTGGTGCGCCGCTGCTTCGGCGACACCTCCCGACCCGACCTGTGGGCGATCGGGCGTCCGCTCATAGTGATGGCCCTCCTGTTCGCCGCCGCCGCGCGCTTCGGCGACCGGATTCTCGTCCATCACTGGATCGGCTGGATCGCGGGCGTCCTGGCCACCGGGGTGGTCGTGCTCGTCGTCGGACTCGTCACGGGTCTTCCCGCGGAGGCCCGCGCTGCCGTCTTGTTGCGGGGTCGTGAGCTCGTGCGGAGGCTCCGGTGAACGGCGAGCGCCCGCTCAATCCCCTGGTGCGGTGGACGTTCTACCTACTGGTGTTCTCGATCCCCTTCGAGTTCCCGGACCGATCCTTCCCGATCGAGATCCCCACGATCACGGCGACCCTCTTCCTCTTCGCGACCCTGTTAGAGCCCCGAGCGTGTTACGCCAGAAAGCCGGCGGCGTTCCTGTGCTTCGTGACCTATCTGTACCTGTACTGGGTCTCCGCCGCGATCAGTGGTCAGGACCATCTCGCGACCGGATTGATCACCCCGGATTACTGGAGCCAGGTGCTGAAGCAGTTCCTCCAGATCCTTCAGGGAATTCTAGTGCTGTGGACCGGGTACAACCTGCTGTGCTCGCAGCCGCTGGCCCGGTCGACGCTGGCCGTCTTTGCACTCGCCTGTATCGGCCGCGCGCTCCTGCCCATCCTCGGGATCGCCCGGACGGCGCGCACGGAATGGGGCGGCGGCGAGCGGGTGACCGCCCTCGGCCAGAACGCCAACAACAGCGCGATGATTCTCGGCGCCGGGTTCATCGCGCTGTTCGCACTGCTCTACGGGAACGACCGGTTCCTGTCGCGACGCCGCTGGCTCGCCTGGCCGGGGTTCGGCTTGATCGGCCTCGCGGTGATCGACTCCGCTTCCCGCGGCGGCATCGTCGCGCTGGGCCTCGGGCTCGCCGTTTTCATGCTCGTCAACGCCCGCTCTCCCTGGGCCCGGATTCGGAACGCCGCGGTCACCGTCTTCGCGATCGGCGGCCTCGTGGCGTTCACGTACAGCAATGACCTGATGCGCGAACGCTTCGCCGACGCGCTCGAGCACGGCGCCATGGCCGGCCGCGAGCGCATCTATCCCGCATTGATTGGAATGTTCGAGGAGCGACCCCTGTTCGGGTGGGGACCCGTCAACAACAAGTACGAGCTCGGGATTCGCCTGGACGAGCGAGTCCGCCGTCGCCGCGACGCCCATAATCTCGTCCTCGAGGTCCTCACGGCCAACGGCGTGGTCGGCGCGCTCCCGTTCCTGCTCGGGATCGCCTTGAGCGGTCTGGCGGCCTGGCAGGCGCGGCGCCGCGCGCACGGCGCGTTCGCCCTGGCGCTGTTCGCCTGCGTCATGCTGGCGAATATGAGCGGCAACTGGATCGCGTCGAAGCTGCTCTGGCTCATGCTGGCCTACGCGCTGGCGAGCGCCACGTACGCCTATGCCAGCGCTCCCGCACCTGCTCGCGCTCCACCCATGCCGCGACCACAGCCCTTGCATGGGCCGCCGCTCGACGCACCAAGTCGGCGAGCGATTGTATCCGGCGCGAAGCTGTAAGGAAAGTGCCACAGCGGGTTTGCGTGCGTCGGCATCACAGGCGCTAACACCTGTAGCGACAATTACTTAAAGCGAGAGACTCAGTGTACGTCTCTTGCACTTGGCACCCGTGACCTCATGAGGCCATCGCTCGTCCTATGTGCGGCATAGCCGGCCGGTTCCACCCCGTCACGCTGCCCGATGCGCCGGGGTGGAACTCGCGCGCCTCGGCGCTCCTCGCCCACCGGGGGCCGGATGGCGAGGGACACTTCCGCGATGCCCACTGCGAGTTCGTGCACCGCCGCCTCGCCCTGATCGACCTCTCCCCCAGCGGCAAGCAGCCGATGGGCAACGAGGACCAGAGCATCCAGGTCATCTACAACGGCGAGATCTACAACTACCGCCAGCTCACCGCCGAGCTCAAGGGCCGCGGCCACGTGTTCCGCAGCACCTCCGACACGGAGGTGATCGTGCACCTCTACGAGGAGTGCGGCGCCGAGCTGGTGTCACGCCTGCGCGGGATTTTCGCATTCGCGCTCTACGACCGGCGCGCCGGTCGGCTCCTGTTGGCGCGAGACCGCTTCGGCGTGAAGCCGCTGTTCTACACGGTCCACGACGGGCAATGGGTGTTTGCGAGCGAAATGAAGGCGATCGCGGCGCTGCCCGGCTTCCGCGCCGAGATCGACCGGCAGGCGTGCTACGACTTTCTCGGACTCGGGTACGTGCCCGAGCCCGCCACCGGATTCGCGAACATCCAGGCCCTCCCGCATGGCGCGGTCCTGACGGTGGATGCCGGGCGGCAGGAGCTCAAGCGCTACGATCGGATCGAGGCCCTTCCGGACGTCGAGCGCCGGATGAGCGACGCGGTGACGGCGGTGTCGAACGGGCTGGTCGCAGCCGTGGACGGGCAGTCGGTCGCGGACGTGCCGGTCGCGGCGCTGCTCTCGGGTGGCATCGATTCGTCGCTCGTCGTGGCCGCGCGCCGCCTCGCCACGGGCCAGGCCACGAACACGTTCAACGTCCGCTTCCCCGACCGCACGCACGACGAAACGCCCCTGGCCGTGATCGTCTCCGAGCAATACGGGACTCGGCATCATACCATCGATTTGGGCGACTGGGCGGTGACACCGGACTCGATTCTCGATCTGGTGCGTCATTTCGATCAGCCGTTCTCCGACACCAGCTTCGTCCCGATGTACTGGATCTCCCGCGCGGTGCGCGATCGAGGGATCATTTGCACGCTGTCGGGCGACGGGGGCGACGAGGCGTTCGGTGGATACTCGCGCTTCTGGCGCATCAACCGCCTGGTGCAGCTGATGCGGGCGCCGGGGTGGGTGGCGCTCGCGACCTATGCGGCCGGCAATCGCCTCGCCGCCTGGACGCGGGACTGGGGCCGTCAGGTGTCCAAGGCGATGCGGCTGGCGCGCGCCGGACGCGACGATTCGGCGATTCTCCTGGCCGGCCTCTCGAACTACCTCTCCGAAGATCAGAAGCGGTCGCTCGTGAACCGCCCGGCCCGCGACGGGCTGCTCGATGTGTACCGGCACTTCGACGGGTACCAGCCGCCGGGAGTGTCCGACCTCGAAGAGCTGTCCCGGCGCGTGACGGAGAATCTCTTCGCCGTGAGCCTGCCGTCGGACATGCTCCGCAAGGTGGACATGATGAGCATGCGCGCGAGCATCGAGGTGCGCGTGCCGATGCTGGACGAGGATCTCGTCGCCACGGGTCTCACCCTGCCCCATCGCCTCAAGACCGACGGACATCAAGGGAAGCTGGTGCTGCGCGAGCTCGCGCGCCGCTGGCTCGCGCCCGCGGTTGTCCGGCACCCCAAGCACGGCTTCACGGTGCCGCTCGACGTGATGGTCCCGGCGAACTTCCACGAGGCGCTGCGTGACCTGCTGCTCGCGCCCGACGCGCGCACGCGCGGCTTCCTCGACCAGGGCCAGATCGCGCGCTGGCTCGACCAGTTCCAGGCAGCCCGCACGGACCTGAACGCGCGCGGTGGCGCCATCAGCCGCGGCGGCCTGTACCAGCGCGTCTTCACGGTCCTGTCTCTTGAGCTGTGGATGCGCGACTTCCAGCTGGCTTGGTGAGCCGGGAATGAGGCTCGCCGTATTCACGAGCAAGTATCCCGCGCGCGTGTCGACCTTCTTCGAACGCGACATGCGGGCCCTGCTCGAGGCCGGGGTGGAGCTGGACGTCTTCCCCGTCGCCCCACTCGATCCGCACCTGTGGCAGTACGGGTTGGACATCCTCGGCGACGACGTCCTGCCGAGGAGCCGCGTGCACCACATCGGCTTCTTCGACAGCTGGTGGCGCGCCAAGCCGTGGCGGGGACGCGGGCTGGGCACGGTGGTGCACCAGGCCGCGGTCGTCGGCGCCGCGGCCACGCGGTTCGGCCTCGTGCCGCTCGCGAAGAGCCTGTACGTGCTCCCCAAGGCCTGGGCATGGGCGATGGAGCACGCCGATCGCTACGATCACGTGCTCGCGTACTGGGGCAATTACGCGGGCACGGCGGCGCATCTGTTCCACCGCCTGGCCAACCGGCCCATTCCGCTGTCCGTCTGGTTGCACGCCGGTACGGATCTGTACCTCCGGCCCGTCTACCTTCGGCAGAAGCTGAACGACGCCGACGGGGTGATCACGTGCTGTGAGTTCAACCGGACGTTCATCGACGAGGGCTACCGGGACAGCGTGCCCGGCATCGCGCAGCGGATCCACGTCTGCTACCACGGGCTCGACCTTCGCGACTTCCCGTTCCGCCCCGGCGGCCGGCCCCCGGCGCGCCTCCTCGCCGTTGGCCGTTTGGCCCGCGACAAAGGGTTCGTCAACCTGCTCCGCGCGGCGCGCGTGCTGTGGGACCGGGGGTACGAGCCCGAAGTGGACGTGGTCGGGGACGGCCCGGAGCGCGCGACGCTGCAGCGCCTGGCCGGGACGCTGGGCATCTCGGAGCGCGTGCGCTTCCGCGGCTGGGTGCGTTTCGACGAGGTGCGTCGCGCGATGAGCGAGGCGACGGTGCTGGTACATCCGTCCGATCGGCTCGGCGACGGCCTCCCCAACGTCCTGCGCGAGGCGATGGCCCTCGGCACGCCCGTCATCGCCTCGCGCATCGCCGGCATCCCCGAAGCGCTGGACGAGGGACGCTGCGGCGTGCTCGTGCCGCCCGGCAACGTGCCCGCCCTCGTGGACGCGATCGAAGACCTGCTGTGCGACCCGGGTCGGCGCGAGGAGCTCGCCAAGCGCGCCCGGCACCGCACCGAACAGAAGTTCGACATGTGGCGCAACGGCGCCCGGCTGGCCGAGCATCTCGCCGCGACCCGGCGGCTCGCCCCGGCCCAACGGATGCTGGAGCTGGCGCATTCATGAGCCGCCGCGGCCTGGTGATCACCTTCTCGGGGCTCGATGGCGCCGGCAAGTCGACGCTGATCGACTGGCTCGAAGGCGAGCTCGAGCGACGGCATCGTCCGGTCACGGTCCTGCGCATGGCCGACGGCGTCGGCGTGTACGCCGGCCTGCGCGTGGCGCGGGACTCGGTGCAGCGTCTGTTCAGCCGGGGGAACGGCGAAGGGAACGCCGGCAAGAACGCGGAACGGCCGCGCTGGGCCGGCCCGGCGCCCGCCGGCGGGCTGGTCGGGCTCGCCCACCGGGTGCGTCACGCCATCCTGTGGAACAAGACCTTGCGGCGCGCCCTGTACCCGTTCGACCTCCTGGTCTTTCTCGTGATCCGTTTCTACGTGGCGACCGTGCGGGGCCGTGTGCTCCTGACCGATCGCTACTTCTACGACACCCTCGTGGACGTGGCGGACGAGGGCCGCTGGTTCTGGGTCCGGTTACTGCAGCGCTTCACCCCGGCTCCCGACCTGCCGGTGTTCCTGGACGTGAGTCCAGAGGAATCGTACGCGCGGAAGGGCGAGTATTCAGTCGACTATCTGGCGCGCCGTAGCACGGCCTATCGGCACATCGCGCCGCTCGTCCCGTCGGCGGTCGTGCTTCCCAATACAAACCTGGACGACACTCGCCGCGCCCTGGCGCGCGCGATCAGTGAGCGGTTGAAGGCATGACGGACACCCTGCCGGCGACCGAGCAACGGCACGCGACGTTCGCGCTCCGCCTGCTGCTGGACCGACGGGGCGACCCGCCGATGGACATCGCCGTTGACTGGCCCCTGCTGCTGGCTCTCGCCCAGCAGAATACCGTCCTGGTCCGGGTGGCCGATCGAATCCAGCTCGCGGGGCTCGAGCCGCCCGCGTTCTTTGTCACGGCTGCGGAGCGGGAGCGCGAGCGCACCCGCACGGTGTTCGGCGTGATGCAGCGCCTCGGCGAGCGCTGCGAGCAGACGGACCTCGCCTACCTCTTTCCGACGGCGTGGCAGCACTTCCCCGACGTCGGCGGTGACCTCGATCTCCTGCTGCTCTCACGCTCACCGGACGTCGACGCCGTCATCCTCGAGGGAACCGCGGCGTCGCTGCGCGCCCGGGACTTGCGCGACCGGCTGGCCGGCACGGCCCTCTATTGGCTGCCGGAAGCCGCGGTCGCGCTCGACATCCACCACGGGCGCCTGGGCCTGGTGGGCGAGCAGGGACTATACCCGGCCGGCCTGATCCACCGCCGGCGGCGTCGGGTGGTCGCGGGCGAGGAGCGGTTCGCGCCGGCGCCCGAAGACCAGTTGATCCTCCAAGGCATGAGCCGGTTGGCTGGGCGCCGCTCTTTCAGCATCGCGGACGCCGCCGCGACCGCGAGCATCGTGCGCGGGCAGCGACTCGACTGGACGTACCTCGGAAGCGTGGCGCGCCAGATGGGCGTGCTTCCCGCCCTCTCCTGCTATCTGGGCTACGTGGATCAGATCTACACCGCGCTCTACGAGCGCCATCTCCTGCCCCCGGAGGCGCGAAGCCTCCTCACGCTCGATGGCTGGGGAGAAGTGGCGTTCCAGCAGGGGCGGTACCGCTTCGCCGCCCTCCGGGTACGCAACCGCCTGTACTGGCGCCAGCTCGCCACCGCGGCGATCGATGGACAGTGGCGGGTGGCGTCCCGTTTGTGCTTGGCCCCGGCGATGGTAGCCGCCTGCAGCATGGGGCTGGTCGGTCGCGACGCCACCGCGGGACTGGACGCCCTCGTCACCATCATCTTCAGCGCGCTATGAGCAGCCTCCCTCTTCGGTTCTACCATCGCCTACCGGCGCCGGCGCGCTCGCTGGCCGCCACGATGCGCGGCTGGTATCTCCGCTGGTCGCGCTACGGTCGCGAAACCCCCCAGCTCGTCGCGGAAGCGCACGAGCGGGAGCGGTGGAGCGCGGCGCAATGGGACGCGTGGCGACAGGAGCGGCTCGGCTACATCCTGCACCGGGCGGCGACGCGCGTCCCTTTCTACCGCGCGCAATGGGCGGAACGGCGCCGGCGGGGCGACCGCGCGTCGTGGGAGCTGCTCGAGAACTGGCCGATCCTGGATAACGATCGGGTGCGGGAGAATCCGAGGGCATTCATCGCCGACGACCAGAACCCCCGCTGGATGTTCAACGAGCACACCAGCGGCACGAGTGGCAGGCCGCTGGTGCTGTGGCGCACCCACCGGACCATGCGTGCGCTGCACGCGCTGGCGGTGGCGCGGACGCGCCTCTGGCACGGCGTGTCCCGCACCGACCGCTGGGCCATGCTCGGTGGCCAGCTCGTGGTCCCCGTCGCGGCGCGGCGGCCGCCGTTCTGGGTATGGAACGCCGCACTCCGCCAGCTGTACATGTCGACCTATCATCTCGCGCCGGACTTGATCGGCGCGTACCTGGACGCCCTCCAGCGGTACCGGATCGTCTATCTGGCCGGCTACACGTCGTCGCTATACGCCCTTGCACAGGAAGTGCTGCGCCTCGGCCGTACCGACGTGACCATGCGCGTCGCGCTCACCAGCGCCGAGCCGTTGCCCGAATGGCAGCGCCAGACCATCGCCGCGGCGTTCTGCTGCCCGGTACGCGAGACCTACGGCATGAGTGAGACCGTGGCCTGGGCCAGCGAGTGTGAGGCAGGAACGCTCCACATCTGGCCTGAGGTGGGGCTGATCGAGGTCTTGGCCGACGGGGTGCTGATGCCGCCCGGGGAGGAGAGGGGCGAGTTCATCTGCACCGGGCTCCTGAACGCCGACTTCCCGCTCATCCGCTGCCGCCTCGGCGACTCGGGCCGGCTGGCACCGCCGGACGTGCCCTGTATGTGCGGGCGCTCGCTCCCCGCGCTCGCCGCGATCGACGGCCGCACCAACGATCTGCTGCTCACCCGTGACGGACGCCGGGTAGCCTGGCTCAACCCGGTCTGGTACGGCTTGCCCGTGCGCCAGGGCCAGATCGTGCAGGAGACGCTCGATCGCATACGGGTGCGCTACGTGCCGGCCGATGGATTCAGCCCCGAGTCCCGGCACCTCATCGTGCAGCGCCTCCACGAGCGGCTCGGCCCGGTGCACGTGCTGCTCGAGGAGGTGCCGGAGATCCCGCGCGGCGCGAACGGGAAGTTCCGCGCGGTGTTGTGCGCGCTGCCGGGGGGCGGCGCCGAGCGCGTGGTCATGGCCGGCGAACGGAACTCGCGATGAGCGATACCATTCGCGTCCTGATGGTCACGACCCTGTGGCCGACGCCGGGGGGGGGACCCCGCACGACCTACTTCGTCAAGCGACAGGCCGAGTTCCTCCAGGCGGCGGGTGTGCTGGTCGACGTGTTCCACTTCCGGGGTCGCCGCAATCCCTGGAACTACCTCTCGGCGTGGTGGCGGCTCCGCCGCCGTCTAGCGCGCGGGTGCTACGACCTGGTGCACGCGCAGTTCGGCCCGAGCGGCACCATCACGTTTCCCAAGCGCCTGCCGCTCGTCCTCACCCTGCGCGGGTCCGATCTCCTGGGGGAGATCGGTGATGGTGGCCGCTACACGCGTGTCGGGAGACTGCTGCAGCGTGTCTCGCGAGCGGTCGCGGGCCAGGCTGATGCCGTGATCGTCGTCTCGGAGCACATGAAGGCGGAGCTGCCGGCCGGAGTGGCGGCCCACGTCATTCCGTCCGGGATCGACTTCACTCAGTTCCGTCCGATCCCGCGCGACGAGGCGCGGCGCCGCCTGGCTCTCCCGCTCGACCGCCACCTCGTGCTGTTCGCCGGCAGTCCCGAGTGGCCACGCAAGCGATACGCTCTTGCCCGACAGGCCGTCGATCTCCTCGGCCACACCCTGCCGGCCGACCTGATCGTGGCCTGGGGCGTGCCGCACGACGATATGCCGTACTTCATGAGCGCGTGCGATGCGCTGGTGTTCACGTCGATGCAGGAAGGGTCGCCCAACGTGGTGAAGGAGGCGCTCGCCTGCAACCTGCCGGTCGTTTCCGTGGCGGTGGGCGACGTGGCGGATCGGCTCCATGGCGTGGCGGGGTGCGAGCTGTGCGCGGACGAGCGCCCGGACACGATCGCCGCGGCGCTCGAGCGCGTCCTGCGCCGGGGCGGCCGGGCCGACGGCGGGCGCGCGGCCGTGCAGGAGCTCGACGAGCGCGTCCTCACGCAGCGCGTCATCGATATCTACCGGTCCATCATGCGAAGCCCCCGATCCTCCGGTTCCGTGGTCGAGGCTCCCCATGCCCTCCCCTGAGCGACCGCTCGTCACCTCGGTCATCCCGTGCCGGAACGAGGTGCGCTACATCGGGCAGTGCCTCGAGTCCCTCATCCGGTGCGACTATCCCAAGGACCGTCTCGAGGTCCTCGTGTGCGACGGGATGAGCGACGACGGGACCCGCGAGATCGTGGCGGGTTACGCGGCTCGGCACTCGTTCATTCGGTTGGTCGACAATCCGGAGCGCATCACGCCGTGCGCCATGAACGCGGGGATCCGGGAATCGCGCGGAGACGTGATCATGCCGATGGGGGCCCACGCGGTGTACTCGCCGACCTACATCTCGCAGCTCGTCGCGGCGCTCGACGAAACGGGCGCCGACAACGTCGGCGGCGTGCTGGTCACGCTCCCGGCAAACGGCCGGCCGTTGGCGCGCGCGCTGGCGATCGGCCTGTCGCACCCGTTCGGTGTGGGCAATTCGTACTTCCGGATCGGCGCGGCCGAGCGCCGCCTGGTAGACACGGTGCCGTTTGGTTGCTACCGCCGGGCCGTCTTCGATCGGATCGGCGTGTTCGATCCGGAGCTCATCCGCAATCAGGACGACGAGCTGAATGCGCGTCTGTTGAAACGGGGTGGCCGGATCATGCTCATCCCCGAGGTGGTGTCGTACTACTACGCGCGCGCGTCCCTCGGGCAGGTGGCCCGGATGTTCTATCAGTACGGCTACTTCAAGCCGCTCGCCGCATGGAAGGTGGGGCAGATCATGACGGTGCGTCAGCTGGTGCCGGCGCTCTTCGTGGCCGCGCTCGCCGTCACCGCGCTGCTCGCCCCCTGGCTCGAGCCGGCGCGGCTCGCGCTGGCGGCCATCGCCGGAGCCTATGGCGCCGTCGCGCTCGCGAGCGCGGCCCGGGCGGTCCGCAAGCACGGCGTGCGCAGCGCCGTCGCCCTGCTCGCGGTGTTCCCCGCGCTGCACCTTTCCTACGGCCTGGGCTCTATCATCGCCGTCGTGGAGCGCCTGCTCGGCCGGCGGCGCCCCGCTCACCAGGTCGCGTCCGTCCCCCTGTCTCGGTGACGCTCCGCTCCGTAGTCGCCGCGAGCTTCGGGTATCACGAGGTGACGGATGACCCGGCGGCCGCCGGCTTCCAGCGCCCCGGGGCGCTCCCGTACAAACACACGCGCGACGCGTTCGCGCGCGACCTCGCGGCCATCGCCGCCGGCCCGTGTCCTCCCGAACGGGTCACCGACACCGATCTGTCGAGCCCCGGCCGGCACGTGTTCCTCACGTTCGATGACGGCGGCAAGAGCGCCGCGTGGATCGCCGACGCGCTCGCCGGCCATGGGTGGAGGGGGCATTTCTTCATCGTCACAGGCCTGATCGGCACGCGGACGTTTCTCACCGCCCAGGAAGTCCGCTACCTGCGCGAGACCGGTCATGTCGTGGGAAGTCACTCGGACACGCACCCGGACATCTTTCGGGAGCAGCCATTCGATCGAATGGTCGAGGAGTGGCGCATCAGCCGGGACCGGCTGGCGCAGCTGCTCGGCGCGCCCTGCGCGACGGCCTCCGTGCCGGGCGGGGATATCTCCCGGCAGGTGCTCCAGTCCGCCGACGCCGCGGGGCTGAGCTACCTGTTCACGTCCGAGCCCGTGCTCACGCCGGAGCGCGTGGGCGCGTGCTGGGTTCTGGGGCGTTACATGCCCAAGGCCTGGACGCCCTCGGCGAGGATCGCTGACCTGGCGGCGTTTCGCGGCTGGGGCAGCGCGCTACTGCTACGCCGGCTCAAGGGCGCCGCCCGACGCGCCTTCCCGAGCCTGTACCGCCAATACGTACGCCGCACCACCCGGGAGGGCAGCCTCCCTTGAACCGCGTCGCCTTTCTCTGGGGCCTGTGGCTCTGCGGGTGCGCGCAAACCACGTCCCCCAAGCAGACACCGCCGCCCCGATCCTATTACGTGGACGGGACCGTCGGCGACAACGCAGCCTCGGGGGACAGCGCGCACCCCCTGCAAACCATCCAGCACGCCGCGGACCTCGTGAACCCGGGCGATTCGGTGGTGGTGCGAAACGGCGTGTACGCGGCGCTCGACATCGAGCGCGGGGGCACGCCGGGGCGATACGTCGTGTTTCGGGCGGCCGTGCGATGGGGCGCCGTGCTGGACGGCGGGCAGACCAGTCACACGGCACCCAACGGCGCGGAAAACGGCGTCTACCTGGGGGCCAGCTTCCTCCGGGTGGAAGGGTTCGAGATCCGCAACGTCTGGCACGATGGCATCAGCCCGGCGTCCGGCGTGAGCGATTTCCAGATCGTGGGGAATCATATCCACGACGTCGGTCGCTACTGCGAGACGACAGGGATTGGCCTCTCGGGCATGACATTCATCAACAATAACGTCACCATCGAACAGAATCTGATCCACGACATCGGGCGGGACACGACCGGACAGAACGGCTGCAACCCCGGCAACACGTACTGGCAGAACCACGACCACGGCATCTATCTGTCGAGCGGCACCAACGTCATCGTTCGCAACAACGTGTTCTACAACATCATGCGCGGGTGGGCCATCCAGCTGTATCCCGACGTCCTCGACCGGATCTACATCGTGAACAACACGTTCGCGTTTCCGAACCCGCACGAGGACGGGCACATCATCGCCGCCGCTACCCTCTCGAATGCCGTGATCGCGAACAACATCTTTTACCAGCCCCTGACGGCGGGCGTCTGGTTCGACGGCGGCACGACGAGCAACGTCACCGTCGAGTACAACCTCACCACCGGCGGGACCGCGGCTGAGGGGAATGGGGCCGGCGTGACGTTGTCCAATAATCTCGACAATACCGATCCGAAGTTCGTCGACGTAAGCGTCTTCAACTTCGCGCTGCAGGCCGGCAGCCCCGCCATCGACGCCGGCGTCACCCTCTCGTACGTGACCAACGACTTCCTCGGCACGAGCCGGCCGCAGGGCGCCGCGTACGACATCGGGGCGTTCGAGTTCCATTGACCGCGTTCCCCGCGGCGCGATGGGTCGGGATGGTGACGGTCCTGTATCTCGGACATCCCGAGGGCAGGCGCGCTCCAGTTCCGACGTTCGGGACCCGGTTCTACGCCGCGCCCCCACCTGCCGGGTCACCGGGCGGTGACGGCACGCGCGGGCGGCCCTGGGACCTGGCGACCGCGCTCGCGGGCGGGCACGGGGCCGTGCAACCGGGCGACACGATCTGGCTCCGGGGAGGTATCTACGCGGGGCGATTCGACGGGACGCTGACCGGCACGAGCTCAGCGCCGGTCGTCGTGCGGCAGTACCCGGGCGAACGCGCGACCATCGACGGCAATCTCCACGTGCACGGGGCGTACGCGGTCTACTGGGGCTTCGAAATCACCCAGTCGAACCCCGTGGCCAACGCGAACGACGCGCTCGAGACCTACGGCCCCAACTGCAAGTTCATCAACCTGGTGGTCCACGATGCCGGGAAGCAGGGCATAAGCTTCTGGGAAGACCAGGGCACGTCCGAGCTGTACGGGAGCATCTTCTACAATAACGGCACGCACGAGAACTTCGACCACGGCGTCTACGCGGCGAGCGAAGGGGGCGAGAAGTGGATCGTCGACAATATCGTGTTCGACAACCTCGCCTATGGAATCCACGTGTATGTCGGGAGCCGGCACCCCTTCCTCAGCGACGTCCACGTGCGTGGCAACACGGCCTTCAACACCGGAGCGATCTCGCGCGACGGATTTCAGAACGCCAATCTGTTGATCGGCGGCGACGTCCGCACCGAGCACATGAGCGCGGACTCGAACCTGCTCTATTTCCCCGGCAACGCCGGACGCAACTTGCGGCTGGGAATGCCGCGGGGCGACAACCGCGAGATCGTCGTCCGTGGCAACTACGTTGCCGGCGGCGCCGTCACGCTGCTCATGAACGGGTGGACAAAGGCCGAGGTCGTGGGCAACGAGTTTGTCGGCGGGGGCGACATCGTGGACCTGACCACTCGCGGGCCCGGCTCGCTCACCGACCATACCTGGCAGGGCAACACATACGTGCGCGACCCCACCGCCCGTGCCTGGCGCTACCAGGGTGCCGCATACGACTTGCTCGGCTGGCAGAAGGCGACCGGACTCGGCAATACCGGCGTGACGGCCGGAAGTCCGACTCCCGCTGCGCGGGGGTTCGTGCGGCCGA
>Ga0079222_10000138_pt1 | contig 14028 bp, 9 predicted proteins | sample GAPlitter_FD_75070 | JGI IMG/M metagenome (GOLD analysis project Ga0079222, IMG submission 75070) | Agricultural soil microbial communities from Georgia to study Nitrogen management - GA Plitter | ecosystem: Environmental > Terrestrial > Soil > Agricultural land | place: USA: Georgia | collected...
CTGAACACCAGATCGTCGAGATCAAGCTCGCTCACTCGCCGGATTCCGACGATGCCTTCATGTTTTATGCCCTGGCCACGCACAAGCTGCAGACACCCGGCTACAAATACACGCACGTTCTTTCCGATATCCAGACCCTCAACGAGGCGGCCCTCTCGGAAACGTATGATGTGACTGCGGTTAGCTTCGCCGCTTACCCCTCCATCCGCGATAAGTACGTCTTACTCGATTGCGGCGCCAGCTTCGGAGAAGGCTACGGGCCCATCGTTGTCTCCTCGAAGTCCATGAAAAAAGACGAGATCCGTGGCAAACGCATCGCGGTTCCCGGTCTCAAAACGACCGCCTACCTGACCCTCAAGCTCTTCGAGCCGCACTTTGAAGCGGTCGTCATGCCCTTCGACAAAATTCTCGACGCCGTGCAGAAAGAGCTCGTCGATGCCGGACTGCTCATCCACGAGGGCCAGCTCCTCTTTCCTCAATTGGGCCAGCACAAGGTCCTCGATCTCGGCATCTGGTGGCAGGAGCAGACCGGTCTGCCGCTTCCCCTTGGCGGCAATGCCGTTCGCAAGGCCCTGGGTCCTTCTCTGGGCCGCCGGATCGCCAGGACCATCCGCGAAAGCGTCGAATACGGTCTCGAGCACCGCGAAGATGCCCTGAAATACGCCATGCAGTTCGCCCGCGACATGGAAACCGATCTCGCCGATCAGTTTGTCGGCATGTATGTCAACAAGTGGACCCTCGGCTACGGCGAAAAAGGCAAGCACGCTGTCAACGAATTGATTTCGCGCGGCACGCAAGCCGGAATTCTTCCCGGCCCCCCTGCCGTCGAATTTCTCGATTAAAGGTGACGCCAAAATTTTGGGATCCCCGCTCCCACACATGATGCCTCGGAACGTTCTCACAGCTTCCGTCGTCGCCTTCCTTTTTCTCGCGTCGCCGCGGTTCGCTTCCGCGCAAGCCGCCGCGGAATACCGCACTCCGCCGGTCTCGCAAGCTCCCTGGCCGCAGCATCCTGTCCGTGCCGCTCACGGCATGGTCGCCACCGATGAAGAGCTCGGTTCGCGCGCAGGACTCGAGATTCTGCAAAAGGGCGGCAACGCCGTGGACGCCGCCGTTGCAACCGCTTTCGCGCTTGCCGTGGTCGAGCCCGCCGCGGGAAATATCGGGGGCGGCGGGTTCATGCTGGTGCGCCTCGCCGATGGCCGCTCGTCGTTCTTTGATTACCGCGAAGTCGCTCCCGGCGAAGCTTCCCGCGATATGTATATCGGTCCCGACGGCAACCTCATTCCCGAGGCATCCACCGTCGGTTACCGCTCCGTTGCCGTTCCCGGAACCGTAGCCGGCCTGGAACTCGCGCTGAAAACCTACGGCTCCATGAAACTGGCGGAAGTGATGGCCCCGGCCATTCGCCTTGCCGAGCAAGGTTTTCCCGTCAGCGAAAAACTTGCCCGCGAACTCTCCGAAGAGCGGCCCGACCTGCAGCGCTTCTCCGTCAGCCGGCAGATTTTCCTGAACAACGGCGCCATGTACAAACCGGGAGAGATTTTTCGCCAGCCGTTGCTCGCCGCCACTCTCAAGCGCATCGCGAAAAACGGCGCTGCGGAATTCTACCGGGGTGAAACGGCGCGCAAGATCGCGCAAGACATGGCGGGACTCGGCGGGCTGATCACTCTCGAAGACCTCGAAAATTACAAACCGAAAATTCGCGAGCCGCTTCAGGCAAACTACAAAATTGACGGCCACGACTGGGAATTGATCGGCTCTCCCCCGCCAAGTTCCGGCGGAGTCGCCATCATCGAAGCCCTCAACATGCTGCGGAACGTGCCGTTGAAAGGCTGGGAGGACCCGGAAAGCGTGCATATGGTCGCGGAGGCCATGCGCCGCGCTTTCGCCGATCGCGCCGCCTACCTCGCGGATCCGGATTACGCGAATGTTCCTGTCGCCGGACTCACCAGTCTGTGCTACGCCAAGGAACTCGAAGCCACCATCGATCCCAGGGAAGCCTCCTCCAGCAAAACCGTTCGCGCCGGCGAGCCCCACACCTGCGGTTCGGCCGCGAAGACCCCCGCCCCATCGGCGATCTCTCTCAACGACGGCCCGCACACCACGCACTTTTCCGTTGTCGACGCCGCAGGCAACGCCGTCGCCAGCACCTATACGCTCAACAACAGTTTTGGCTCGCACGTGACCTCTTCGGCGGGCTTCTTGTTGAACGACGAAATGGACGATTTCACCAGCCAGCCCGGCAAACCCAACGCCCTTTTCGGCCTGATTCAATCGGACGCCAACGCCATCGCTCCCGGCCACCGTCCGCTCAGTTCCATGACGCCGACTATTCTCTTGCGCGACGGCAAGCTGAGTTTCGTCACCGGCTCGCCCGGCGGGCCGCGCATTATTTCCGCCGTGCTCCTCAGCGTTCTGAACTGGATGCGCCTCGGCATGGACGCGCAAGCCGCGATCAATGCGCCGCGCTTTCATCACCAATGGATGCCCGACGCCATCGTCGTGGAAAAGGAGTTTCCGCAGGATGTTGAAAAGGCTCTCGAAGCCATGGGCCACACGGTCAAAGCACGCGGCAATATCGGCCTGGTGAACGCCATCGGCATCGATCCGGAAACCGGAGAGCGCCTGGGCGCAGCCGACCCGCGCGATCATGGCTCGGCCGTGGGATACTAGGCGAACTGCCTGGAGCGCTGCCCCTATCGCACGGACTGGTGATCGGAAGACGAGTTTATGCTGAAAATCCTCTCGACCTACTTGTTGGTGTCAAAAAAGCTGACGCCCGAACTCGTTTCGCAGATTGCCGCCGCCGGCTTCAACGGCATCGAAGTCTTCTGCTCGCGCGGCCATTTCGATTACGGGTCGAAAACGGAAATCCGCGCCCTGGCCATTTCGCTCGACGTGCATCGCATGACGCTGGCTTCCCTGCACGCGCCCACCAGCCGCGACATCAGCGCCAACCGCGAAAGCGGCATTCCCCTTTCCGTCTGCGAAGTCGAGCGCGTCCGCCGCGTTGAAGCTATGGATGAATTCAAGCGCGCCATCGACGTGGCGGAGGAATTGCCGTTTGCGCGCATGGTCCTGCACATGGGCGGCTCGCGTGAAACCGCCGATCCGCGCAAGCGCGACGCCGCGTTCAGCACCCTCGAGCACCTGATCCTGCACGCAAAGCATGTGGGGGTCACGCTGGCCGTCGAAAACACCACCAGCGAAATGAGCGAACCTTCCTACCTGCGGACGTTTGTGGACGAGACCCGGCTGACCGGACTGCGCTTCAATTTCGATATCGGCCACGCCCATCTGGCCGACGGCGTGGCGGAGGAACGCATCGCAAAGAGTTTCGAGCCGCTGCGCGACCTCACCGCAGCCGTGCATCTTCACGACAATCACGGGGAAAAAGACGAGCACCTTCCTCCCTACGAAGGCTCCATCGACTGGGCCGCGGCAATTCCAGTGTTGAAATCGGCGCCGGAAAAAGATCTTCCCATCGTCCTCGAGCTCAAGGAAAAAACCGGGCCGGACGCGCCGGGAATCGCCGATCAGCTTTCCGCGGCCCGCGCCGCCCTCGACCGCTTCGAGGAAAACTGGTCCTCCTGAAAAACGAAAACTCCGGAAAATGCCCGCGCTGCGGCGGCCCTGGCCGGAGCGTGCAATAGCTTGCCGCGAAAGAATCCGCGCGGAGATTTCTTCGCCCGAGACGTGTTTTTCGAGTAGAATCCGCGTAGCTGGCGATGCGGCGAAGTCCTCTCTCAGCCGCAACGAGCCTTAGGCAGGTACATCGCTCCGTACCATCTGGCTCTCGGAGCGGGAACCATGCGTACAGCGGCCTCCCTGCTGATCTGCTTCGGATTTTTCTTTTCCTGCAATGCGGCGGCGCAAACGGCTTCGCCCCGAACGGCGGAGTATTGCGGCGACTGCCACCGCGCCATTTACGAAGGATGGAAAAAGTCCGCGCACGCTGCGGCGATGGAAAGCCGGTTGTTTCAAGACGCGGAGAAAGCCGCGGAAGCGGACTATGGAAGCTCCTCGCGGAAGGTGTGCCTGGGCTGCCATTCTCCCGCGGGCGTAGCCACGGGAGATTTGGGGCTGGTTCGAAAGGTGAGCTGGGAAGGGATCACCTGCGACTACTGCCATTCGATTCGCGACGTGAATATGGCGGGAGCGAATCCGGCGGCGCGCGTCGAATTCACCAACGTGAAAAGCGGTCCTTCGAAAGAGGCGGTGTCTCCGGCGCACGGAACGGTATTTTCAGCGGTGCACGTTTCCTCGGCGATTTGCGCGACCTGCCACGAATATCACAACGCCACGGGATTCGCGGTGCTGACCACGTATTCGGAGTGGAAGAACAGCTCGTACCAGAAAGAAGGCAAGCAGTGCCAGTCCTGCCACATGTTCACGGTGCACGGCGAAATCGTGGACGCGCGCGCGGTGAGAACAAAGGAACGCTCGGACGAGGTAAACCTTCATGAAATGCCGGGAAGCCATTCGGCGCAGCAACTGAACCGGGCGATCAAGACGCAGTTTTCGACGGAGCACGAAGGCGAGCAGGTGAAGGTGACGGTGAAATTGACGAACGCGGGAGCCGGGCACTACGTGCCGACGGGATCGCCGATGAGGCAGCTCATTCTGGAGGTTCTTCTGTCGCCTTACGATGGAGGGCAAACGCAGCGGCAAGAGCGGGTGTACGCGCGCAGCGTCGTGGACGAGAAAGGCCAGCCCGTGCGAAGGGAGCCGGCCGCTTTCCTGAAGGCCGCGAAAGCGGTGGCCGACACGCGCATCGCGCCGCAGGAGACGCGAACGGAGGCTTTTTCCTTCGCGCTGGAGCGGGGAAAACGGGCCAAGGCGGAAGTAAATCTGTATTACTACTACTCGCCGATGCTGACGGCGGAGGAGCAACAAAGAGTGAGATTTTTCACGGTTTCTCGAATGGTGCAGTAAGTCCGTGCTCGAGGCGCGGCAGAAAGCTGGCGATCTTGAATGTTTTGTGCGGGTTAACGTTTGGGAACGTCTTAAGTTTTGGCAATTTCTGGTGCACTGAAATTCCTCTTTACAATTAGGGCGAGGGTACCGTTCGGGGCCGCACCGCCCTGTCCCCCGGAGTGTCCCGGCGGCTGGAGCCCGGCCGAATCCGTGCCTACGGCGATAGAGGCCGCACCCGCAGAGACGGTTCGAAACGCTGCGGCAAGGAACGAGTGAATCGACAGAGCGCGAATTGGTGCTTTCGATGAGCGTGGCGGAAACAAAGCACGAGGGCGATTCGACAACGCAGCGCACAGACGGCGACCAGAACCGTGGCCGACCGCGCCGAGCGGGAATAGAGCCGCGGTTAGCGGCGCTGCTGTTATTTTTCTTTCTGCTGCCGGCGGCGGGGGCGACGTATTGGATTTTCCTGCATGAGAGCGATGGGAATGCGGCGAGGTCTGCCTCCGCAACAGGCCAATGGCTGGCGGCATCGCTGATTGTGTTGTATCTGGCGGCGGTGACGATCGCGGGTGCGCTGATGCGGCGGCAGGCGCTGCTGCTGGCGGCGAACCAGGCGCTCAACGACAAATTGAAACGACAGATCGCCGAGACGCAAAAAATCCGGGGCGAATTCGACAAGTACTTCGAACTGGGACTGGATCTCTTCTGCATCGCGGGCAAGGACGGCTATTTCAAACGGTTGAATCCCGCCTGGGAGAAGGTTTTGGGTTACAGCGTCGAAGAGTTGCTCTCGAAGCCATACCTGGAGTTCGTTCATCCGGAGGACCGCCCAGCCACCAAGCAGCAAGCGACGCAGCAAGTAGAAGGAAGTGATGTGACATCGTTCGTGAACCGCTATATGCGCAAAGACGGGACGTACCGGTGGCTTTCGTGGGCGGCAACGGCGGTTACGGAAGAGGGGATGATTTACGCGGTGGCGCGGGACGTAACGGAATTGCGCGACGCGGAGCAGGCTCTGCGGCGCTCCGAAGAACATTACCGCCTGCTGTTCGAGAGCAATCCTCATCCGATGTGGGTATACGACCTGGAGAGCCTGGCGATTCTGGATGTGAATGCGGCGGCGATTCAGAACTACGGATACTCCCGCGAAGAATTCGTGACGCGGACGATCCGGGACATTCGGCCGGCCGAGGATGTGCCGGCGGTGATGGAGAGCGTGGTGAAGTCCCGGGGCGAGATGGTGAACCTGGGGGAATGGCGGCACCGGAAGAAAGACGGAACGCTGATCGATGTGGAGATCACCTCGCATCCGCTGTTTTTTTTGGGAAAAGAAGCAAGGCTCGTGGTAGCGACGGATATTACCCGGCGGATGCAGGCGCAAACGGCGCTGCGGCAGAGCGAAGCATTGTTCCGGTCGCTGGTTTCCGGAGTACAGGATTACGCCATCTTTCTGCTGGATCCGGAAGGGCGGGTGGCGAGCTGGAACGCGGGCGCGGAAAGAATCAAGGGATACCGATCGGCGGAGATTTTGGGACGTTCGTTTTCGAGATTTTTCACGGCGGAGGACCTGCTGAGGGAATTGCCGGCGAGGAAACTGAAGGAAGCGGAAACGAAAGGGCACGCCAGCGACGAAGGATGGAGGGTGCGCAAGGACGGTTCGCGATTCTGGGCAAACGCGGTGATTACGGCGCTGCGCGACGATAGTGGAACCCTGATCGGGTTTTCGAAGATCACCAGGGACGTCAGCGAGCGCAAGAAGACGCAGGAAGCGCTGATTCTGGCCAAGGAAGAGGCGGAGCGCTCGAACCGGTTCAAGGACCAGTTTCTTTCGACGATGAGCCACGAACTGCGCACGCCGCTGAACGCGGTAGTGGGCTTTTCCGACCTGCTGGCGGAAGAGCACTACGGACCGCTGAACGAGCGACAGAAGCGTTATGTAAGTCACATCCACGCGGGAGGAAGGCACCTGCTGCGGCTGATCAACGACATCCTGGACCTTTCGAAGATCGAAGCGGGACGGTTGCAACTGGCAATGGAAGATGTGCCGGTGCGTACTGCTTTGGCCGAGGTTCTGGACACGATGCGGCCGCTGGCGGATAAGAAGTCGCAGGCGCTGGTGGAAAGCGGCGCGGAAGAATTGTGCGTGCACGCCGATCCCACGCGATTCCGGCAAATGCTGATGAATCTGCTGGGAAACGCGGTCAAGTTCACACCGGAAGGAGGAAGGATCGAAGTTGCGGCGCGCGCGATGGGCGAAAGCGTGCGCGTGGACGTACGCGACAACGGGCCAGGAATTCCGGCGGAGGAACAAGAACGGATTTTCGAAGCGTTTTACCGTTTGGGGCGCAGCGAGAAAGCGATCGAGGGAACGGGCCTGGGGCTGGCGATAACGCGGCGGCTGGTGGAGCTGCACGGAGGGCACCTGGGCATAGAAAGCAGGCCCGGGGAAGGGTCATGCTTTTTCTTCACGCTGCCGCTTGCGGCGCGACGGAAAGAGGCGGCAGGGGAAAGCGACAGAAAGAGGCGCGAGAACGGCGGGACGCCGACGATCCTGGTGATCGAGGACGACGCGAAAGCGGCGCACCTGCTGCAATCGCAACTGACTTCGGCGGGCTATGAAGTGGCGCTGTGCGAACACGCGGAGGAAGCTTTGCGGGTGGCGGCGGAACTTCAGCCGAGCGCGATCACGCTGGACATCATCATGAAGCCGCTCAGCGGCTGGGAGTTGCTGCCGAAATTGAAAAACGACGCGCGGACGGCGGCCATTCCGGTGATCGTGGTGACGATAGTGGACCAACCGAACACCGGCACGCTGCTGGGGGCGGACGAGTACATCGTGAAGCCGGTGCAGAGGACCGCGCTGCTGGCGGCGGTGGAGCGGTGCCTGAATCGCCGGGGGAGAGAGGCAAAAGCCAGCGAAATCCTGGTGGTGGAGGACGACGCGCCGACCCGTGAATTCATCGCGGACCTGCTGACGAAGAATTCGTACCGAGTGTCGACGGCGCGCGACGGAGCGGAGGCGCGGGCGCAGGTGGCGTCGGCGCTGCCGGAGCTGGTGATTCTGGACCTGGTGCTGCCGGGAGTGAGCGGCTTTGAACTGCTGACGGAGTGGCGTGCCAGCACGCGCACGGCGGATCTGCCGATTTTCGTGCTAACGAGCAAAGACTTGACGGCGGAAGAGATGGAGCACATCCGGGCGCACAAAGGGGCGCTGTTCCAGAAGCAGAAGCCGTGGCAGGAAGAGTTGATGAGGCACTTGCAGCGGGTGGTGCGGCCCAAGGTTGCGAATCTGCGATGAAACGCCGCGTGCTGGTGGTTGAAGACAACGACGCCAGCCGGGAGTTGCTGTGCGACTGGCTGGAAGCGGAAGGATTCGAAGCGGTGGGGGCGGAGAATCTGGAACAGGGATTCGAGGCTTTGCGGAAGTTGCGCCCGGCAGCGGTGCTGCTCGACGTGCAGTTGGGAGAGGAAGACGGATTGCAATTGGCGCAGTGGGTGCGAAATCAGCCGGAGGGAAAAGAGTTGCTGCTGATAGCGGTGACGGCCCATGCGATGGTGACAGATCAGAAGCGGGTGCTGGAAGCGGGATGCGATGCGAGCCTGGCGAAACCGGTGGATTTCAAGGAGCTAAGGAAGGAGTTGAGGAAGCAGTTGGGAAACGCCAGCGGTCCTCGGCGCTAAGTGGATGGCATGCCCCGAAGCTCTGTTAGAGAATGTTGGCTATGAAAGAAGCCGGAATATCCGAGTTCAGGACCCTCAATTGCTTCTGTCGAACGGATCAGTAAATTTCCGATTACCCGGATCGAGATTTGTGGGCTGTCCATTGGGCGCAGCCGCAGCAGCGCCGCGAAATGACGCGCTGAAGTCTGCTAGACTGATGGATTCGCGAGGGCGCGAATCCGCTCACCATGACGACAATAACGATCGAGCAGGCAGGAAAGTACGACGGGCAGGAAGCGACGATCCGCGGATGGCTTTATAACCTGCGAGAATCGGGGAAATTGCTGTTTCCGATTTTTCGCGACGGGACGGGAATCATCCAGGGAGTGGTGTCCTTGAAGGAGAATCCGGAGGCGTTCGCGGCGCTGAAGGGGCTGACGCAGGAATCGAGCGTGATGGTGACGGGGAAGATTCGGGCGGAGCAGCGCGCGCCGGGAGGATTCGAGATTGGCGTGACGGCGGTGCAAGTGGTGCAGAAGGTGCCGGAGGCGACGCCGTTTCCGATTCAATTGAAAGAGCACGGCGTTGATTTTCTGCTGGACCACCGGCATTTGTGGATCCGCACGCCGCGGCAGGCAGCGATCCTGCGGATTCGCGCGGAGGCGATCCGCGCGGCGCGAAATTACATGGACAGCCAGGGCTACACGCTGACGGACGCGCCGATGTTCACGCCGGCGGCGTGCGAAGGGACGACCACGCTCTTCGAAGTGAATTACATTGATGACGAAAAAGCATACCTGACGCAGTCGGGGCAACTGTACATCGAAGCGACGGCGATGGCGTTGGGTAAGGTGTACACGTTCGGTCCGACGTTCCGCGCGGAAAAATCGAAGACGCGACGGCACCTGACGGAATTCTGGATGCTGGAGCCGGAAGCGGCGTACGCGGGACTCGACGACATGATGGCGCTCGGCGAAGGACTAGTGAGCGCAATGGTGCAGTCCGTGCTGCGGAACAAGTCGCGGGAATTGGAGATGCTGAAGCGGGACACGAAGCCACTCGAGCGGGTGAAGGCGCCGTTTCCGCGGATTACGTACGAAGAAGCCGTGAACGTGCTGAACAAGCATGGGAATCCGGCGAAGTTTGGCGACGATTTTGGGGGCGACGAGGAGACGATTATTTCGAGCGAGTTCGACCGACCGGTGATGGTGCATCACTACCCGGCGGCGATCAAGGCGTTCTACATGCAGCCGGACGCGGAACATCCGGAGCAGGCGCTGGCGTTCGATATGCTGGCGCCCGAGGGATACGGGGAGATTATCGGCGGGAGCCAGCGCATCCACGACTACGATTTGCTGGTTAAACGATTGAAAGAGCATGGCTTACCGGAAGAGGCGTTCCAGTGGTACCTGGACCTGCGCCGGTACGGAAGCGTGCCGCACGCGGGATTCGGTTTGGGGCTGGAGCGCACGGTGGCGTGGATTTGCGGGACCGAGCACATCCGCGAGGTCATTCCCTTCCCGCGGATGATTTACCGGGTTTATCCTTAGGACTCCACCGCAGTCAGGAGTGGCGGCCTGAAACGGCAACGGGCGTGGGTAGCGACCGGAGCGGTTTCGGTTTCACAAGGCAGGCTCGTCACCGAAAACGGGAATGCGAATGCCGCAGAAAATCAGAATCATTGGTGTGCCCATGGATTTGGGGCAGAGCCGCCGCGGGGTGGACATGGGACCTTCGGCGCTGCGCGGAGCGGGATTGCAGGCGCGCATCAAGCAACTGGGCTTGAGCGTGGAAGATATCGGCAACCTGGAAGTGAAGCAGCCGGAGGAAATGCAGGTCGGGGAAAAGCGCGCGAAGTATCTGCAGGAAATCGCGGAGACTTGCCAGGATATTTCGAAGACGGTGACGAAATCGCTGGAAGAAGGATTCTTGCCGCTGGTGCTGGGCGGAGATCACTCGATTGCGGTGGGAGTGGCGGCGGGAGTTGCGACGCATTTCCGCAAAGAGAAAAAGCAGATCGGGTATCTGTGGCTGGACGCGCACGGTGACATGAACACGCCGGAATCTTCGCCCTCGGGGAACATTCATGGGATGCCATTGGCGGCGATCATGGGATACGGCGCGCCGGAGCTGGTGGATTTGGGTGGCTTCAAGCCGAAAGCAGAGCCGGGGAATATTGTGATCGTCGGTGCGCGGGATCTGGATGCGCAGGAACGCAAGATCGTGAAGAAATCGGGGATTCACGTGTTCACGATGCGGGATATCGATGAGCGCGGGATGCGCGAAGTGATGAGCGAAGCGCTGAAGTACGCGATGGATGATACGGAAGGTGTGGCGGTGAGCCTGGATATGGATTTTGTGGATCCGGCGGATGCACCCGGCGTGGGGACAGCGGTGCGGGGCGGGGTGACTTACCGCGAGGCGCACCTGGCGATGGAAATGATCGCGGACAGCGAAGCGATGGCGTCGCTGGAAATAGTGGAGATTAATCCGATTATTGATGAGCACAACCGGACGGCGCTGCTGGGAGTGGAGCTGGTGCTTTCGGCGCTGGGGAAGAAGATTTTGTGAGCCTGTCCGGAGAATCAGTGGCCAGTAAGAAACAAACGGAAGATTGAACCGGGTGTTCTCTCCTCGTTTTGACATATAACTGAAAACTGGATGCAAGAGGGCCATGACTCCTGACAAAAAACGATTGCGAGTAGGTGTGCTGTTTGGAGGACGGAGCGGCGAGCACGAGGTGTCGCTGGCGTCGGCGGCTTCGGTGATTCGCGGGCTCGATCCCGACAAATACGAGGCCGTGCCGATCGGGATCAGCAAGGAAGGACACTGGCTGATCGGCGGAGCGGCGCAGAAGATGCTGCCGGAAGTGCTGAAGGCGGGGCAACGCGTGGTGATGGCGGCGGACCCGACGGATGCGGCGCTGATTCCGCTGGACCGCAGCGGGGGCGGGCAGAGGCTGGACGTGGTGTTTCCGGTGATGCACGGAACGTTCGGCGAAGACGGAACGATTCAAGGACTGCTGGACCTGGCGGGGTTGCCGTTTGTCGGGGCAGGGGTACTGGGCTCGGCGATCGGGATGGACAAGGATGTTTCGAAGCGCCTGCTGCAGGCGGCGAAAATTCCGGTGGTGCCGTGGATTACGGTGTATCGAGCGGACTGGGAGCGCGAGCCGGAAAAAATCCGGCAGGCAATCGAGAAAAAATTCAAGTATCCGGTGTTCGTGAAGCCGGCGACGCTGGGATCTTCTGTCGGAATGACAAAGGTGCATTCGCGGGAAGAACTGGGGCCGGCGATTACCCTGGCGGCGGAATTCGCGATGAAGATTCTGGTGGAGCGCGCGGTGACGGCGCGGGAGATTGAAGTGTCGGTGCTGGGGAATCATGATCCGAAGGCGTCGGTGCCTGGGGAGATTGTGCCGCACCGCGAGTTCTACGATTACCAGGCGAAATATCTGGAAGAGGGGACGCAGCTGATTATTCCGGCGAAGCTGGCGGCTTCGCAGACGAAAAAGATTCAGGAGCTGGCGGTGGCGGCGTTCCGGACGCTGGAACTGAGCGGCATGGCGCGCGTGGATTTCTTCGTGGAGAAAAAAGGCGCGCGGCTTTTCTTGAACGAGGTGAACACAATTCCGGGTTTCACGTCCATCAGCATGTACCCGAAGATGTGGGAGGCGAGCGGGATTCCGTTTCGCGAGCTGATCGATAAACTCATCGAACTGGCGCTGGAAGTGCATTGCGAGAAGGCGCGGACTAAATACCAGATCGAATTGCCGGCAGGGGCGGGCGGCGCGCTGGAAGGGTAAAGGCGCGCGGTGTGGGTTATACTTTTCTGGGATGAATTCCAGGGCGTTTCGGTCCGCAGGGGACGAGACGGCCTGATGAAGCAACCGCACACAGCCGCCAGCGGCTGATTCTGCTCGCAGGGCAGGAGCCCTTGGAATGACACTTCTCGAACCGCCTCCCGAACTACAGAGCAAACCGCGCGCCGTGCTTTACGCAAGCGTGGGAGTGTTGATCGTTTCCGCGATCGTGCTGTATTTCGCGTTCCGCTATTTTCCGGAGAAAGAAACCGCGGACCATTTTTTCGAAGCGGTGGTGGCGGGCGACATGAACAAGGCGTACGACCTGTGGAAACCGTCGCCGAGTTACAAGATGAACGACTTTGTGGCCGACTGGGGACCGAACGGGTACTACGGACCGGTGAAGAGCTACAGAATTGTGAGCGCTTCTTCGCCCAGGGACGCGAGCGGCGTCGTTTTGGTGGTTGCGGTCAGCCCGTATTCGCCAATGCCGGACATAAACGACGTGGAGAAGAGCAGCAAAACGCGGTTTGTGAACGTGTGGGTGGATAAGACCACCAAGGGATTCAGCTTTCCCCCGTTTTAGCGGATTTCGCCGAAGGCGGCGGCGAGTTCGCGCGGGCTGACGCTGGCGGTGCCGAGTTTGCCGACGACGACGCCGGCGGCGATATTTGCCAGGACGGCGGCGTCCAGGAGCGGCGCCCCTGCCGCCGCAGCCAGAGCAAGAACGGCGAGAACGGTATCGCCGGCGCCCGTTACGTCAAAAACCTGGCGGCCGGCGCTGCCACGATCGACGCCGGACTGCCCCACGCGCGCATAGGTGACTTCAAAACTGGTGGCGGGAATGGTGATGTGCCGGGGCGCGCTTTCTTCGAAAAGACTCATACCCTTTTCGCCGCGCGTGATGAGCACGGCGCCGCATCCGAAGTGCGCGAGAAGCTGGCGGCCGGCGTCTTCCAGGGATTTCTCGTCGGCGAGCGAGCGAGTGACAAAGAAACCGGCTTCCTTGGCATTGCAAACAATCGCGCGCGCGCCTCGATAGGCATACAGGCGGGACGTTTTCGGCTTCACGAAAACCGGCACCTTCAGCTGGTGACAAGCGCTGAGCACGCGATCCGCGAAGGAATCCGTAATGAGCCCTTTGTCGTAATCCGAAAGGACCAGAGCGTCGAGACGCTTGAGCGCGGAAAAAAGCAGGCGAAGAAGTTTCTCCTCGGTTTCCGGCCGCAGCGGGTCGCGCCGTTCGCGATCGATTCGGACAATTTGCTGATGGCGGGCGATGACACGGGTCTTGACCGTGGTGACGCGGGATTTTTCGGCAAGAATGCCGGAGCCGTCCACCGAGACGCCGCGAACGGAGGCGCGCAGGGCGCGGCCCGGCTCGTCTTCGCCGGTGACGCCGAACATCTGGACGCGGCCGCCGAGCGCGGCAATGTTGACGGCGACGTTTCCCGCTCCGCCCGGGCATTCATTCTGCTCGGCGAAATCGACGACGGGGACGGCGGCCTCCGGGGAGAGCCGGTTCGCGGTGCCCCAGAGGTAACGATCGAGCATGACGTCGCCGAGCACGCCGATGCGTTTTCCTTTCATGCGCGGCAGGAGGCGCTTCAGTCGGGGAATGGAATCGGAGGTGGCGCTAGGCA
>Ga0079222_10000139_pt1 | contig 14019 bp, 24 predicted proteins | sample GAPlitter_FD_75070 | JGI IMG/M metagenome (GOLD analysis project Ga0079222, IMG submission 75070) | Agricultural soil microbial communities from Georgia to study Nitrogen management - GA Plitter | ecosystem: Environmental > Terrestrial > Soil > Agricultural land | place: USA: Georgia...
TCTGATATTCATATTCTTAATCCTCATCTTTCTTAGTTTTGGTCCAGAGTGATACATAACCTTCATCACCAATGATTGACATACGTTCGTAATTCACAATCACAATTTTACCTTCATTAATCCACTGGATACCTCGACCACAAACATACTCTGCACCTGCTTTACCTGATACTTTGTAATCATCCAACATAAGAACAAATCCAGCATCCCTTAATTCGTTGTCATTAAGGAACATTCCCGGCAGTGTGCCATTCTCCAAACTTTCGAGAGATACGCCATTTTCAAGTAAGTGCTGCTCATAACACCTTAAACAGATTTGTTCATCCTCAATCCAGCGAGATTGTGTATGCCACCCATTGCGGGGATTCTGTTCGCATATCATTCTACGACAGTCTGCACAATCGAAGAAGCGAAAGTCTGACCAAGATGTATCTGTTAATAGTTCCTCGCATGATTCCATCCACGAACGCCCCAAACCCTTCTTAACTGTTTGAGGAGTCTCTTTGCATACATATGCAGTATAAGGAGCATCATCAAAGGGAGTATTATATAACTCCAGCTTGTACATATTTGACTTTAATCGACGTGTTCCGCATTCATGACATTCTGCTGTATGGTTTGGCATTATCTAGCCTCCTTTTGCATCATTGATTGCTTGCTCTTCAGTTTCGAATGGTCCGAACGGTTCACTATCAGGTAAACAGCCGGGAAAGCACGACCACCAATACCAGCCCGATTCATAAATAGTATATTCGTTTCCATGATCGGCATTCTGTCGATTATATGTTGCAACCATTGGAGAGACGAAAAACACTTCAAAGCTTCCGTACTCGGTTTCAGATTCGTCCTCTTGTACTTCTGCTATAAATTTATGGTATGACATTGTATAGCCTCCTTGTTAATCAATGATACGATATTAGGACTTCTTTTTAGTGAGTATCTACAAGCTCCAATGCCTGTAAAATATCGCAGGCCGTTAATGTTAATGGCGCGGGCTGACCAATATTATCTTTCCCTAAGTATAGCCAAACAAACCCGCTCACAATTTCAATCTGCGAAACACTGGGGATTAATTTAGCTGTAGAGTCTACCCAATTTTGGGGGAGGGCACAGTCAAAAGTATAATTCCCATATAGGAATGTAGCACGTTCTAATTTTGACTGCGATTCTTTGCTTTTGATATGCGATTTAAACTGTGATGCATAAAGTTTTTCCATGTTAATACTCCACCTTCTTGTATCTTAGGATATTAGGGTAAACAGGTATCTATGATAGCTCAAAAACGAGATATTGATTAATGTAATAGACACCTTTGATTGACTTGTTAGGATGTTTTTCGTTTACTCGGTGTAAGGCTTTAATGAGATCATGGTCAGATGAGAAAAATTCGCACATAGGCTAAATCCACTTGAATGCAATCCAGCCCGGTTGACTTGCAATGGGACGCTGGAAGCTGAATTCAATAAAATGTTTATCCCCACTAAGAATAAAGAATGTGTAAGTTGAATTTATCTGATAGCATATTCTCATTGTTTATCCTTTTCTACTAGGTAATGAGAGATAAGGATTTATACTCTCTTTACAGGATACTACGGGGATGTTATCCAAAAGCCTTTTGTGAGACTCGTAATAGCCTGTAAAGAGAGTACAAAATACCCGCGCTCTATTCGTGAGCGTATTTGAACCATGTCAAGCATGGGACGGTTATTCTATACTCTCTCATGTTTCTATTCTGTTTACTGTCTGGTCTATGATGTACACCAGCACAATACCTATTTTGTCTATAGTATTGGTCGCTTCGTTCGTTTCGACGTTCGCCCATATCCTTATACAGAGTATACAAAGGGTACAATCATCTCACCTGCGAAGTGTGGAACGTATATTCTTTCTGCGTTCGTTTTCCATCGTAGGACTACATATAGACTGTTATCCCGGCTCTCCACCGGACAAACCCTTACACTGTGTAAAGTGTATCTAATCTCATCTATGGCCGCGCTCAACAACGCGGAAACCGTCTTAGTGTGATGTACTTTCTACGGAATGATTACCGTACCTTGTCACGCATAGTATGATTAGACTGTATACCCTGGATTGGCTACTGTGGAGTAGGGTATCTATCTTGATACCTGTACCTGTCTGGCCATTTCCCGAAGCGCTATATATTCCATTCGATAACACGTATACACATGCTAGGGGCTATCCCCGGCCTATCCTGCGGCGGATTTTCGGCCTTGCCAGTGGTATAAATTCCAGTCGTTACGCATATCAAGGAATTTTCCGGCAGTAGTCACACAGTCTCTCCCTATACCACATTTGGCCCCCTGTGGTACACTGTGCGCGGTTTCAGTGCGTGCGCGTTCTACTAAGATTGTAAGGTACTCTGATAGGCTCTATCAGCAGTGGTCTAACCACTGGACGCTTGCCCCCTTATGCGTTTCGCCTTGTGAGTGTGCCACTTCCCCTAATGGGTCACGTCGTCTAGACGCTTGTCTATATCGTAGTCGGTCAGGATGTAGAATACAGTCCATAGGATGTACCCTACCACCAGCACCGAGATTATACCGAGTAAAATAATCATGTCTGTCTCCAGTCCTATCGAGTAACCAATGCTACCACTAGCACTACTAGCACAGAGTATCCTACAGATACGGCTATGATTGTGCCGCTACAGCGGCGGGTAATCTCCGCATAGTCTACATAGAAGTTGTGCCGGGGTTGCTCATTGCGCCGACCCATATACAAGGTGAAGGCAAGAGCGAGAAGTACGGCGGCGGTTACTAGTGTGTGTTCCATGTATCTACAATAGCACGTATTTTGATTTGTGCCTTTACATATTTGTAAGGTTTTTCTATTGACAAATCCAAGAATTCGCGTTACGCGATGGCCCAGTCTACATCATGGACGGACGATCCTATAAATAATTTTTGATTTGGGTCAAACAAGTTAGGGTACATATATACAATACGTCTAAATCAGTCTACTTATTCCTCCAAGTAGGTGTATATATCTCTGACAGCTTGGTATTCTTTATCTTCTTTGCAAATACTAATTTTTGAGATGTAACAACCCTCTCAGACTTATTGCCCATTCCTTTATGTGTTTTGGTACTTCCAGAAGTTACTCCTATGTATTCCCAATTATCGGCTTTATACATTGATCCTTTCCTATACTCTTCCTCGACAACAAATGTCTCAAATCCATGCACTACAACTCCATACTTTTCTTCCCAATCTACAGCTATTTGTTTTCTGAATAAAGAAAGAACCTGTGTCCCTAGATTGGGTATATGAGTTTCTAATCTAAAAACAGTATTATTTATAATAGACGGTAATCCATATTTTCTATTATCTTTAGTTATCCCAAAATACTCATCCCGGCATTTCACAGACCAAACACAGGATGCTCCTGAAATAATACCCACAACAGAGCTATCCAAAAGAACAAGGTAATGTACCTGCTGACCAAAGGTTCCTTTGTTAGGAACATAGTGCCTATTTCTGATGTCCTGATATTTAGGATCAGTTCGTTTGCATTTTTCTAATTTAATATCCACGTTTTAATCTTCTTTACACAGTGTAGATTTTATCATAGTTTCCGTTTTGGGTCCAACTCGTTAGGCGACAAGTATACACTCTCTCGGTAATAATATACCCGACTACTATTTCTAATAATCGGGTATAAGTTATGGGGATCAGATTCGATGTACTGACTCTACGTTTTACTGTCTATCCGGGCCTCGGCTTTGATCGAGGTCGTAGACCTGCCGGTTCCAACATCCAGTCTGTGTCCATCCACAGCGCCCCATACTATTCACCTTGTAATGGATTACTCACAAACACACTAACAACACGAGAATTTTCCCATAATACCCTTGTGACCAGACGAAAAGACAACTTGGCTATCACATAATCCCCAACTCTTGGAGGACAATATCCCGGCCATACGTCAATCTCTTCTGCTTGTTGGTCATCACTGATAATACATATCGTAAGTTTGTCCATTACCAGCTCACTCCCAATATCTGACTAACCAAATATGCTACCAAACTGATAGCAAATAAGATGAACAACGGTATCCATCCCTGATCCTCATCTTCTCCCAAAATATCATGGCTTGTCAAGAATTCAAGTGATAGCTCCAAAACAAATGGACCAAAGTAATAACCCTGAAATCCTGCGGACTCTCGTTTGACACCGTGAGGCCATGTCCAATACAGACCCCAACGAAGTTTCCATCCGTTACCTTCTATGATTGTCATGACTCACCTAAACATAAATACACAACCAACAGGGAGACAACCAACACCAAGAATCCCCAAACAAAATTAAATATCGATCCAAAAGAGTTTCCATGCAGAATACCAAATGTTCCTGCATACATACCAGCAAAAGACAAATATCTCCAAAATGTCCAAGATTCTTTATTGAATATATTTTTCATGATTTCTCCTCATACATCTTTTTATGTCCTACATGCCAGTATCCACAGAACTTGCACTTATAAGTATCATATGGATGGTTGTCTCCATTTCGGAGAGCCGTGATTTCTGTGTAGCCCTTTGCCAGTCGAGCGTAATAATCCGAAATGTATCTTCTCTTACCCGTACAACCTTTGTCTCTTTCCAGTTTGAGTTTATCTTTTCTGGATAACATGAATCATTTCCATTTATTATAATTTACAATGTCGGATATTTGTTGTTGAGATACTCCAAACTCTTTGGCTAAAGATTTTCCGCTTTCTCCATTTTTACCGAACCTTCCATAACGAGATCGAATATCAAAAACCTGACTATCTGTTAATTTACTGTTTCCGTTCCTTTCTCCATAAGCTTGACGACCTTTACTTACCATATCATCAGAATTTTCTTGGTTTGTTCCTGTAAACAGATGCAAAGGGTTTACGCATTTTCGATTGTCACAGTGATGAAGAACTAATACTTTAGGAGAAATTTTTCCAAAATGGACTTCATAAGAAAAACGATGAGAACGATAAAAAACCTTTCCTACTTTAAAATTACCATATTCATTACTTGAACGTCCGGCCACCCACTCCCAACATCTTGTCCCATTATAAAAAGTTTGGGATCGTTCTTTGTCAACTTTTGACCAAAATCTCTGTATAATATTCATGTTTCCTTTATAATCTCCCCCTACCCTCCTATCCCCATAAAGAGATAGGAGGGCAACCAAGAAAGGAGTATCCCACCTGTTAGATAGTTACCAGCTACCCAACACAATCATATTAGCACGTTTTAAGCTATAGTAGATTAAAAGAAGATTAGAAATTTCTATATCCAGATGGATAATCTTTGAAAACATTTCTATTAGAAATTCCGTATCTCAATTGAAGTTCATGTGCAAGACGTTCGACATCCATTATGCTACCAAATTCACAATCAACGACTTTGATAATACCGCTACCAGATTTGGACATAATTATAATAGACGACCTATCTTTATGTCCAATATCAACTCCCATATAAATATCGTCAAGACCAAGCCACTTTCTAATATATTGACGAAGCTTATTCATGATAGTATTTCCCAATATACCAAGGAAGATCACTCTCTGTAACCTTCTCAAGACAATATGTGCATCCACCATTCTGTGTGACTGAATGACATCTTTGACAACGAATTACTCCAGAGCAGTTATCACAAACAAGCTCTACTTTGTCATTCACAATCGCATCCTTACCTGCAATACAATGATGACCGCATTTTGAACAAGATCGAATATCACTCATAGTTGTGGTTCTCCATAAGATTGTAAGTTGATTTCGATAGCTCTATGGACTTCTTCGATCATTGGTTGACTGTCAAAGTTTTTGTAATCTTCTCTAACAATCCACCTACTCGTTCGATCAGGAAATACAGCCTTATACTTGAAGCCACGAAACTTTTTCCCAAAAACTACAGGATGTACCCCAACTATAATAAACTCTGAAACTTCTGTAATACTATCCATTTTTCCTCAATTCTTGTTGAATTATACTAAAAATTCCTTAGAATATCCTTAAATTCTGATTTCTTTCGACATCAAATCCGCGAACCAGTGTTGAAGATCGCTTATGGACAATCCTATAGTAAATACCAAAAACCAATTCCAACTTATAGACACAGGAATTGAGAATATAAGACATATTACCACATAAGGCCATAAGACTAGCACCTCCCGAATCAAAGTGGAGAATATGGGCCAGTGACTTATTGGACTTCGGTGGGGAATGATCTTGCGATAGGGCCACCAATATATCCACCACAGTTTCTCAAGAAAATACCCAATTACAGGAACCTTTCTAAGTAGGTAAAGTGATATATTTCCCTGATCGACATCAAGATCACCACTAAGTAGCGTGCCACTCATACACCCAACAACTAACACAACACAATCTTCTGTAGAAACTATAGACGGGTCTGTAAAATAAGACCCACAGGCCAAGATTGCCGACATTGTTAAGGTATTCGAGACATGAACCGATCCGGGAGGTATGGCTAATGTAACCCTTCAATATGGTTTACAACACCGTTCTCGTCTGGCTCTCCCCAAACCCTCTTTTTATTAATTTCTAGTTTCTCATAAGAATCTCGAATTAAATCGTCAGTGTCCAGACCTGCTTGTTGTGCTGCCTCAAGTAGTAAAATAAAGCAATCAGCAAATTCCATTCTATTGTGAGGATGAGTCAATAACTCATCTACTTCCTGTTTCAAATGATGAATAACGGGAAGTAATCTTTGATTAGAGCCGAAAGTCTTATTTGCCCACTCACAAACATCGTCCTGTAAAAGTTGTATTGTAGATTTTACATTCATTAGCGTATATCCTTGAAAAAGTCATTGAGATTTCCAGAACGTCCCGGCGTAGGAGCCTGTTTCGGCTTCGCATGAGAAGTCTGGTTGTTGGGATTTCGAGTGTCTCTAGGGTGATACGTAGTTGGCTGAGGAGTGTAGGACTTTTGCATGGCATTAAGCTCTCTCAGAGATTTCAGGAACAGCTTTTCTGGAACAATCTCAATAAACAGACCTACTAGAATAGGCAAGATATAGTCATGCCATTCAAACGCTCCGCCTCTGATTTGAGACAATCCTACCACATTCGTGTATGTTCCATAAGCATACGACAGAAGCCAAATAACTTTGAATACAGGATCGACTCTATCACTCTTTTGACCATTTAGCTCAATCACGGTAATTGTAGCACCAAGAGCCAAACTTACAAGGATTGCCCATGAGTAGTTATTCATGTCAAAAGCAAATCCCCACGAAGAGAAGAAGATAGAGATTAGAAGTGTGACAGCAGCAAAGATAATGCCAAGCCACTTGATTACTTTATCATAACTTTTTTCATTCATACTTTATCCTTTACACAGTGTCAGGAACATTCAATTCACTGATCCACGTCTTACGAACCTGACTGATATATCCCTTAGTCCTACGAACGAACTCCTCAATTTGTTCGTTTGAATATTCAGGATGTTCGTTCGCTGCCAACAAACGTGCAAGTTCGCTAACTCCTAAAGTTCTCTGTTCGTTCGTCATTGCATTATCGAGGTACGAACGAATTGTTTGTTCGCCAGAATTGTTTGTCGAACGTTCGGACGATTGATGACGAACTTGTTTGTTCGATGATGGTTTGTTCGTTTGTTCGGTATGAAGTTCGCTTCGTTTGTTCGTTTTCCTCATAACCCATCCAGAGAACTGTTTGCGTGCGTTCGCTGCCCATTCGTGCGCTTGTTCGTCAAAAGTTTTCTTGTTCGTTTGTTTGTCAAGTTCGTACCTAACTAACTCCACTCCGATCATGTCTCCGCCGAAGTATTCCAGAGCTGTAACTCCTGCTCCCATTGCGAAAGCCAATGCCCAATTGAAAAACTCTGTAAGTTGTGTAATCTCTAACCCACGAAATGCTTGTCCAAGACCTGCTAATCCAGAGATTAGAATTGCTATCACAACTCCCCATGTCATTGAGAAGTCTGAAACTTTTTTTGTTCGGTAGGCATTCATTGTAGCTAACGACACCAAAAGAATATTCACGGCTCCCACTGCTGCAATAGTCTCTCCCCAAACAAACAAAGGTTCCTGACTAGATTGACTGGCTACAATATAAAATTGAGAGCTAGTACGAAATGCACTAAGAGCAATAGCTCCTACCGATCCTATTAAAGTCAGCCAAAATCTCCAGCTCAAATTTATGTTTGGTAAAACCGGAGGATGATTCTTTTTGGAAAATACTTTTAGAAATCTTTGCCAATCTTCTTCTTCCTGAGATGTAAGTAAGTCCATCTCCAAATCGTAATTATCATTTGTCATCCTATTTCTCCTTTGGAGTATAATATCATATACTTGTATACAACACAATGGATTTTATCGTTTTCTAATCAAACTCTAATCTAATTTTTGGAATTATGGGGTATATTAATTAATAAGTTATAGATTAAAGAGAATAAAAAGGCGCTACCGCGCCGAATTAATTCTTTAAGTATTAATGGTTACAGATTTTTTCAAAAAATAAGTTTACAAAGTTTTAGGATAAGTTGTGAATACAAGAGAAATAAGTTTACAATATCAACTCCCTGTAAAATGGTAATACTGTGTGTTCCGCCGCGCCAGTGCGCCGACTGAGAGAGACAGTGACTAGAGAAGAAATTTTAGAACTTCCAGCGGGAATAAAAATGAATCAACTTATTTGGTGGAAGATATTTGATATGATACCTACACCTCCAAATAATGATATGCTTTTGCTTCCTGATTATAGTGGAGACATCTCAGCGACGTTTCAGGTTATTCAGAAATTGCGTGCTATGAGATATAATGTGAGAGTGGAATTTCATAAAACTTACACACAAGTAAGCTTATGGAGTATGGAGATGACAGAATATGGGCCTCATCCTATATCTTGTCATGCTGAAACTGTATACTTAGCAGTATGTCATGCAGCACTTCTTCTGTCTTTGACACTTGACACTGTGTAAATTAGCGTGTAAGATAGTGTGTATAAGGATACATTAGCTATGACTTTTGGGCAGAGACCTACAGACAGAAAATTTTTGGATGGAGAGAAATGTTTACAACTCTGGTTACAGCTTGATAGCCTTGCCAAAGCTCAAGCAGCTCTCGCTCGTGATGGAATATTCAGTAATCGAACAGGCAAAGCTCCATCACGATCTGGAATTGAACATTCCGCAAAGCGTTGGATTCTTCGTAATGCTGATGCTGCACGATTGAAGTACATCGAACCATTTGAGAATGCTCGTGGTAGAATTATGACTGATGAAGGTTGGGAAGAATATCTGGTTGGGATTGCATCTCATAACCTTACCGATGCTGGATACACAAAGTACATAACTAAGAATGGACTTGAAGATGCTGCAAGACGTTACGCAGAAAAGCTTTGATCCAGAATCATTGATCGTAGGGCTGGATGAGAAAGAGATCAAGCAGCTTGTCCTAAAAATATTTGAATATCGATGCGCGAGTTGTGGGGAACCTGCGGGTACGGTACATGAAATGATTCCAAGAGCCAGAGGGAAAAAGTCTTTGACATTTCGTAATAGAATACCCCTCTGCCACAAACAGCACGACATTGAGCATCAATTTGGGGCATCTCCAGAAAGAATAAGAAACTTGCAGATAGTTAGGGAAGAGTATTTGATTAGGATCGGGAAGCCAGAGTATGTCTAGTCTGATTACGTCTTATACTCCTATCTACAAAGAGTCTGTGTTCGCTTTATGGTACAGCAGCAACAAACCAAGCGCATCAAAGCTCTCTGGAATGGTTCCTGATGATGAGAATGGACGTAAGCCGTCAGCTTCTCTTATTTCAAAGTGGATGGAAGATGGGGATTGGTATGTCAGAGCAGATATTCTCGATGAGAGAGCTTCTGAAAGCTTGGAAAAGGTACTTGTTACTGATAGGGTGGAAATATTCAAGAAACAGGCAGATATTGGACGTAAACTTCAAGAAATAGGTATGGAATATATTGAGTCAGATGATTTCAAGATCAATGCTCTTACTGCCTTGAAGATGGTGATTGAGGGAGCGCAACTTGAAAAAGAGTCGGTTGGCTTGACAATCGCTCTCACTAAAATCTATTCACTTGGAGATTCAGATATTCAATCTGAGATTAAGAAGTTACTTGCTAAAGCTGACAAAGAAGATGTTTAGAAGGGGATGTTGAAGAGTTAGGAGATTCCAGTGTCTAATAAAGATGTTGTAGATTCTTTTATTTTGGTATTTTCAAATGGAAGTATATGGAATACGTCTAAGCTATCTAATTATGATAAATTGCGAGGACTGGATTTTAATTATTTATGGTGGGAAGATGATACAGAGTTAGGAGAAGATGTCCAAGACTGGACTTAGCCGGGACGATAAACAAAGATTACTGTTACTTCTGGCAGAATCTCAAGCAAGGGGATTGCCAACACCGGATTTGCCGGAAGGAATAGTAGGAGCTGGAGCAAAAAGATGGCCTCTTGATGAAAGAGGCTATTTCATTTCCAATGATGGCCGATTTTATAAACCTACGGAAAAGCACGCTGCATTTATTGATGACGAAGCACGGTTTATTTATGGTCGTGGTAGCCGAGGTTCTGGTAAGACAAGTGCCGGAGCGCAAAAAGCCAACAGGAAAATCATGAAAGGATTGAGCGGGGCTGTAATCAATCCAGACTTTGAGAACTTTCGTTATTCTACTTGGCCCGAATTCAAAAACTGGATTCCTTGGTCAATGGTTGTTCCATCACAGAGACACAGGGCAAAGCATCAGTGGGAGCCTCATCAACCTTTCACGATGGTTTTTATCAATGGTGCAAGAGTTTATTGTAAAGGTTTGCACAACCCCGACTCTGCTCGTGGTCCTAACCTAAACTGGCTTTGGTATGACGAGTCAGGCCGTGATCCAGACGGTGTAGGTTGGCAGTTGGCTATTTCTGGCGTCCGTGTTGGAGAGAATCCTCAAGCGTGGGCTACTGGAACGCCTAAAGGAAAGCTCCACTGGACCAATAAATTTTTCTCGAATAGAGAGCTTCCAGAAGATGTTATAGAGGCTTTGCGGGAATGGCAGGAAAGTCATCCCGGCATTCCGTTTATTTCTGAATACCATTTCACAGCAGAAGAAAATAAAAGTAATCTTGATCCCTTATTCTATGCTTCATTGTTGGCTACTTATCCATCCGGCTTTCTTCGTCAGCAGGAAGTTTTGGGTGAGGTTGCTGACGAGGGGGGTCAGATTGGTGATAGAAATTGGTTCAAAGAGAGAGAAGTACTAGGTCTTGATCCCGAGTGGCAGGTTATGTCATCCTGTCGATATTGGGATATGGCTGCTACAGAGAAGAAGCTTAAGAATGATCCTGATGAGGCTGTAGGCTCTCTTGTTCATAAACTACGAAACAACGATCATGTATTTGCAGATCAGGTGGCTGGATGGATGGCGTGGGATAAACTAAAGAAAGCTATCATGGATACAGCCAAAAGAGATGGACCATCAGTTACCGTAGTGATCGAAGAGGAGCCTGCCTCTGGAGGTAAGAATCAAGTAGCAGAGATGATTTCAGCCTTCAATGCTGATATTGAACTAAAGAATCATAAGATTATTGGTCAAAAGCCTATGGATCGTGTGCATGAGGCAAATATGTGGTTCGGTCCCGCTGCACAAGGGAAGATATGGATCATCAAGACATCTGGAACAGAAAAGTTTTATGATCAGCTTGATGGATTTTTGGTTGTTCCAAATATCCATGATGACCGAGTGACTTCTTATAGCGGTGCTTATCGTTATCTTTCTCCCTTCAAAACTTGGAAGAAAGTAGATTTTCTAACTCTGGATGCGAAGTAGTAGGGTAGACTTTGTATATGTGTCCTCGTATAATAAGTATGGAGAAATTATAAATTATGGTAGCTCCCAATCTTGTGCCAGTTCCAACTAAAGAGCCGGGTCAGCGATCAATTAATGTCGCTGATATGTATTTTATTCGTAATGCTCCTACTTGGCTTCGTCCCAACGAGTTTACAGCTAGAGCTTGGAGAGCATTTGTAAAATCTCAGCCAATTGCCATGATCTGTCGTCTGGTATTAGTAGCAAAGTTGCTGGCACTGGATTGGAAGATTTCTGCAAGAGATAGCGAAAAGCAAGATGAATTAAAGTCAGTTATTCGGTATTACACTAATCTTATCAATCGTGGGGCTTATAATGGTTTGGATTATTCTTCTCTAACAGAGTTTATTGTTCAAGATTTGCTTGATATTCCTTTTGGGGCTGCTGCCGAGATCGGTCGTAGAGGAGACTCTCCAGACGGTCGTGTTGTTTGGATACGTCCTATTGATGGGGGGACATTATTTCCTACACTGAATGATGATTATCCTGTTGTTCAGTATGCCCCAACCCATAATCCTATTCCATTTCCGAAACACGCGATCTCTCGTGTTTGGATGATGCCTCGTACTGAAATAGAGCTTGAAGGTTGGGGAATGGCCCCTCCTCAAGCAATTTTCTTTGCCTTGGAGATGGCAGGTCGAGGCGACGGGTATTATGCGAACCTCTTATTGGATATTCCACCTGCTGGTATTCTTGATTTGATGGATATGGAAAGAACGTCAGCTCAAGAATGGGTTAATGCTTATAAAGACTTCATGATGAATGGAGGCAACTCATCTTTCAAAATCCCTGTTCTTTATGAGCATACGCAAGATGTAAAGTTTATTTCGTTGGGTAAGAATCCCAATGACATTATGTATGACAAAATCACTTTGAAGTATGCGTCTATCGTTACCTCTGGATACGGACTGGCTTTGAGTGATATTGGTCTAAGTGGTGGAGAAGAAACCCTCGCCGGATCGATTCGTCAGGATCGTCAGACGCATAATACAGGATTTGCAAAACTCAAAAAGAAGATGAAGTATTTTTGGGATTCTATCCTTCCTGATAATCTTCAATTTGACTTTATTGATTATGATGATGAGAAGAATATGTCTACAGCTCGTGCTAGATTGGCTAATGCGACTGCTTTTGGTCAGTTTGTTGATAAGGGTATATTCTCGCCCGATGAGCTTCGCGCACAATCACTAGTTGATGGGACTATTACGATCTCTGTCAAAGAGAAGTTGACTGACGCCGAACGCGCAAAGTTTATGCCTAAAGACAAAGCAGCTCCCGAACGGCCCGGCGCTATTGGGACAAAGGAACCTGCCAGCAAGGGAGGTATGGGAGAAGTTGTAAAATCTTTCAGCATTCCTCACAATAAAAAGATCGATGAGAACATTATTCGTCTTGTGGATACTGTTTCTTCTCAGTTCTTTCCAGTCTTGAGAGACGCTCTGGATGAGTACGGAGAAGATTATGTTGACGATGCTCATTTTGGTGTTTCTAAGAGTGTATTTGAAGATGGTCTGCTCGAAATCGAATCAATATGGAATAAAACAAAAATCAAGTGGATTAAGCTGAATCCGTCTCCAGAAACAAAAGAACTTCTGTCGTCTTTGGTGAAAGACAAAACGAAAGTTGACACAGTGTATAGTGAGTTTTTGTCTGTTTTGTCTCAAACATCCAAGGAATTTGTAGTCAAATCGATCCTTTTGTCCTTGACGGATGAGTTTTTCTGGAATGATGGTATTGACTTACAAGAGGACAGTGCTTATCATAGTATTGTAGACAAAGTAAAGTCTACAATAGCTTCTAGGTTTGATGAAATCGTGAAAACATCAATTGAGCTATCCTTACAAACCACATTCGATAAGTTGGAGGTATAAGTTATGAGTCAGCAAACTAAAACGTTCATTGCAACAATTGGTCCTGCATCCACCCCTGACGGGACGATGACCCCCGCAGAGTTTGACAGCACTCTGTATCAGAAATATCTCTCTGTTGGGTACACAGTCCTGATTAGCCATTATGTAGGAGAACACAAAGGCGAAGATGGTCGTATTCAGGGAGTAAGGATTTTGGTCATTCTGGTTCGAGACTATGAAGATAAGAAACCTGCTAAAGAACCAGAAAAGAAGGAAGAGCCAAAGGCTCCTGAGAAA
>Ga0079222_10000140_pt1 | contig 13948 bp, 15 predicted proteins | sample GAPlitter_FD_75070 | JGI IMG/M metagenome (GOLD analysis project Ga0079222, IMG submission 75070) | Agricultural soil microbial communities from Georgia to study Nitrogen management - GA Plitter | ecosystem: Environmental > Terrestrial > Soil > Agricultural land | place: USA: Georgia...
GGCGCACGCCGTGAATTTTACCGCGGCCCATCGAGGAGCGTCCACCGCGGTCCGCCCGGCTCTCGACCCCGCGCTATAATTTAGGTTTTGCCACGCGCCCGAGATCGCGCGGGCGGCAAACTCTCTACAAGAATCACGCGGAAACCGCGATGAGCGACGATCACAAGACATTCATCAAGACTCCGAAGCAGCTTGTCATCGTTGTCGTGCTGGCTTTCGCGATTCCGATCGCGCTCATCGGCCTGCTCTCGCAGCTCATCACCGGGATGAGGCCCGAGACGACCGACGAGACCGAAGCCGGCGTGCTCAACCGCATCAAGCCCGTCGGGCAGGTCACCTTGGCGCAGGCGAGCGCGCCCAAGGGCAACATGACCGGAGAGCAGGTCTATCAGGCCGTCTGCAAGACCTGCCACGAAGCCGGTCTCGCGGGCGCACCGAAGTTCGGCGACAAGGCCGCATGGGCCCCTCGGCTCAAACAGGGCGCCGACACGCTCTATGGCCATGCGCTGAAGGGCACCGACAAGGGCATGCCGCCGAAGGGTGGGAATGCCGATCTCGCCGATGTCGAAGTCGAACGCGCCGTGGTCTTCATGGCCAACCATTCCGGCGCATCGTTCAAGGAGCCGCCCGCGCCTTCCGCTCCGCCGCCGGCCGCGGCGAGCGCGCCCCCTGCGGCACCCGCGTCGCAGGCAGCGCCTGCGCCGGCGCCCGCCTCGCCAGCAGCGGCTGCGTCAGCGCCGGCACCCGCCCACAAGGCGGGCACACCGCTCGACATGGCGTCGGGCACCGCGATGATGCAGAAGGACGGCTGCTCCGCGTGTCACGCGGTCGACAAGAAGATCGTCGGCCCGGCCTATCAGGACGTCGCCGCGAAGTACCAGAACGACAAGGATGCTCCGGCCAAGCTCGCGCGGAAGGTCAAGGCAGGCGGCGCAGGCGTCTGGGGCCAGGTGCCCATGCCACCCAACGCCGCCGTCCCCGACGAGGACATCAAGGCGCTGGTAGCCTGGATCCTGACGTTGAAGAAATAGATACGGGCCTTCCGGCCGGCCCTGGCCTCGCGTCTTCGCGACGCAATGCAATGCCATGAGTCATTACGTCATCGGCGACATTCAAGGCTGCTATTCGGAATTCAGGCAGCTCCTGGATATCGTCGCCTTCGATCCCTCGCGCGATCGTCTGTGGCTGGTCGGCGATCTCGTCAACCGCGGTCCGGACTCGCTCGCGGTGCTGCGTGCCGTCAGGTCGCTGGGCGACGCGGCCACAACCGTGCTCGGCAATCATGACCTGCACTTGCTGATCGTCGCGGCGGGTCACCGCCGAGCGCATCGGCACGACACGCTCCAGGAAGTGCTCGCCGCGCCCGATCGCGACGAGCTTCTCGACTGGCTGCGAGGGCTCCCTCTGGTCGTACGAGAAGGCGAGCGCCTGATGGTGCACGCGGGCTTGCTGCCGTCGTGGACAGGCGCCGACGCGCTCATGCTCGCGCATGAAGTGGAGGCTGCGCTTCGGTCGCCGGATTACGATCACTTTCTCAAGCATCTCTATGGGGACGAACCGGCGCATTGGGACGATAGTCTCGCCGGCATCGATCGGCTGCGCGCGATCGTCAACGTCTGCACTCGATTGCGTTTCTGCGCCGCCGACGGAACGATGGAATTCTCGGAGAAGCGCGGAGCCGATCACGCGCCGGCTGGGTTCGCGCCCTGGTTCGCGCATTCGGCGCGCCGCTCGGGGCGCGACACGATCTACTGCGGGCACTGGTCGACCCTCGAGCTGATGCTCGCCCCGAACGTTCTCATGCTCGATTCGGGATGCGTATGGGGCGGGACGCTCACCGCGTTCCGGCTCGACGACGGGCGCGTCTTCCAGGCGCCGAGCCTAGCTGCGGTTGCGCCCAAGCCCGATTGACCGGGGCTCGGTCGCGGAAAGCTAGAACGGCGCCTGTCCGAAACGCTCTTCGTAAAGCGCTGCGACCGCGTCACGGGTGACGGCGTGGTTCTGCCCGCCGCGCGATGCGATCTTCAACGAGCCCAGCAGGGAGGCGAGCCGTCCCGTGCGCTCCCAGTCCCAGCCGTTGACGATGCCATGGAGAAGTCCGGCCCGATAAGCATCGCCGCAGCCCGTGGGATCGACCAGCGCCGCCGGCTTCACCGCGGGTATTTCCAGGACCGTCCCGTCCGCGTGAATGCGCGAGCCTTCGCCGCCGCGCGTGACGACGAGTGCCCGGACTCGTTCGGCGATCGCTTCGATCGTCAGCCCGGTTTTTTCCGAGAGAAGCTTGCCTTCGTAGTCGTTGACCGCGACGTAGTCGGCGCTGTCGATCATCTCCACGAGCTCCTCTCCGGAGAACAGCGGCAGTCCCTGACCGGGGTCGAAGAGCACGGGAATGCCGGCTTCGGAGAACTGGGACAGATGCGAGCGCATCCCTTCGCGACCATCCGGCGCGACGATCCCGAGCGCGACATCGCCGACGTCACCGACGCGATTGCGATGCGATTCGTTCATTGCCCCCGGGTGGAACGCCGTGATTTGATTGTCGTCGAGATCGGTGATGATGAAGGCCTGCGCGGTGTAGCTGCCGGGGACGACGCGCACGCCGTCGGCGGCGATCCGCTGTTCGCGGAAGCGCTCGACGTACCCGCCGCCGTCATCGCCGAGCGTGCCCATCACCACAGGTTCGCCGCCGAGGCCTTTCAGGTTGTAGGCGATGTTGCCGGCGCAGCCGCCCCACTCGCGCCGCATCTCGCCGATCTGGAACGCCACGGACAGCATGTGGGTCTGGTCCGGCAGGATGTGCCGGGCAAACCGATCCGGAAAGACCATGATGGTATCGATCGCGAGCGAGCCGCAGATCAGCACGCGTTTCGTCACCATGATCGTCGGCCGACCGTACGACCCGGGGACTGCCCCGCTCGAGCGGTGCGCCGCGCTGAACCCGGCCGGCTCATTGCCCGCCCGGCTGCTCGTCGGGCTCGGAAGTCGTTCCGCGACCGATCTCGCGGACGATGTACTGCTGCCTGCGGGAGACCGGCAGCGCCTCGGAAACGTCGCGAAGCAGCACCTCCCAGTGGGCATCGCCGTCCGCGGTGACGTGCCGCTCGAACCCGCGGATCGCGTCGCGAGCCACGAGACAATTCCGGTGCACGCGCACGAACCGCGTGCCGAATTCCTCCTCCAGCTTGGTCAGGGACTCCTCGAGGAGAAACTCGCGCTCCGCTGTCCGGATGGTGATGTATTTGAGCTCGGCCTTGAGGTAGATGACTTCCTCGATCGGCACGAGTACCACGCGCGATCGCTCGGTGACCGAAAGAAACCGGCGTGCCGCCGCCGGCAAGCGATCGAGGCGTGCATCCGACAGAGGCTTGAGGCGCGGCACCTTCTGCAGCGCGGCAAGGAGGCGCTGCACCCGGATCGGCTTCATCAGGTAGTCGATCGCGTGCACCTCGAACGCGGCGATGGCGTGCTCGTGATAGGCGGTCGTGAAAATGAGCACCGGCGGTACCGCGAGCTTGAGCAGATGCCGGGCGAGCTCGATGCCGTCCATGTCCGGCATGTGGATATCGGACAGCACGAGATCCGTCGGCGTGTTCGCCAGCAGCCCCATCGCTTCCCGGCCGCTGCCCGCTTCGCCGACCACGACCAGCGACAGCGCGCCGGCGCAGTCGTCGAGGAGCTCGCGCAGGCGGCGCCGGGCCGGCGCCTCGTCGTCTACGATCAGCACACGAAGCGGCGTGTCAGACACGAACGTCCTCCTCCTGCGCGGCGCGGTACGGCATCCGGATGTGGACCTCGTAGCTGTCCTTGTTGACGCGGCTCTCGAGGGTCGCTTCCGCGTCGAAGTGGAGCGCGAGACGCTCGCGGATGTTGTCGACGGCCATCTTGTTACCCCCGTGGTGGCTGCCGGTGAGCTTGTACGGATTGCGCAGGATGGCGTGCACCTCGCCGCGGCGCAGGAAAATGTTCACCGCGATCACGCCGGTTCCGCTCGAGGGCTCGATCCCGTGATAAACGGCGTTCTCGAGCAGCGGCTGCAGCACGAGCGGGGGGACCAGAGCGTCGCGAGGCATCTTCTCCACGTGCCACTCGACGTTCAGGCGGTCGCCGAGTCGTACCTTCTCCAGATCGAGATATTGCCTGCACAGCTCCACTTCGTCGGAGAGCGGAGCGAGCTGGCGGTTGTCCTTCATCAGCACCCGAAAAAGATCGGCGAGATCTTCGAGCGCGGTCTCCGCCCGGCGCGGCTCGGTCCGGACCAGCGATAGCACGGCGTTGAGGCTGTTGAACAGGAAGTGCGGCCGGATCCGCGCCTGCAGCGCCTGCAGGCGCGCCTCAGCAATGGCGGGCGACAGGGCTCGCGCGCGCAGGTGGAAATAACCGAGCAGCATGCCGGCCAGGAACAAGGCAAGAAGCGCGTGCCGCAGGACGTCGCCGGGTCCAAGGCTGACGATGAACCTCGCGAGCAGGGTGTCGAGCAGAAGAACGGCCGCCAGCACCAGGCCCATGATCGCCATCGCGCCGGTGCGATACGGCAGCCGCTCGAGCCATGGCGCGAGCAGGTAGAGCAGGAACACGCACAGCAGCAGGTGCGGCTCGACGAAGGCCGCCGTCTCGATCCATGCGTCGGACAATGCCTCCCAGCGCGCTTCTCGCGCGAATACCGTAACCACCGCCGCGCCGTTCACCGCGAGCAGGACCCGCAGCAGCGTGCCGAGGTTGCGCAGCTCGGGCAGGCCGGGCGGGTTCGTTTTTTGATTTATAATCGCGCGCATTGTTCGCCGTTGCCGGTGCCGCGCTCCGCCGCGAGCCGATCCAGCGGCGATGCGCTTACACCGCCCGGCTATTGTGGGGAAGAGCCTCCGGCGAGGCAAGTAATGTCCAGAGACGAGTCCCGCGACGCCGCGGACGCTCCGCACAGCCGATGGTCCGGCCGCTTCGGCGAGCCGATGTCGGAGCTCATGCAGCGATTCAACGCCTCGATCGACTTCGATCGGCGGCTCGCGTTCGTCGACATCGAGGCGTCGCTGGCGCACGCGCGCATGCTCGCCGCGGTCAAGGTCCTCTCCGACGGCGACATCGCCGCGATCGAGGGCGGTCTGCGACAGATCCGGGGCGAGATCGAACGCGGAGAATTTGCCTGGCGCCGCGCTGACGAAGACGTGCATTTCGCGATCGAGAAGCGGCTCATCGCGCTGGCCGGCGACGCAGGGAAGCGGCTGCATACGGCGCGCTCGCGCAACGACCAGGTCGCCACCGATTTGCGCCTGTGGCTGCGGGAAGCGATCGACCGGCTCGTTGCGATCCTTCGCGACCTTCGCGTCGCGCTGATCGATCTCGCGGAGCGGCATGCCGACACCATCATGCCCGGATACACTCACCTGCAGGTCGCGCAGCCCGTGACCTTCGGCCATCATCTGCTCGCCTACGAGGCGATGCTCGCCCGCGACGCGGAGCGCTTCACCGGCTGCAGGCGGCGCGTCAACAGGCTGCCGCTCGGCAGCGCGGCGCTCGCCGGTACCGGTTACCCGATCGATCGCGAGCGCGTCGCCGCGGAGCTCGGATTCGAAGCGCTCTGTCCGAATTCGCTCGACGCGGTCTCAGACCGGGACTTCGCCATCGAATTCGCCGCGGCGGCCGCCCTCACGATGGTGCATCTCTCGCGCTTCGCCGAAGAGCTCGTGCTGTGGTCCAACCCCCGGTTCGGCTTCGTGACGATCGCGGACCGGTTCTGCACGGGCAGCTCGATCATGCCGCAGAAGCGCAATCCGGACGTCGCGGAGCTCGTGCGCGGAAAAACCGCGCGGGTCGCAGGCCACGTCGCGGCATTGCTGATGCTCATGAAGGCGCAACCGCTGGCCTACAACAAGGACAATCAGGAAGACAAGGAACCGCTCTTCGACGCGGTCGACACGCTCTCCGATTGCCTTGCCGTCCTGACGGAGCTCGTGGCCACCGGATTGACGCCCAATCCCGAGCGCATGCTCGCGGCCGCCGGCGAGGGATTCGCGACGGCGACCGACTTCGCCGACTACCTCGTGCGCAAGGGCGCTCCTTTTCGCGACGCGCACGAGGCGGTGGCGCGCGCCGTGCGCCTCGCCGAAGCGAAGGGCTCCGATCTCGGCGCGCTGGGCCTGGACGAGCTTCGCAGTTTCTCGCCGCTCGTCGAGAGCGACGTCTATTCGGCCCTCACGCTCGAAGGCTCGGTGGCGAGCCGCGACCATCCCGGCGGCACCGCGCCGCGCCAGGTCCGCGCTGCCGCGGCGACGGCGCGCGCCGCGCTGGACCCGTGAGCTTATCGGGCGCTTCAGCCCGGAGCAGGCGACAGAAGAACCAGGAGCGAACGACATGGATGCGAAGCAAACGGCGTTTATCGGTCTCGGCGTGATGGGATTCCCCATGGCCGGCCATCTGACGCGCGCCGGGCACGCGGTAACCGTCTACAACCGCACGGCCGCCAAGGCGCGCCAGTGGACCGAGAAGCACGGGGGTCGCAGCGAGGCGACGCCCGCCCTCGCCGCACGTGACGCCGAGCTGGTCATGCTCATGGTCGGCAACGACGACGACGTGCGCGCCGTCGCGCTCGGCAAGGACGGTGCCCTCGCGGCGATGAAGCCCGGCACGATCCTCGTCGACCACACGACCGCGTCGGCGACCGTTGCCCGGGAGGTGCACGCGGCCGCCAAGGCGCGCGGCGTGGGCTTTCTCGACGCCCCCGTATCCGGGGGCCAGGCGGGCGCGGAGAACGGCAAGCTGACGATCATGGTGGGCGGAGACGCCGAGGCGTTCGCGCGGGCCGAGCCCGTCCTCGGTTGCTATGGACGTGCGGTGACGCTGATGGGCGGGCCCGGCGCGGGACAGCTCACCAAGATGGTCAATCAGATCTGCATCGCGGGTCTCGTCCAGGGTCTCTCCGAGGGCATCAACTTCGGCATGCGAGCCGGACTCGACATCGAGCAGGTCCTGGACGTGATCGGCAAAGGCGCCGCGCAGTCGTGGCAGATGGACAATCGCGGCAAGACCATGGCGGCGGACAAGTTCGACTTCGGATTCGCCGTCGACTGGATGCGCAAGGATCTCGCCATCTGTCTTGCCGAGGGACGCGGCAACGGCGCCGCGCTGCCGGTGACCGCGGTCGTGGATCAGTTCTACGCGCGCATCCAGGCTCGCGGGGGCGGGCGCTGGGACACCTCAAGCCTCATCCGGCTCCTGCGCGACCCGAAGTGATGCGGAAGCCGCTCAGGCGACGATCCGTCATCACGCCTCCTCGAAGACGATCTCGAAGCTGATCTCCGCCGTCTTGGCGAGCATGATCGTCGCCGAGCAGTATTTTTCCTTCGAGAGCTTCACCGCACGTTCCACCTGAGCGCGCTTCAGGCCTTTGCCGCTCACCCGGTAGACGAGGTGGATGCGGGTGAAGACTTGCGGTTCGTCCTTCGCCCGCTCGGCGTCGGCTTCCACCGTGCAGTCGGTCACCGGCTGCCGCGCCTTCCTGAGAATCCATACGACGTCGAAGGCGGTGCAGGCCGCCGCCCCTGCAAGCACGAGCTCCATCGGGCGCGGACCGAGGTTCCGGCCGCCAGCGGCCGGCGCCCCGTCCACGACCACCGCGTGTCCGCTGCCGGTCTCCGCCACGAAGCTCGCGCCCTCGACCCACTTGACTCGTGCCTTCACGTGATCCCCCACCGGATGCGCAGCCACTGGATCGGCCTGTGGCGTCAATGACACACCCCCAGGATACGGCAGGCTCGAAGTCTTGCATGCTGCGCTGCAATATGCGAGGATTAAATCAACCCTGCGGTCCGGATCGCCTCCAGCGCTCCTCCACAGGTCATTCCTCCATCCTCCTCCTATGGTGGGAATGCTTGCGCGGCCCTCGCGGCCGCGCTTTTTTGCACCGCAAAATACCCGGGCCGATCCGCCTTGCCCCGGGGGCGTTTGACACCCCGCGCAAGTCCATATTATCATTCAAGACTTTGCAAAATCAGCCCCGCCCGGGACAGACAGTTTCTTTCTCCGGGTTTGCCGGGTCCAGGACCGATCCATGAAGACCTTTTCGGCCAAGCCGCGCGATATACGGCGCGAATGGTATCTCGTCGATGCGACCGATCAGGTCCTGGGACGTCTTGCGAGCGCCATCGCGCTGCGCCTGCGGGGCAAGCACAAGCCGATTTACACGCCACACATGGACACCGGCGATTTCATCATCGTCACCAACGTCGAGAAGATCCGGGTCACCGGCACCAAGGTCGAGGACAAGCTCTATCACCGGCACAGCGGCTACCCCGGCGGCGTTCGGACGACCACCTTCGGAAAGATGCAACAGCGGTTTCCTGGCCGGGTCCTCGAGAAGGCCGTCAAAGGCATGCTTCCCAAAGGACCGCTGGGTTACGCGATGTTGAAGAAACTCAAGTGTTACGCAGGTCCAGCCCACCCCCACGCAGCGCAGCAGCCCAAGTCGCTCGAACTGCAAAGGCATCCATGATCGGGAACTACTACTACGGTACCGGCCGTCGCAAGAGCGCGGTCGCGCGAGTGTTCATCAGGCAAGGCTCAGGCAAATTCGTCGTCAACGACAAGCCCGTGGACGAGTTCTTCACCCGGGAAACGGGGCGCATGGTCGTCCGCCAGCCTTTGAAGCTCGTCAATCATGAAGCCACGTTCGACATCCTGGTGAACGTCCACGGCGGCGGAGAATCCGGGCAGGCGGGTGCGGTGCGCCACGGCATCACGCGCGCGCTCATCGACTACGACGCCCAGCTCAAGCCCACTTTGTCCAAGGCGGGGCTCGTCACGCGCGACGCGCGCGAGGTCGAGCGCAAGAAGGTCGGGCTGCACAAGGCGCGGCGGCGCAAGCAGTTCTCCAAGCGCTAGCGGCGTCGCCTGTCTAGGGACTTCGAAGTCGGGCCGCCCGGGAGGCGGCCCTTGGTTTTTGTGGCGCCGCAAAATCCCGCTTATTCCATTGTCATAAATGGCGCCGCCCGATGCTAGAATGCCACGAGACCGAGGATGAACATGATCAAAGTCGGCATTGTCGGCGGAACGGGTTACACCGGCGTCGAGCTGCTGCGCCTGCTCGAAGCCCACCCGCAGGCCGAAGTGGTGGCCATCACTTCCCGCAAAGAAGCCGGAACGGCTGTGGCCGACATGTTTCCGAGCCTGCGCGGCTTGAAACGTTTCGGGAATCTTCGCTACGTCGGGGCCGACGAAGCGAAGCTCTCGGCTTGTGATGTGGTGTTCTTCGCCACGCCCCACGGCGTGGCGATGGCCCAGGCGAGGGAACTGACCGGCGCCGGTGTCAGGATCATCGATCTCGCCGCCGATTTCCGGCTGAGGGATCCCGCCGAATTCGAGCGCTGGTACAAGATGCCGCACGCCTGCCCGGAGCTGCTGGCCGAATCCGTCTACGGACTGCCGGAGACGCACCGGGAAACGATCGCAAAGGCTCGCATCGTCGGCAATCCCGGGTGTTATCCGACCGCGGTCCAGCTGGGCTTTCTGCCCCTCGTCGAGGCCGGCGTCGTCGACACCGCACATCTGATCGCTGATGCCAAGTCCGGCGTTTCGGGGGCGGGACGTAAAGCCGAGCTGGGACTCGCGTTCAGCGAGGCTTCCGACAATTTCAGGGCGTATGGCGTGGACGGTCATCGCCACCATCCCGAGATCGTCCAGGAATTGCAGGCCGTCAGCCGGGAACCGGTACGCGTCGTATTCACGCCGCATCTGACCCCGATGATCCGCGGCATTCACGCGACGCTCTACGCGCGCCTCACCAAGGCCGGGACCGACTTGCAGGCTCTCTACGAAAAACGCTTCGCCGGCGAGCCCTTCGTCGATGTCATGCCGTTCGGGAGCCATCCCGATACGCGTTCGGTCCGCGCGTCCAACGTCTGCCGTATCGCCCTGCATCGCCCGCAGGACGGCGACATCGCTGTGATCCTCGTCGTCGAAGATAATCTCGTGAAAGGCGCTGCGGGGCAGGCCGTGCAAAACATGAACCTGCTCTTCGGGATCCCCGAGACAACGGGCCTGATGGCGCCGCCGGTGCTTCCCTGATGCCGCAGGCGATGCGCACCCTCGGCCGCAGGGTCCGCCAGACCTTCGGCATCAGTGCGCCGCGAATGGCGGTGAGGACGCATCTGTCCTGGCGCTGGCGCCTCCCGGCCTCGCTCGGGGTGATCGCTCTGATCGCAGGCATGTGGTGGTGGGGATTCGATTTCGGGAAGTTTCTCGCGGGGTTCGATCGCGGCGCGGTTGCGCAGAAACAGTCGCTTCCCGACGCGGAGACCGCGAGCGTCAGAGAGGAAAACGCGCGGCTGCGCGCCCGGCTGGTCGAGCTGGAAAGCGAGCTCAACGTGACGCGCGGCGCCCAGGACACGCTGTCCCGCCAGGCGCTCGACCTGCAGAGCGAGAACACTCAGATGAAGGAGGAGCTCGCGTTTCTGCGCAAGCTCTTCAGCGATACCGGGAAGCCCGGTACCTTTACGATCCAGCGTCTGTCCGCCGAAAAGGATCGCGACAACGTCTATCGGTTCAGCATGCTCGTCGTTCGCGGAGGCAATCCGACCGACGAGTTCTCCGGGCAACTGGCGCTTTCGGCCAATGTCGCCGCCGGCGGGCACAGCGTGACTCTTTCTCTTCCCGACGATCAGCCGGACACCGCGGCCGCGCTGACGCTCAAGTTCAAGTATTATCAGCGGGTCGAGGGCACTTTCCGCATCCCTGCCGGGGGGCAGCTGCGAAGCCTCCAGGCCAGGGTGATCGAGCCAGGCCAATCGGCGCCCAAGGCGACGCGGAGCTTGAACCTGAGCTGAGGAGGACCCATGTTCGAAAAGAAGGGGGCACCGCAAAAACGCATCGACAGCCTCATCGGGGCTGGAACGACGGTCGAAGGCGATGTGACCTTCACCGGTGGCTTGAGAATCGACGGCACCATTCGCGGACAGGTCTCGACGGTCGATAATCAGCCCGCGACGCTGGTGGTGAGCGAACAGGCGAAGATCGAGGGCGAAGTCCGCGTTTCCCACGTGGTTATCAACGGCGCGGTGAAGGGCCCGGTGATCGCCAACGACTACCTGGAACTGCAGGCGAAGGCGCGGGTCAACGGTGATGTGACGTACCGTACGCTCGAAATGCATGTCGGAGCGATTGTGCAGGGCAAGCTGATGCATGCAGAGCCGGAGTCCGCGGCCGTGGTGGAGCTCAAGCGCGCGACCGGCGACTGAGGCGTAAGAGTTTGATCCAGCGCAATAGCGTTCGATTGACGTCCGCTGCGCCCATCTGCTAAGTTGGGGCCAGTGACCCGAGGAGTTTGGCAATGAATGCAATGACCGAAATGCCCGCCCCGCTCGTGTTCACCGACGCGGCCGCGACCAAGGTGCGGTCGCTCATCGACGAGGAAGGCAACCCCGAGCTCAAGCTGCGGGTATTCGTCACCGGCGGCGGTTGCTCGGGATTCCAGTACGGGTTCACTTTCGACGAGGAAGTCGCCGAAGACGACACCCGCATGGAGAAAAACGGCGTCGTGCTTCTTATCGATCCGATGAGCTATCAATACCTGGTCGGCGCCGAGATCGACTACCAGGAAGGCCTCGAAGGCGCGCAGTTCGTGATCAAGAATCCGAACGCGACCTCGACCTGCGGATGCGGTTCGTCTTTTTCCGCCTGAAGCCGACCACTATTCGACTCTGACGGGGGCTCGCGCCCCCGTTTCTTTTCCGGGCCGTCCGAACTCGCTTCCGGGCGCGCTTCGCCCGGGGCTACGCGCGGTAGATCGCACCGAGAATTCGTCGCCCGCGCGCGCCCGTCACGCTGGGCAGGCTGCTGGCGCGCCCGGCGAGCGCCTCGCGGGCCAGCCAGGCGAACGCCAGCGCCTCGACTTCATTCACGGGTATGCCGAGCGTGGCCGTCGTCGTCACCGGCCGTGGCGCGAGCGCGCCGGCCAGCGCCGAGCGGAGCGCCGCATTATGGGCTCCGCCTCCACAGAGGAGCACCTCGGCCGCGCCGCCGCAATGCGCAGCGATCGCGTCCGCGATCGTCCTGGCGGTCAGCGCCAGCAGCGTGCGTTGGACATCGGCGGGTGGCGGCGCCGGGCGAAGCGCATTCAGGTGACGCTGCAGCCACTCGAGATTGAACCGCTCGCGTCCGGTGCTCTTCGGCGGCGCGGCGGCAAAGTAGGGGTCGCCTTCGAGCCGATCGAGAAGCTCGTCGTGCAGACGGCCGGTCGCGGCCCAGGCCCCTTCGCGGTCGAAGGGCGCACCGGTATGCCGTTCGCACCAGGCGTCGAGGAGCGTATTCCCGGGGCCGGTGTCGAACCCGCGCACGGGGCCGCGGGGCGGAAGATCGGTCACGTTGGCGATGCCGCCGAGGTTGACGACGACGCGGTGGCGCTGCGCAGATCCGAACAAGGCGGCGTGGAGCGCAGGCACCAGCGGCGCGCCCTGGCCGCCTGCAGCGACGTCGCGACTCCGGAAGTCGGCCACGACCGTAATGCCGGACGCCTCGGCGAGACGTGCCGGATTGGCGAGCTGCACGGTGTAGCCCAGGTCGGGTCGATGACGAATCGTCTGTCCGTGCACGCCGATCGCCGCCACGGCCTCCGGCGCGACGCCGGCCCGGTGGAGCACGGCGGCGACGGCGGTCGCGCAGCAGTCCATCAGCCCGTTCGCGGCCATCGCGGCGCGATGGATCTCGTCCTCTCCCGGGCCTTGGAGCGCGTTCAGCTCGGTGCGGAGCGTTGCCGGAAACGCGACGTGCGAAGCCGCGACGCTTCGAGGAGAGCCCGAGAGCTCGGCGAGCACGGCATCCACGCCGTCGACGCTCGTCCCCGACATCAGTCCGATGTAATACTCGGGCGCCACGGCCTCGAGCCGGTCGAGTCGATCGCCGGCGCGGTGCTGCGCTGGCGATCCTATTCGCCGCCGGCGAGCACGATGCCTCGGCTCAAGCCGAGCTCTTCCGCCAGCGGCGCGACCTGCGCGGCATAGGCGGCGCGCTCGCTCACGGGGATGGGCTGCCCATCCGGCAGCGCAACGGTGAGCGGATTCACCTGCAGGTTGTCGACGCGAAACTCGTAGTGCAGATGAGGACCGGTCGCCCACCCCGTCTGCCCGACATAGCCGATGATTTCGCCTTGCGGGACGTGCGCGCCGGGCTTGATGCCGGGTCCGAATGCGGAGAGATGAGCGTACACGGTCGTGTATCTGGCTCCGTGCTGCAGCATGACGACGTTTCCGTAGCCGGTCTGTACGCCGGCGACGATCACCCTGCCGGCGCCTGCGGCACGCACCGGCGTCCCGGTGGGCGCCGCGAAATCGACGCCCTTGTGCGCGCGCCAGGCCTGCAGGAAAGGCTGGAAACGTCCGAAGGAAAACCCCGACGTGATGCGCGTCAAGCCGACGGGAGAGCGCAGAAAGGCCTTGCGCACGCTTCGTCCGGTGTCGTCGTAATAGCCTTCGGTCCCATCGGGCCCACGCCACAGGAACGCGCGATAGGCCCTGCCCTTGTTCACAAACTCCGTCGCCACGATCTTCCCCGCGCTCGCCGGCTCGCCGTCGATCCGACGCATCTGGTAGACGACGGTGAAGCGGTCTCCGGGGCGAAGGTCGTGGTGGAAATCGATGTCGCCGCCAAAGATGTCGGCGAGCTGCGAGGTCACCGCGTCGGGGACTCCGACGGCGTCCGCGGCCGAGAAGAGCGAGCTGCGGATCTCGTTGCCGCGCAGCTCTAGGCCGAGGATCTCCGGCGGCTGCTCGGTTCGGAGCACGAAATCCGCACCGTCGCTCTGCGCCCGGGCGACGCTCAGCACTTCGCCGCCCGAGACTGCGCGCAGCGACACCAGCCGCCCCTGGCCGTCCGTGAGGGCACGCAACAAGCGCCCCGGGCGCAGCGCGTGCAATGACCGTGCGCCCGCTTCGCTGCGAAGGAAGGTCAATGCGGCGGCATCGTCGAC
>Ga0079222_10000141_pt1 | contig 13933 bp, 9 predicted proteins | sample GAPlitter_FD_75070 | JGI IMG/M metagenome (GOLD analysis project Ga0079222, IMG submission 75070) | Agricultural soil microbial communities from Georgia to study Nitrogen management - GA Plitter | ecosystem: Environmental > Terrestrial > Soil > Agricultural land | place: USA: Georgia | collected...
GAATACAGGCTTACCGCCAGAGCGCGCAATGGATCCGGCAGTCGCCACGAACGTGAAGGGCGTGGTGATAACCTCATCTCCCGGACCGATGTGCAGAGCGAGGAGAGACAGATATAGTGCATCGGTCCCGGAAGCACAGCCAACAGCCACGGGCGCTCCGATATATCGCGCGACCTCTTCTTCAAGCGCCTGAACTTCCTTGCCGAGAATGAAGTGCTGGCTTGTGAACACAGATTCGACGGCATGAAGAAGTTCCTCTTTGATGGAGTCGTACTGCGCCTTCAAATCGAGGAACTGCATCGGAGTTTCGTGCTTCGGAACGTGAGGCTTTTGCTGTCCTGAAGAAGCGGGAACGTGCTGAGAGGTTGCCATTGGGGCAAGCTCCTCCTTTTTTAGATGATGAAGACTCGTTGATGCACGGCGCAAACGGCAGGCTGGTTGCGCAGCGTTTAGTAGACCCTCACAACTCCCGTCGCGGCGCGAGTGGCAATGTCCCCCATCGCGTGCAGGCCCTGTTTGAATCCGCTGACCGGTATGAAAAGGATGTCATTCGCCGCGAGCATCTGATCCTGGGCTTTGCCCTTCATGATTTTCTTGATGTCCACGGGAATTTCCTGGCGGGAGTTGCTTGTCGACTTCCTGACAATGATTGCTTTTCCTAAAGAAGCCGTCGACTTGGGGCCCTCCACGAGGGCAATCGCACGGAGTACGCTGATGCCGTTTCGCGGGTCGCGCACGGAGAACGCTCCCGGACGATTGACGTCGCCGACGACGTAGACCACCGAAGCGTTGGAAACCGTGATTTCGTCCCCTGGTTGTACCAATACGTTCGCTTCGCGGTTCTCGCCCGACATCAGAGTGGAGACATCGATGCTCTCCGGTTGAGCAGGCGACGCGTTGCCGGCCTGATCCTTACCCGCCGCGGCCTGGTTTCTGTGGTTGATGGTGATGGTCTGGCCGGCGTCATCCTGCAACCCGCCGCTCATGGATAGAATGTCGAGAAGGTGAGTCGGCCGTTCAATCGGATAAATACCCGGGCGGGCCACCGGCCCGACGACCGTGACGTTCTGCGTCATGCCGCGCTCGATCAAGACGGTTACATACGGTTGCTTGAGAATTTGCTGCTGTTTCAGTTGGTCCTCCAAGTTCGTCGACAACTGAAACGTCGTCAAGCCGGAGGCTTTTACAGGCGCAGAAAGCAACCGAAGCTGTATGTCGCCCTTATCGCTTACCTGGTATCTCCCGCTGACTTCATCTTCCTCGGCCACCTGGATGTTCAGAATGTCTCCAACGCCAATCAGGTAGCCACCGAAGCTTATTGGGGCAGGGCTCTGCGCCGACGTCGCCCCATTCTGGGGCTTCATTCCCTCATCCATCCTCACTTGGCAAAAAGCGGGCCATGCAAGCCACGGCAAGACGCAAGCGCAACCCATGAGAAGACGCTTTAGATTCATCGAGCTCCCTCCTCCGCGCAGCAAATCATCACGCTGACCTTGAGTAGTACCGTCTGTACACGCCGCCGTAGGCTTCTTCAGATCCCGGGTCGACACCATTGAGAACCACGCCCAGCACCTTCGACTGAACATCGTCCAAAATGTTCATGGTCCAGGTCAGGGCGCGCCTCGTTGTCGTGCTGCAGCGAGCAACAACAACAATTCCGTCAGCGATGGCGGAGAGCCACTTGGACTCTGCAAACGGGATGACTGGAGGCGAATCAATCACGACGTAGTCAAATTTCCCCTTAAGTTGATCCACGAGTTTGACCATGGCATCGGAAGTAAGCCGGTCCATGGCGCTGGGATTGCTGACTCCGGCGCCGAGCACCGTCAGGTTCGGCGGAGCCATGGGATCCCGGGGCAGTTCGTCAATAATTCCGGGCCGGATAAGCGCGTCCTGCAGACCGCGACGTTCCGACAGACCATAGGCCGACGTAATCACGGGGTGCCTGATGTCAGCATCGATAAGACACGTTTTGAAGTTCCTGGAAAGCGCCGCCGCAAGGTTGGAGGCGACGGTCGTCTTGCCTTCCTTGGGAAACGCGGAAGTTACCAGAATAGTTTTTACCGGGTGCTCCTTCGTCTGGGCGGAAATACGGATGGCCGTCTCAAGCGACCGCATCGCCTCAGCTTCCGGCGAATCCGGCCGCTCGGTCAGGAAATGCAGCACGGGCACGCGATATTTGGGCGCGGACAAACCCGGTCGTGAGTAGGCGAGCTTCGGAGCCACCCGCCTTGCACGGGCGGCGCTGCGCGGCAAAAGTCCGAGAGCAGGCACACCCGCGAGCTTGTGTACGTCGTCCAGGCTGGATACCGTGTCGTCCATGCCTTCAGCAACGAAGGCCACGGCCATTCCGCCGACGAGACCAAGAAGCAGTCCGATACTCAGAATTTCGAGCCGCTTTGGTGAAGCCGGCCGCACGGGCGGAACGGCTGAGCTCAACACGCGAATGTTGCTCGCTGACAGCGCGCCCGACACCGCCAGCTGCCTGACCTTCGACGCGGTCTGAACGTACAAATTCGATTGTGCTTGGGCTTCTCTGCGCAGCATGTCGAACCGCACGGCATTCGCATTTGACGCGTCAAGCTGACCCTTCAGTTCACCCATGGATTTGCGAATCAAGCCTTCGCGTAGGCGAGCCGAGTTGTACGCCGCCTTGACTTGATCCGCAATTCGCTGGCGTTCCAGGTTGAGCTGCTTGTCGAGCTCCGCCGTCTGTTGTTGTAACTTGCGAACCTGCGGATTGTTGCCGCCATAAACCGCGAGCGCCTGCGCTAGTTGCGCGCGGCTATCCACCAACCGTTGCGTGAGCTGCTGGATCAGCGGACTGTCCTTCATTTGCGGCAGATCGTCGTTGCGGCCCTGATTCAGCAGGCGAATGTAGGACTCCTGCTGCAGGCGGTCGGCGATGCTTTGCGTAAGTTGCTGATTCAATTCGGCGACGCGCGTCGCGATGGGATTCGATGACAACGCGGCCCCAAGCGTGTCCGCGCTTCCGTTGTCGTCGAGGGGGAGCGGAGCGGCAAGTTCAGTACCCTCATGGGTCTTCTGAAAGTTTGCGACCTCGTCGTTCATGGCGTCCGCCGATTTTTTCAAATCCTTGAGCTCGGGATCCATCGACTTCGCGGCGCGCTGGGCCGCTTCAAACTTGCTCTTGGTCGCGTCCTGCAGATACTGCTCCACCAAATCGTTGACGATCGACGCGGAAAGTTGCGGACTCTCGCTTGAAAACGAGACGTTTACGAGCAAGCTATTTTTTACCTGGTTGACACTCAAACCGTTCCGAAAGACCGTCAGAAGGTGGTCAATCATTTCCTGACGAGTCCGCTCCTGTGGCTGTGGCGACCACCAGCTTTTCATCGTAGTGACGATGCGACCGAGCAGGGTGGGCGTGTAGAAGGTCTTGTTTTGGTCCAGTTGCAGGTGGTTAATGACCTTTAAGGCCAGATAGTCGCTGCGAAGTATCTCGCTCTGCGTGTCTAGATAATCCTGCTGCACTGGCGAGGCTGGCGTTGTGTCGTGCAGGGAGACCGTTTCGGTCGCTGTAGGCGTGATTTCCAGCGTCGCGTGCGCTTCGTAAGAGTTGTGGATCATCGCTACGATCAACAGGAGAAGTAGCTCTAGACCAAAGGCGAACGCCAGCGCCAGCCGCCAGTGGCGGCGCAAAACACGGTGAACACGGTGCCATTCGATCCCGTTATTTGTATAAGCACCTGGCGCAGCATACCCGACAAAGCGGGGCTCGACTTCGATCGCGTTGTCTCTAGGAGACCTTGTGACTATTTTTTGTGAAGCCATGGCGAACTCCAGGTTTTAGTTAACGGCTCTCGCACGACCGTCTCTCGATCTCGTTCCGCTGCCGGGCAAAAGACCCCATCAAAGCCCCTAGGACGCAAATGGCCGTTGCTGCCGCGAATGCTGTCCATCCCGCGTCCACAATGCCGCGAGCGACGATCACGCCGAGCGCGGCAAGACATGCAGTGGCCGCGGCCGAAACGGTCAGGATTAGTCGAACCGTCCAGTTTTGCCCCAATAGCAGGTCATAAAAGTGAGAGCGGTCCCCCGAGAGCGGAGATTTCCCTCCACGAACACGCCGGATCATCGCGGCCAAGGCATCGCAGAGAGGAATCGCGACCACCAGGAGTGGAACCAGCAGCGACCGCTCGGAAGAGACTTCGTGGACCCAACTTAGGCTCAGGATTGCAAAAATGGCCCCCAACAGGGTGCTGCCGGAGTCGCCGATGAAGATGCTCGCGGGTGGTTTGTTGTAAAACAACCCTGCGGCGGAAACGGAAAATGTCACCAGGGCCAGAAGCAAGCCTGCGGCATAGCCAACGATATAGAAAAGACTCGCAAATCCCAGTGCGGCCACCGCTGCGACGCTCAAGGCAAGACCATCCATGCCGTCCAGCAGATTCCATGCATTCACCGAAAACGAAAAGAACAGAGCCGTGATGGCTAAGTCCACGAGTCCGTTGCCGGAAATCTGAAGTCCAGCGCCTGCGAGCCAAACAAGTGAGCCTGCCATCAACTGGATCGCCAACCGAATGATCGCTGGGATGCTCCTAATGTCGTCGCAAATTCCCAGAAGCCAGGTGATACCCAGAACGAGCAAGAGGGCATTGTCCAGTCTCCATCCCGCCGGCGCCAGGCCCATTGCCAGGCCGAGACCTGCGACCAGGGCAGCGCCTCCCAAGCGCGGAATGGCAGAAGTATGGATTTTCAGTTCTCCAGGCCGGTCAACAAAGCCACAACGCAAGGCCACCACGCGGATGACAGGCATCGCCACGAGCGTTGTTACAAACGCGATTATGACCGGTATCAAGGCAAATGAAACAGGAAGCTGGCTGTTCATCGATTCCGTCACGGACTCGTCACTCGGCCGCAGCCTTTGTAGGTATCTGAATTTCTTCTTCTTGCTGGGCCGTGATTGTAGGAAAGTAGGCGCGAACGGCATCAGCCACGAACCGGGTTTCCGTCTCCGACAAGCGCGTTGAAAAGGGCAAAGCGAGACAACTGTCTGCCGCGTGCTCGGTTACCGGCAGGTGTATCGAATCACGCACGATCTGCCGAAAATAAGGCTGTTTGTGAATTGCCGGAAAGTAGACCTGCGTGGCAATGCCCGCGGACTTCAAGTTCTCCCGTAGAGCGTCGCGCGTCTGCCGCGCGTCGGCGATCGCCAGTTGAATGACAAAGACAAACCAGCTCCGCGTTCGGCCGTCTGCATCGGACGGCAACCGCAAAAATGCAACGTCTTCGAGCAGGCGGAGATACAGACTGGCAACTTCCCTGCGCTTGGCTAGCAGTTCCGGTAGGCGTTCCAACTGCGCAAGCCCAAGCGCCGCCTGGACGTCGCTCATTCTGTAGTTGTAGCCAAGCGACGTGTGTTTCAGCCACTGTCCGTCCGCGTCCCGGCCTTGATTCCGGAGACTTCGGCACGTCTCCGCCAGCGACGCGTCGTCAGTCACCACCATTCCGCCTTCGCCGGTTGTGATCTGCTTGTTCGGATAAAAGCCGAATACACCGGCTCTTCCCATCGTTCCCGCCAAACGTCCGTGATACTCCGCCCCGATCGCTTCACAGGCGTCTTCGAGCACTTCCAGGTTGTACTCGGCGCCGATAGAAAGGATTGGTTCCATGTCAGCGGGAAGGCCGAACACGTGAACTGGCAGGATCGCCTTGACATGGAGGCCCGTTTCAGAATCGATCAGGTCTCCGTGAATATTCCTGCGGCACTTGGTCTCCAAAAAAGTGCGTATTTGGGAGGGGTCAATGTTCAGTGTGACCGGATCAACATCGATGAGTTTCGGGTATACCTTCTCGTAGAGCAGACAGTTGACCGACGCGACAAAGCTAAAGGAAGTCGTCAACACTTCCATTCCCTCCCGCAGCCCCATAGCTCTGACGCAAAGGTGCAGGGCCGCGGTCCCATTCGCGGCCGCGACGGCGTACTTACTGCCAAGCGCGGCCGCAAATCGCTCTTCAAACGTGCTTAGCACAGGGCCGAGGCTTAATTGGCCACTCTTCAGGACTTCGGCCACGTACTGGTTTTCTAGTTCGCCGATATCCGGAGAGGAGAGCGGGATCATGCGTGCACCTGCGGCATGTCAGTTTGGCTTGGGTCTGTATCGAGCAGGGGAGAGGAAACCACGTGAATCGAGGCAAAATCAGGAAATTGCCGGTCAATATAGTTCTTAAGGCCGTAATAGTCCCTGCAATCAAGAAAGTGCTCCATGTCCTGGATGCAAGTGTCGACGTCAATTGGTGCGGGATTTCTTCCTTCAATTACCAGCAAGAGCGGGTTCTCTGTGCGCCTCGGCTTTTCCCAAGGCTCCCAAAGTTCCTCGTGGATCTTTTCTCCCTCGCGAAGGCCGATGAATTCGATCGGCAGCTCTTGCTCCGGCGTATAACCCGAGAGCAGGACCATCGTACGCGCGAGCTGATAGATGTTGATCGGCTCGCCCATATCAAAGATGTAGGTCTCGCCGTTTTTGCCCCTGGCCGCTGCACAAAGGATCAGGTAAACGGCTTCCGGAATGCTCATGAAGAAGCGCGTAGCCCTCGGATCCGTGACACGAATGGGACCGCCTTTCTTGATCTGGTCTTTAAAGAGGCGCAGGACACTTCCCGTGCTTCCGGCGACATTCCCGAATCGCACGTTCAAGAACCGCACCTTATGCCGTTGGCCGATTCGCTTTACGATTTGCTCCGCGATCTTCTTGGAGAGTCCCATATAACAGCGTGGATTGACGGACTTGTCTGTCGAAATGTTGACGAACCGTTCGGCGCCGAATTCAAGGCACAAAAGCGCCACATTCTTCGTGCCAATCACGTTGTTGCGAATGGCCGCGTGAGGGTGGAGCTCCATCATCCCAACGTGCTTGTAGGCTGCCGCATGAAACACTACAGTGGGCCGTTCTCTCTCGAATACGGAGCGCAGCTGGTCAAGTTCTGTAACGTCGACGAGACACGGGACCGTTTCTACGTCGGGAGATTTTTCGGCGATATTGAGCTGGCTGTAAAACAGGCTGTTCTCTGACTTCTCGACAAGGATCAATCGCGCAGGCTTAGCGGCAGCAATCTGAATGCATAACTCTGAGCCTATGGATCCACCTGCGCCCGTAACCAGGACAGTTTTGCCGGTAAGCAGCGTGCCGAGAAGACAGGGGTCCGGGCTAACGCGGTCCCGTTGCAGAACATCTTCGATGCGAATACTTTGCAGGTCCTGAATTGACACGTTGCCATCAATTAGCTCTCGCAATGTCGGCAGCGTTCTCACCGGCACGTCCGAGTGCCGGCACTCGCCGATGATTCGGCTCATTTGCATGGGAGACGCACTCGGAATACAGATGACGATCTCCGTCGCTTGGCTCGAAGTCACGACGGTGGCCAACTGCCCGATTCTTCCAAGGACAGGGACCCCGCAAATCCTTGTTCCCGCCTTACTGGGGTCGTCATCCACAAACGCCACCGGCCGAACGAACGATTCGGGATCTGAAAGGAATTGGCGGGCGATCGACGCCCCGCCATCGCCGGCGCCCACGATGACTACTTTTCTCAGGTTCGACGACTTGGCCCGACGGGTGCGTTCACTGCGATACACGCGCAGACTGAAATTGCTGGCCACCAGAAAGACCGCCGAGAATAGTCCATCCAAAGCCGCAAACAGCAGCGCTTCGCCGAGCCCAGCTCCGAACAGCAGGCAGATCGCGAACGCGACGAGGGCCCCCGCCGAAACTGCGTAGAGGATCGACATCAACTCTGGAATTCCCACGTGGCGAGGGGCGAAGCGAAACGCGCCGTAGCGCCACAGCGCCGCGAGTATGACGAATCCTGCTGCGGTCAGAATTGGCGTGAGCGCCACATTCGGCATTTTCGCGCCTAGACGCGCCGCCAACCAGACAGCTGCCCCAAACGCAACAACCACGCTCGCCACATCAAACGTGACGATCCCAATCCGGCCTAACCAACCCGCTACCTTGTGGCCATAGCCCAGGCTAGCCGAGGAACGTTTCCTTGTACTGACCTCTTCACGCGCGAGATTCTTGCGCCCTGCCGACAACGCGAATGTATCGCTCATTTGGTCTGTGCCTGTCTTGTGCTTGATTTTGAATATTTCCGGGCTGGGGGCGTTTTCTTAAATTGGATCCAGAGCGTATCCCTGAATCCGAACCATCACTGACCGCTGCACTAAATCTATCGACAACACGACAGTCTCCTCGTTCGCTACGCGCACGAGGATGCCTTCTATGCCGCGCAACGCGCCGTCGCGCACCCGCACGCGTTGTCCGATTTTCAGGTACGAGCACGGCGCACAAGGCACGCCGCTTTGCATGACATTCTTCAGGTCCTCGATTTCCGCGTCCGGAATCGCCGAAGTCTGTTGCCGATTTCCGACAAACGACATCACACCAGGTTTCCTGAGAACCTCTACGCGTTCGATTGGACTGTCGCTGATCCTGACGAAAACGTAGCCCGGGAACAGTGGCATTTCGATAACCTTGTTCCGGTCGCTCCATTTCCGGAGCTCGCGATAGGTGGGCACAAAAGTTTCAACCCCATCGTCACTCAGTTGGCGGAAAACACTTTTTTCGTGACGGTAGAGTGTTTGTACGGCAAACCAATGGAGATTCCGATCGACATTTGGTTGGTAACTACATCCACCAAGCATTCCGGCCCTCTCCGCTTGCTCCAGACACGGCTTCGCCATTGAGAGTCCCACGTTTCTCCCGGCCTCACTGTTGCGACACGGAAGTGTTTGGCACCCTGCACTCCCAAGAAACCACACTGGCCGAGTTCTTATCCATCAGGTGAAATCCCGAAATCCTTCGTGGAGCTCCCCTAGTCAAATTGTTGGCTAAGTTTTGCGCTTTAAACGAGTTGCAAAATCCAAAGAGTACGCTGGACGCGCCGGATTTGCTGTCCGTAGATTGCTCTTTCGCCGCGGCTTTCGTTGCTCGCTGCTGCGAGAGCTCGCCGGAGGCTCCGCGAGATAAACCAGACACAATATGGTTGTCAATATGGTTGTCTATGCGTTTCCGGCGCTCGCGGTTCTTTTTTGTATGCGCTCCGCCTGCATCAGCGCCCAGATGACGTTCGTCGACGAGGAAGGCCATGCCAGCAAATCGAATCCGCCACTTCTCAACACATCAAGGTACTCCGGCCAGTCGGGATGCCGGGCCAGCACCAGAATGCGCGCCTCATTGCTTACGCTCTTGCAGCTGTCCAGCAGGTCCCGGTATGTGCCGTCGCGCAGCCTTTCGTCGCAAAGCACGATTGCCGACGGCCGGGATCTCAGGATTTCCATGCAGTCCTCAATGCGGGAGGCCCAGAGAGGGTCCCACCCCTCCGACTGCAGAATCGTTGTTAAAGCCCGCCTGTTTTCCGGATCGGCGGATGCGACCACTACGGGAAGGATTGTTGCGGTCATGTCAGTCTCCGCATTCTGAACTTAGAAACGGAGACTGACGATACACACCGCCGCTTTGCGGCCACAATACTGCGAATTCCTCGGTATGCCTGCCAGTCATGCGTACAGCGTTCAGGGGACGTAGCGATCTGACCAAATTTCCGTGTTTTTCACGGCTTTACACGAGAACGAACTTTTTACCGACGCTTCTGCAACCGCTCTGCTTTCTTAAACATCCAGTCGCTAGATATCCACGATCTTATTCTGGATGGCGTAGCGGGTCAGCTCCGAAACCGAATGTAGGTTGAGCTTCCGCATGATGTTGGCCCGGTGCGTCTCGGCCGTCTTAACGCTGATTCCCAATCCGATCGCCACTTCCTTGCTGGTCTTGCCTTCGGCGAGCAGTTGGACAACCTCGCGTTCGCGCCCCGTTAAACGGTTGACGTGGCTTCTGGACAACCCCAATTCGGGCATACGAAACCGGTTGATGAGCGCCTCCGATGCCTGAGACGTAAGAAAAGTGCGGTGGCTCGCAAGCGCCTCCACGGCGGTGACCAGATCCCTCGCCGCGTCGCTTTTGGTCATGTATCCGCGCGCCCCAACCTCCAGCACTTCTTCCACGAGTTGGTGCGAAAAATGCTGTGAAAGAATCAGTACCTCGATCTGGGGCAAGAGCTTCCGAATCTTTCTGGTCGCCTCCAGGCCGTTCAGCTCGGGCATGGAAATGTCCATGACAATGACATCCGGACGTTGTTCTTCAGCCAACGCCACAGCCTCCCGGCCATTCCGCGCCTCGCCGCACACAACCCAGTCTGACTGGTCCGCTAATACGCGGCGAAGTCCTTTAAGGACGATTTCGTGGTCATCCGCAAGCAGGACCCGCACGTGTACCTCCCAATCTGGGCAGTCACCGACAAATGTTGCTCCAGTTCCGCAGCTACTCCTATAGGTGATATCCCTTATTTTATGGCTTTAATAGGTACATAAAGGCTGGAATATCCCGGTACAATTGGAAAGGACGCTAGGGCAAGGCGGAAGCCTGCAAGGCTGCCGGTACAGAGGAGGAAGTCGGTATGACGGCCTCCAGCAGCAAGCCCGGATTTGCATTTCCCAGGTTGAGAATGCCGCCGAGTTCCTGTGCGCGCTGCTTCATTCCGATAATCCCAACGCCGCAAGCGGCCGGCTGCAATTCGGAAACTTGTTGCTGCACCCCTCTGCCGTTGTCTTGGACGACCAGCACAACCTCGTTCGCCCTCCTTTCCAACAGCACACTTGCGCGGTTCGCCGCCGAATGCCGGAATACGTTGGTCAGCGCTTCCTGGATAATTCGGAACACCGCCGTCTCGATCTCGACCGCCAGCCTTGGGAAGTCGTCAGGCTTGACGGAAAGCTCCGTTTGAATTCCGCTGCGCTTCGTGAAGCCGTCCAGATACCAGCGTAGCGCCGACACCAACCCTACTTCGTCGAGCATGGGCGGATGCAAAATATGCGACATCGTCCGCACTTGTTGAATGGCCCGATCAACGAGTGAGCACGCCTCGGAAACCACGCGCATCCGGTCTTCTTCCGTATGGTTCGGTTGAGCGAACGCTCCGAGCATGATCCTCGCGGCCGTTATGTCCTGTCCGAGTCCGTCATGCAACTGGACGGCTATGCGCCTCCTTTCCTGGTCCTGAGCGGTCAAAAGCGCGTTGGAGAGCTGTCGCAAGTCTCCGTTGAGCCGTTCCAGTTGACGGGCTTTCCGGTGCAATTCGGCGAAAACGCTCACCTTGGCCCGCAAAATCTCCGGAATGATCGGAACCGCAATGTAGTCTACAGCGCCCCGTTCGTATCCTCGGATTCGGTCCAGGTCGCTCAAATGCACGGCGGAAATGAAAATAATGGCCACTTTTTCGAAACGGGGATGCTGGCGGATCAAGTCCGCCAGTTCAAAACCGTCGATCTCCGGCATGCTTACGTCCATCAGCACCACAGCGACATCTGTCTTTAACAGGATCTCCAGCGCTTCTTTGCCCGAGCCCGCCTTGAGCAGGTTATCTCCCGTTTCCCCCAGCATCGCCTCGTAACTCAAAAGCTTGCCCGGCTGGTCGTCAACCATCAGGATGTTCACCGCGTCTTGATTTGCCCCGTTTCTTGCCATCGCTGCGCTCTCTAGATCTCTCCGTAGTGTTATCGATGAAGCCAAATCCGCAAGGCCGAAAGCAATTGATCTGTATCGACAGGCTTCGCGAGATAGTCCGAGGCGCCCGCATCAAGACATTTTTCACGGTCGCCTTTCATGGCTTTTGCCGTCAAAGCGATGATCGGCAAGCGCCGGAAAGCGGGATTGCGTCGAATCGCCTGCATCGTCGCGTATCCGTCCATCTCCGGCATCATGATGTCCATCAGAACAATGGCCATCTCCGAAGTTGATTCTAACAGCGCGATCGCCTCTTTGCCGGTTCCCGCGGTGAGGACGCTCATACCCCGCCGCTCCAGCACGCTGCTGAGAGCGAATATGTTTCGCACGTCGTCGTCTACGATAAGCACCCTTTTCCCGGTCAACGCTTCGTCCGAACGGTGCAAGCGGTCTAGCATGGCTCTCTTGTGAGCCGGCAAGCCGGCGATACTGCGGTGCAGGAAAAGAGCGGTCTCGTCGAGTAAACGATCCGGCGATTCCACATCTTTTACGACCACGCTCCGGGCCAATGCGTGTAATTGAACATCCTCGTCCGAGGACAACTGTTTACCCGTGAACACAACCACAGGAAGTTCGCCCGCCCCTTCCCGGCGGCTGAGCTCTTCCAGAACATCAAAACCCGACATGTCGGGCAGTTTGAGATCCAGAACCATACAGTCAACGGGCCGTTCGTCCACCGTTCGCAGTGCCTCCCGTCCCGTGTTCACCAGTTCCATGTCGATGTCGTCCCCGGCGAGAAGCTCCTGAATGCTTAGCTGTTCGGCGGGATCGTCCTCCACAACCAGCAGTCGCTTCTTCCGGGGCGCTGCGTAGTTCTTGATCCGCAGTAGCGCGGCTTCGATCCTTTCCATGCTGGCGGGTTTCGTCAGGTACCCGAACGCGCCACGCGACAGCCCGTGGACTCGATCCTCGTCCGAAGTGACAATTTGTACCGGAATGTGCCGCGTCCGGGGATCGCCCTTTAGGTGGTTCAGGATCGTCCATCCCAGCATATCCGGCAGGAACACGTCCAGAGAGACTGCGGTCGGCTGAAATTGCTTCGCCAGAGTAAGCGCCTCCGCGCCGGTTGACGCAACCAGCACTTTGAAACCCTGCTCTCTCGAAAGGTCGCACAAAATGCGAGCGTAATTCGCATCGTCCTCCACGATCAACAGTATCTGGTCATCCGGTTGAATGTCAGCGCGATCGTCGGCAATTTTTTCAACGTGTAAGTCTTCCATTGCGGAGCTCAGCAGCGGACCGGTAGCCAGCCGGCCCCCATCGTTGCCTCGACCCGCCAAGGCTGGTCCAACATACGTTAGAGGTAAAAAGAACGTAAACGTGCTGCCTTGGCCTGGCGTGCTGCGTAGCTGGATTTCCCCGCCCAGCAGGCTCGCCAGTTCGCGGCTGATCGCCAAACCAAGGCCTGTGCCCCCATACTTGCGGCTGGTTCCCGCATCCGCCTGCTGGAAAGCTTCGAAAATAATCCTTTGCTTCTCCGGCGGAATACCGATTCCGGTGTCGCTCACCTCAAACGCCACCACCGAAGCCACTTCATTTAACACCGGATGGTCCAGACTCCAGCCAGAAGTCGCGGGCGAAACCGACAACCGGACTTTCCCCTGCTCCGTGAACTTGAAGGCATTCGATAGCAGGTTCTTCAGGACCTGCTGCAGACGCTTCGTGTCCGTCACGAGGCTGCGGCTCAACTTCGGATCTCTCCAAACCTCGAAACTCAAACGGCGGTTCTCGGCCTCGTGGTGGAACGGCCTTGCCGTCATCTCCAACAAGCTGGCGAAGAACACTTCTTCGGCCTGAACGGATACCGTTCCCGACTCGATCTTTGACAGGTCCAGAATATCGCTGATCAAATTCAGCAAATCCGTTCCGGCGCCGTGGATGGTCCGCGCAAACTCCACTTGCCTGTTCGTGAGGTTTCCCTCCGGATTCTCGCCGAGTTGCTGACCCAATACCAAGATGCTGTTGAGCGGCGTGCGTAGTTCGTGCGACATGTTGGCCAAAAATTCCGATTTGTACTTCGACGTCAGCGCCAGTTCCTTTGCTTTTTCCTCCAGCGCGCGCCTGGCATGCTCGATTTCCTGGTTCTTTCGTTCCACTTCGGCGTTCTGCTCCGCCAATTGCTGCGCCTTCAGGCCCAACTGCTCGTTGGTCTGTTGCAATTCCGTCTGACGCGTCTGCAATTCTATGGCGAGTTTTTGGGATTGCTCCAGCAGCGCCTCGGTCTGCATCGTGGCCTCAATGCTGTTCAACACGATTCCGATGCTGGACGTCAGCTGCTCCAGGAGAGCCAGTTGCGAAGGCGTGAATGCCCCTAACGACGCGAGCTCAATCACCGCCTTTACCTGATC
>Ga0079222_10000144_pt1 | contig 13825 bp, 13 predicted proteins | sample GAPlitter_FD_75070 | JGI IMG/M metagenome (GOLD analysis project Ga0079222, IMG submission 75070) | Agricultural soil microbial communities from Georgia to study Nitrogen management - GA Plitter | ecosystem: Environmental > Terrestrial > Soil > Agricultural land | place: USA: Georgia...
CGAGCGGAAGCACGCGGCGCTTGACGATCTCGGGCGACGCCTCCGTCACGAGCCCCTGCTGCTCCCACTGCCCGCCGATCTGGATTGCGACGCTCAAGAACGCCTGCTGCGCGAGCATCGCGAACAGCTTGCGGGTCCTCTCAGGAAAGGCGTCGAGGCTGTCATACCAGGCCTGCGTCGCCCGCCCATGGGCCCCCACGAACGCCCGCATCATGGCCTCGGCCCAACGCGTGTTGTTGCCGTCCACCACGAGGCGGGCCGCGCTCGCCCCTGCAGGCCGGAGAAACGTGAGCTCGATGCCGTCACGCAAGTCGGCCGCGATCGCGGGGTCGCGCCCGGCGGGACTCGACTCCCAGTTCCAGCCGTCGGCCGCCCGGACTCGCGCCAGCACGTCGTGTCCGCGGAAATCGCGGGCGCGGTCGGGTGCCGTCAGGGGGCCGAGGCTGTGCGGCCTGCCGGCGCCATCAGCGGCGACGCTGACGCCGGAGTCGTGATCGACGGCCAGCACCGACAACGCATCGACATAGTCCGTCTCGTCGAGCTCGTTCGTGAGCTTGAGTCGCAGCCCGACGCCCAGCGGTCGCACGGAGGCGAGATTGTCGACCTCGGTGCGGGCGAGGGGCCGGGCGATGGCGCCGCCGAAGGTCCCCGACTCGAGCTGCCAACCCGCGCCGTTCCAGCTGTAGACGAACGGACACGAAGCGCAGTCAGTATTGCAATCGCCGCACGCACAGCCGTTGGACGTGCCACCGCCTCCGCTACTCCCAATGTGTTTGGCTTCAGCGGCGACGATGGCGATCGTCACGCCGATACCGGCCACGAGGGCGGCCGTCGCGACCGCGTCGAGCTCATGCACTTCGACCTTCTTGATCTGCGACAGCGGAATTCCCTTGCGCTCCCCCTGCAACGTGTCGGCGGGATCAGGTCCCGGCTGCCTCCACACCAGGCTGTCGTCGGAGATGAACGGATGCTGGAGCGACAACTGGCGTCCGTCCTCGAGCGTCACGCGTACACGGTCCGGACCGTCCTGCGCGGTGAACCGCTCGGGGTCGAGGGACTTGGAGCTCCAGTGCATGCACGCCTCGAGCAAGGTGAGAATCAGCACCCCGGTAAGTGCCACCTTCGCTCTGAAGTGTCTCACGACGCTCTCCAGCAATGGCCGACCACTCGTGCACGCTTGCCCTAGCGTGAGAGGCATGTGCGGAAGACGGCGTCGAAGTCGGTCCGGTAGCTGCCTGAGGGATCGTCTGTCCCCATCACTCCACCGGGGTACGGGTTGCTTGACCCGAGCGCAACGCCGTACGGATCGGGCAATGTGGCCGCGTTCGGCGTGAACCTGAACGTGTAGCGTAATCCGGCGGTGACCGAAACGCTGACGGCCCACGCGTTCCATGTGACTGGGGATTGTGTGATGCCACGAACCGGCACGGTCAGCGTCTGAAGGACTGGACCAGCGCTGCCGTCTCCTGACAAGACTTGGAGCTGGCCACTTCCTGACATGTCGTTGAAAAAGCCCATGTCTATTTCCGTCAAAGTCCCAGAGACGCCTGGTGTGAAAGACTGCCAAACTGAGTACCCCGGCAGCGTGCGTGCGCTAGCGCCCCCGTCGTAAACGAGCTGTTCCTGGTCAAGGATGATCCCTATAGCGCAGGTGGTGACGTCAAAGGCGGTGATGTTGAAGGCGGTGCTGTTGAAGACAGTGCTGCTGGCGCCGTTCAGGCCGGGGGCAGTCGCCGTCAAGACATATCCCGTGCCCTGCTTGTCGATGCTGAGAGCGAAGTCGGCGACGCCGCCCACGGCCACCACGCTGGTGGTGCCGGAGAGCGTGCCGGCGGCAGGATTGGTGCCGATCGCCAGCGTGACGGTGCCGGTGAAACCGGTCGCGGTGTTGCCGAAAACGTCTTGAGCGCTTACTTGGATCGCCGGGGTGATGGCCGCTCCGGCCGTGGCGGTACTGGGTTGGACCGTGAAGATGAACGTGCTCGCGGATGCGGCAGTGACGTTGAAGGGCGTGCTGTTGGCACCGGTCAGGCCGGTTGCTGCCGCCGTCAAGGTATAGCCGGTGCCGGCCCTGTCGAGGCTCAGGTTCCCGAACGTCGCAACCCCGTTCACCGCACTCTGCGTGAGCGTACCGGACAGAGTTCCGCTTCTCGGGTTCGTCCCGATCGCCACCGTGATGCGCGTCGAGTCCGTCGTCACCGTGTTTTCCTGCGAGTCTTGCACGGCCACCGTCACCGCCGGGCTGATCGCGGCGCCCGCTATTGCCGCAGCGGGCGGCACGGTGAAGGTCAGCTTGGCGGGGGTGTGCGACGCAGGGCCGGGGATCGGCGACGTAGCGCCCCCGCACGCCGCGGCCGGCAGCGCGACCGCCGCCGAGAGGAAACGCCAGCGACTCAATGCGAAGCCACGCATCGCGAAGCCCTTCTCCCAGCGCTCAGGTGGACTCCCATTAATGGACCGGACCAAGATTCAGGCCCGAGGATCAAGCACGAATCAAGCGAACGCGCGTCGCGGAGGCTGATCGAGCATCGGAGAATACCACGCACTACGCACCACGCACCGCCCGGAGGCAACCGCGCACGCCGTTCAGGCACCCGCGGTCAGTGTGCGTGAGCCCAATGGGGCGCCGTGCTCCAGCTCGCGGGGTCGAAGAGCGCCGCCGGGAGATCGACGTTAGTCCGCCAGTCGTGATATTCCTCCGTCTGCGCGAGCTTGCCCGCGATCCGGAACTCGCATCGAGTCGCGAGCCAACCACCCCCCGTTGCGACGAGACTGTCGAGTCGCATGTCCATGACCGGGGCCCCCGCGACCGGTGAGTAGATCGCGCGGACGAGAGCCTTGGTCTCGACGTCTACCCAAAACTGCGGCGAGGTGGTGTCTCCGCTCGCTACGACGCCCGCTATCCATACCGGGCGGCCGCGCCACTGGTCTCGTACCACCGGCCGGGTGAGGTCCACGCCGGTCGATGCGAGCTCCTGGACGGTACGCTCGACCGGCTGGACGTAGACGCCCTCGATCAGTGGCAACAACCTGTTGCCTCCGGGGCGCACCGCGACCTGCTTCCCGCCACGAAACACCCAGAGTGAGTCGGGAGAGTAGAGCACACCGTTCCCCGCGGCCGGATCCCCCGTGTCGATACGAAGCTGGGTGCCCCTGGCTGCCGTGTACCGGAGACTCTCGTACCAGGTAGCTGCCCGCTCCTTGCCCGTCGAGTCCCGCGTCGTGGTCGCCTGCGCAAAGATCAATGTCTTGAACCACCGCCCGTCGTAGGCGTCTCGCATCACGCGCAGCAGCTCGCGCCCTGAGACTGGGGAGGGGGAGGGGGGGGTCTGAGCGGATGCGAGCGCGGCCAGGAACAGGAGAGCGGCGGTCATAAAGCTCCTTTCGGGGGCGACCGTTGAACGCCCTGCATGGTAACGCCGACCCGAGACGCGCGACAGCGCCGATTGGTTATGGCCGAAATCATCTGATACTGGTCATTGCGGTCATCACGCTCCCCTCCTAGGGTTGTCGTATGAAGCGACGCATCGGCTTGCTGGGCTTCGATGGTGTGCAGGCGCTCGACGTGATCGGCCCGGCGGATGCCTTTGCCTCGGATGTGTTCGCGCCGCCACCGGATGCGGCGGCATCCGCGCAGCGCGGTGCGGTCCCGCACCGACCCTACGAGATCGCGATTATCGGATTGCAGCGGCGCCGGTTCACCGCGAGCTCTGGCGTCAGTATGAACGCCGACGTCGTGGTCCCTACGGACTTGAAGCTCGACACCCTGATCGTGCCCGGCGGGTGTGGGCTGCGAATGCCGGGCGTGGCGGAACGGGCGGCACAGTGGATCGCGTCCCGGGCTCCCCATATCAGGCGCGTCGCGAGCGTGTGCACGGGCATCTATGGAATCGCCCCCACGGGCCTGCTCGATGGCCGGCGCGTGACGACGCATTGGGGGGCGGTGCGCGACGTCCAGCGTCGCTTTCCCAAGCTCCAGGTTGATTCCAACGCCGTCTTTCTCAAGGACGGCAGGTTCTACACCTCCGCCGGCATCACCGCGGGAATCGATTTGGCCCTCGCGCTGATCGAGGAGGACTGGGGACCCAGCGTGGCACTCTCGGTCGCGCGCGAGATGGTGGTGTACTTCAAGCGCGCCGGTGGCCAGGATCAGTTCTCCGAGCCGCTCCAGTTCCAGGTCGAAGCCGCTGATCGCTTTGCGGATCTCGTGGCCTGGATCCACGCTCATCTCGACGGCGATCTCTCGGTCGCAGCCCTGTCAAAACGGGCGTTCATGAGCGTCCGACACTTTGCCCGCGCGTTCAAGGAGCGTCTCGATGCGACGCCTGCGGCGTTCGTGGAGCGCGTCCGGATGGCGGAAGCGAGCAGACGACTGGCGGCGCGAAGAGTCGGCATCGCAGCCGTGGCGCGATCGGTGGGGTTTGCCAGCGAAGATGTCTTCCGCCGCGCATTCGAGCGTCACTTCAGCGTATCGCCGAGGGATTACCGCAGTCGGTTCAGTCATCTAAAGGAGTCTGCGTGACATGAGGTCCACCGTACTGTTGGCCGCGCTCATGCTGCTCGACCTGGGCGTCCAGGTTGGAGCCGCGCAGCGACCGCGTCAGGCACCGATCGAGTTCCGCGTCCCCGAGCCCCCGACTCCGGTGATCACCGGCGGCAAGCGCGTGCTCGTGTATGAGATCCACATTACCAACTTTGGGTCCAGGCCTCTCTTGCTGCGGCAAGTGGATGTATCGGATGCGAATACCGCGACCCCGCTACTCAGCCTCGAGGACTCCGTTCTGCGGCGGTCGCTTCGCGTGTTGGGAAGCGACGCGATGATGATGGGCGACGCGCAGCCCGCACCCGACATGTCCCCCATCGCGGTGGGAGGCAGGGCGGTCGTGTTCGTGTGGATCGCCCTGCCACGCAGCGCCAGGGTGCCCCTGCGCCTGCGGCATCGCCTGTCGTTCGACCCCGTCGCGGCGGATACGACCGCTCGTGCACCGGAGACGTCGACGATTGACAGCCTGGACGTCGCCGTGCTCTCGTCCAGCCCTCCCATGCTCCGGCCTCCCGTGCCAGCCGGCACCTGGTTGGCCGGTTACGGCGCGTCGAATAGCTCAGATCATCGCCGTACGTTGGTCCCCCTCGACGGCTCCGTTCGCATATCTCAGCGGTTCGCCATCGATTGGGTCATGGTGGGTAAGAACGGCAACACCTGGCACGACGATCGGACGAAGAACGAGAACTATTGGGACTTTGGGCAACCGGTGCGGGCGGTCGCCGGCGGAGTGGTCACCGCCGTGGTTGACAGTATCGCCGACAACGTGCCGCACACGCTCCCCGCGCCCACCATCGCCACTCTCGCGGGCAACTATGTGATCACGCGCGTCGCACCTGGCGTGTTCGTGATGTTTGCACACTTGAAGCGCGGCAGCGTGCGTGTACGCCGAGGGCAAACCGTGCACCCCGGGGAGATAGTGGGTAACCTCGGCAACTCCGGCCAGAGCACCGCACCGCATCTCCATTTTCAGGTCATGGACGCCTCGTCGCCGCTGGCGGCGGAGGGGATTCCCTTCGTCTTCGATCGATTCGGCTTTCTTGGTCTCGGTCAGGATTACGACCCGGACAAGGCGGTACCGGCCCCGGTGACCAATGAGTTGCCCTTGGGAGAGGCAGTGATCGAGGTACCGTGACGCCACGACGGACTCGTCTCTGCTCGGCCGCGGCGCCGAGTCGAGAAGGGCTTCTCCCGTCTCCGATTCTGGTCTATCATGTGGTCGTCCCGCGCCCGCGAGTCATTGCGTGGCCGATCTGTCGATCCGCCTCCAGGCCGCCCTCTCCGGGCGTTACAGGATCGAGGGCGAGCTCGGACATGGCGGGATGGCGACGGTTCACCTCGCCGCCGACCTGAAGCACGGCCGCCGCGTCGCGCTCAAAGTGCTCCGGCCCGAGATCGCCGCGTCGCTCGGCCCCGAGCGGTTCCTGCGCGAGATCGAGATCGCCGCGCGCCTGACCCACCCCCATATCGTCCCGCTGTATGACTCCGGGGAAGCCGATGGCTTCCTGTATTACGTCATGCCCTACGTCGAAGGCGAGTCGCTCCGGGATCGTCTCTCCCGGCAGTCACGACTCCCGCTGGACGAGGCGCTCGAGATCACACGGGAAGTGGCGGACGCGCTGAGCTACGCCCACAGCCACGGGCTTGTGCACCGCGACATCAAGCCGGAGAACATCCTGTTCGAATCCGGCCACGCGGTGGTCAGCGACTTCGGGATCGCTCGGGCGATCAGCACGGCGCGCGGGAGCATGCTCACCGTCACGGGGGTGACGGTCGGCACGCCGGCGTACATGAGCCCGGAGCAGGCCTCCGGCCGCGCTGCGCTCGACGCTCGGAGCGACGTCTACAGCCTCGGGTGCGTGCTCCACGAAATGCTCGTCGGTGAGCCGCCGATCAGGGGTTCGCCGCGCGCCCGCGAGCCCGCGATCCCCGCGGCCGTGGACCAGGCGATCGCGCGGGCACTCGCGCCACGACCGGAGGACCGCTTCGCCACGGCGGCCCAGTTCTCCGCCGCGCTCACCGCGGGCGGAGCGACGCCCGGCCGCGAGCGCCGCGGTGCTCGCCCTTCGAAACCGGGGCCCGATCAAGGCGTCGGCCTCGAGCATCGCCGTGCTCCCGTTCATTCCGGGCGCCACGGATACGGCCCTGTCGCGTGTCGGTCGCGAGCTGGCCATCACGCTCGCCGCGAGTCTCGACGGAGTGGGCGGGATCCGGACCGTCAACGCGCTGTCTGTGCTCGCGCAAGTCGGTGGTGCGAGCCCGTCCTCCCTCGAGCGCGGCGCGGCACTCGCCCGCCGGTTCGGCGCCTCGAGCTTCGTGTACGGGAGCCTGATTCCCACGGCGGGAGCGCACGTCCGGCTCGATCTCGGTATATTCGCAACCCGAGACCTGCGTTCCCTGGCCCGGGCGTCCGTCACCACATCACGGGACGACATCGCGGCGCTCACAGACTCCACGACCTGGGCCCTGCTGCGACAGATCTGGCAGAAGGGGAAAGCGCCGTCACCGAGCCTCGCCGCAGTTACGACGCGCTCGATTCCGGCGCTGCGGGCGTTCCTCGAAGGCGAGCGACTGCTCGTGGCCGGCCAGTATGACCCGGCCGCGGTGGCGTTCGGCCAGGCGATCGAAGCGGACTCGAGCTTCTGGCTCGCCTACTGGCGCTACGACTACACCAAGGGAACCTGGCAGGGGCAGCCGGTGAACGGCGCGATTCGCGCGGCGTACGTCGCGCACCGCGCCGCCTTCCCGGAGCGCGATCGCCTGCTCATCGAAGCGAGTCTCACGGATGACATGGACTCATCGATCGCGCGGGAGCGGGTGGCCACCGAGCGATTTCCGGACTACTGGCCTGCCTGGTTCGCGTACGCGGACGCGCTGATTCATTGGAGCCCGTTGACGGGCACAGGGTACGCCGAATCGCGGGCCGCATTGGAGCGCGTGCTCGAGCTCAACCCCGACCTGGCGGAGGGGTGGACGCACTTCAGTTGGATCGCCGCCCGGCAGCGGGACAGCGCCGGTACCGCCCGAGCGGCGCGCGAGTTGACGCGTCTCATGACTTCGCCGGAGCAACGACCCGTCGTCGCATTCCACCGAATCCTGGACGACCTCGTGCGGTCGGGCGGTGTGGCGTACACCCTCGACACCTCGGATTCAACGCTGCTCGCCACCGTCCGGCCGCCAGAAGTCACGATTGGTGGCGCTTCCTTCTTCGGGTTTCACCGGGCGGAGATCGAGGTGCGCCGCCGCGTGCTCCATGGCACGCTGGCCCGCGACATCGCGGCGAGTCAATGGCTCGCGCTGGCCCTCGCGTGGGCGTCGCGTGGTGCCTGGGACTCCGCTCTCGTGGCGGCCCGTCGGTACACGACGCTCTCGAGCTCGCCGGCCATGGCGTTGTATGGGTATCGGCTCGCGGCGATCGGTAGCTGGGCTGGGGCGGTGGACGCTCCGACGGTAGCGAGCTGGCGCGAGGCGGTCGTCGGCGCGCGGCGCGAGCTCTCGCCCGAAGGTCTGGCCGAGGTGGCGTGGCTCGACGGCGTGGTCGCGGCGGGGCGGGGGGACGGGCCGGGGGTGGCGGCGGCTCGCGCGGCGCTGGCGAAGACCGGGAGCCCGTCGGCCGGCGTGCTCGACCGGTCCCTGGCCGCGTTAGCGCTCGGGGTCGCGGGTCAGCGGGACCGGGCGGCGGGCGCGCTGGCCAGGCTGGAATTCGAGGAGGCGGAGCAGTGGTGGTTCTCGCGCGGCGGCTGCGATCATCCGTTCGTCCAGGCGATCGATCGCCTCGTGGCGGCCCGCTGGCTCGTAGCCACCGGCAGTGCGACCCAGGCGGCGCGTCTGCTCAAATGGAACGAGGCGATCTGGCCCCGTCCATACTGCTTCGCTGACCCGATCGAGCGGGTGCTTTCTCCCCTGGCCTCGCTCGAGCAAGGGCGCGTGGAAGAATCACTCGGCCGGGGCGAAGCCGCGCGAGGGTACTACGAAGAGTTCCTCGCGCAGTACGACACGCCGGTCCCCGCACTGGCGCACCTGGTGGTCGAGACCCGAGCGGCGTTGGAGCGGCTGGAGCACAACTAGAGAAAAAGGACGCGTTTCAGCGCTCCCATCACTCCCAGACAACTTGGGGTCCCTAGCGCGCCACCGTCCGGGGCGCATATTCGACGGTTCTCAGACGCTACGAACCCCGAGGCGCGATGTCGCGGATCGCCCATGCCTCGAGGGGAGCGAATCGCGAAACCGACTGAGCGATAGACTCGCTCGGCCGGTTTTTTTGTCCCCGGCGCGCGCGCAACCGCAGGAGCTACCCATGACGCGGACGCTGGCTCGGCTGTGTGTCGGCACGGGGCTGATCCTCGGTGCGTGCGGTGCGTGCAAGATGCCGACCGGAGGCAACCACGGTGGTGGGACCGGCGGGGGGGGCGGGGGCGGGGGCGGGGGCGGGAGCGGAGTGGCGTCGGTGACGGTGACTCCCGCGACGGCGTGTCTCTCGATCGGGCAGACGGTGCAGCTCATGGCGACCGTGTTGGATAGTTCCGGCGCGGTGGTCACCGGCGCGTCGGTGGCGTGGCAGAGCGACAACGTGCCCGTCGCCAGCGTGGACCAGACCGGGCTCGTGACGGGCGGGGCGCTGGGGTCGGCGACGATCACGGCGACGCATAAGGGCCGTAACGGCATCGCCGGGATCGCCCTGCAGAGCGGTATCGCCACCGCCACCCTCCGGAGCGTCCGCGGGCGCCTGGCGCTGGGCGACAGCGGGGTGTTGCTGCATTACAACGGCACGACCTGGAATCCCCAGTGCACTGGGACGACGAAGCCGCTGTACGCTATCCAGGTGAGCTACCTGGGCGGGCTCTTCCTGGCGGGCCGCGACGGCACGATTCTCGAGCTCGACACCCTCAACGGGTGGTGGAGCTTTCAGACCAGCGGCACCACGAGCTCACTGTATGGACTGTCGCGCGCGCCGGCCGCCTTCAACGGGACGCTCGTCGCCGTCGGCGCGGGTGGGACGATTGTGGGCTATGACGGCACCAAGTGGAGTACGGAAACCAGCGGTACGGCGGACACGCTCTTCAGCGTCGGCAAGGTGCCCTTGCTTCCGGCCAACTACGCCGTTGGCGCCGGCGGGACCATTCTGCATTACGACGGCCTGAGCTGGCAGGCGCAGTCGAGCGGCACGACGAATGACCTGCACTTCGTCATGGTCCTGGACTCGACCGATATCTACGCCGTCGGCGGCAACGGCACGATTCTCCACTCGAATGGCTCAACCTGGAGTCCCATCCCGGTCAGCGGGCTCACTGCGACGCTGCGCGCCGCGGACATCTCGCTTGATTCTACGGGGACCGTCATCACCGGTTTTTTCGCGGTCGGCGACGGTGGCACCATCCTCCACTCGTTCGACGGCATGACCTGGACCGCGCAATCGAGCGGGACCACGAACGATCTGTTCGGCCTATGGGTCACCTCGGACTCAAGCGCGTTCGCCGTGGGAGCCCTGGGGACGGTACTCCAATACAACGGCACGGCGTGGAGCAAAATACGCTGACGTCTAGTCGATGAACGGCACTATCTCCCCGACCGACTCGTCCACCAGCGGAATGCTCAGCAGCACCTCCTTGATCGCCTCTTGCGGAAAGCCGGACTCGAGGGTGAACTGGTAAGCGGCGAACACATGTGACGCGTCGTCCACGCCCCAGTGGAGGAAATTGTGGGCCGAGAGCCGCAGCAGCTTGAGCGCCAGGCCGTTCGGGTCGCGGACCCTGTCCATGTTGATCCTATGACTAAACATCGGGTATACGCGAATCCCGATCGTGTTCTGTGGCGTGACGTTGATCTGGAGCTCGAACCGCCAGGCGTAGCGCAGGTCCTTATCGAGCACCCCTCCGAATTGAAATGGGTCATCCGAGTCCCGGTAGAACTTCATTCTCAGGGTCGGTCCGTAGGCGTGTAGCAGCGAATCCAACCTGTCGCGGGCGTCCACCCGGTCGATGACGGGAACGCTCTGGGCGCGCGCCGCACCGATCGCGCTCACGGTGAGGACGGCACACAGTCCGGCCGGCAGGATCGCGCGCACTCGAGGCCTCGATCTCAGGGGAGCTCGAATCTCCGATTCGCAGGACGGGCGCGCCAGTCTGGCAACGACAAACGGCCGACGCGGTTCTACTATTACCGGGAGTTCCAGCCCCTCCGAGCGATGGTGCCTCGTGCCGTATCTCGCGGGCCCGCCGTCACGCCAGCCCCAGCCGGTGTTGCAGGTGAGCCTGCACCGGACTCGTGATGGTTCCCTGATGGAGCGCGTCCGCGAGCGCCGCGGTGGCGGCGGCCCGATCGGCGTCTAAGCCTCGCTCCCGCAGTTCTCGGATGATTCGGGCCAGCCGGACGTCATAGTCGTTCGCGTTGAGCCGTCCCGCGTCCGTCTCGTCCTTCAGCTTGTCCAGCTTCTGCACGAAGCGCTGGAGTGTGATCGGTGGCATTGGCCTCCCCACTGCCGCGGTTCGAGAGAGAAGAAAAAGGGGCGGACTCGGCCGCCCCTCTCCCGAAACACCGCTGACTACTGGTGAGCCCGGGCGGACCTAGGTGCGCGCGGCAATGTTGTGGAACGTCGAGTTCGCAACCTCGTAGTTCTCAACCTTTGGCGTTCCCTCAACCACTTTCGCCAGGCTCTTCAGTACTGCGGGATACGTGTCGCGGCTATAGGTGTCCGCGTTCTCTTTCCGATCCCACATGCTGATCGCGACCGCTTCGGCACCGTCGGCCGCGAGGAACGTGATCTCGTCCTTGAAGCCCGTCTGCTTGCGCAGCAGGGGCAGGACGTCCGTTTCCAGCGTCCGAGCGAACTCCGGGGCCGTATTGGCCTTGAGGTGCAGCGTGACATTGCGTGCGTACATATCGACTCCTTGCCAACAACATGAACCTGCTTGGTGACCCTTTTGCTGTGGGCACGTTACGCTTCTTTACTAGTTTTGTCAAGTAGAAGATTCGATGATGTTGCAGAGTTGACAAATTAAGTACATTGCGCCATCTTTGCGACAGTTAGACGACAGAGCGATGCGGATAGTGAAGTAGACTCGCGAGAAAGCGGAGGACGATATGGTAGGCATGACGCAGAGGGATCTGACAATGGAGCTGCTGCATCAGCTGGAGCACCGCGTGGGCCGGGTCTTCACCGACCCGTTCCGCACCTTTGAGTGGCCTGTACACGAGGGTGCGACCACCGCTTGGCAGCCGCTAGTGGACATCTTCGAAGCGCCCGACGTCATCCGCCTGGTGGCGGAGCTGCCGGGGGTGAAGCCCGAGGACGTCAAGATTACGGTAGAGAGCAACCTCCTGACGATCAGGGGCACCAAGGAGCAGGTCGCGGAGGAAAACGCCGAGAAAGTTCATCGCTATGAGCGCACCTATGGCGCGTTCGAGCGGACATTCAGGCTGTCCGCTTCGATCGATCCTAGCAAGATCAGAGCGACCTCCAACCTCGGTGTGCTGACGATCACGCTGCCGAAGGCGGAGACGGCCAAGCCTCATCTGATCAGGGTGGAAGTCACGCCAGAGAAAGCGTTGCGGGCATGACGTTGCACAGGGAGGAGGAGGGCAGCCGAGTCGTCGGTGTACGCCCTCCTTCTCGTCCCGAGAAGCCACAACGGAGCACACAGACAATTATGGAAGGTCTCCTTACACACGTCGCGAAGGCCGACTGCTTCCTCACTCTCCCTCATCCGGCGCTGGAATGCGGGATCGTCACCGCTTGGTGGCGGGGCGTGGAGGCCGAGCATCCGAGTCGTGCCGAAGACAGGACGCCACATGACTTGATGACTTGAACGTTGCCTAGACGATAAACTGCACTATCTCCCCGCCGCTCTTCTCGATCTAGAGTACAGCGTCGCGCCCCCCCCCCGCACGGCGAAAGGGCATAAATTCCCCCTCGGTTCGAAACGCAGCGCGGCTCCGCTCGTAGGACGCGACGACCATGACGACCCCGATCAGCCCCGAATTCCTGGCCCTCCAGGAGCTGCTCGCCGGCCGCTATTCGATCGAGCGCGAGCTCGGCCGCGGCGGCATGGGGATCGTGCTGCTGGCCCGCGACGTGGCGCTCGACCGCCCGGTCGCCATCAAGCTGCTCCCGCCGCACCTCGCCACCCGCCCCGACGAGCGCGAGCGCTTCCTGCAGGAGGCGCGCACCGCCGCCGGGCTGGCGCATCCCAATATCGTGCCGATTCACCTCGTCGAGGCACGCGGCGAGCTGGTGCTGTTCGTGATGGGCTTCGTGGACGGCGAGACACTGCGCGATCGGGTGGAGCGCGCCGGTCCGCTCGCGCCGCGCCTCGCGCTCAAGCTGCTGCAGGAAGTGGCGTGGGCGCTCGGCTACGCCCATCAGCGCGGCGTGATTCACCGCGACGTGAAGCCCGACAACATCCTGATCGAGCGCGCCACGGACCGCGCGCTCGTCACCGACTTCGGGATCGCGCTCGGGAGACGCAGCGCCGAAACCGCCGGCGGCCCGATCCGCCCGATCTTGGGCACCGCGCGCTACATGAGCCCCGAGCAAGCGTGCGGCGAGCCGGTGGACGCGCGCAGCGACCTGTACTCCCTGGGCGCGACCTTCTTCTACGCCCTCACCGGCCGGGCACCGTTCGAGGGCGGAAACCTACCCGCCATCCTCACGAAACAGGTCTACGAGACCGCCCCCCTGGTCCGGGCGCTGCGGCCCCAAGTGCCCGCCAAAGTCGGCGCCCTGATCGACCGCTTGCTCCGCAAAGCTCCGGCCGAGCGGTTTCAGACGGCGGACGATCTGGCGCGGGTCGTAGGCGAGGTGCGGGGCCGGGACTTCCGCGCCCCGCCGCTGGTGCGCGCCTTCGTGCGCAACGCCCAAGTCTCGACCATGGTGCTGTTGGCGCTGGCGCTCGCCGGGAACGTGACCGCGGGTCGTGGCGGCGTGACCGTTTCGTTTGGAGGGCCGGGGATGATCGGGGCGATCCTCATCTTCCAACTGGTCATCGTGGCCCGGCGACTCCTGAAGGAGGGCTACGCGTTCGGTGACATCCGTGCGGCCCTGCTGGCCGAACTGCAGGTGCAGCAGGAGGAGGCCGACGTCGTCAAGCAGCGCCGCTTGTTCCGGCGGCTCGACATGTTGTGGTACCGCATCTGGGCCGGAAGAGCGGGACGCTCGTTTTTCAAACTCGCAGGGTTGGGTCTCAAGCCGCCCGCTCGCCCGGCCCTGCCCTCGGTCGAGCCGACCGAGCTCGTGCTGGGACGCTCGGCGCTCTCGGCCTACAAGGCGCTGCCCGAGGGGGAGCG
>Ga0079222_10000145_pt1 | contig 13822 bp, 14 predicted proteins | sample GAPlitter_FD_75070 | JGI IMG/M metagenome (GOLD analysis project Ga0079222, IMG submission 75070) | Agricultural soil microbial communities from Georgia to study Nitrogen management - GA Plitter | ecosystem: Environmental > Terrestrial > Soil > Agricultural land | place: USA: Georgia...
ACACAGCGGACGGCGCTTTCAAGCTTGGGATAATGCTCCGCTGTCAACATGGCACTGGGAAAGCCGATTTTTTGCATGTGGCGCGCGGCGGCATCATTGATCGGCAAAAAGCGCATGCCCGCATCCAGCGCCCGCTCGCCCCAGCTCTTTACACCTTCGTCGAACACGGCGTCGGCGGCGCCGGATTCGATATGATCCCTGCGCACGGCGCCGCTTGGATTCGGCGCTTCCATAATTTTGCCTCCCCAACGCTCGATCTCGCGAAAGCTCGTGCCGTAAGCTTTCAGGACTTCTTCGATGGCGTAGACTGTGGTTTGAAGCTTCATCCGGCGGCGGCTCGATATGCGCAGCGGGTATCTCTTTTTGACCACGTCTTCGAGGGACTCGATGCCAGTTTCTTTGCGCACTGCAAAAATCAATCGATCCCAGGTCGGAAATACGCCGATGGCGCGGAGCGGAATTTTGTTTTTATAAAAGCCGCGGCCCAGGTAAGCCATTGCCGCAAGCCCGACGGGATTGCCAAAGCCGAAGTCATATCGCTTACGTCCGACAAGGATAGCTGGCCCGGTGCCGCCGAGCTCCGAATCGCGCCAGCCCATCGCGACGTGGAGCTCAGATTTAGGCGGCAGCTCAATATTATTAAAAAAAGTGAAGGCGACGAGATTGGCGATATCGACACGCTTGGAAGTCGCGCCTATGGCAAGCTTGATCGGTTTTTCCATGTGCTGATCCTAGTGAGCTGCAGCGCAGCTATTGTTCGCCACAGTCTGCCGCGCGGAATGACTTTTTCCGATCCTGCGTTTACTCATTGCAGTCGTTACTTAGCGAGAATTTATCTTTCGTTCTTGGGCGGCCGGCCATAGAGCTTATCGATAAAGCCTGACTTTCTAATTTCTTCGAGGAGGCTTGTGTCCATGACATTGGCCGGTTTGAAGTTTCGCGCGTTGGGATGACCGAGGGAGTCGAGAGCATTTTGAACGCCAGCCGCTTCGGGAATGGGATATTCGCGCATGCTGAAGCTGAGTCGAGTGTAGATTTCTTTGGCGATGGCCGGATCTTTTATCCCTTCCTCTTCGAGAACCGAGTAAACCAGCTTGGGCTTTGTTTTGAACGCGTAAATTCCCTCCACGTACGCCATCACGATCCGGCGCGCCAGGTCTCGCTGGTTGCGGATCAACGCCGCCGGCACGGTGACGCCGAAACGCGCGAAGTCGAGGGGCAGCTCGGAAAGATCGGCCAGGGCTCGGCAGCAGCCGCTGCCAAGGACTTTGTGCAGGCTTTCGGGACTGACCAGCGCACCATCGACGTGACCTGCGATGAGCGCGGTCATGCGTGTAGGCGTGTTGCCGGATTGCAATAAAGCGACATCTTTTTCGGGATCCATTTTCCAGGACCGCAAAACCATGCGCGTGGTGAGATCGGACGCCGAACCGAAACGGCTAACTGCGATCCGTTTGCCCTTGAGGTCTTCCGGTTTGACGATGTTTTTTCGTGTTACGAAAATATGCTCGAGACGATTGATGTTGACCGTAATGACTTTCGTCTCGAAGGCGCCGGAGACCGGCAGCACGAGCATTTCCGGCACGCCGGAATCCGAGAGCGCAATATTGCCGCCGATCATGGCCTGGGTTAAGACACTGCCGCTGTTGAAGTAAACCGATTTAACCGTGAGTCCGTTCTTCTCCCAGATTTTTTCTATGTCCATCACGCGGCGCAGATCCGTGCTGATACCCGAGCCGCTGTAACCGAGAATCAGCGAATTCGTTTGGCTCACTGCTGAAGCGGACGGCATCAACGTGAGAATGATGAGCAGGACGCCTGTGATCGTCGAAAAACGGTTTCCACACGTGGTTACGGCCAAAGATGAAATCATCGAACCCCGCCTGAAATTTCTTTGAGAAGCCCGGCGTATTTTCGCTCGAGGGTGGCTTTGAGCTCGTCGCTGACGGCATTGACCGCAGGAAACTTGTCGCGCCATTCGTACGGGCGCGTCGCGTCAATGATGGCGCGCGAGTTAAAGCCCTTGCGCTCGGTCGGAATAGCCGGATCCAGTGGACCGCTCCAACAGCGTCTCAAGATATCGATATTCTCCGGTTCGGAGCGGGTCGAGATCGCCCATATAACATCGTCTGGGTTATAGATATCGATATCGTCGTCGACGACTACGACATAGCGACCGAGATAGGCGCCAGGCCGGCATTGACTCGCGACGAGCGCCGCCTGCTTGGCATGGCCGGGATAGCGCTGTTTGATCTTGACGATGGAAAAGAACCGATAAGCCGCCGGATTGAGCCAAACGCCGCGGACGTCGGGCACGCCGGCGTCTTCAAGCGCATTCCAAATCAATGCCGAGCGTTGGATCGAACGGTGAAAGCCCTGATTGGCCGAAGGGCGCAACGGCGGCTCGCCGCAGAGAATCGGATTATTTCGATGATAGAGTGCTTTGATGCGGACCACCGGCTCGGGGCGAGTATCGCTCGCATAGTAACCCGGCCATTCACCGAACGGACCTTCGGGTAGATTGTCGCCGGGAAGCAGCTCTCCTTCGATGGCTATTTCGGAAAAGGCTGGAATCGGCAAGCCGGTGTGCGGTCCGCGCACGAGTTGAATCGGCTCGTTCAGAACTCCGCCGGCGTAAGCAAATTCGCTCATCTTGACCGGCACATCCGTGCAGCCGGCAATGAACAACAACGGATGATGGCCGAAGGACATCACGACCGGGCAAGGCTTTCCCATATCGAAGTATTTTTTTCGATGTAAGCCACCGTGCTTGCCGGGTGAAATGTAAAGCGCGACGGCGTCTTTTCCCTGGAGCATCACACGATAAGTGCCGGCGTTGATCCAGCCTTCTTCCGGATCTTGTGTGATGACCAAGTCATTGGTGCCCACGTAGCGACCGCCGTCGAGTTCATGCCAGCGCGGGACTGGGAAACTTTCGAGATCGATGTTTTTTTCAACGCAATTTTCAAAAATCGGCGCTTCTTTGATGTATACGGGCTCCACCGGCTGAAAATTTCTGATCTTTTGCCGCCATGCCTGGATGAATTCCGTAATGTCGAGTTTAGGGTCGGTGCCCATCGCCAGCGCCAGTCGCTCGATGCCGTCGATCTGACTGCAGAGCACGCTGGTGTCCTGGCGCGCATCGGGAATGTTCTCGAACAATAGAGCCGGCGCATGTTTGTTTCGTTCGAGAATCATCTCAACCAAGCCGCCCATGTCCTTGTCCCACGGGATTCCCTGAACTCTGCGCAATTGACCGATTTTTTCGACTTCACTCAACCAGGCATGGAGATCGTGATTAGACGCAGTCATAAACTTGTACCTAGATTCATTATTCGGCTAATTCGGCTGCGGCCCGATGCATGACGCCGTAAAGGTCCACAGCGGCCAGCGCGCAGTATTCCAGGTTGTAGCCTTCACGACAATCGGCATAGCCGTCCTCGAGAATGCGCTGCATGACCAGTTTGTTGAAACTGCCGTGTCCCATGACGCCGTCTGAGTGCTCTTCGAGATCGGCTTCCGCATGCGTCGAGAAGTAAACGGCCTGTTGGCTGGTAAAGCCGTATTTTTCCGTAAGCGTTTTGAACCACATGGCGGACCAATGACCGATCGGTTCTTCGGTCAACATCGAGAACCACCACTCGGCCACGGTTCCTTCCCACATGAGCTGGCGCTTGAAATCGAGGAGCGCACGGCATTCGGGTAACATGGGCTCGCGGAGGATCTGATCTTTAGTGAGGCCTAAGGCCGCAGCCGTTTCGAGCATCACCAGGACATGGCCCGGAGGCTTCGGATGAATAAACTCGTCGGCAATTTTCGTTCCAAGCGGGGCCATCAGATCGGGATGCCGTTTAAAGAAGCCAATATGCTTGTGGTACGACACCGAGACCAGAGTATTGATCTCGACGGTGAAATTACCCCAGTTTTTGAAAAACAGCTTGATCGCTGATCGCGGTAAGGTGCCTTCGAGAAATTTGCTCATGAATGGGCCGCGGGTGACTCGTTCTTGCCAACGCTGCATCACCTTCTTGTTGAGCTGATCGATATAAGCGTTCGCGTCAGTGGAGCTCATTTTGACGCCGAGCTTGGGTGTAACAGGAGTCATATGAGTCGTCTGGCGTCTAGCGTGGGCGTCAAACCCGAGGCCCTAGACATGAGATCCCTACGTTTTTAAGTGCGATAGAGATTATCGATAAAGCCGCTGTCGTCAATTCGTCTCAGATGATGAAAATCCCAGAGCGCCATGGGGTCGGTTTTTTCTGCGGCCCGGTCCTGCTCGATGGAAATTTCGTAGACGTTGGCGATTGCCGGAATCGTCGCATAGGGTTTGGCTTGTAGGATCGTTTTCAGATCCTCATAGAGGTGCGTCGCCGTTTCGTCGTCGAGATCGCCTTCGGCCTGATATTTTTCTTTGATGATTTTGATCGACTCGGCGCGATGCGTCTTGAAATAGGCGATGCCTTCGCAGATCCCGCGGAGCATGCGATCGACAATATCAGGATGCTTTTCGACGAACGGCAGTCCGCTGGAAACCGTGGTGAACCACACCATCGGTAAAAACGGAACGTCGATGACTTTCAGGCCGGCGCGTTTGGATAGAATGTCCGCCGGCGGAGTGACGAAGGCCGCGTCGGCTTCGCCGTCGCGCACCGCTTCCCAATGAAATTTGCTCCCCTTGGCTTTCTCGACCTGGCATTCGTTCAAGAGCCCGGCCTGCTTGATAAACAACCAGGTATTCAAGCCCGGATGTTTGCCTTTGGTTGCGACCTTCTTGCCCTTAAGATCGGAAACCTTGTTGATGCCCGAATCGGCGCGCACGATCAGACGATGATTGAGCAGGCTCACGGTTTGGCCGAGATAAACCCATTTATCGCCGGCCGGCCGGCGAATGTAGGGCGATAGATGATTGCCGCCGACGAATTCAACCGTGCCGTTGGCGACATTCTTGTGTGAGTCTTCGGAAGTAATTTCGTAGTCGTAATTGACGTCCAGGCCGTGTTTTTCCCATGAGCCAGAGTCATGAACTACGTGCAAGAACGGTAGGTGACTGTCCGAACGATAGGGAAAATTAACTTTGTCCACGCTGTATTCCTCCTTTGGAAAGTTTAAAGCGCCAAACTTTTACCCACAGGTGATTTGAAAGCTTTAACACCACCTTTAGTGGTGAAAATCTTCTTCCTCTCAATCCCTGCCATTTCGTATTCGATGCTGTCGTCAGCGTCAACCGTCAAATCATTTGAGTCCCAGTTTCGGCCCCCATTTCTCCCAGACTTCCTCGCGCTTGTCGCTGCTGAACTTATTTGCTAAGGCGAATTGCTTGCGCCAGGGGTACGGTTTGCAGGCGTCGATGAGCATTCGACTCATGGTGAAATCGCCCTTTTCACGTTTTTCCGGCGGGAGTCGAGGATCGAGATCGGAGGTCCAGGATTTTATGATTTGCACCGACTCCGCGGGATCGACACGCGTGCACAGTGCCCAAATGACTTGCTTCAAATCCACCGGATCGATGTCATCGTCAACGGCAATGTAATACCGATACATGCTGGCGCCGGTCTGCATGCCGGCCACCGCGGTGAGGGCTTGCAGCGCCTGGCCGACGTGACGCTGTTTCATAGAAATCACCACCATCAAAGTATGGCAGTGGCACCAGACCCCCTGCACGTCAGAGACCCCCGACTGCTCTAAATGATCCCAGATGCGCGCTGCATAAAGCGGAATACCGTAGCGCTCGGTGATCGGCAAAAGCGGCGGGTTGCCGAGCAAAATGGGATTATCGCGATGAAGAATGCGCTTGACCCGAATAATGCATTCATCGCCGCTGTGGGTGTAATATCCCGGCCATTCGCCGAAGGGCCCCTCCGGATGCGACTCCTCCTCGGGCGGCGGCATATCGCCTTCAATGACAATTTCAGAAGTCGCCGGGACCGGCAATCCGGTATACGGCGCACAAATGACTTCGAGCGGCGCGCCACGCAATGCACCGGCATATTCGTATTCGCTGACCCCCGCCTTGGCTGCCGACGGCGCCGCCATCCAGGTGGCGGGCTCGCAGCCGAGCACCATGGCAACTGGACAAGTGCGGCCGGATTGCCAATACTTGCGCGCGATTTGCTTGCCGTGCTTGTGCTCGATAATCCAGAGAGTCAGGCGATCTTTGCCGACGATGCACGATCGGTAGGTGCCGACGTTGATCCAGCCGCTCTCCGGATCTTTGATGACCACCATGTCACCGGTGCCGATATAACGGCCGCCATCGTGCTCGTGCCATTTTGGCGTCGGGAAAATATTTAAGTCGACACTGTCGCCTTGGAGAACGTTCTCCGTGATCGGCCCCGACGAAAGTTCAACCGGCGCGAAGGGTTTCAAATCGCGCGTTTTGCTGCGCCAGGTTTTGAGAATTTCCAGCTTCGATACTTCTGTGGGGAGACCGAGCGCCAGAGCGAACCGGCGCGCCGTGGCAAGCGCGTTAGTGACAAGGCGAAAACCTTTCGGGTAGCCGACAATCTTATCGAAGAGCAGGAGCGGGCCTTGCTGTTCTGCCATCAGCTCGGTCAAGCAGCCGATTTCAAGATTCCAGTCGGCGCCTTCGATGACTTTCATCTCGCCGATGCGCGCCGCACCGTCAATAAAGGCTCTTAGATCAGCAAACGCCATGACTGCTCACTTCGTTTAAAACTCGTATCGCTACTAAGGTCAGATGTCATTCTGAGGCCGAAGAATCTCGACGCAAGACGAGACCCTTCGCGTTCGCTCAGGGTGACACGTGACTGTCACGTGCCTAAAACGGCGCAGCTGGTTTAGTGGGTCGCTTCATAGCAGGCGTTCATGAAGAGTGCATTCAAATCGGCGGGCGTGACGGCACAATACTCCGCCGAATAGCCCGGACGTTCATTGATTCCCTCCTGCAACAACCGGATCAGGACCGTCTGGGTCACGGCACCGTGTGATTTGCGATCGAGATGGTCCATAGTGTCGGCTTCGTGGTGCTTGGAAAAGTAGCTCGCTTCCGCGGTCGTGAGACCGTAGTGCATGGTCAAGGCTTTAAAAAAATCGAGGCAGGAATTGCCGAACGGCCGCTCCCACAGCACCGAGAACCAATACTCCTGGATTTGACCGTCGTTGATCAGTGTACGGTGAAAATCCGGCAGCGCGCGGCACGCCGGCAGCATCGGTGAAAGCAAGACTTCTTCTTTGCTGAGGCCGAGCGCCTTTCCTGTGCTCATGAGAATCTGAATATGACCCGGCGGCGAGGGATGACCGAACTCATCGAGGACTTTCTGCGTGTAGACTTCCATCAAGTCGACGTTCTTCACGAAAAACCAAAGGTGGCGATAAAATGCCGAAGTGTAAACCGAGTTGATCACCGGCACGAAGGAGCCCCAGTTTTTGTAGAAGAGTTGGATGGTTTGTTTCTTGAGCTCGCCGGTGCGCAACTCCTTCATGAAGCGTGTCTGATCCACGGTCTCCTGCCAGCGCCGATCACATTTCTGCGCCAGTTCGGCGACGAGTTCCGCGGCTTGCGACTCGGTTAATTTCAACATCAGAGAGCCTCCTCGAACACGCTGCGACAAACACCGTCACCCCTATTGCAGGGCTAGAGTGCTGTCAAGCTCGGTGCGGGAGCCTTGCCGAACATAAAAGAGTCACGATACAATCCAATCAATCTATTTGAGGAGGAAACGATGGATGTAAAAGACCTCGATGAGATGATCGCGACGAAGAAGCGTAATATCCGTCTGTTTGGCACCGGTAATTTCCGGTCATGGATGCTTTATTTTGTTCCCGGCGACGGCACCGACATGCACTACCATAGCAACCCCGAGACCTTTTTGGTTTTGTCCGGCAGCGGGGTGGTCAAGGGATTGAAAGGAGAGGAGCGGCCGATACGAAAAAATGAGGTACTTTTCCTAGAGGCCAAAGATTATTATCAAATTACCAATACCGGCACAGAGCCGCTCGTGCTGTTCGGCAACCGCTCGGAGGGCTTTGGCGGGCCGCATATCAAAGAGGATGGCTCGGATCGCAACGCGACGGCTTGAGATGGTATGATTGACAAGCTGCCGGACAGTGGTTACGTTTCTGCCATAAGTTGAAACTGAGGATCTTTGGTTCATGCCTATCTACGAATACCAATGCCAGAAATGCGGCACCTTCGAGGCGACGCAGCGAATTACCGATAAACCGTTGGCAAAATGCCCCAACTGCAAAGGAAAGGTCAAAAAGCTTATTTCGAATACTTCGTTTCAACTGAAGGGGACGGGGTGGTACGTCACCGATTACGCCCGCAAGGGGCAGAACGGCGACGCGAAATCCGACGCGAAGGCCTCGGATGCTAAGCCAGAGGGAAAGAAGGACGCCAAAGAAGCCAAAGCCGAAAGCAAAAAAAGCGAGACTTCATCGTCCAGCAGCGAAAAATCTTCTTCCAGTGCTTCGAGTTCCACTTCCGCCTAACTCTCGATCAGTATACAGACCTTAGCGTTTAACTACGGCGCCCTCGGGCGCCGTAGTAGTTTTTGCTTTTTGAATAGCTCGCGATTTTCGTCCAGTAGGTCTGGATTTGAAAATTGTTTTTCGCTATAGCTGAGACGAAATTACCAATAAAATTTGCTTGAAGGAGGTTTTTATCGATGGCTCAAACTATAGATCATATCGTCGATCCGAACGACGCCAGCCTGGCATCGGAAATGGTATCGTTCCCCGGCCAAGCCGGAAACGTGAATGCGTACGTCTCCCGGCCAAAGAATGGCAGCAATCTTGGCACTGTGATCGTGATTCACGAAAACCGCGGATTGGTCGGTCATATCAAGGACGTGGCGCGTCGGTTCGCGAAAGACGGCTTCGCGGCGATTGCGGTGGATTGCATGAGCCGGATCGGTGGGAGCGACAAATGGAATGGCAGCGACGAAGCCACCAAAGAAATTCAGAAGGTGAACGGGAGCATGGTGGCCGAGGATTTGGCGTCGGCCTTGGCTTACATGAAAAAGCAAAATTACGTCAACGGAAAGTTCGGCGTGGTGGGCTATTGCTGGGGCGGCGGCCAGTCGCTAAATTTTGCGACCAAATGTAAGGATCTGAATGCCGCAGTGGTTTACTACGGGCGAAATCCCGACCCGCTCGATTCGGTGAGCAACGTCCCTTGTCCGGTCATGGGAAACTACGCGGCGGATGACCCGAACATTATGCCGGGTGTCGAGCCGCTGAAGGCAGCGATGGAAAAGGCCGGCAAGAAATTTGATTGCAAAGTTTATCCGGGCGCCAAGCACGCATTCAACAACAACACCAACGCTGACCGATACAATCCCGAGGCGGCCAAGGACGCCTGGGCGCGAACGACGAGCTTCTTCAAGACAAATTTGAGCTAGATCCGCAGACGGGCAGATTACGACGGCATGCGACTCTTAGGGTTGCATGCCGTTCTTATTTGATTCGAGCAGCGCCGGACGCTCGCCAATAGAAGTTCGCGCCAGCGACGGAGTAATCACGTAAGGACCTTGCAAAGTGTCCTGCCAAATCTGCTTGGTCAATTCGGTGTTGCCGCCCGTCAGGACATAAGAGAGCGCGCCGCTCAATGCGCCCATACTCATCGAAATGGCTTTACTCGGTAAAAACCACATGTTTCCAGCGGTGACGCCGACAGCGACGCCGGCCGTTTCGATTGCATCCTCGGCATGGGCGGGCGGACACCACAAATAAAACGTCGACAGAATTAATACGGCGGCGAATAACTTAACTGATCTCAGCATGAGCTAGCCTCCCAGAAAAAATCTCATCCGAATCGCATCCACTCCGTGGGTCGGGTTCCAATAGCGACGCAATCCGAAGTAATAGCAGCATGCCTCGTTGTCGAGGTCATTGTTGAAGCAACGGAGTTGGCCATCTTGAAAGCGCACCCGGGCAAGGCAAGTGCCGCCGGGAACAGAGGATGTCATCACTTCCATGACCACACCCATGCCCCACTCCTCATAACGTAAGTGATTGACCTCGTCACCGACTTTCAAGTATAGCCGCTTGCCTTCGGCCGATGTGAGGGAATTCTCGTTGCGGTGGAAGTGCTTTAAAGTTAATGCCACGTTCGGCCGGGCGGTTTGAGCCTCGCAGCCACGCTGCGCTTGCCCATTCGCTGCCGATTCGCGATTGCCATTTTCAAACCGCGTCCGATGTTTTCGTGACAAACGGCTCTTGCTCACAAGATATTCCTTGAATCAAAATCGTACTTCTACTCAGGGTTGCATAACTAATTGCCAATCTCAATCAGCGTCCGCCCATAATTCCTAAAATCCGGTTCAAGAGTCAAGCTCTCGATGATGTGCCAACTTCGCTTCGCTACTCAAGCAGCTTGGACGGCTCGCAATTAACGAGCGATAAAATTTCCAACGACATCCGCGAGCTCCTCAGGGTTGTCTTGGTGCACCATGTGTCCGGCGTGGCTGATCATGACGCGCTGATGATTGACAATGGCGTTATAGCGCTCTTGCTTGTCCGTGCGGCGCATCTGACGGCTTTGCTCACCATCGATCAGCAGCACTGGGCATCGAATCCGCCGCAGGAATTCGAGAGCCTGGGCGGTGTAGAAAGGTTGCGGCGCCGTGGTCCGGTGGAGCGGATCGAATTTCCAGACCCACCTGCCCCGATCGTTCTGTTTCATTGCGGCGCGAGCGATCTCCAGAGCGGTGTGCTCGCTCAAACGTGGGTTAGTCTGGCGCAGCTGGCCGGCGCCCGCCGCGAGGCTCGTGTACTCGCGAAAATGCCCGCGACCGCGCTCGTGCAGTTCGGTAAGCCATTTTTCCATTCTGAGGGGAGCATCGGAAAAGCTCATGCCGACCGGTCCGATGCCTTCAATCAGCACCAGTTTTTTTACGCGCTCGGGAAATGTACCCGCATACAGAAGTGAGATAGTCCCACCCATGGAATGGCCAATGAGCGTGAAGCTGTCGAGTCGGTGCGCCCGAACGACGCAATCGAGATCAAAAACATAGTCGGGAAAATGATAATAGCCGCCGGCCCCCACCCAGCCGCTATCGCCGTGGCCGCGGCAGTCAGGGGCGATGACGCAGACGTTTTGTTTCTGTCGTAACAATGCGTCGACGAAGGCTCTCCAACTCTCGGCAAGGTCGAGATAGCCATGCACCAAGATCAGTGGGTTGCCCGCGGCATTACCCCATTCGAGACAGTGCAGCCGCAAGCCTTGCACATCGATGAAACTATGGCGCGGTGCGGACATGGACTAGAGCCGATCGATGGGAACTTCGATGAAGTCGGTTTTTTCGGGAGACCATGCGAAGGCGCGCATGATTCTCACCGCACGATTGTAAATTGAAATAACAATCTGCGCCGTGTCTGGATAGGTCGGCTCGCCGAACGGGCATGCGAAGGCTTTGTCTTCGGCGGAAAAGTAGGCGTCGTGATTGGGATGCGAATGATAAAAGGCTTTGAGCTTCTGGCCGTTGGCCTCGGCCTGCCGAATCACTGCTTCGAGCTCGAGGGGATCCATTGCATAAGCAATTTCGGCGGTACGGGGATAAGTCTGTGGATCGTGAGCATGCAGCGTATTCTGCATGTTCTTCAGTCGATGCGCATGATCGGAACGGCCGTCGGAAAGAATTACTCCACAACACTCGTCAGGGAAGGCATCCTGCGCATGGCGCGAAATTTCTGTCCAGGCTTCTTCGGTCACTCGCATGTCATCCCTCAGCGGTGAAGAGCATTGATACGATTTTTAGCACGACTCCTGCACCGATTGCTAAATCACTGTGGATCTGAGTTGATCTCGAGTGATCCCGCAGAGGCCAAGTGCGCGAAATCAGAACGATGGCTGTTTGGATTTGAGATTGCGGTAGGCTTGCAGAACGTTTCCGGCAAATTCGGAGGATAGCTCGAGATTGTTCTCTACGCGATTTTGGATCTCCGTCGGGCCGAAGTTGTACGCGGTGAGAGCCAGATTCAAATCGCGAAACTGTTTTTTCAAATCGTGCAGGTAATAAACCCCGAGACGTATATTCACGAACGGGTTGTCCAGCCATTCCGGCTTGAAAGCGGCGGCGCGCACGCCCATCTCGTGCCGGAGCGCACGAGTGAGGGCGCGACCGGTCTCCGGCATGATCTGCATGAGCCCGCGCGCGCCACTTGGCGAAACCGCGGTATGTTGAAAACGGCTTTCCACCTGAATCACCGCTGAGATCAAGAACGCGTCGAGCTTGCGTTTGGAGCTTTCCTCGAGAATCGTTTCGGCAATTTGCCAGGCCTCGCCGTCGCGTATCTCGGGCCGATGCGCTTTCACGATCGAATAAATTCTGACGAGATCGCGCGAACGCGGTTTTGGCGCGGGTTCCACAAGGGTTGTCCTCGATGCGCTCTCCGGTTGCCGAGAAAAGATTTGTTGAAAACTCAGGAGAGATGGCACGAACAGCGCTACGAGGGTTAAGAGCTTGGTGCAAAACCCGGCGCAGACTAAAGTACGAGCGAGCGTTTTTTTAGGACGTTTCTCCATACTTTCCTCTCGTAAAACTGATCTCGAAAAAAATCAGAATGGAGCAAGTCGGTCGTGAGCGTTCTTGCCTAGGTACCAGACGGCCGCGCGAGTGTCAATGAATTTTGCGCGGGAATTTCGGTTTTTGTCCGCACAATTCGTTCTCACGCCCGCTTTGGAACAAAACTGCTCTGCTTTCAGGCAATTTATTTTGCGAGCTTTTTGTGAATGGAGATAAAAAAAAGGGCAAAGATTCGACCTTGCCCTTGGATGAAAAAAATTGCTGCGGGAAATTTATCGACCGGTGCGAGCGAGCGAGTGCACCCAACCCTGCATCCGGCTTTTCGCATTCTGAATATCTTTATCACTGAACCATTTTTTCAGATCGACTCTGTCGACCGGGTAAACTGGCCGCATGAAATCGCTCTCGTAGCCGAACGGTACGGTGGCATCGATGCCCATGCCGCCTTCGAACATGGTGTTTGACGCGGTCCATTCGCGCTCTCCCGCGGTCATGCGTTCGGCCGGCATGAACGTTTGGCCGCGGCCGCCGGGAAGCGGATTGATAATGTCAGTCTTGGGATTGACGCGAGTGGTGAGGTTCCAAATGATATCGTCCATGTCATAGGGATCGGCGTCTTCGCTCACCGCGATGACCACACGGGAACCCTGTGAGGTGGCGAGAATCGCAGCCATGAAATTACGCTGCCATCCCTCTTCGATGCGGTTACGCTTTTTGACCTGAATGATCGCTCCGCCCCAATCGGTCATGCAATAAGGAATGTTCACGTCCATGATGATGCCCGGCTGCATTCTTTCGCAGAGCTCGAACATCGCCGCTTCGCGCACGGTCGTATCGATGTTGTGATCGTCGAGGGTGTGCACCCCAAGAGGAAAAATGATCGGTTTGCCCTCACGTTTCCGAGTCGTGACCGCGGTCACATGAAAGGTCGGCGCTTTGTAGGCTTTGCCCATGTAGCCCGCCCATTCCGGGTGGAAATGGAAACGGCCTTGCACGCCGGCCTTTTCCGATTCCGCGGTTTCGAAGCGGCGATCGCGCGGATTCACATATCCCTCGAGCACGACTTCGGCATCGGCCAACGAGTATGCATCGATCGTCCGTGCTTTGACCAAGCGCATGGGCGCGCCCTGTACCGCGCCCGCGATGCCGACCTCATCGCAGCCCTGAGGCAATATGACATAATCAAAGCCGGCGCCGGCCAGCAGTGAGCCGGCGGGCGGCAGACCGAAATTCATGGTGATCGGCACCATCTTATTGTCTTTGTAGTATTTGCTCACCACCTGCCACATGTGGGAGCCGGGCGAGATCTGGAACGTGCCGACATTGCCCCAACG
>Ga0079222_10000146_pt1 | contig 13817 bp, 8 predicted proteins | sample GAPlitter_FD_75070 | JGI IMG/M metagenome (GOLD analysis project Ga0079222, IMG submission 75070) | Agricultural soil microbial communities from Georgia to study Nitrogen management - GA Plitter | ecosystem: Environmental > Terrestrial > Soil > Agricultural land | place: USA: Georgia | collected...
CGCCACCGCCAACCCCCCCCCCACCTCCCCAGCCTCCCGACCCTCCCCAACCTCCGGTGCGGCCCCCGCCGAACCCGCCGAGCAAGAATGGCAACAACAGAATGCGCCCGCGGGACAGCAGAATCAACAGGATCACCGCGGCGACGATCCAGCCGATCGGAATCTGCGGCTGCTGTGGCTCCTCACCGCTGTTCGCCGGCACGCCGGTCAGCGTGACGCCGAACTCCTGGGCGAAGGCCTGCGCGATCAGGTCCACCCCGCGGGCGAGCCCGTCCCCGTACTGCTCCCGTGCGAGGTACGGCGTGATGGCGTCGCGCATCCGGCCCACGCGCGCGTCGGGCAGGAACCCCTCTGCGCCCCGCCCCGTGGAGATGAAGATCTGTCCCGTGCCGGAGCGATGATTCTTGAGCGGCACGAGCAACACCACGACGCCGAGGTTCTTCGCCGGATCACCGGCCTCGCCTTTCGCCCCTACGCCCCACTGACGCCCGATCTCGAGCGCCACGTCGGACGCGGGACGATCACCGATGTCGGCGAGGGTGACGACGGCGATTTCGCCGCGGGTCTTCTCTCGCAGCTCGGTGATCACTGCGTCCATGTGGGCGACCGCCGCCGCGTCGAGCACCCCGGCGAAGTCGTTGACGTAGCCGCGGGGTGCGGGGATGGCGATCTGGAGGAGGGCGCAACAGAGCGTGGTGATCATGACCGGGACAAATCATACGTAATCGGGCGACCGTGTGCTTCAGGGGTGGGCGGGACCCGTGCTTGACAGGACTCGGTCGCGCCAGGCATGATGGAGCGAGGAGGCGACCATGCGCGCCTTGTGCAGCGCTTCACCCCGGGTAGTGTCGCTACTCTGGCTCTCGGCTGCCTGCCTGCACCCCCACGCCGCGTCCCGTCCCGTCGGTAATGACGGTGACCGTATTCTCATCACCGAGGAGATGATCGCGCGTTCGGGAGGCCAGAACGCCTGGGACGTCCTCAAGCGAGAGGCGCCGCAGCTCACCTACGGCGAGCGCCGTAACGGACAACCCAGCAAGCTCGAGCGTCGGGGACCCGCGAGCTTCGTCCTCAACGACGCCCCGCTCATCTTCGTCGACGGGGTCCAGTGGGTCGACTTCCAGCGTCTGCAAACCATCCCCGCGTCGACGCTCCACAGCATCGAGATCTTGAATGGCCTGGACGGAACGACCTATTACGGCTCCAATGCCGTGAGTGGCGTCATCGTGATCTCGACGAAGAACGGTAGCCGGTGAGAGCCGGCGGCGACGGAGCGGGCGGCGCTGCCGCCGCCCGCCGTCGGCGCGTAGGTCACGGGAGCCGATCCAGACACTGAGAGAAGTTCGGGTTGTTCTGCTCGGTAACCGGCACCGGCAGGTTCACGTCGTTGCCGTAGGTCAGTCCATTCTTGAAGTATGGACCAGTCGGGAACACACTGTTCACCGCGCGGCCGTATCCACCCCGCACCCCCGGGGCGCGCACCAGCCGCCGCAGGTCGTTCAACCGATGAGCGGTGAGCCACAGCCAGCGGGCCCGCTCGTTGAACAGCAGGTTCACCGCGCCACCCGCGTTCACACGATCCGAGTCGGCGAGCGCCGGCAGCGGCGCGATGGTGTGCGTTTGCAGGGTCAAGTCGCCGACCAGGAAGTAGGACGGTGGAGCGGCGCGCAGCGCGTTCAGGACCCCGAGCATGCCAGCCGAATCTCCCCGTTGCAGCGCCGCCTCAGCATTGATCAACCGGGCCTCGGCACCGGAGGCCACGGTAACGGACGCCTTTTCGTCGATGTAGCGGTACTGGTCGAATTGCGGCGTGGCATTGTCGAAGCCTTTGTTCGTGGCCGGCGACCGAAACACGGGGTTGCGCGGATCCGCGACACTGATCCAGGCCAGGCCCGTCCCGCCCTCCTTATCCGCGACGCCATAGCGTTTGAACTTCTTGTCTCCGTTGTACACGCCGTTCTGCTGGCGACTGGAGTTGAGGTCGTGCTGCACCACGTAGACGAAGCCATTGGTGACGCCCGCCGCCGATGCCACGGTGTCCGCGTCGGCGAACCGCCCTTCGTCGAGCAGGGCGCGCGCCTTGCCGACTCTTGCAAGAGCCATCGCGTTCGCCCGGGCGAGCACCTTCGGCGCCCGGGCTGCCGCGGTCGCGCCGCTGGTGTCGAACGCCGCGGCCGCGGCGAGTGCCTGGTTGAATCGATTGATCGCCGTGTCGAGCATCTGGAGCGTGGTCAGCGGCATGCCGTACTGAATGGAGCCATCCGCCCGCGCGTTGCTGAACGGCACGCCAGAGCAGTAGTTCTCGCCAAACATCATGTACGTGAAACCGTTCAGGCTCAACAGCTCGGCGAGCCCACCGTCCTTGGTCGAATCCGCGAACTGGCGGTACTGTGCCGCGCCGTTCTCCGTCGATACGCGCGCGCGCGCCAGATCCGCGAACACGTTGGCCATCGTCCCGCTCGAGGGGTCCGTCTGCCGCGCATCGACCTGGATCCGGTCGGGGAAGGTCTCGGTATTGATCCACTCGTCTGAGAGCAACCCGCTCACCATGATCTGTCCTTCGACGGTGCCACCGGAGCCACCGGCGCCGGAGCCGCTGTACGCGATCGTGAAGTCGCCGATCGCCCCAGCCCGCACGGCGGCGAGCGCCGTCGCGCCTCCCAGGACGTCCACCGGCACCACGTCGGGATTGGAGATGTCCAGCAGGTGACATCCCAGCGCGGTGATCAATACCACCGGGAGCAGCCGCCAGTCGACGACGGATCCGCCGCGAGAGCCGGCGGGCGTCGAGCGTGTCTTGTGCAGTTTCATGACTCGATCCCTCGGCTCTAGAAGTTGATGTTCACGCGCCCGATCCAATAGCGGACGGGTGGCTGGGTGAGAAAGTCGGCGGTCGTGAAGTTGTTCTGGCCCGCTTCGTTGAGCTCGGGATCGAGTCCCCGGTAGCTGGTCCACGTATGGAGGTTCCGTCCCGAGATCGTGAAGCTCAGCGACGTGGCGCTGATCTTCTTTGCCCACGCGCCCGGAGCGTCGTAGGTGAGAGACACCTCGCGCAGCTTGACGAACCCCGCGTCCTGCACGTAGCCGGCCTGCGTCCCGAGGATGTTGGCGACCGCCGCCGCCTGATCCGCGAGTGACGCCGCGGGGTCGTTGCGGCCCTGGCAGTTGTTCAGGCCGCAGCGGAACTGCTCGGTGCTGTTGAACAGCTTGTTCCCGAACCGGCCGTCGAGCAGCCCGTAGAGGTGCACGCGCCCACGCAGCACCAGCTCGCCGCTCAAGGTGCCGCCGTGGTCAGGGAACGGCTGCCCCAGCGGTACCGGCTGCGTCCCGAGGTGCACTTCGGACGTACTCAACAACCCGTTCTTGTCCGCGTCGGCGTAGGTGTACGGGACCATGAAGTAGCTTCCCGGGGCGTAGCCGGGTTGGATGCGCTGAGAGAACCCGCCCAGCCCGAAGATGATGGGGTTCCCGAGGGAGTCCGTCTTGAGCACGCGACTCTGCACGCCGAACGCCGAGGCGTTGAGGTTGAATTGCAGCGACGGCGTGTTGATCACCCGCGTATTCGCGGTGATCTCCAGGCCTTTGTTCTGCACGGAGCCGAGGTTCTTGAACTGTGTCCCCGCGTTGGTCGCGCCGGGCGGCAGACCACAGCCGCAGCTGGGCGGCAGCGTCACCGCGATCAACGCGTCGTGCGACACCTTGTCATAATACGTGAACGTCAGGGTCGCCCGACCGCTGGCCACTTCCGCATCGAAACCGACCTCGGTCTCGTTGGTGCGCTCGGGTTTGAGGTTCGCGTTCCCCAGGCCACCGGGGGTCACGCCCGCCACGTCCGCCCCGCTCAAGACGACGGGGGTGAAGATGTAGTAGTGCAGGGCGTCGAGCGGCCCCGGGTGCAATCCCGAGGCGCCGACGGCGCCGCGCAGCCGGAACGATTGCAGCCACGCGAGTTGCGGGAAAAAGGGTTCCTCGGATATCACCCAGGATGCCGAGACCTTGGGGTACAGGATGTTGCCGAACGTGTGCCCGAACGCCGAGTTGTCGTCGCTGCGCAGGGCCCCTGTGACGAACACGCGGTTTCTCCAGCCCAGCCGCTCCTCGGCGAAACGGCCAATCGTCACGAATTCCTGCGTGGTTTCGCTGTCCGTGGCGGGCAGGACGCAGACGTCGAGGGAGCCCGCATTGGTTCCCTGTGCGCACGTCTGACGGGTGCCTAAGACGCCATGAAACAGATCATGGAAGTACTGGAAGCCGACCGTGGTTGCCGACGTCAACGTCGGTGTCAGGTCGAACGAGGCGATCCCCCAGAAGTTCGCGGTCCAGTTGTAGATCTGAAACGGATTCGCCGCGCGACTGCCCAACGACGCGTTCGTGTTGAACGTGATCGGGATCGCGCCCGGGGTGAAGCTCTTCTGGTCGTACCGGTTCGTGAAGTCGACACCGATCGTGGCGTGTGCCTCGAGGAAGGAAAACGGCCGGTAGTTGGTCTGCGCGCTCCCGGTGAACCGGTCGATCACTTGGAAAGTGCGGATCGAGAAGCTCTGCGCCGGCGTCAGGAAGCCGTAGCCACTGCGTCCGTTTCCGCTATCCGAAGACCCGAGAAACCCGCTCGACAGCACACCGAACACATTGTTGTCGTTCTCGGGCAAGCGGAGCTGGCTCGCGGTGTACAGCGTGGTCGCCTGGAAGTCGAGGTTGGCGCGCGTCTGCTGGTGGAGGCTCGCCAGCAAGTTGATGGTCTTCAGCTGGTTGACCGGATACACCCCCGACTCGTTCGTGTAGTGACTCGCGACGTAGTAGGTCGTCTGGTCGCTGCCGCCGGACGCCGCCAGGTTGACCACCGTGTGGTGCCCCGTCTGGAAGGGGCTGTGGACCACGATCGGATTGAACGTGCGCACGCTCGCGATGGCACACGTGCCGGCGGCCGCCCGCGTCAGCGTGCAGAGAGAGTCGAGCGACGTGAGGCCGGAGTAGTTCGCAGGGTAGACCCCGACGTCGTTCAAGAACCCTCCCTCGCTGCTGAATTCCCAGCGTGTGGGGCCGGGCCGGCCGCGCTTGGTCTGGAGCTGGATGACGCCGTTCGCCGCATCCGTTCCGTACAGCACGCTCGCGGAAGGGCCACCGACGATCTGTACCGACTCCAGGTCTTCGGGGTTGAAGTCGTTCAGCCGTGACGGTGTCTGGCCGCCCACGCCCACCGACGCGGACGCCGCGCCGTTTTCCACCCGGACGCCGTCGACGATCAACACCGGCTCGTTCGAGAGCGTCACGCTGTTCGAGCCGCGGATGCGGATGCGCGTCCCGGTGCCAGTCGTGCCACCGCTCGGCAGCACCTCGACTCCCGGGGCGCGGGCGTTGAGGAGGTCTGTCAGATTGTTGGGAGTCGCCACGTCCACGAGCTTGGCCGCGTCCAGCTTCTGGATCGCGTTGCCTTGCTCGCGACTGCGCTCCTCGCCCGTCGCCGTGACGACGACTTCTTCGAGCGCCACCGCCGTCGCCGTGAGGGCGATGTCGGCCCGCGCGGTGTCGCCGGCCGCCACCGTGACCTGCCGGGAGGCCGTCGCGTAGCCGATCATCCGGGCGCGCACCTCCACCGGGCCCGCTGGCACGTTGTCAAACCGAAACTCGCCCTTTTGATCGCTGAAGGCGCGCCGCGTGCTGCCGGCGAGATAGATCTGGACCCCCACCACACCGTGTTGCGTGGCCTGATCCACCACCCGGCCAGCGATCGACCCGGCGGGCTGCTGAGCGGCCACGTCACGCGTGCCGCTCGCCAGCAGCGCCACCACGGTTGCCGGGACACGCCACAGAATCCGAGTGTTCATGTCAGGGCCTCCTCAGTCTGGACGACGCGGTGACGCAAACGTGGCGGGAGGAGTGTGAGGCGTTCGGACATAGTCGTAAGGACGAGGCGTAGCACATGAGGACCCCCGCGTTGTAGGGATGCGAGCACGCCCCAGCGCCCAGGCGCCAGGGACGAACGGCACTCGTTGTAGGTCAACTACTCACGCGCGTGACGCTCGACGGCAGGACGAGCGGCACACGCGGTGACGGTCAACGCAGGGGCAACGCGATCCAAATAACGCTGATTCACTTGCCTTGCAAGTGCACGATCTGCGCAGACCGCCCGGTCATGCCCCGGTCCTGACATCCCGCTGACGCATCGCTAACATCCAGCTTGACGCGCTCGCGTTCCGGCGTGACTATCCAGTTTGATACGCCGTCGCCCCCCCGCCCCCAACCGCGAGGCCTGTATGAAGGCACTCCCCGCGTCGTTGCTCCTCGCCGTGCTCGGTTGCGGGCATGCCACCGGGCACGCTGCCGCCAATCCCCCGCCTCCCGGCACCTTCCTGATCACCGCCGAGCAGATCGAGAAGTCCGGCGCCCACACCGCCTGGCAGGTGCTCAAGCAGAACGCGCCGATGCTGACGCTGCGCGAGGACCGCAATGGGCAACCGGCGAGCATGGGACGGCGCGGCCGCTCGAGCTTCCTCCTCGATGAAGCCCCCATGATCATGCTCGATGGCGTGCGCGTGCCGGACTTCCACGCGCTGCAGACCATGGATGCGCAGTCGATCTTTTCGATTCTGATCTATGACGGCGTGGAAGGCACGACCTACTACGGGACGGGCGCGGTCAGCGGCGTCATCGTGATCACCAGCAAGGCGGGACAGAGTCCTTCCTGAAAAAAACGGGAGGGGGCAACCGCGCCCCCTCCCTCGTCCGACGTCACGCCCTTCGCCACCTGTTCACGGCAACCGGTTGATACACCCCGTGAAGTTGGGATTATTCTTCTCGGTGACGGGCACCGGGAAGTTCACGTCGTTGCCATAGTTGGCGAAGTTCACCTTGAAGTATGGCCCCGTGGGGAACACGCTGTTCGCTGCGCGGCCGTACTGCCGAATCAGCCGGCGCAGGTCGCCCAGCCGATGCGCGGTGAGCCACAGCCACCGCGCCCGCTCAGCGAACAGCAGGTTCACGGCCCCGCCGGCGGCCGCGATGTCGGCGACCGTCAGAGCGGGCAAGGCTCCGACCGGCGCCGTGGTCGTATCACCCGGAGTGAACGGGCTGGGATCGAAGTACGCCCGCTGGGCCGGGTTCGTCCGGGGCTGGTTCAGCTGCGTCAGGAACTGACCGCCCGCGAGCGTATCGCCGGCTTGCAACGCCGCCTCGGCCTGGATGAGCCGGGCCTCGACCCCCGTGGCCACGCTGATCGATGTCTTGCGGCTGCCGTACCGCTGCTGCGTCCACAGCTCGGTCGATCCATCAAACCCTGAGATGCCGGGATCGTACCAGCGGGTCCGTGGGTCGTGGACCGACCGGAACGGGAAGCCATTCACCCCCTCGGAGTCGGCCACGGCATAGCGCTGATCGGGGAAGTTGCCGTTGAACACGCCGTTGTTCTCCCGATCGGTGTTCTCGGAATGCTCTTCCAGGTACACGAAGCTCGTCGGTACGGTGGCGGCCAGGACGCCGGCCGCCGCGAAGCCGCCGCTATCGAGCACCGCCCGCGCCTTCGCCACCGTAGCGAACGCCGTCATGTCGGGATCGTTAGTGGCAGCCCGCGCCGCATCGAAACGGGCAATAGCCGTATCGAGCAGCTGCTGGGTGGTGAGCGGCGCGCCGTACACGATGCTTCCGTCCGCGTTCAAATGGCTCACGGGAACGCCGGAGCACCAGGTTTCCCCGAAGAACACGTACGTCATCCCGGCCAGTATCAGCATCTCGGCGTGGTCGGGATCCGAGAGGGAGAAATTGAACCGCGCGAACCCCGCGGCGGCCTTCTCGGCCGAGTTCCGCGCCCGATGCATTTCTCGGAACCACAGATCCACGTCGGCGTTGGTCGTCTGGATCGTGCGCGCGTCGACCTCGATGCGCGTCGGGAACGTCTCCGAGTTGATCCACTCGTCCGCGAGCAGCCCCCCGTACATGATCACGCCTTCGGCGGTACCACCCGACCCGTCGGGGTGGTCGCCGGTGTAGGCGATGCTGAAGTCGCCGAGCACACCGGCCCGGACCGTGCCCAGGGCCGCCGAGTCGCTCAGCTGACTCGGCTGGACGATGTCGGGAATAGTCACTTTCAGCGGGTCGTTGCAGCTGGCCAGCGGCGCCAGCGACGCGAGCCCGATGAGCGCGAGCAGCTTGGTTGTATTCGTCATGGAATGATCCTCGGGCTCAGAAGGTCACGTTGACGCGGCCGAAGAACTGCCGCACGGGGGGCTGCGTCAGGAAATCGGCCTGGCTGAAATTGAACTGGCCGATGTCGTTGACCTCGGGATCCGCACCGCGGTACTTGGTCCACGTCACGAGGTTGCGGCCCGTGGCGGTGAAGCTCAACGAGCTCGCCCCGAACTTGGCGGCCCACGCCGCCGGCGCCGTATACGTCAGGGACACTTCCCGCAGCTTGATGAACCCCGCGTCCTGGAAGAAGCCCGTTTCGACCGAGGGCGCCGTGAGCGCCGCGGCCTGATCGGCCAGCGACGACCCGGGCACCCGGGCGCCGGCACAGATCCCGAAGATGCAGCGGAACGATTCCGTCGAGTTGTCCAGCTTGTTGCCCCAGCGTCCGTCGAACTGCGCGAACACCGTGAAGTGCGACTTGAAGTTCACTTCGGTGGACAGCGAAGCGCCGTGGGTGGGCACGGACGAGCCCTGGAACGTATCCGAGTCGCCGAACGTGATTTCGGTCAGCGGATTGATCAGCTTGTCGCCGTTGGCGTCGTTATAGGTGTACGCCGTGCCCCAGTACCCACCGGCCGGATACCCGACCTCGTTGCGCTGGGTGGCGCCGCCGAGTCCGAAGATGATCGGCGTGTTGTTGGCATCGGTCTTGAGCACCCGGTTCTTGTTGCCCCAGGCGCTGGCCGTGATGCTCCATTGCAGCTCCGGGCGCCGCAGCACCTGCGCCGTCAGGAGCAGCTCGTAGCCCTTGTTGCTGACCTCGCCCAGGTTGTCGAAGCGGGTGAAGCTCTCGCCCACCGAGGGCGCGATCTGCACCGCGATCAGGCCGTCCTTCGAGTCCTTGTCGTAGTACGTGGCCTCGAAGTGCACCCGCTGATCGATCACGTCGGCGTCGAACCCGGTCTCGAGCTCGCGCGTCTGCTCGGGCTTCAGGTTGGCGTTGCCCGCGCCGCCGATGGTCACTCCCGGTACGTCGGTCCCGCCCTGCGCGACCGCGACCGGATGATAGTAGTGGAGGGCGTCGAGCGTGCCCGGTGCGCGGCCCTACTTCCCCCAGGCGGCACGCACGCGCAGCGAGTTGAGCCAGTTGGGCTTCGGGAAGAACGGCTCCTCCGAGACGACCCACGAGCCCGACAGCTTGGGATAGAGGATGTTACCGAAGTTCGTGCCGAACGCGGAGTTCTTGTCGGCGCGTACGGCGCCGGTGAGGTACAACCGGTCGCGAACCCCCACGAGCTCCTCGACGTAGCCGCCGAGCGTCACGAACGGCGCCGTGGTGTCGCCCACCGACGGCACGACCACCCCGCCCAGCCCGCTGGTGCCGGCCACGACCTTGCGGCCGGCCGCCTGCACCTGCTGGAACACGTTCTTGTAGTACTGCACGCCGACCGTCGTGTTGGAGGTGATCTCGGGAGACACGCGGAACGTGCCCTTGGTCGCGAACGTGGCGGTGTAGGAGAACAGCTGTGCCCGGTTGGCGTTGGCGTTGCCGTCGAGCCGGTTCTGATCGAGCGGGATCACGCCCGGCGGCGTGAGCTGGTTATCGCCCTGATTGGTCAGGTCATAGCCCGCCGTGCCGAACATGGTGAGGAACGACGTCGGCCGGAAGTTGACGTTCAGGCCGCCGGTGAACCGCTCGACCCGCTGGCTCACCTGGATGAAATACGCTTGTGCAGGAGTCAGGAAGCGGTACCCGCCGTTCGGGTCCGAAACACCTGCGCTCGGCGCTACGGTGTCGAAGGGGAAGCCCAGCAGCCCGCTCGCCACGATTCCCTGATCGTTGTTGTCGTTCTGTGGCAGGTTCACGAGACTCGACACGTAGCCCATGTTCGCGGTGATGTCCATCAGCCGGCTGACGTGGTTGGTCAGGTTGACCCGCAGGTTGGTCTTCCGCAGATCGTTCGACTGGAACACACCGCGCTCACGCTGGAAAGCGCCCGAAACGAAGAAGGTGGTGGCCTCGTTCCCACCCGACGCGGTCAAACCATACTCCTGATGCACGCCGGTGCGGAACGGGGAGTTCTGGACCAGGGGGTTGAAGCTGTCGACCCCGACGATCGTGCAGACACCTCGGGCCATCGACGACAGCCGGCACGACGTCCCGCTGGCCTGCCGCGAGAAATAGTTCGCCGGCCAATCGCCCTTGTCGTTCAGGGCGCCGCCCTCGGCGTAGCCCGTCCACTTGGTGGGGCCGGGCCGTCCCCGCTTGGTGCGGATCTGGATGACGCCGTTCGCGGCATCGGTGCCGTACAACGCGGCTGCCGAGGGACCCTTGACCACTTCGACGGACTCGATGTCGTCGTTATTCAGGTCGTTCAAGCGCGAGGGCGCCTGACCGCCCGTGAAGTTCTCGAGGCTGCCGGCCTGCGGCGTGTTGTCGATGCGCACGCCGTCGACCACGATGATCGGCTCGTTGCGCAGCGAGAGACTCGTCGCCCCGCGGATGCGGATGCGCGAGCCCGTGCCCGTGGTGCCGCCGCTCTGCATCACCTCGACACCCGGGATGCGCGAATTGAGCAGGTCCGCCGTGTTCTCGGGAGCCGCCTGCTGGGAGATCTTGGCGGCGTCGATCGTGCCGACGGTGTTGCCGAGCTCACGCTTGATCTGCTCCTCGCCGGTGGCCGATATGACGACCGCCTCGAGTGGGATGGCCGCAGCCGTGAGCACGAAATCCGCGCTCGCGGTCTGACCCGCCCCGATGCTCACCGAGGTCGTCCCGGTGGCGTAGCCGATGAGTCGCGCCTGCACCCGGTACTGCCCCGGCGGCACGCGGCCGATCGTGTAACGTCCATCGCGGCCGGTGATGGCCTGCAGGCTGGTGCCCGCTACGAGCACCTGCGCGCCGGCGATCGGCTGCTGGCTGGACTTGTCCGTAACTTGCCCGGCGATGGTGCTTTGCTGGGCCTGCACCGGCCCGGCGCCCAAACTGGCCAGCAGCCCCACGGCCGCTGCGACGCCGAGTAAGCGAATGTGCTGAAGTGTCATGGACCGTGTCCTCGTACGAAAAGGTGACAGCGACGGTAGTGCGGGCCCCGAACGGGGCACGCCAACGCCCCGCGACGCAGCGCGGTGCTCGACAACATCCCGGTAGGCCGGACGGCGGGCGACCTACCGGCAACTACATGTGCAAGGCACTCCGCATGCGGCGGGGGGAGGAGGACGGCGACAACAACCGAACGAGATCAGATGCACGAGCCACGCTCCTAGGGCTGGAGACGGACTGCAAGGGCACAGCAGGGAAATAGTGGATTCGGTCAGGCGGGGCCGCAAGCGTTTTGCGGTTTCATATTGCAACGTCACGCGCGAGCACGTGTCAGGGAACGGTCATGGCTCGCGCCGCTCGCTTTCCGCAACGGCCGCGGGTACCGTTAGGCCACCTTATGAACCGATTAGCGCTCATCCTCCTCGCCGCCGCGGCCCTGGCCGGGTGTGGCGATCTCGGTATCGGGAACGGGTCCGGCTCCCTCGCGGTGTCGCCCGTGCTCGATTCAGTGTTCGTGGGAGATCGCACGGGGGCGCATCAGGTCATCTACGTCGACGCGCAGGGCACCGTGCAGCCGTCCGGGCCGGTCACCTGGGCGAGCAGCGACACCACACTCGCGCTCGTCAACGCGAACGGCGTGGTCACGGGGGTGAGGCGCGGTGCGGCTCTGATCACCGCGACCGCACAGGGATTGACGGGGGGCGGCCTGGTGGTCGTTTCGGACACCCTCGACATCACGCTCCAGATGGACACCGTGTATGTGCTTCCTGGCGACACGCTCACCGTGCCCGTCGTCGTGTTGAAGCGAAACCCCGTCCCCCCGGCCAAGGTCTGGTTCAGCGCCCCCGCCAACGCCGAGTTCAGCATCGACTCGGCCAGCGGCCGCATCACGGCGGTCGCCGTCGGGGGGCCGGACCGGTATATCGCGCATGCCAACGCGCTCGCCGATACCGGCGCGGTGTACGTCATGAGCCTGACGGACACCACCGGCGGCAAGATGTTTTTCTCGGTCGGAGGCACGGTCATCAGCCACGTGGGCGCTCCGGCCGGGGCCGTCAACTACGTCGCGACCGGAGGCCACCTGGCATTTCAGTTGCAGGCGGTCTACAACCCTACAGGCAACACCTCACAGATCGTCCAGATCACGTTGCCTGACTCCCTCACGGCCGCGGACTCGAACACGGCGTTCACGATCGACTCCCTCAACCCGAACGAGGACCGCCCCGGAGTGGGGGGGTCAGCGGCCGTCTGCAGCCCTCCCCGCGCCTGGGCGCTGTGGGAGGCCCAGAGCCGACGGATCTTCGCGTACTCGCGGCCCGGAGGCGCCCTCGGGATAACGCGGATCATCACGATTCCGAACGGTCAAGCGGTGAGCGGGCGGTTCCGCTACATCGCGCAGCGGACCGATCCCAGCCTCCAGGGCGACCCCCTCGGCGCGCTCCTGATCACCGGAAGCTTCGTCGTGCCGCTCGTCAGGAGCACGACCGTCTGTCGCTAGTCACCTCGCTGCCGGGTCGCGAACAGTGATCTCCCGCTGGCCCGGCGCCAGCGGCGTCATGCTCTCCCGCCCACCGGGCCAGCGGACCCACAGGGCCACCGGCCGCTTTCCCGACTCGATACCCAGCACCTGAGTCGCACCGTCCTCGGACCAATAGCCCGAGCCAGCGTGGATTTCTCGGGCGGGACCGCGGGAGTTGTCGTATACGATGCGCAGCACCGCGCCGGTCGCGCGCGGGTTGCCGTGTCCGCCGATCAGCGTGACCCGCAGGCCCGGCCGGGCGAGCTCGTTGTGATAGAGCTTGGTGTCCGCACCGTTTTGCGACACGACCAGGTCGACCCGGCCGTCGCCGTCGTAGTCGGCGAGGGCGGCGCCGCGCTGATCCCCGTACACGAGGATGCCGGAGATCTGGCCCGGCACGGGCTCGAGATTCCCGTCGCCCGTGCCGCGCAACACCAGGCCGCGCCCGGCATCGTAGCGGGGCGTGTTGATCTCGGTGGGAAAGAAATTCTGCGCGAGAAACACATCCTCGTGCCCGTCGCCGTCCAGGTCCGCCACGCCCGCGTAGAACGCGGGCGCGAGCTGCGCTTCCGCCGGCAGGGGCCGGGCCTCGAACCTCCCGCCCCGGTTCAAGAACTCGTAGTGGTCGAGTGTATTCGCCTCGAGCCGCTGGGCTCCCTGCAGTGCCGGACCGAGGACGTCGTTCAGGGTCGCGTTCGCGTACGCGGCGTAGGTCCGCACGCCGAGGCGCATCGCCGGCAGCGCGTTGCTGAGCTGGCCGAAGGTCGCGAGCGGGGCGACCGCATGGAGACGGTCGTCGAGCTGAGCCTCGATCATGTCCCAGCGACGCGATCCCGAGAAATCCCCGTAGTAGAGCAGCAGGGGATGGACCGGGTCGACATGATACTCGGTGTTGCGCCCCCAGCCCGTCGCAATCAGGTCGAGTCGGCCGTCGCCGTCCAGGTCTCCGGCCGTCACGCCGTTCCAGCGACCTACGATCCGGTCCAATCCCCATTCGGCGGTGGCGTCGCGAAACCGCCCGCGCTCGTTGAGGAACAACCGCAGCGAGCCCCACTCCGGCGCGAGCACCAGGTCCGGCCAGCCGTCGCCGTTCACGTCCGTGAACACGGCCGCGGAGATCAGACCGATGTGCTC